>Ga0181344_1000024_pt1 | contig 70204 bp, 71 predicted proteins | sample Su13VDMLBDD_FD_130098 | JGI IMG/M metagenome (GOLD analysis project Ga0181344, IMG submission 130098) | Freshwater viral communities from Lake Michigan, USA - Su13.VD.MLB.D.D | ecosystem: Environmental > Aquatic > Freshwater > Lake | place: USA: Michigan | collected 2013-07-15
CGCTCTCGGAGTGCCAGAGGATGCGGTCTACCCATATCATCCCTCCATCTGTCATGCAGGCAGGGAATCACAGATCAAGCCACAGGGGTATCCTGAATCGGGAATGGCGCAACGTGCTCTAGGACGTGCTGCGCCTGGATGCGTAGGGCATGTCGACCCGGTGAATTGCACTTGCGACCGGCGTCGGCAGGACAACGGTCATTGGGTATCTGCGCCATGCCGCAGTGGCTGGCCTATCCTGGCCGCTGCCCGAAGGTTTGGACAAGGAGGCACTGGAACGGCGGGTGTTTCCGCCTCCGCTGCCCTCGCAGGATCTCCAACTCGCCGCCGCATACTGGGCAATGGTTCATTGCGAACTAAAGCGGCCGGGTGACGCTGGCGCTCCTTCGGGACGAGCTATAAACAATCGGATCAGCGGCGCAGGCTACCCTGCGCCGCATTCGTTTTAGAACACCTAACAAATCCTCCTGATTTGGTTGAGGCAGATGAGAGCGCAGCCGAGGATCACGAAAGCCTCGTGGATGTCGGCGCGCCACTCATAGCGGATGGCGAGGCGGTGAAAACGGTTGAGCCATGCCAGTGTCCGCTCGACGACCCATCGGTGTCGGCCCAGCCTTTCGCTGCTGTCTATGCCTCGCCGTGCAGTGCGGGGCTTGATGGCACGTTTCCGGCATTCGCTCCGGCAGCGGCCATGGTCATAGGCCTTGTCGGCGTGGAGCTTGCGCGGACGGCCACGACCGTGGCGCACGCCAAGCACGGCATCCAGAGTAGGTGCCAGCATCATGCTGTCGTGCCGATTGGCCGGGCTCAGCCGCACCCCGAGCGGGGTGCCCCGCCGGTCGACCACAAGATGGCGCTTCGTGACCGGTTTGCCGCGATCCGTGGGGTTCGGGCCGGTTTCTGCACCCCCCTTTTCGCCGCAATGGCGGCGCTGTCGAGGCTGGCCCGGCTCCAGTCCAGATGCCCGGCGTCCGACAGCCGCTCAAGCAGCACGCGGTGGAGCCTGGCCCAAACGCCAGTTGTCTGCCAGTCACGCAACCTGCGCCAGCAGGTCATGCCTGAGCAGCCAAACTCACGCGGCAGCATCTCCCAAGGAATGCCAGATCGCAGAACGAAAATGATGCCGACCAAGGCCACCGATCTGTCAGTTTTCGATCCGTCCCGCCGTCCCCGAATACTGGCGCGCCACGCCGGCAGATGCAGTCCCCTTCTTCAGGAAGCCGGTCTTATCCACCACCAGCATCCCGTCCGGATCACCAAGCGCCTTGATGCCGTAGCATCTCACCAGACGGCAAAGCTCATCGGCCGACCAGGATGATCGCCCCAGAAGCGATTGGATGCGGTAAGGACGCTCGAAGCCCGCCTCTTCCGCCAGCATCCAGCCGGTCTTGCGTTCGGCTCCCGACAGCACGCCGTCAATGAAGGCGTTTGCCGATTGCTGCTGCTCGCGTCGCCCAAAGGCCGGCGCGATGATCTCTCTCAACTCCTGGAGCGCGGCCTGCCAGTCGATCAGGGTTCCCGTCCAGTCCGCAACAGACATGCCAACCCACTCCCCGCCAAGCGACATAACCACACCGGATCAGGGAATGGTATAAAGCGCAGCTGTAGTACTAGAGCGTATCGCGGGCATCAAGATTCAGTTTGGCCAGAATCACGTCGGCGCGCAGGTCGGGCAGTTCGTTCTTTTGGAAGGTGCCTTCCGAGTTCCAGCGGATGTCGGCGTCGATCCCGCGGACGGCCAGGTTCATCTTGCACAGCCGCCAGGTGGTGTAGTTCGACCCCTGCCCGTAGATGGCGATGTCGCCCAGACGGCCGCCGTGGGCCTCGACGAACTTCTCCGACTGCACGAACATGCCGCCCGAACCGCAGCAAGGGTCATAGACGCGCCTTTGTAGGATTCCAGCATCTCGACCATGGTGCGGACAACTGAACGGGGGGTGTAGAACTCGCCGCCCCGCTTGCCCTTGCTGCCCGCGAACTGGCCGAGGAAGTATTAATAGACCCGGCCCAGAAGGTCGCGCGCCTTGTCCTTGCCTTCGCCCAGAGCGATGCCGGAGATCAGGCCGATGAGTTCCCCGAGCATGACGGCGTTTAGGGCCGGGTTCACCTTCTCGATGGCGATCATCGCTTCGTCAATTAGCTTGCCGATGCTGGGCTGCTTCGCGCTGGCCTGCAGATGGGACCAGCGCGCCTCGGGCGGCACCCAGAAGATGTTGTCGGCCAGATATTCGTCGGGATCCTCGGCGCCTTCGGGATGCTCCGCAAGCAGGTCGTTGCGCTTGGCCTCGAAACCGTCCGAGATATGCTTGAGGAATATTAGGTCAAGGGCTACATGCTTGTAATCCGAGGGCTCAATATTGCCATGCAGCTTGTCGGCCGCTTTGAACAGGCTGGATTCGATGCCCAGATCAGAGCCGTTTTCGGTTGCCGCGATTGGAAATCTGCCCCTCGGAGAAAGTCTTTTTCCAGACCGTATTGCAGCCATAGGGCGAAATCCAGCCGCTAACGGCGGTCTGAAGGCCGCAGTTCCCACGGCCTTGCCCTCGGCATCACCCCCGTCACCTCGACCTCCCGCAGCATCCCGCCCGCGATCAAGCCGTCGTGGATCCAGCCTATTGCCTGCCACCAGTCGTCATAGGCGCGGCGGGCGGCTTCGATCTGGCGGGGATGAGGCAAGAAGGAGACCGGGCAGGCCAGGATATCGACGCTGCGCCATTTTCCGCATGACACCACCCGCGCGGTGCCGACGACCGCGATGACCGCCCGTTCCCTATGCTGGTTGCGCTTGACCTCGACCGGCACGCAGCGCGGCACGGTGCCGGGCATGCAGTCCAGGGTCAGCCCGGCGCGGGCCAGTTCCGCGACCCGGATCGCCATGCGCCTGCCGCCGAAGCAGTCGGGCATGCCGGCCACGCAGGCAGCGATGACCTCGGCATCCTGGTGGGTGTAGCTGCCCATCTTGTGCTGGCCGCCATCGATCCTGCAGCCCAGTGCCGCGCGCTGCAGCAGGACATGTTCCAGCCCATAGCCGAAGCTCTCGCCGGTTCTGTCCTCCAACACGGGCGGTCCAGCTGCGCCCTCTCGACCCGGAACGCCCATTCCACCGCCGCCTGCAAGCCCAGCGCGCGTTTCATCCGACCGCCGCCCGTGCGGCCGATCCGTCCCTCACCTGCGGCACCAGCCAGAAGATGCCGGCTGTGACAGCGTCGCGCTGGACACCATCCTTGCGGACCTTCGCCCGGCTCATCACCGCTCGTCCGCGCGAATTGAGGGCTGTCACGCCTAAGGCGCGAGTTGCGCAACAACGCCCTGCCGTCGCGCAGTTTTTCCGTTAGCGCCTCACGCGATCCGTCGACCTATCGTCAGGTGCGGGTAGGGTGCTAGCCGGGCCATCTCAATCGCGATCTGCCACGTCAGTCGCGCAGCGACCGACGGCAGCGCGACCACTTTCAGCGCCAGGACGCCCCGGACTCGGATCAGCAACTGCGCGCCCGGGTTCGCCACGAGGTCGGTTGATGTGCGGGAAATGGTGTGCTGATTCAGCGAAAGCCTCTCGACCGCGCACTACAGGCTTCGCTGGCAGAGGATCTCGGTAAAGACCGGGAGGTGGCGAAACATGATGCGGCGGTCCATTCTTGCCTCTTATGGTAAGTATCTGCGCCGTTATCTCATTTTACTTGGTGCTTTGCACATGCAATCATGGCCCTGTGGATGGGGGAGAGTTCCCAGCGAGGGCGGGGGGATCATGCGCACACAGGTTGCCATCATCGGCGGTGGACCGGCCGGTCTGCTGCTGGGGCAATTGCTGTACCGCCACGGCATCGACTCTGTGGTGGTCGAACGCAAGACTCGCGAGTATGTCCTGGGCCGGATCCGGGCTGGCGTACTCGAGGCCGGGCTGGTGCGCCTGATGGAAGAGGCGGGTGTGGCCGACCGTCTTCATGCCGAGGGGCACGTCCATCACGGTACCCAGATCGCCGTAAACGGCCAGATGTTCCACCTGGATTTCAACGGACTGACGGGAAAACCGGTCGTTGTCTACGGTCAGACCGAAGTGACCCGAGACCTTTATGACGCGCGCGAGGCCGCGGGTCTGACGACCGAGTTCCGGGCAGAGGGCGTGGCGATCCACGGCGCCGATACCGACAGCCCGCATGTCGCCTTCACCCGGGATGGAACCGAGCATCGCATCGACTGCGATTTCGTGGCGGGATGCGACGGCTTTCACGGCATCAGCCGCCAGACGATCCCTCTGGCGGTCCGGCGCGAATATGAAAAGACCTATCCTTTCGGCTGGCTGGGCGTGCTGTCGCGGACGCCGCCGGTCCATGACGAACTGATTTACGCCAATTCCGAACGCGGCTTTGCACTGTGCTCAATGCGCAACGACAATCTGTCGCGCTATTACATCCAGTGCGCCCTGTCCGACCACCCTTCGGACTGGACCGACGCCGCCTTCTGGGCCGAGTTGAAGCGCCGCCTGCCGCCCGAGGTGGCCGACCGGCTGGTCACCGGCCTCAGTATCGACAAATCCATCGCACCGCTGCGATCCTTCGTGACCGAGCCGATGCGGTGGGGTCGGCTGTTTCTGTGCGGCGACGCCGCGCACATCGTGCCGCCTACCGGGGCCAAAGGCCTGAATCTCGCGGCCAGTGACGTGCATTACTTGCATGACGGGCTGCGGCAATTCTATCGAGACAACGACTGCGCGGGCATCGACGCCTATTCCGAACGCGCCCTTCTGCGGGTCTGGAAAGCCGAACGCTTCAGCTGGTGGTTCAGCGGCCTTTTGCACCGCTATCCCGACATGTCGCCCTTTGACCTGAAGATGCAGCAGGCCGACATCGCTTTCCTTCGCGACAACCGGGCGCAGCAGCAGGCCTTCGCCGAGAACTATGTGGGATTGCCATACTGATGGAAGCCGCATGGGTGAGCGGGGTCGATCTGCATTTTGCCGACGAGGGGCCGCAGGACGATCTGGCGATGGTGTTCTGCAACTCGCTGGGCACCGACCTGCGGCTCTGGGGCGGGCTGCTGCCGCATCGGCCCCGGTTCGCCGGTGACGTGGGCGCGCTAATCCGTGATCGGGATTTGGGGCAGGCGGTCTTCGTCGGTCTATCGATCGGCGGGCCGGATGGGGCCACGCCTCCCGATCTCCTCCGCGCCCCGGCGGATCCCATCCCCGGCGCGCGCCGCGACCTGATCCAGGATGCATGCCATATCCCCTGCGCGCAAACGCCCACCGTTGGCGGATCATCAATCATGCCGCAGAAGTCAAACCCGGTGGCGGCTGAGGCCCCGGTCAGCATCGCCCGACTGAAGGCAGGTGGCGTGTCGATGATTCATGGCGCGAGGATCTATGCGCAGGAACGCGACGGCTTGGCCCTTGGCGTTGAATGGCGGACGCTCGTGTTTCGGCAGATTGCAAGCAGCGAAGCAGGAACCCTTGCGACGGCGCTGTTATCCCTTCGGCCCAGGCACACCAGGCCGCCATCCTGGCGCCAGAGCGAAATACCGGCAAGTCTTGCCGATCATCACCATGGGAGGAGAACTACATGACACGAACGACCCTGCTGGCCACCGTGGCCGCGCTTTGCCTTGGCTCGGCTGCGACAGCGCAAGACGTGACGCTGCGCGTCCACCACTTCCTGTCGGCAGACGCGCCCATTCAGACCGGAGTGCTGGAGCCCTGGGAAAAGATGGTTGAGGAACAGTCCGGCGGGCGGATCGACGTGCAGATCTATCCCTCGATGCAGTTGGGGGGCAAGCCGCCGCAACTGTTCGACCAGGCCCGCGACGGGGTGGTGGACGTGGCCTGGACGCTGTTCGGCTATACCCCCGGCCGCTTCCCGGTGTCCGAGGTCTTCGAGTTGCCCTTCCTGGCGGGCAGCGCCACGGAAACCACGGCGGCGCTTCAGGAATACCAGGCGAAATACATGGGCGACGAACTGGCGGGCGTGCACCCGCTGCTGATCCACGCGCCCTCGGCCTACAAGCTGCACACAAAGGACAAGGCCGTGGCCTCGCTGGCCGATTTGGCCGGGCTGAAGGTCCGCGCGCCGTCCCGCACAATGACCGATGGCCTGAACGCCTTGGGCGCCACCGCCGTTGGCATGCCCGTGCCCGAGGTGCCGCAGGCGCTGACCACCGGCGTGATCGACGGCGCCGTCATCCCGTGGGAGGTCTTCGGCAGCCTGCGCATTGAAAGTGTCACCCGCAATCACACTGAATTCGGAACCGAGAATGGCGGACTGTCCTCGGCCGTGATGGCATTGGTGATGAACCAGGCGGTTTACGACGGGTTGCCCGACGATCTGAAGAAGGTCATCGACGACAATTCGGGCGCGGCCCTTGCGACGCTTGCCGGCACCGCCTTCGACGAGGCCGAATTGGCCGAACGCCAGAAGGCTGTTGATGCCGGCAACACCGTCACCGTCATCTCCGAAGAGAACCTGGCCGAATGGCGGGAAGCCAGCCAACCGGTGATCGACGCCTGGGTCAAGACCATGACCGATGCAGGCCATGACGGCCAGGCCATGCTGGACGACGCCCGCGCGATGCTGGACAAGGCGCGCGCGCAGTGAAGCCGGCGGGGGGCGACATGACCGATCCGGCGGACCTGACCGAGCATGCCCTGCCCGTGCCGGTGCCGGGCTGGCTTGTCGCCCTCTGCCGCTTGTTTGCCGCCATCGGGGGGCTGGTGATCCTGGCAATGATGCTGATGACGGTCATCAGCGTCGTCAAGCGGTCGGTCCTGGGCGCTCCTGTTCCCGGTGACTTCGAACTGGTCGAGCTGGGCAGCGCCATCGCGATCTTCTGCTTTCTTCCCTGGTGCCAGGTCAGTGGCGGCAATGTCCTGGTCGATTTCTTCACCAGCAAGGCCAACCCCCGCACCAATCACCTGCTGGAGGCATTGGGTGACCTGGTTTACCTGCTGATCGCCGTGCTTCTTGCCTGGCGGCTGTTCCACGGTGGGGCCGAGATGCGGCAATACGGCGAACAGACCATGGTTCTGCGCATACCCTTGTGGTGGGCATTTCCTGTCATCATCCCGGCCATGGCGCTGCTGGTCGCGACCTGCGCGGCCACAATGGTCGGACATCTGCGAAAGGCCCGGACATGACGGGGATCACCGCCGGACTGACCTCTTTTGCTGTGTTGCTGGCCCTGATGGCCGTGCGCATTCCCATTGGGGTGGCCATGCTGGCCGTGGGACTGGGGGGCTATGCGTTGTGGACAGGCACCACGCCGCTGCTCGCCTTCCTCAAGACCTCGACTTATTACCAGTTCTCGACCTATTCGCTGTCGGTCGTCCCGCTGTTCGTGCTGATGGGCGAGTTCGCGACAAAGGCGGGGATGAGCCGCGCCCTTTACCGCACCGCGGCGGCTTTCCTGGGCCATCGCAGGGGCGGGCTGGCCATGGCCTCGATCGGCGGCTGCGCGGCCTTCGGGGCAATTTGCGGGTCGTCGCTGGCCACCGCTGCTACCATGGGCCAGGTCGCCCTGCCCGAAATGCGCCGCTACAACTACAGCGGGGCGCTTGCCACCGGATCGCTGGCGGCGGGGGGAACGCTGGGGATCCTGATCCCGCCCTCGGTCATTCTTGTCCTTTATGCGCTGATGGCGGAAATGAGCATCGCCAAGATGTTCGTAGCCGCAATGGTGCCCGGCCTGCTGGCGGCGGTGGGCTACATGCTGGCGGTCGCGATCTTCGTGCGCCGCCACCCTGCCGACGGTCCCGCCGGACCCCGCGCCACCTGGCCCGAGCGGCTGGCTGCCCTGCGCGAGACATGGTCGCTGATCCTGATCTTCGCCCTGGTGATCGTCGGGATGTATCGCGGCTGGTTCACCCCAACCGAGGCCGCGGCCGTCGGCGCCTTTGGTACTGGGATGCTGGCTGTCCTGCATGGCGGCATGCGCCTGCGCGGCATCGCCGATTGCCTGCGCGGCACAGCCGGAACATCGGCCATGATATTCCTGATCCTTCTAGGGGCCGAAACCTTCAACGCCTTTCTGGCACAGACCCAGACACCGATGCTTCTGGCTTCGGCAATCCAGAATTCGGGCCTGTCGCCCATGATGATCCTTCTGGCGATGCTGGTGCTGTATCTGGTGCTTGGCTGCGTTATGGATTCCATGTCCATGCTGTTGTTGACCATACCGATCTTCTACCCGATCATCGCGGGCCTCGACTTCGGAATGTCGCGCGAGGAGACACTGATCTGGTTCGGCATCCTGGCCGTGGTCGTGGTCGAAGTCGGCCTGATCACCCCGCCGGTCGGCATGAACGTGTTCATCATCAACGGCATGGCGCGCGACGTGCCGATGATTGAAAGCTTCCGAGGCGTGCTACCCTTTCTGATCAGCGACATCATCCGCATTGCCATCCTGATCGCATTCCCGTTCATCACCCTGGGAGTCGTGCGGCTCTTGAACTGAGCGGCACTCTGCAACGCCCATTGCGCTCCGTTCTGGACCAGCGGCGGCAAGATCAATCGCGCTTGGGGCAAGATGCCCTTTTCTATCGATTTTCTAGGAGGTTTCGACAGCCTGCGGCCACTCTTTGCAGAACTTCATTTTCGCCCACGGACAGTGTCGCTGCGGTCATAGGGACCTCAGCGACCACAGGGACACCGGCGGGCAGTGCCGCAAGGAAACCGACGAGATTTATCTCGCCCTCGCCCGGTGGAAGACGTTCGTCACGCGCCGTGTGCAGCAACTCGGCCTCGGTGTAAGGCGGGTGGATAGGTGCATCGGCCAGATGGACGAACGGCAGCAAGGATGCCGGAGTCTCGCGCAGAAGGTCGAGCGATGATGCCGACCGGTCGAAATGCAGGCTGTCCGCCAGAACGCCAACCTTGTCGCCCGCCGCCTTCGCCATTGCCAACGCGGATGAAAGATCGGGAACGACGGTCCAAGGGAAGAATTCCAGAACCACAGCCAGTCCCCGTTCCGTCGCCAGACGGGACAGTGCGCCAAGCCGATCAGCAAGCCGCCCCAGATCAGGGTCATAGGGCGCGGCGATGACATGCCTGGCCCCCAGTTCGGCCCCCGCATCCAGGAACGGGCAAAGGTCGGCAGGATCCAGTTCGGGTGTGATCCGGACGAACTCGATATCGTTCACCAAAAGCCCGGTGGCCGCCAAGGCATGTCGTGTTGCCCGCATCAGGGCCGGATCGTTCATCAGCGGATAGCCGGGGCTGGTGTCGGTCACCCGCAGCAATCTCAGGCCGACCCGCTCGAAACCTGCTCGCGCGGCCGCCTCGATGAACGCGGGAGGGGCGAGGTTGATCGCCGTCAGATGAGCTACGCCAAGGGGATGGGTCATGTGTTGCTGCCTGCCGCATGTCGCGCGGCGATAAAGCCAAAGGTCAGCGCCGGTCCCAGATTGATGCCGCCTGCCGGATAATGGCCGCCCATCACACTGGCCATGTCGGTGCCCGCTGCGTAAAGCCCGAGAATGGGAAGCCCCTTGCCATCCAGAACACGGGCCTGTCCGTCCGTGCGCAGTCCTGCGAATGTGCCGAAGCTGCCAGGGACGACCTTGACGGCGTAGAATGGTGCGTGGTCGATTGGGGCAAGGCAGGGGTTCGGACGCTGGTCGGGGTCGCCCTGCAGGCGCATGTAGGCCGTCGTGCCACGTCCGAACTGCGGATCCTTGCCTTGGGCAGCAAGGCTGTTGAACTGCTGCACCGTGTCCTCCAGTCCCCTCTCGTGGATGCCGCAGGACCGCGCCAGGGCGGCAAGGGTTCGGCCCTGTTTCAGGTATCCCGACCGAAGCCAGGAACCGATCGGCACCGGAGCCGGGCGCACGATTCCCAGGCCATAGCGCCGCAAGAACCGATGATCGCAGACCAGCCACGAGGCCATCTCGCGCTCTGGGGGCACGGCCTCCAGCATGGCGCGGACATAATCGTGATAGCCTAGCCCCTCGTTGCAGAAGCGCCGCCCTGACGCCAGGACGCCGATCACGCCTGGCTTGCCGCGGTCGATGATATGGGGAAAGACACCGGTACTGCCATCAGGCCAGGTGACTCGCGAAACCGGACACCAGGCACCGGGCGCGGCCAGATCGACGGCCTGACGGCCACCCACCACTTCGCCAAGCCGGAGCCCGTCGCCCGTGGCGGTCGGAACTGCCAGGCTCAGATGGCTTGCGGGTCGCGGAAAGGTTGCCTGACGCCGAGCCAGGTCATGGCCATATCCGCCACAAGCCAGAACGACGCCGCGGCGCGCACGCACCGCGATGTCCTGCCCGCCTCGACGCAGCACAGCGCCCATCACGCCATCGGCTCCGGTGATCAGTCGTTCGATTGCGTGCCCCGGACGCATTTCAACGCCGCAATCAAGCGCCGAGCGGATCAGCCGTGCCGCAAGCGCGCTGCCGTTGCGAAGCTGCATCGCCCGCCGGTGGCGCGCCAGATCCCACAGGTGGCGGCCCAGGCGGCGGGTGACATGAAGCGCCGAATGGACCGACCGCGTCGCGGTCATAAAGGCACGCAGGTCAGCGCCGGCCTGGATCGTCAGGCCCCAGAAGGTGGTTTCCCGCAGGGGCGGACGCAGCAGCGCGATCTGCCGGCCCAATGCGCGCCCGTCGAAAGGCTTGGCGATCACCGACCGGCCTCCGGTTCCGGCCCCCGGCTGGTGGGCATAGGTGTCGGGAATGTGCAGGCCGCCGTCGAACTGCAAGGCGGTTTCGCTTTCGAAAAAGGCAACCATCTCCGGCGCAGCATGGAGGAACGCATCGACCAGGCCAGGATCGAAGTTGCTGCCCAGCACCGCCTCGAGATAGCGGCGCGGGGCATCTGCCCCCTCGGCGATGCCATGCCGCCGCGCGACGGGATTGCCGGGCGCCCAGATCCAGCCGCCCGACCAGGCCGTCGTGCCGCCCAGAACGGCGTCCTTTTCCGCAACAATCACCCGCAGCCCTCGATGCGCTGCCGTCACCGCCGCCGCCAAGCCTGCCGCGCCCGACCCCGCGACCAGAAGATCGCAGGTGTCTGCCCATTCGATCGCATTGCGATCCGCCTTATCGGTATGCGCCTGTGTCATAAAGGTAGTTTGACGATATGAGATATAACGTCAAATATACTGATGTTCCTGCCAGTAACATCATGTTAACTTTCATGGGGAACAAACATGGCCGATCTTACTCTCCGGCAGGTTGAAGTCATCCGCGCGGTCATGCTGACCGGCACCATCAGCGGCGCGTCCGAAATGCTGCACGTCTCGGCGCCCGGCATCAGTCGACTGGTCAAGCACGCCGAGGAGTCGCTTGGCATCCGGTTGTTCGAGCGAAGGGCCGGCCTGTTCGTGCCCTCGATCGAGGCGTCGCGGGTCTTTGAGCAAGTGCGAGAGGTTTATCGCGGGGTCGAGAACCTGCAAAGCGCCATAGGGTCCTTGCAGAAGGGGGAAGATGTGCGGCTGTCTTTCGCCTCGGCTCCGTCCATCGCCCAATTCATCGCGGCGCGTGCCTTGCGTCGCGTCCGTGACCGCTATGCCGATCTGTTCATCGACCTCAACATCCTCAAGATCGAGGAAACAGTGGAATACCTGCTGCTGGAACGCGGCGAATTCGTGGTGATGAGTTCGGCCGTCCAGAACGCGGCCATCGAGAATGAGCAGATCGCGGAAGGGCGCCTGGTTGTCATCCTGCCTGAAGGACACAGGTTGGCGCGGCAGCCGGTGCTATCCGTCAGGGAACTGGCGAATGAGCCGCTGATCGGCATCGATCCGGACGATCCTTACGGCGCGCAGATGGCCCGGCCGTTTGTGGAAGCAGGTATAAGCCTGCGCCACGCGATCCGCGGGCGGTTCGCCCAGACGGTGGTCAGTCTGGTGCGCCACGGCCTTGGCGTTGCGGTGATCGACGAATTTTCGGTTGCCGAGGTTTATATGCCTGGTCTTGTGCGAAGACCGCTCGCTGAAGATGTGCGCATCCGAAGTTATGTCGTGCGCAAGAAGGGCAGGGTTCTGTCAGGCTTCGCGGATTACGCCATCCAGCAATTCCGCCGGGAACTGACGCGCGCGGTGGAGGATGGTCCCTCGCTGCGGACCTGAGAGTAACCTGATGTTAATGGAGCTACCATCTTAGTATTTGACGTTATAGCAATGTTTCATGATCTTTTGTCCCAGTCGTCACTGTGTTCTTGATCAGTGGATCGTACGAAAACGGGAGGAGCTTCATGAAACACATCGTAATCGGTGCGCTTGGCGCATTCGTCTTGTCCGCCACCATGGCTGCGGCGGAATATCCTGAAAAGGAAATCCAGGGCATCATCACCTGGGGCGCTGGCGGCTCCACCGACACCGTCATGCGGTCGGTGACGCCCCATGCCGAACAGGTCCTGGGCGGCAAGGTTGTCATGCAGAACATCACCGGCGGCGTGGGGGCCATTGGGCTGAACCAGGTGGCGAACGCCTCGGCCGACGGCTATACGCTTCTGATGGCTGCGGAAAACCCGCTGCTCTACAAGGTCATGGGTCTGGGCGACAAGGACTATTCCGACTTTACCCCGATCAACATCCTGGCGCGCGGCACGGCGGTTCTGGTGGCGAACCCGGATGCGCCCTTCGACGACTATGCCGGGATGATCGAATACATCAAGGCCAATCCCGGCGAACTGCGGGTGGGATCGACCGGACCGGGCGGCCTGCCTTCGGTCGTGACCGCCATGATCGGCGCCGTCGAGGGCGAACTGGACGTCATCACCGTGCCTTATGACGGCGACGGCCCGGCGCTGACGGCGTTGCAGGGCGGCGCCATCGACGTGATGCCGGCCGTTCTGGGCGCCTCGATCGAGTTCATTCGTGCAGGCAGCATGAAACCCTTGGCCATCGTTGCAGAGGAACCCAGCGACAAGCTGCCGGATGTGCCCGCCATCACGACCTTCAACGACGGCTACGACCAGTATCTGCCCTGGGGTCCGTTCTTCGGCGTCTTCGTCCCGAACGGCACGCCCGACGACGTGGTGGCCAAGCTGACCGAGGCTTATGCCGCTGGCGCGCAGAACGCCGACTTCACCAAGCTGATGGAGGACCGCGGCTTCACGCTGATGAACATCTCGGGGGCCGAGGCGCAGGACTTCCTGACCAACTGGCAGCAGGTCACGACCTGGCTTCTGCACGATGCGGGCCTGACCAAATCGTCGCCCGAGGAGTTCGGGATCGCGCGTCCCGCCAACTGATCCCTCTGGCGGGCGGCATCCTTGCCGCCCCTGGCAGCCCGGCGCCGCGCGGTTCAGCCGCGAGCGGCGCCCCCCTGTCTTGCATCCCAAAGGGAGGATGTCATGCCCCATATCGACCCCGAACATCACGACGGCACCTCGGACGCCACGCCGGGCGGCGAGGAAAACCAACGCCGCCCCGGCGAGCTTGCCTTTGCCCTGATCCTGCTGGTCGCGAGCCTTGCGCTCTTGTGGAACGCTTATGGCATATCCGGCTTCACGGCCCTGTCCGGGGCGGGCGCGATCCCGATGGCGACCAGCTTCGTCATGGCCGTCACCGCAGGCATCGTCGCGCTGAAAACCGCGCGCCTGCCGCTTGACCGGGCCGAGACCATCGCCCGCGACATCCTGCCCGGCGTTGTCCTGATCTTTGCGGCCTTTCTGGTTGCCTATGGCTTCCTGCTGCGCCCGCTCGGGTTCCTGCCGACATCGGCGCTGTTCCTGATCGCGACCATCAAGATCCTGTCGGGCCGCAGCTTGGGATGGACGGTGCTTGTATCGTTGGGCAGCCTTCTGGTGGTCTGGCTGATCTTCCGGATCGTCTTTACCGTGCTGATGCCCGCCGGCATCGTGCCCGAGGGCGAGATCATCCAGATGTTCCGCAACCTGATCGGCGGGGGAAATCCGTGATGGATGCGCTGCTGAATTTCCTGACCGTCTTCACTCAACCGGAACTGTTCCTGCTGGTCGGCGTGGGCACCTTTGCCGGTGTTTATGTCGGCGCCATTCCCGGCCTTTCGGTCACCATGGCGGTATCGATCCTGGTGTCCTTTACCTTCTCGTGGGAGGTGTATCCGGCGATCTCGCTGATGATCGGCATCTTCATGGGCGGTGTTTACGGCGGCTCGCGCACGGCGATCCTGCTGAACATCCCCGGCGCGCCCTCGGCCATCGCCACCGCGCTGGACGGCTATCCCATGGCGCAACGCGGCGAGGCGGGCGCCGCCATCGGCATCACCACCGTGATGTCCTTCCTGGGCGGCTTCATCGGCATCGCCGTGCTGGCAATCGCCGCGCCTTTCGTGTCGGACTTCGCGCTCAGCTTCCAGCCGCGCGACTACATGCTGCTGGCGGTGCTGGGCATCCTTCTGGTCGGATCGCTGTCCCAGGGCAGCCTGGTCAAGGGCATCTTCGCGGGCGCCCTGGGCATTGCAATCGGTGCCGTGGGCCGCGACCCGCTGACCTTTTCGGAACGTTTCACCTTTGATCTGTCCTTCATGGAAAGCGGCATCTCCTTTATCGCCGTGATGATCGGCATGTTCGGCGTGTCCGAGGCGCTGTTGCAGCTGCACCACCTCGACAAGGCTGCCGTGCGCCAGAAGATCGACCGCATCGTGCCCTCCTGGGCCGTTTTGAAGAAGCATCTGCCGCTTTCCCTCCAGACCTCGACCATCGGGGTGATCATCGGCGCCCTGCCGGGCACCGGCGGCGACATTGCCGCGCTGATGGCCTATGACCACGCCAAGCGCGTGACCAAAAATCCCGAGCGCCAGTTCGGCGACGGCGCGATCGAGGGGCTTGTCGCGCCCGAGACCGCCAACAACGCCGCCGTGGGCGGGGCCTTTATCCCGATGATGACGCTGGGCATCCCCGGCGATGCGGTCACCGCGATCATGATCGGCGCGCTGTTCATCCACGGGCTGAATCCTGGGCCGATGCTGATGATCGAGCAGCCGGACATGTTCTGGTTCATCGTGGGCGCGCTTGTGACCGCGAACTGCTTCATGCTGCTGTTCGGCCTGACGGGCATCAAGCTGTTCGTGAAGATCGTGGAAATGCCCCGTGCGGTGCTGATCCCGCTGATCATGCTGCTGTCCATCGTCGGCGCCTATGCCGTCAACAACGCCATGAGCGATGTCTACTGGATGCTGGCCTTTGGTTTGTTCGGCTATTTCATGCGGCACTATGGCTATCCCTTGGGACCGGTGATCCTGGGCGTGATCCTGTCGCGGCTTCTCGATGACAACTGGCGCCGCGCGATCATTTCCGAACGCGAGGATCTGGGCCGGTTCTTCTGGGGCGTCGTCACCAGCCCGCTGTCGCTGGTGCTGTTCCTGGCGGTGATCGGGATCTTTGTGTCGCAGACGCCGGTCTGGGCCTGGGGCAAGGCGCGGTTGCTTGGCAGTCCGGCAAGAGAGGACAAGGCATGACCGACCTGAAGCTCGGCCTCATCGGCGACAACATCGCCCGGTCGCGGTCTCCGCTGCTGCACCGGCTGGCGGGTCTCCAGAACGGGATGGAGGTGGCTTACGACCGCCTCATCCCCCGCGACATGGGCGAGGACTTCGACACCGTCTTCGCTTTGGCCGGCAGTCGCGGCTATCGCGGCATCAACGTGACCTATCCCTACAAGGAGCGGGCGGCCGCCAAGGTCGCCATCGACGATCCGCTGGTTCGCGCCATCGGGGCGGTCAACACGGTGCTGTTCGAACCGGATGGACCCCGGGGGCAGAACACGGACTATACCGGTTTTATCGCCGCCTATCGCAATGTGCGGGGCGACACGCCGCCTGGGATCGCTTGCCTGATCGGGACCGGCGGCGTGGGCCGGGCGCTTGCCTTTGCTTTGGTTGCACTGGGGGCCGAGGAAATCAGGCTGGTTGACCGCGACACCGCCAAGGCCGAGGCCTTGGCCGCCGACCTGCGCGCGCTTCCCAATGCGCCACGGATCGTGGCTGAACCCGATGCGGCGCGGGCTGCGGCAGGCGCGACGGGTTTGCTGAACGGCACGCCGGTCGGCATGGTCGGCCATGGCGGCACGCCGTTGTCGGCGCCTGCCATGGCAGGGGCGGCCTGGGCTTTCGATGCCGTCTACACTCCGGTCGATACCCAGTTTCTCCAAGACGCCGAAGCCGCGGGGCTGAAAGTCATCTCGGGCTACGAACTCTTCTTCTTTCAGGGCGTTCACGCTTGGGACCATTTCGCGGGCAAACCGCTTGATCAGGCGTGTTTGCGGTCCGAACTTCTGAACCATGGCGAGGATGTATGAAGACCTCGATCGCGACCGTCTCGATTTCCGGCACTCTTCGCGAAAAGCTGGAGGCCATTGCCAAGGCAGGCTTTGATGGCATCGAAATTTTCGAGCAGGACTTCATCGCCGATACCGGCTCTCCACGAGAGATCGGCGCGCTGATCCGCGATCACGGTTTGGCCATCACCCTGTTCCAGCCCTTTCGCGACTTCGAGGGGCTGACCGGCGCCCTGCGCGCCAAAGCGTTCGAGCGCGCCCGCTACAAGTTCGACACCATGGCGGAACTGGGCACCGATCTGATGCTGGTCTGTTCATCCGTCCACCCCGAGGCGGTAGGAGGTATTGACCGGGCGGCGGATGATTTTGCCGAACTGGGCGCGATTGCAGCAGAACGCGGCCTGCGCGTCGGCTACGAAGCACTGGCCTGGGGGCGCCATGTCAATGACCACCGCGATGCCTGGGAAATCGTGCGCCGGGCCGACCATCCGAATGTCGGCCTGATCCTGGACAGCTTCCATACGCTTGCGCGCAAGATCAACCCGGACACGATCCGCCGGATACCCAACGACAAGATCTTCTTTGTCCAGCTTGCCGATGCCCCCCAGATCGACATGGACCTGCTGTACTGGTCGCGTCATTTTCGGTGCATGCCGGGCGAGGGCGACCTGCCCGTCACCGATTTCATGCGCGCCGTTGCGGCGACCGGGTATGACGGAACCATCAGCCTGGAAATCTTCAACGACCAGTTCCGGGGCGGACGCCCGGCAGGGCTTGCGGTGGATGGCTATCGCTCGCTTGTGGCGATCATGGACGATGTTCGTCGGATGGAACCCGACATTGTCGCGACGACCCCCGACCTGCCCTCCCGTATCCGGGTCAAGGGTGTCGAGTTCATCGAGTTTGCCACCCAAGCCGAAGACTCGGATGCCCTGGCCCAGCTGTTGCGCTCGATGGGGTTCCATCATGCAGGCAGCCACCGGAGCAAGCAGGTCGCGCTGTGGCAGCAAGGCGATATCCGCATCATCCTGAATTCGGAAAAGACGGGCTTCGCCCATTCCGCCTATCTGATGCACGGCACCAGCATCTGCGACGTCGGGCTGCGCGTGTCCAGCGCCCAGGATACCGTGGCCCGTGCGCTGGCTCTGGGGGCCGCGCCCTTTTACCAGCCCCCGGGCCCGGGAGAACTGGACATCCCGGCCATCCGCAGCGTCGGCGGCAGCGTCCTGCATTTCATCGACGAGGACAGCGGCCTTTCCGAGGTCTGGACCGTCGAATTCGAACAGACAGATGATCCGGCCAATGGCGGGGCGGGCCTTTACCGCGTCGATCACATTGCCGAAACCATGGTTTATGACGAGATGCTCAGCTGGTCGCTGTTTTATACGGCGATCTTTGACATGTCGCGCGCGCCCATGGTTGATGTCATCGACCCTGACGGCCTTGTCCGCAGCCAGGCGATCCGGTCGCCCGATGCGGCCTTCCGGATCACGCTGAACGGTGCGGAAACGCATCGAACGCTTGCCGGCAGCTTCCTGTCGGACAATTTCGGTGGCGCGGTCCAGCATGTCGCTCTGCAAACTGCCGACATCTTCGACACGGCCCGGCGCATGGCGTCGCTGGGCTTCCGGCCGCTGCCGATGACGGGAAACTACTACAAGGACTTGCAGGCGCGCTTCGCCCTTGATCCGGACACCCTGAGCGACATGCAGGCGCTGAACATCCTCTATGACGAGGACGCGAACGGCGCATTCTTTCAGTTCTACAGTCAACCCTTCGCCGGCGGATTGTTCTTCGAGATCGTTCAGCGCGTTGATGGTTATGACGGCTACGGAGCCCCGAACGCGCCGTTCCGCATCGCGGCACAGAAACGGCTGCTGCGGCCGAAGGGAATGCCGAGGCTGTAGGTCTGCGCTTCGGTGGGGCTCCAAGGCTGCGACAGTCCGGCTCAGGGTGGTCGTGAACAAGTGCTGCGCGCTGCCGTTGGCTCCCGATAGATCAGGCATGGCGCGCGCCATGAGGCCGACCGGACCTGCGGTCATGCGCGTAGCGATCGGCAGATGCACCAGCCCCACGGCCACACTTTTTCCCGAAATCAGCGAGACCGCGTCGACAAGCAGCGTAGAGAAGCCGAAAGGCACCCGAGACAGCCTCGATCCGGTGCTGAAGCAAGACGGCTAGTCGAAGAGGAGCAGGCGATTCTGCGGACGAGCCTGGCCACGGCATTTTATATCAGCGTGGATTGCAAGCGTGCCAAACAAGTTATTCCACCAATCCTTTCAGGAATTGCGGGGCTCCTCCCATCTGGTCGCCACGGAAACGAGGATTTGCACAATGGCCTCTCCTGCCCGGGTAAGGGGTCGCGTCTTTGGCCAAGCAACGATGTAGCTCTGAACAATCTCCGGCTCTACGATACGATGCGCTTGAACCGCGCCAAGTGTCAGTTTGTCTGAAAAGGTGCTGCGTGGAAGGATGGCGTTTGCAATTCCACTCTCTACATAGCTGCGAATCATCAGCAGCGAGTTTGATTCAGCGAAAATGTTGAGTGTGGCACCGATTTCCTCGGCTATATCGTCGAGCTTGCGCCGAAGCGGGTTGGATCGCTCTACCACTACTTGGGGGTAGCTGGCAGCGTCGCGAAACCGCATCACGCCATTCGGCCCAGCCTGGGGTAGCGCGGCGTCGGCCGCCGCCACCAGATACATTCTCTCGCTCCAGAGAGGCTTGGCGTTGACGCTGGTAAGCGCGCTATTGTCAGGCACAATGCCGACATCGGCCCGCGCGTTCTCAAGAGCGATACGGACCGAAACGCTATCGCTGGATTGAATGCGCAGCGACACTTGAGGGTAGTCGGTCATCGCGCGTCTAAGCAGCTCAGGCACGATGGTTTCGGCGATAGCGTTGGGGACAACCAATGACACCTGCCCGGAAACAGTTTCGGTCTGTTCCTGCACGTCTTTTTGGGCTGCGGATACCTGTTCTAGGATGGCACGGGCGTGCTGCAACATGACCTCTCCACCCCGAGTAAGGACGGTGCCCCGAGTGGTCCGGCGCAGGAGCTTCGTTTTCAAGCTATCCTCGAGCGCCTTTAGCTGCTGAGTTAGTGCAGGTTGCGCCACTCCGACGCGTCTTGCCGCGCGAACCAAACTGCCCTCCTCGGCCACCGCGATAAGATAGCGGAGTTGCTGCAGTTTCATAGGCGCCCCGCAGTCGTTTCTATATAAATGGAGCTTATGACGAGTAAGTCAAAATTATGACTTATTTATTGCGCTGTCCAGCATAGAAAATTGCGGAAAGTCCAACGATTCTTACAGGGAGATGGTCGTGAATATATCAGGTCTCGGGAGGAAAGAACGAAACCGGCGCGACGTTCTGCGCGCAATGGCAGCGATGGGGCTTGTGACAGCGACGCCAATGGCGGCTTTCGCACAAGCGGGCAGCCTGCGGTGGGGCTCGTCCAGTATCGGGTCATCTGGCTACGTGATCCTGGAGGCGCTTGCGAATGTCACCAACCGCAACACGGAACTCAAGGGCTCGGTGCAAGCCACTGCGGGCACGACGGAAAACTTCGTGCTAATGGACCGCGATCAACTCGACATTGCTCATACGACGTCGCTGGACTGGGTTGCGGCCAAAGCAGGTGACAAACCATTTCCGGGCGTAATCGAGGCAAACCAGCTGCTCTGCTATACTCAGTGGGAGAACCCGCCGCTGGTGATGGCTGACTCGGACATCCAGACGATCGAGGACCTCAGGGGCCGCAGCTACTCACCATCGCAGCCAGGCAGCGGCTCGGCGGCCATGGCGCGGATCCTTTTCGAGGCGGCCGGGATCATCGACGACATACAGTGGGTCTATGGCTCTTGGGGCGAGGTTTACGACCTGTTCGGCCTCGGGCAGATCGACGCGGTGCACGGCGTCTTCACCAACGGCGAGCCGATTGGCGAGGTCGTGAAGGCCGAGGCTGCCGCGCCCGTTCGGGCGCTGGAATACTCCGAGGAGGTGCTGCGCGCGGCGAACGCCCGGAACGCCGGCATCTTCAGCACCGAACTGACACCGGACACTTGGCCGACGCTTGACCGGCCTATCAGGACGCCAGGGTTCTCCGGCATTCTCGGGGCCGACACGCGCGTGAGCGCCGAAGACGGCTACGCCATCACCAAGGCCATTCTGGATCATGTCGACGAGGTGCACAAGTTCGGCAACTTGCTCCACGGCGTCACGCTCGAGAACGCTGTCGCCGGGCTTCTCATTGGGCATCCAGTGAATGCCGGGGCGGCCCAATACTATAAGGAAAAAAACGTCTGGCGCGACGATCTCTTGATCGCTGGCGCGTGAGCGCGCCCGCATCGACGCGACTGTCAGACATGCTCACAAGGAGGAACCTGCAATGAATCTCACGGGCTGGCTGCCGGAGGATACCCTCCGCGGCCCGGACGGGAAGGTCCGGCCGATCGCCTGGCTGCTGCTGGCGACGGTGCTGTTCATGGCGGCAAGCCACATCGCGCAGCTCTGGCTGCTGATCCTTCCCTCGGGCCAGTTCAAGGCACTGCACCTCGGCCTTGCGTTGATCGTGGTGTTCCTGACGCGGGCGCAGTTGGAGAACGGTTGGGCCCGGCGGATCCTCGGGGTGGCGCTCGCGGTCCTCTCGCTGCTCTGCTGCGCCTATGTCATCTGGATGTTCGACGCGCTGGTGAACGAGCGGATGTTCGGTCCGTCGGCCGGCGACATGGTGGTGGGCAGCGCGCTTCTCGTGGTTACGCTGATCGCCACGGCCTCGACCTGGGGTTGGACGATCCCGGTGCTGGCGGTCCTTACACTGCTCTACGCCAGCTTCGGCAACGTGTTCGAAAGTCATCTGCTCTACCACAGCGGCGTCAGCTTCGATCGGCTGATCTCGTACACGTCGATCCCGTTCTTCCAGGGATTGCTTGGCTCGATGACCGGGCAATCAGCCTCGCTGATCTTCATCTTCATGATCTTCGCGGGCCTGCTGAAATCGACCGGCGGCATTGACTTCATCCTGACCGTGGCGGGCCGCCTCGGCGGGCGGACCGCCGGCGGGCCGGCGAAAGTGGCGGTGATCGGCAGCGGGCTGATGGGGATGATCTCCGGCAGCACCGTCGCCAACGTGGCGAGCACCGGCACGATCACCATCCCGCTGATGAAACAGAACGGTTTCAAGCCAGAGCAGGCGGGCGCGATTGAGGCGGTCGCGTCGAACGGCGGTCAGTTCATGCCGCCGATCATGGGCCTGACGGCGTTCCTGATCGCAGGCATGACGGGCATCTCCTATCCCACCATCATGTTCGCGGCACTGATGCCGGCGCTGATCTACTACGGCAACCTGTTGGTCGCCGTTCACTTCTTGGCTGTGGCCCAAGGGCTCCGCGGCATCTCCGGGGACGGCAAGGCGGCGGCGGCCCTCCGTGTGGGGGCTGAGGTCAAACAGTACTTGCACTTGATCGCCGGGCTGGTGCTGCTCGTCTACCTCCTCTCCGTCGCCATTCCGCCGGCGCATTCGGGCATGATCGCCTCGGCGTTCATCGTCGTCGCTGAATTCGGCAAGCAACTCTACATTCACCGCAACGCGCCGATGGAGGGCGTGCGCGCCACTTGCCGGCGCGTGATCTCCGGTCTCTACGATGGGGTCGGTAACGGTGCGCAGATTGCCGTGGTGATCGGGGCGATTGGTATCATCGTCGACATGCTGACCGTTACCGGCTTCGCACAGAAGTTGTCCAACATCATGCTCTCTGTCGCTGGTGACGGTCCCTGGATGCTGCTGCTGCTGGCCGCGATCTCCTGTCTGGTGTTCGGTCTGGGGATGCCGACTCCGGCGGCATACTCGATCGTCGCGGTTTTGGCAGCGCCGGCCCTTGTCGATTACGGCATCGATGTGCTCGCCGCCCACATGTACGTGTTCTTTTACGCCAACATGTCGGCGGTCACACCACCGGTCGCGCTCGCTGCGCTCGTCGGCGCCAAGATTGCCGGGGCCGACTACATGCGCACCGCGATCAAGGCCACCTGCCTCGGGCTGCCGGGCTTCATTCTCCCGGTTATGTTCATCATCTCGCCCGAGCTTCTGATGCTTGAGGGGAGCGTGGCGCAAAGGGGCCTCACCTTTGTCGCAGTGCTCGCCATGTTCGTCGCTCTGAACGCGGCGATCAGTGGGACTACCTTCGAGCGAGGGATGCCGATCGTCATGCGATCCGCAATGCTGATCTGTGCCGCTCTACTCGCCTGGCCAAGTCCCGTCATCCGAATTGCCGGACTCGCATTACTGGCCATCGCGTTTGTGGTCGAACACCGGAGGTCGGGCGCACACACTGCGTCCCCCATCCCCGCAACGAAATAAAAGGACTGTCAGAAATGAAATTTACTCTTCTCGGAAGCGGCACACCTGCTCCATCGCTTCGCCGCCAGAGTTCAGGATATGCCGTCGAGATCGGCGATGATCTGCTTGTCTTCGATCATGGGCCGGGGTCGCACCACAGGTTCCTGGAGGCTGGGTTCCGGGCGCGCGACGTCACCCACACCTTTCTGACTCACTACCATTACGACCACATTGCCGACTTTCCGCGGCTTGCGCTTACCCGCTGGGATCATGGGCCAGCGCACGGTGCTCCGCTGAAGGTCTTCGGGCCGGACCCGCTTAACCAGGTTATGGACGCCTTCTTCGGCGAGCGCGGTGCTTATGCCATGGACATCGAGTCACGCTGCACCAGCGAAGCGTCTCTTGGCGTTTACAAAACGCGGGGCGGCATGGGGGCTCGGCCGGCGCCGGCTTTCGAGCGCCGTCAAGTAACGGCCGGCGACGTGGTGGAGGGCGACGGCTGGACGGTGCGCATCGGGCCTGCGCGGCATGTCGGCGGGCCGCTGAATTCTGTGTCCTATCGGATCGAAACCGCAGCCGGCTCGATCCTTTATGCCGGGGATTCAGGTGGCGTGTTCCAGCCGCTGATCGACTTCGCGGCGGGGGCGGATGTGCTGATCCTGATGAATCACTTCTTGTCCGGGCGCGAACCAACCGACGAATATCGGCGGGCTTCGGGGTCACATCTCGACAACGCTGAGATTGCCCGCAATGCCGGGGTAGGCATGCTGGTGCTGACGCATCTCCAGCCCGACCTTGACACAGTCGGCGTCCGCGAGCGGATGCTTGGCGAAATGAAAGAAGTCTTTGATGGTCCGATCATCGTTGGAGAAGACTTGATGACCATTCCATTGAAAGTGCCCGAACTCGGCGCGGCCGACTGAGACAAGCCTTCGTCCATCGGCATCGGCGCCGCTTTGCCAGAGCGGCACCGTACAATTGCTTTCAACCGGACGGCCTCGACCAGCTTCCCCAGCCTTTCTTTATGCGACTAACAACAGGCTTCCACACGAATGGAACTTCCTAAGGCGCCCCTTCGACCCGCGCACGCGCAAACGTCCGATTTCACGGCGGCGGAACTAGGGGCGATTGCTCACCTCTATCGCGGCGAGATATATCGCTCAACAGTCTGGCGAACGCGGCTCGACACCACCACCAATTGGTCGGTCGTGACTTTAGGGGTAGCGCTGTCGCTCGTCTTCGCCTCGCCAGAGGCCTCTGCGGTGCCGCTCATGCTGGTGGGGGTCTTGATCACAATTCTGCTTGTGATGGAGACGCGCAGGTATCGATATTTCAATGTCTGGCGGGCGCGGGCGCGCTGGATGGAGACCAATTTCTATGCACCAATGCTGTCGCGGCAGGTGCCGACGGGCGATCGCCCTTGGCAGATCGTGTTGGCAAGCGATTATATTCATCCAGAGTACCACGTAGGGTTCTTAACCGCACTGGGGCGCCGGGTCCGGCGCAATTATCTCTGGATTTTGCTTATTCAGTTCGGTGCTTATCTGTCTAAGCTGGCAGTGCATCCGCTGCCGGTGACAGGAATACACGATCTACTCGGCCGAGCTACGCTGGGTGCGATCCCGGGAAGCCTAGTGTTGTCAGCCGGCTCTCTGTACGTGAGCATTTTTTTCTTACTGGCGATCTGGAGCAAGCTTTCAGACCGGGGGAAATGGAAGGCCAGCCGAGGAACCATGGTCAGCGGAGGCTGACAGGCTAGGGTCTTTAAAAGACTTCCCAATTCAGAAACCTGATGATGTGATGCAGTCAAACCGCGAGATTGCGGCAGAGAAAGCCGCCTCATCTTCTGACCAGGCTGGCACAGCCACTGACCTGCCCTCCATGGGTCCCTCGTTCATAACGAACGTCTGCCGATTTGTGCGCTCCCCAGCCTTGGACCGCCGGATGCCGGAGTTTTCCGGCTCATAGTTGTTCCACCAGTCAGCCTTCAGCCTTGTGATCGTCTTGGCGGAAAGACCATTGGCTTTCGGGCCCAGCAGTGCCGCGAGCGGCTCGCTGAAATCACCCGTGCCGACGATCAGAGGGATCGAGGTTCAGCTCGCGGATCTGCGCGTTGCTGACACCTTCCTCGGACTAGGCCCAGATCTGGCCGGAAATTTGCGCGATCAGATCCTCGGGCAGGCCCATGGCCTGCTGAAGCCGCGCAGCGCGCCCTTGGCGCGGTAGTGGATCACCATGGCGCAGAGCGCGGCGCGATCCCGGTCGTCGGTCTCGTAGACCCACTGGATCACCTCCTCGCGGCGCTCGTGCTCGAAGTCGACATCAGTGTCCGGGGGCTCATGCCGTTCCTCGGAGACGAAGCGATCGAACAGCAGATCGGTGCGGCTCGGGCCGATGGCGGTGATGCCCAGCACGTAGCAGACGGCGGATTGGACGGTCAGGAAGTAGGGGGCGTAGGAGAGCTTACTGGTCATGCGCAGGTCATGGGCCAGTGGCGCCTTCGCCTCATTGGGCACACCTTCCGGATATTGTGATGCGGCCTCCTTGAGCGCCATCGCCTTGCTCCTCGTAGCGGTGTTCAGCTTCCTTCGCAAGAAAACGAAGGAGCTTGACGCGTGCCTGCCCGCGATGGCGTAAAATCGCCGCCCTCGATCATCTGGACTCAGTAGCCCGCCCTCGAGGCGGGAAATGCGAGCGTCGGCTAGGATCGGCAACACCGCGGCGCTCGCAATTTTCAAATTGAACCGTCAGTCCTTTACTCTCAGCGCATCAGCCAAGACGTTCGTCGGAGGCGCCGTCAGATCGAAGTTGATCTGGTGCTCTATCCCCCGAAGATGTTCATCCAAGGCCGCAAGAGTGGCCTTTTCATCCCTTGCTTCGATCGCATCGACGATCTCGCGATGCTCATCATCGTTGCACAAGGCCGATTGCGCTGTTCCATAAAGCCCGATGATCAGCGAACTGCGCATGGTCAGCTCCTCCATGTAGCGCGTCAGGACCGGATTTCCGCCCAGACGTGCGAGCAGAAGGTGAAAGCCGCGCGTCAGGCGGATCACGACCGACCGATCACTTGCCTTGCAGGCATGTTCTTCGTGCAGATGCGCGCGCAACGCGGCAATGTCCTCGTCGGTCGCGTTGCGGACGACATTGCGGCAGATCGTCGTTTCGATGGCGCGGCGCGCCTGGAAGATGTTGCGGGCGTCCTCGACCGTCGGGGTCGAGACATACGCGCCGCGGTTGGGCAGATGCTCGACCACCTGCCAGGCGGTAAGGGTCGCCAGTGCCCGCCTAGCGTGCACGCGGTTGCAATCAAAAAGATCCGACAGCGCCTGCTCGCCAAGCTTGGTTCCGGCCTCAGCCGCTGGTCGGCGATGGCGTCCAGGATGCTGTCAACAATGATCGTATCGGGAGCTGCTGTCATTCTGTCCAATTGGCACCTTCCGCGGCCTGACGCAACAAGGCGCCCATCGCCGAGCCTTGGCGCAAAATAATTCTTGGATTGTTATCAATCAATGGTAACAATAATTGGAATCAGGCGATGTGGCCGGACGAAGAAGCCGGCGCGGGAACACCCGCAAGACAACAGAACCGACAAGACAGGGAACGCAACATGACCAAATCGGAACTGACGGCGCCGCTGGGCGTCGGGGAATTGCCGGATCTTGCCGGCCGGGCGTCATCGGCTCCGGCCGTTGAAAAGAAGGTCGGCCAGGAAACTCTCGCCCCCCAGGAAGCCCGCATCATGGACCCATGGTCCTATCTTTTCGCCTGGCTGGGGGGCTGCGTCTCGATCGGGACATTCTCTCTGGGGTCCGGCTTGGTCGGAACCCTGAACCTGCTGCAAAGCTTCGTCGCGATGACGATCGGCAGCATCGGGATCGGCATCGCCCTGATGATCAACGGGCGGGCCGGGCACAAATACGGCATCCCGTTCATGGTGCAGGCGCGGTCCTCGTTCGGTTTCGCGGGCACACGCCTTCCCGCCATCGTGCGTTCGGTCCCGGCCATCGTCTGGTACGGCTTCCAAAGCTGGATCGGCGCCGGCGCGCTGAACCTCGTTTGCGAGACGCTGTTCGGCTATTCCAACCTTTGGGCCTTCTTCATCGGCTTCCAGTTTCTTCAGATCGGCCTTTCGGTGCTGGGCTTTCACGGCATCAAATGGCTGGAGAACATCGGCGCGGTCTTCATCATCGGATCGCTGATCTACATGTTCGTCAGTGTCATAAACCGCTACGGCGCCGAAATCAGCACCAATCTGATCCAGTCGGAAGGCAGCTGGGGCGCGCCCTTCTGGGGCAGCACCATGCTGTTCCTGGGGGTTTATTCCACCATGATGCTGAACGTCTCGGACTACTCGCGGGAATTGCAGCATCAGGTCGGCACGAAACGGCAGGTCGCGATCTATGTCCTTTCGATCCTGCCGGCAACGCTGTTCATGGGCCTGATCGGCCTGATGGTGTCAAGCGCCACAGGAGAGCTGGATCCGATCAAGGTTTTCGCAAGTGCCGTGGACAACAAGGTTCTGCTGGTGGTGACGCTGCTGTTTCTTGCATTCGCCCAGGTGACCACCAACATTCTCAACAATGTCGTTCCGCCGGCCTATGCCATGATGGACGTGTTCCGGCTGCCGTTCAAGGCGGCGGCGGTCATCGTCGGCCTGCTGGCCTTCGCCACCTTCCCCTGGCTTCTGGTGCGCGACGACTCTGCCGAAGGCCTGAGCCTGTTCATCCGCGCCTATAGCGCCTTTCTGGGTCCGATCTTCGCCATCCTTGTCGTGGATTACTACGTGATCCGCCGCCAGACGCTGGATCTGGAAAAGCTGTATGACCCGAACGGATCCTATCGGGGGGTCAATCCGGCGGCGCTGATCGCCACGCTTCTGGGCATGGTCACGGCGCTGACCTTTTCCAACATCAGCTTCTACGCCAGCCTGCTTCCGGCCGGCCTGGGCTATTTCCTGCTGATGAAGTACATGCCCGCCGCCCGCCGCTTCGGCGCCTAGAACCCCGTTCCGGGGCGGGCGGCCTTGCGCCGCACTGCCCCGGCCCAGGCCGCCGCGCATGTCGCGAACCGTCACAACCAGAGATTCCGGTCCCGGCGCGGAGCGGAAAACAGCACGGCCCCACGCCGAAGGCGAACGGCCGATACGAAAAGGAGAGAATATGGATCTGTTCATCAAGAATGCCATGATCGTGACAGAGAACGGCAGCTTTCGCGGCGGTGTCGCGGTCCAAGGCGGCGTGATCGCGCAGATCGTCGGCGATGGCCAGGACATCCGCGCCGACAGCGTTGTCGACGCCGAAGGCAAGTATCTCTTGCCCGGCATCATTGATGCGCACGCCCATTTCAGCCATCCCGGCCGCGAGTTCGAGGGCTACGAGACGGGTTCCCGCGCCGCCGCGGCCGGGGGCGTGACAACCGCGATCGACATGCCGCTGAACGATCTTCCGCCAATGGCGACGGCGGATGCGCATGAAAAAAAGCTCGACATGGTAAAGGATATCGCCGTTGTCGATTTCGCCTTCTGGGGCGGGCTGATCGACAACAATCTCGAACATCTCGAGGATCTCAACGACAAGGGCGTCGCGGCCTTCAAGGCCTTCATGCGGACGGCCGCGGATTATCCGAAGGTCAATGACGACCTTCTTTACGCCGGTCTGCAAAAGATGCCGGGCTTCGGCAACATGGTCGGCGTCCACGCCGAAAACGACACGGTCATTTCGCAGCTGGAAGCCCACTTCAAGAGCATCGGCCGCAAGGATCGCGCGGCATGGAACGACTCGCATCCCTGCGAATCCGAACTGGAGGCGATCAGCCGCGCGATCTTCTGGTCGAAGTCCACCGGCGGCGAACTCTATATCTGCCACATCAGCCATGCCGAAGGCGTGGACGCGGTCCGGCAGGCCGCCCTGCAAGGCGTCAAGGTCCATGCCGAGACCTGCGCCCATTACCTGTTCTTCGACATGGACGACTATCTCGAGGTCGGACCGCGGCTGCGCGCCGCGCCTCCGATCCGCGCCCGCCGTCAGGTCGAGGAACTTTGGAACCGGGTTCTGCGGGGAAATGTGGATGTGGTCGCGTCGGACCATTCCCCGTTTCTTCCCGAACGGTATCGGGAAGGCGAAAACGACGTGTGGAAGGGAACGGGCGGGGTCACCGGCATCCAGTCGATCCTGCCGGCCATGATCACCGCGGGCGTTCACGAGCGCGGGCTGTCCTGGGAACTGCTCGTCAGGATGATGTCGTCCAACCCGGCGCGGATTTTCGGCCTGTATCCGCGCAAGGGCGCGATCCTGCCCGGCTCGGACGCCGATTTCGCGCTGGTCGATCCCGATGAGGTGTGGACGCTGCAAGCGGATGACCTGTTCTACCGCTACCGCGAAAGCCCTTATGTCGGAAAAGAGTTCCGGGGACGGGTCAAGCAGACCTTTGTGCGCGGCGAGACCGTCTTCAAGAACGGAGAGATCGTCGGCGTTCCGGGTCACGGCCGCCTGATCCGGCGCCGGACGAACGCGCGCACGGACACCCGGAAGGCCGCGGCCTGACGGTGTCCGGCCCCGTCATCGCGCGGGGCCGGGCAATCCCCGGTCGGACAGACCGCCAACAACATCGGAGCGGCGAACTTGAAGATATACTCGAACATCACCGTCGGCGGCCTGCCCGAGCAGACGCGGATCCTGTCCAGCAAGGCCGTGTTCACCCCGGCCTATGCGGTGGTTCCGCGTTCCGTCCTGACCGACATCGTGACCAGCAGGCTTCCGCATTGGGACAGGACGATCGCATGGATCCTCGCCCGGCCGCTTTCGGGCTTCGCGGAAACCTTCGCGCAGTACTTCGTCGAGGTGCAGCCGGGCGGCGGCAGCGACGCGCCCGAACCCGATCCGCGCATCGAGGCGGCGATCTTCGTGCTTGGCGGCTCGATGAACGTCGGCACCATGGGCGAACAACACAGGCTTGTCGCGGGCTCGTTTGCCTTTGTTCCGGCCGGACAGACCTGGACGGCGCGGAACGAAGGGTCCGAAGTCTGCCGTTTCCTGTGGATCCGCAAACGCTTCGACAAGGTCGAGGGCATCGACCCTCCGCCCGCGATCTTCACCCACGAGGACGAGGTGGGGGAAACCGTGATGCCCGGCGAGCCGCCGCTTTGGGGATCGACGCGGTTCGTCGATACGGAGGACATCCGCTACGACATGCATGTCAACGCGGTGTGGTTCGAGCCGGGCGCCTGCATTCCCTTTCTTGAAACCCATGTGATGGAACACGGGCTTTACATCCTCGAGGGAAAGGGCGTGTACCGCCTGAACGAGGACTGGGTCGAGGTGGAGCAGGGCGATTTCCTCTGGCTGCGGGCCTTCTGTCCGCAGGCCTGCTACGCGGGCGGTCCGGGACGGTTCAAGTATCTCCTCTACAAGGATGTCAACCGGCATCCTGCCTTCCCGGAACTTCCGCTCGGCTAGGCATATCCATGGCGGGCCGCCGACCGTCACGCGGTCGGGCCGGCAGATCGACCAAAAGACATCCGTTATCCGATTAACGACAATCCACCCGGTTCACGGGTTGGTGGGGGGAGGAAGACATGACTGCGACTGATGAAGCGGGGGGTGTTCATTGCGGCACCCTGGACCCGGAGGGCAACACGCTCAATCCGGTCGGCCAGCAGGAAAAGACCTGGGGATGGTTCGCCATCTTCAACATTTGGGCGAATGACGTGCAATCGCTGTTCGGCTATTCGCTTGTCGCCTCGATCTTCGTGTCCTACGGGGTCGGCGGCTGGACAGCCTTCGCGGCGCTGATCACCTCGTCGCTGTTCGTCATGTGGCTGGTGAATTTTTCCGGCGCCCCGGGCGAGAAATACGGGATCCCCTATCCGGTCCTGGCACGGGCCAGCCTGGGGACGCAAGGCGCCAAATTGCCGGCGGTGGTGCGCGCGACCGTTGCCGTGTTCTGGTACGGCGTTCAGGTCTATTTCGCCTCGACGGCGCTTGCCCTGCTGATCCATTCGGTCACCGGCACAACCGGCGGCGCCGAGATCCTGGGCATGACCGGCATCGACTGGTTGTCCTTTCTGATCGTCTGGGCGTTCCACATCCTGATCTTCTGGCGCGGAATGAATTGGGTCGAATCCTTTCTGAACATCGCCGGACCCTTTGTCTATGTCGTTATGATCGGCCTTGTTGTCGTCTTGTGGCGCTTGTCCGACGGGCGGATCGTCGAGGCCACCGCCACGATCTTCGCCAACCCCGAGGGAACGTTCTGGAGCGAGATCAGAGGGTTTTTCGCCATCTTCGGCACGATGGTCGCCTATTTCGCCGCGGTGATGATCAATTTCAGCGACTTCTCGCGCTACGCCCGCGACAAGCAGGCGATGAAACGGGGCAATCTGGCCGGTCTGCCCTTCAACATGATGCTGTTCGGGGCGCTTGCGCTGCTGACCACCGGCGGCGCGGCCGTCATCTTCGGGGAAGAAATCATCAACCCCACCGAGATCGTCGAACGCACGGACAGCGTCGTGCTGAGCGTCGTCGCGGCGATCACCTTTTTCGCCGCCACGGTCGGCATCAACCTGGTCGCGAACTTCATTCCTGCGGTGAACGGCATCGCCAACCTGGCGCCGGAACGGATCAGCTTCCGGCGCGCGGGGATCATCACCTCGCTGTTCGCGCTGCTGATCGGCGGGTTCTGGACAAGCTTCATCAGCAATTTCGGGATCGGCAGCATCGTCAACACGCTTGGGGCGACATTGGCCCCGATCTTCGGGATCATGATCGTCGACTATTACTTCCACCGTCGCGAGCATCTGAACGTCGATGACCTCTACGACATGCAGGGCGGCAGCTATCATTACCAGAACGGCTGGAACCGGGCGGCGGTCAGCGCATTCGCGATGGCCGCGATCTTTTCCGTCGCGACGGTCTGGGTTCCCTGGTTCTCGTTCCTGACGGGCTACAACTGGATCATCGGCGCGCTTCTCGGCGGCACGATCTACAACGCTTTGGCCGGAAAGGGCGCCGGGCGATGACAAGCGCATGACGGCCGGCCGGGGCCGCACGCCCCGGCCGCATTCGCAGGAACCTCCATTCGCGTCCACGCGACATCAAGGCGGACAACCAAGATGGACCCCATCACCATTGCCCTCGTTTCGGACATCTACCCCACCAGGACACTGGACGGGCTTCCTGAAAGCGCGCTGCAAGCGTTCGAGGTGTTGCGTCAGGCCGACCTTGCCATCGGCAATTTCGAGATTCCGCTGAGCGACCGCGGCGCGCCCATCGAAAAGCTGCTGAACATCCGGGCCGCGCCTGAAATAGCCTCGGGTCTAGGGCAGTTGGGCCTGGACGTGGTCACGCTTGCCAACAACCATTCGGTGGATTACGGCTGGCCCGCGCTTGAACAGACCAGACAACTGCTGGAGGCGCAGGGCCTGCGCGTCGTCGGCGCCGGTCCGACGCTGTCGGATGCGATGCGCGGCGCCATCTGCGAGATCAAGGGCAGGCGGATCGGGGTGATCGCGTTTTCCTGCCTGCTGCCGGGCGGCATGGCCGCGACCCCGGCGCGGCCCGGAATCTCGCCGATCCGCATCCGCACGTCTTACGAGATCGATCCCGTCTACCAGATCGAGGAGCCGGGGGAACCGGCGGTTGTCACCGTCAGAACCCGGGTGCATGACGACGACTTGGCGCGCGCCTGCCGCGCCGTCGCCGATCTTCGGCAGGCATGCGATCACGTGATCGTGTCGATCCATTGGGGGTTCGGATCCGGCGAGGATCCGGCGGAATACCAGATGCCGCTGGCGCATGCGCTTGTCGAGGCGGGGGCCGACGTGATCCACGGCCATCACCCGCACGCGGTCCAGGGGATCGCCTTCCACCAGGGCAAGCCCATCCTGTTCAGCGGGAATGTCTTCATCGGCCAGCAGGTCTTTCTGGACGCTTCCGATCAGGTGAAGGCCATGTGGGACGAGATGTCGCCCCTCGGCTATGTCGCGCGGATACACCTGAAGGGTCCGGGGGAAATCGGCGTCGGGATCATTCCGGTCGTTCTGGATCAGGACAGGTTGCCGGGCCTTGCGCGCGGCAACGAGCTTGAGGATTGCCGCCGGCGCTTGACCCGCCTGAGCGAAAGATTCGGCTGCCGGGTGGATGCGGCCAAGGATTGCCTGATCGTGCGGCCCGGGGAAGGGTCCGGTCTTTCGACCTGAAGTCCTTTTCCCCAACGGGGGTCAGGGCGGGTTTGTCCATCCGGTTCATGCCGGGGCGGGTTTCCCGGAACCTGGAAATCCGCCGGCGATCTGCGTGTTTGCCGATCAGATCGCGACCGACCCCATGAGACGCCTGCGCCTGCCTTTCGCGACCCCCTGGGCAATGGCTGCCGCAATGTCGGCGCAGGCGGTGATCCCCTGCACGAAGGGCCGGTCGTGCATCAGGTAAGGGATCGAGCCAAGGGAAACACGCCCCGCGAAGTCCGGCGGACCGATCAGGCTGTAATCACATGCCACCTCGGGGATCTCGTGGCCCGCCTGCACCAGCGCATCGCGCAAGGTCGGGAAAGGCAGATCGGCGCTTTCAAGCGCCTTTTGGCCGCGTGCGTCGATGAAAATCCTGAACTCGTGGGTCTTTCCCTGGGCCTTGATCGTGGTGCCGGACTGGCATCGTGTCATTTCGTAATCGTCGCCCAGTTCCAGAACGGACAGGACGCCCGCATCCCGCAAGGCCAGCAGCCGGCGGATGGATTCGGATGGAACGGCCGCGTAGTTGTCCACGAAGACCTTCTTCAGGCCCTTGTCGAACCGGTCGCGGTCTTCCTCCGACAGGCCCGACACGATGTCCTCGGCCTTTTCATGCATCCGCAACAGGGCATAGCGCCAGGGGACGGTGATCCGGTTGGCCTTGTTGTGTTCGACCTCGGCCAGGTTCTTCTTGGCCCATCGGAACGGATCGGCAGCCGCGCGGTCCGCGAAATACGCGGGGGCGAAGCTGTCGGCATCCAGGCCCCTCAGCCCGATGCGCAGCGCATAGGCGGGATCGGCGGCCAGAAGCTCGGCCCGGACCAGATCAAACAGCGCGTCAAGCGGGCGCCTGTCCGACAGGCAGGCCGCAACGGCGTCGTCGGTCATCACGGACAGCGGCTCGTAGGGGATCGGACAATAGAAATCCGCCTCGGGCAGGATCCCCGATCGGGACATGAGGGTGATGTGCAGGCCCGTGTCGGCGTTGATGTCGAAACGCAGATCGTCGTCCTGGCGATGAAAGCGGCCATGCTGGATCGCAACGGCCATGGCCGCGTCGATGGAGCTGAGCGAGGTGCCCATGATCCCCACCGAGGTGGGAGGGATCTCGGCCTGGATCAGCCCGGACCAGGGGCTTGGGAAATAGCCGTCTTGCGCGTCGTCGTCTTCGGGAAAGTCATGGCCCGTGGCCAGGATCACCCGGTCGAAGGGCTTCTCGAACATCCCCGCCGAGGTTTGCAGGCACAAGCCGCCCTTGCCCGGAACGATGTCCAGAACCTCGGTGTTTTCGCGGATGTCGATAACGTGGCCGGCGGCCCGGGCGCGCCTGACAAGCGACAGGAGCTGGTCACGGAAATACTGGCCCAGCAACAAGCGCGGCGTGAACTGCCGGTCGTCCAGGGCGTCGGCGTCCAGCCCATAGGCGGCAAGCTTGCCGGCCGGCTGATCTGTCAGCCAGTCGAGATAGGGAACCACCACCGGAGGGATCTCGACGCTGGCGATGTTGGCCAGCATGGACTTGCTGGCGGTTTCGGGGGAATAGGGCATTCCGATCCCGGCCTTTTCGCCCTTTTCGAACAGCGTGACCGACAGTGCTTCGCCGATCGTCAAAAGCTGCTGCAACGAATAGATGCCGGTCGGGCCGGTGCCCACGATCGCAATACGCTTGGCCATGATGATCCAGAAAGGTGTCGGCAGGAACGCCACGCGCAACATCGGGTTCCCCTCAGCGGTCCCCGTCCTGGTCCCCGTGCAGCCCGCGAGGTGGACGAAACGGGTCCGCATCTCGGCGCGGGCGGCAAGAGCGTTCGTGGAAAAGCCGTCTTTCCCGCCGGGATCGAGCAGATCGTGAAGACGCCCGTCCCTCCGCTGCCTCGGCATGATCGCAAGTTCGCCCCCATGAGAGGACGGAACAGGCGACGTTCCGTCAGGCGGCTTCACCCGATCCGGCGGCATGACGGTCGAGCCTCAGCGCCAGACGCGACACGGCGGCCTTGAAGATGACGGCGATCAGGATCGTCGCGGCAAGGGCCGCGAACATCGCGTCGATCTTCATGCGCCCGCTCGACTGGATCATCAGCGCGCCCAGTCCACGCGACCCGCCGACCCATTCGCCGACGATGGCCGCCGCCGGGGCATAAACGGCGGCGATCCGCAACCCGCTGGCAAGGTCGGGCAAGGCTGCGGGGATGCGGACGATCCGCATCGCCTCCAGCGGCGTGGCGCCCATGCTGTCGGCCAGTTCGCGAAACACCCTGGGCGTGCGCAACAGCCCGTCGCCAAAGGCCGACGCCACCGGAAAGAACACCATCAGCGCCACGATGGCGATCTTGGGCGCGATGCCGTAACCCAGCCACAGCGTCAGAAGCGGCGCGAAGGCGAAGATCGGCACTGTCTGGCTGAGCGTCATCAGCGGCATCAAGGCCCGGCGCAGTGGCGCAAGCAAGCCCATGGCAAGCGCCAGCAGCACGCCCAGGCAGGCGCCGATGGCAAAGCCCGCGGCGATTTCGGCCAGGGTGGTCAGGGTGGCGCGGGCCAGGGCGGCCCGGCCGTCGATCATGGCTTGCGCGACCGCAAGCGGGCCGGGCAGCAGAAAGCGCGGGATCTGCAAAGCCGTGACGGCAAGCTGCCACAGCAGCACGAAGATCACGGCAAGGCGCATCACCCGGCCAGCGTCCAGAACGCGGCCTCCAGGCGCGTGGCGGTCGAAAAGCGGTCCTGCAACTGGTGCCAGCGGGGCAGGGCAGGAGCCTGCGGTCCCAGACGGCTTGCCACCGCGCCGTCGATCAGCGCGGCGGTGCCGTGGCACAGCGCCTGGTAGTCGGTCCCGCCATAGGTCTCGATCCATTCGGCATAAGCCGGATCGTGGCCCTCGGACAGCAACCGCGCCCCGATCTCTCCGTATCCCAGGACGCAGGGCGCAAGCGCCGCCAGCAGGTCCAGGAAATCGCCGCTGTATCCGGCCTCGAGAACATAGCGGGTATAGGCCAGGTTCTGCGGTGCCTCGACCGTGGCTGTCAGCTCGGCCTCGGTGATCCCGGCGCGGGCGCACAGGTCCAGATGCAGCCGCGTCTCGGTTTCCAGCAGGGCGTGGACGGTGGCCGAACAGGCGCGCATCTCGGGCAGCGAGCCGGCCTTCGCGACGGCCAGGGACCAGGCCCGGGCGAAGTGGATCAGGAACACGTAGTCCTGCGCCAGATAGGTCAGGAAAGCGTGGCGCGGCAGGCTGCCGTCGGCCAGCGACCGCAGGAACGGCGCGCGGACATAGGCGTCCCAATCGGGCGCGCCTGCCCGCCACCGGGGAAAGCAGGTTCCATAGTTCATGCGCCGGGATCCCTGGCCAGGGCGCTGACCGGCAGCACGCTGTCGGTCAGTCCGGCATCGCGCAGGAAGGATTCAAACCGGGCATAACGGGCGTGGTCCACCGCGCCGGGGCTTTGCGAAAAGCGCGGCAGGGTCGCGGCCCAGGCCTGCCGGTTCAAGGCGTCGTCCAGGTCGGGATGTGCGTCCCGGAAGACCTGCCAGGCCTCCTCGGGGTGGTTGAGGATGTAATGCGCGCCGCGCTCCATGGCGGCGACGAAGCGGGCGGTCGCGTCGGGATCCATGGTCTGCGGGTTGGCCAGCAGGATCAGTTCGTCATAGGCGGGGATGCCGTTTTCCTCGACGAACAGGCAGCGGCCCTCGGCGCCCTCCAGGCGCATCTGGGTCATCTCGAAATTGCGGAAACCGCCCAGCGTGGCATCGACCTGGCCGGTGATCAGCGCGGGGGACAGGGACCAGCCGACATTGACCAGTTCCACATCGTCGACAGAAAGACCCGCCCGCTTCAGCATGGCGCCCATCAGGGCGGTTTCCATGCCCGGGACCGAATAGCCGACCTTTCGGCCCTTCAGGTCCGCGATGGACCGGACCGGCCCGTCGGCCATCACCGTCACGCAGTTCAGCGGTGTGGCGACCAGGGTGGCGACGCGGGTCAGCGGCAGGCCTTCATGCACTTGCAGGTGCAGCTGCGGCTGGTATCCCACCGCCAGATCGACCTGGCCCGAAGCCAGCATCCGCGGCGGGTCCGAGGGGTCTGCGGGGGCGGTGATGGCGACTGTCAGGCCAGCCTCGGCGAAGAAGCCCTTTTCCTGCGCCACGATGATCGGCGCGTGGTCGGGGTTCACGAACCAGTCCAGCATCAACGACAGATCCTGCGCGGCGGCAGGGGTGGCGGACAGCGCAAGGACCAGGGCAAGGGGCTTCATAGGGGATCTCCAAGGGCGACAAGGGCAATGGCGCCTGGCCAGTCGCGGCGCAGGCGGTCGGCGGCGGCCCAAGCGCGAAGGCCCGAGCGGCAGGCAAAGACGACGCGCTGGCCGTCCGCCGGACGCAGGCGTTCCGGCTGGCGCAGCGCGTGGGGCACAAAGGGTCGGGGGGCCTCGTCGGGGCCGCGCAGTTCGACCGCCAGATCGTCCGGGCGCATCTGGCCGGGGGCGATGAAGCGGTGGCCGGTCAGGGGTTCCGGCGCGCCGTCGAAGCGGAACGAGGCGGGGCGTAACCCGTCGAAGCGGATCATCTGACCCAAGGGCGAGGGGTGCAGCCCCAGCAGCACCGCCATCGCCATCTGCGCCTGCAACGCGCCGATCAGGCCCGCCATCGGCCCCATCACGCCCGCCGTGGCGCAGGTGCCCGTTTGCGCGGGCAGATCCGGGAACACCGCCCGCACCGACGGCGCGCCCTCGCAAAAGCCGCCCGCAAAGCCTTCGGTGCGCAGAACGGATGCGGCGATCAGGGGACGGCCCGCGGCAAGGCAGGCGTCCGACAGCGTATAGGTCGCGGCAAAGCTGTCTGCGCAGTCAAGCGTCAGATCGGCCCCCGCCACCAGACCCGGCGCATTGGCCGGATCCAGCCGCGCCACAACGGGCGTGACGGTGGTGTCCGGGTTCAGCGCGGCCATTTCCAAGGTCGCCGCCAGGGCCTTCGGCTGGCCCACATGGCGGCCATAGATCGGCTGACGATGCAGGTTCGAGGTTTCGATCCGGTCGGGGTCGATCACCGTGATGCGGCCCACCCCCGCGCCGGTCAGGTATTGCAGCACGGGAATGCCCAGGGCTCCCGCGCCGACAACAAGCACATGCGCCGCCGCAAGCCGGGCCTGGCCCGCCTCGCCTATGGCGGGCAGAACGGTCTGGCGCGCATATCTCACGCGGCGTCCTCCAGCCATTCGCGGATGCGCGCCTCGGGGTCGGGGTTCAGCGTGATGTCGGTCACGGCGGCCGCCACGTCCGCGCCCGCCGCAAAGGCCAGCCGCGCCCGTTCCGGCGTCAGCCCGCCGATGGCGCAAAGGGGGATGCCGCCGATGCGCGCCTTCCAGTCGGTCAGCTTCTCGACCCCCTGCCGGTGCCATTTCATCTGCTTCAGGATCGTCGGCCAGACCGGGCCAAGCGCCACGTAATCGGGCCGGCAGGCCAGGGCGCGGTCCAGTTCCGCATCATCGTGGGTCGAGATGCCAAGCCGCAACCCCGCCGCCCGGATCGCGGGCAGGTCGGCGCCGTCCAGATCCTCCTGTCCCAGATGCACGAAGCCGCAGCCAAGGTCGATCGCCAGCCGCCAGTGATCGTTGACCACAAGGATCGCGCCGTGCCGACCGCACAGGTCGCGGGCGCGGGCGATCTCGGCCCGCAGGGCTTCGGCGGGCCGGTCCTTGATGCGCAACTGCACCAGCCGCACGCCGAGCGGCAGCGCGCGGGCGATCCAGTCGGCGCTGTCGAAGATCGGGTAGAAACGCGGCAGCCTCACAGGAAGGCCCGCCCGATCACGGGGGTCGAGGGGATGGCCATGTCGGTCCGCTCCATCGGGTCGGCGAGGTATGCGGCGCGTCCGGCGCGGACGGCCTCGGCCATGGCGCCCGCCATGGCGGCGGGATCGCCCGCGCGGGCCACGGCGCTGTTCAGCAGAACCGCGTCATAGCCCATCTCCATCGCCGCCGCCGCGTGGCTGGGCAGGCCGATGCCCGCATCGACGACCAGCGGCACATCCGGGAAAGCCGCGCGCAAGGCCCGCAGCCCGTGGGGGTTGTTCAGCCCCAGTCCCGATCCGATGGGCGCCCCCCAGGGCATCAGCACCTGGCATCCCGCGTCCAGCAGGCGTTCGCAGACGCTCAGATCCTCGGTGCAATAGGGAAAGACCTTGAAGCCGTCGGCGGAAAGGATGCGGGCGGCCTCGACCAGTCCGAAGACATCGGGTTGCAGGGTGTCGGCATGGCCGATCACCTCGAGCTTGATCCAGTCCGTGTCGAACACCTCTCGCGCCATCTGGGCGGTGGTCACGGCCTCGCGCGCGCCGTGGCAGCCGGCGGTGTTGGGCAGCAGGGCCACGCCCAAGGACCGGATCAGCGCCCAGAAGTCCTGCCCGCCGCCCGCCTCGCGCCGCAGGGACACGGTGGCGATGCCCGCGCCGGACCGGGCAAAGGCATCGGCAAGGATCTTGGGCGAAGGATAGCCGGCCGTGCCCAGCATCAGCGGGCTTTCCACCGTGGTGCCATAGAAGACCGGCATCGCTCAGCCTCCCTGCATCGGCGCCAGGGCCTCGATCGCGTCGCCGTCGCGGATGGGGGTGGTGTCGCGCAGCGCGGCGGGCACGAAGCTGCCGTTCAGCGCGGTGGCGATGCGGCCGGTCAGGCCCGCCTCGGCCAGGGCCTCGGCCAGGGTGGCGGCGGCGACGTCGCGCGGGCTGCCGTTAAGGATGATCCGCATCCATGAACTCCGGTCTGGTCTGGTGTTGAAGATGGTCGGCCACCATGCGGGCCACCGCCGGGGCCAGCAGAAAGCCGTGGCGGTAAAGGCCGTTGGCGTGGATGACGCCCCCCACGCGGCGGATGCGGGGCAGGTTGTCGGGAAAGGCGGGCCGGGCGTCGGCGCCCAGTTCCAGCACCGCGGCCTCGGCAAAGGCGGGGTGCAGCGCAAAGGCCGCCGACAGCAGTTCCAGCACGGCGCGCGCGGTGGGCGGACCGCGCCGGTCGCTTTCGACCATCGTGGCGCCCAGCATGAACACGCCGTCGCCGCGCGGCACGACGTAAAGCGGCATCCGGGGATGCAGCAGCCGGACGGGGCGGGACAGCCGGATCTCGGGGCAGCGGATCACCAGCATCTCGCCCCGGACGCCGCGCAGGTCGCGCAGCGCGTCGCGGGCGGACAGGCCGCGGCAGTCGATCACGGTGCCGGTCGCCGTTTCGGTGCGCCGCAGGCGTTCGGACAGGATCGCCAAGGCTTGGCGCGGGGCCAGGTGGGCCTCCTCCGCGAAGAACAGCGCGCGGGAGAAGCGGCCCGCAAGGTCGGGTTCAAGGGCGGCGATGCCGGATGCGTCGAGCGTCTGGTGTCCCCCGCTGCGCCGGGCAAATCGCGACAGCGCGCCTGCGTCGCGGGACAGGCTGACCACCAGCGTTCCGTTGCGCGTGACAGGGACGCCCTGGCCCTGCCACCAGTCGGCGGCGGACAGGCCGTGGCGCAGGACGGCCTTGTCGGCGCTTTCGGCCTCGCACCAGGGCGCCAGCATTCCGCCCGCCCACCAGGAACAGGCCCGGGGGCCGGGGGCGTCGTCGCGGATGGCGGCGGCAATGCCGCGCCCGTTCAGCTCGGTGGCGATGCAAAGGCCCAGAACGCCGCCGCCGACAACGGTCACGGTCATGCGGCGGCCCCGGTCCGGCGCGGCCACAGCGCGTGGAAGTGATGCACCGGACCGTTGCCGCCGCCCACCGCCAGATCGTCGGCGGCCCGGATCGCACCGTGCAGCCAGTGGTGCGCGCGGCCCACCGCCTCGGCCGCCGCAAGCCCTTGGGCCAGCCCCGCCGCGATGGCCGCCGACAGCGCGCATCCCGTGCCGTGCGTGTTCCGGGTGCGGATGCGGGGCGAGGAAAAGCGCGCCGTGCCGCCGGGACCGGCCAGGATGTCGGTGCAATGCGCGCCCGCCGCATGGCCCCCCTTCATCAGCACATGGCGGGGGCCAAGCGCGCGCAGGGCCATGCCTTGCGCGATGGCCGCGGCCTCGGTGTCGGCGGCGGGTCCGCCCAGCAGGCGCGCGGCCTCGGGCAGGTTGGGCGTCAGGACATGGGCCAAGGGCAGCAGGTCGCGGACCAGGGCGGGGATGGCGTCGTCCTCCATCAGCGCGTCGCCGCCCTTGGCGATCATCACCGGGTCCAGAACCACCGGAACCGCGCAATCGCGCAAGGACATGGCCACCGCGGCGATCGCGGCCGCCGATCCGACCATGCCGATCTTGACCGCGTGAACGGCGATGTCGTCCAGAACCGTGTCGATCTGCGCCCGGATCAGGTCCGGCGGCACGAAATGAACGGCCGACACGCCCCGGGTGTTCTGCGCCGTCACCGCCGTGACGGCGCTGGCGCCATAGCAGCCGAGCGCCGACACGGCCTTGAGGTCGGCCTGGATCCCGGCGCCCCCGCCACTGTCCGACCCAGCGATGGTCAACACGGTTGGTGTCATCTGCCCCTCCTGCGGCGTTTCGGGGCATGGCAGGGGCGGGCGGCGGCAGACGGGATGCGGCACCGGGCGGCGCGTCTGCCTATCCGTTCCCTCCGCCGGCATGACCCGGATCAGGTTCGATGGGTCGGCGCGCATTGCACCTCTCAGCCCCGCGACGGGACACCCCAACGGATAGTCTTGGCGCCTTGGTAGCGGATCAACCGCCAGCCGTCCAGCGGTTTTCGGCGCCGCTCCAGAACCGGACCCGAGTCCGCTCGGCAGTCAGGGCGCGCCCACGCGCGAAGCAAGGGCAAGCGTCGGATGCGTCAGGCGCCATGGCCGTGTGTTCAGCGTCGAACCGGACAAAGCCGATGTTCGGAAGCCGCCGTGCATCTGTTCCCTTGCAAGACAAAGCGCCAGGCAACAGCGGCACCCCCGCCTGCCATTGCCGCATCAGGGGATGTCAGGTCGGACATCCCGCGCGCGCAGGAACGCGGGCGTGCCGGACCGAGACAGCAACCCGGGCGTCCGTCCGGACGGCGCGACAGCCGCCGGGGTTTCCCCCCGGCGGCTGTCGAGGAACCGGCCGGGCAAAGGTGGCGCGCGGAGGCTGGACGGTGGTCTGATGCTTGTCCGTCGGCGCCATTCAAGAATGCATCGGCGGCATTGCCCTTCGGCGTTCCGGCCACCCGCGACATCGTGCTTGCCCCTGCCGCAGGCCCGAGATCGCGGCCATCATCCGCAAGGGTCCGATCGCCCCGGGTGCGGCTAACGCTCGGATGAGGTCGGGTCGCCGTTCTCGGAGATCGGAGCGCGATGGTTGTTGGCCTCCAGCCAGGCGGGCTTTTCGGCGTACATGTCCCGGATCAGGCGCTTCACCAGGTCGAGATAGCGCGAATTGTCCCCGGCGCGGTGGAAAAGGATCACCGGCGAGATCGCGCGCGGGCTGTCGATCACGCGAAAGCGCACGTCCGAGCGCATCTGCCGGGCCGAGGACGGAATGATGCAAATCCCCGACTCGGCCGCGACAAGGCCAAGGGCGGTCTGGATCTCGCGCACCTCCAGCACGTCGAGGGGGTGGATGTCGGCCTCGTGCAGCAGGCCCAGCACCTGGTCGGCAAAGCTTGGACGCGGCTCCTTGGGATAGACGATCAGCCGTTGCCCGCCAAGGGCGCCCAGGGGCAGCGGGGTGTCGTCCCGCGCCAGCGGCGAGTCCAGCGGCAGGGCGGCGACCAGTCTTTCCTCGCGCAGGACGGTGCTGGCGATGTTGGGATCGGCGTGCTTCAACCGGCCGAAGCCCAGGTCGATGCGCCCTTCCTTCAGCGCGGGGATTTGCTGGATCGACAGCATCTCCAGCAACTGGATGTCCAGTTCCGGCGCGCTCTGGCGCAGCTTGCGCACCAGCACCGGCAGCCCGCCATACAATGTCGAGGCCACGAAGCCGATGGACAGCACCCGGTTGCGGTTCATTCCCACCCGGCGCGTCGCATCCTTCATCTGGTCCACGCGGCCCAGGACCTGCAACGCCTGTTCATAGAACAGCCGCCCGGCGTCGGTCAGCTTGATGGGCCGGGTTTTGCGCAGGATAAGGGCGACGCCCAGTTCCTCCTCCAGCAGCTGGATCTGGCGGCTGAGCGGGGGCTGCGCGATGTGAAGGATTTCGGCCGCGCGGGTGAAATTCCGCTCTCGCGCCACGGCGGCAAAGTATCGCAACTGCCGCAGATCCATCGGCCCGCCCTCCAAATCGTCGAAATCGCCTTTGTTCGGGGTATGCGACGGCGTTCCAAACCACTGATCGCCAAACCCTTCCGCCATATTATACCTTCAGGGTATCGTTGCAAACGCAAATGATCTTGGACGGGCGGCGGGTTCCGCTGGCATCCTTGCGTCATGAACCAGCCATACGCCCCGCTTTCCCCGTCTCTTGCCGCCGCCCCTGTCGTGACGCGGGTCGAAACGGTGATCCTGGATCTGCCCACGATCCGCCCGCACAAGCTGTCGGTCGCGACCATGAACGGGCAGGTGCTGATGATCGTCCGCGTTCATTGCAGCGACGGCATCGCCGGCATCGGCGAATGCACCACCATCGGCGGGCTGGCCTATGGCGGGGAAAGCCCCGAAAGCATGAAAACCAACATCGACGCCTGGTTCGCGCCGGTGATGCTGGGCCAGGACGCCACGCGGGTGCAGGCGCTGATGGCGCGGATCGGGCGGATGGTGAAGGAGAACCGCTTCGCCAAGTCCGCCGTGGAATGCGCGCTGCTGGATGCCCAGGGCAAGCGGGTCGGCCTGCCGGTCAGCGAGCTTCTGGGCGGGCGGCGGCGCGACCGGCTGCCGGTGGCCTGGACGCTGGCCTCGGGCGACACGGCGCGCGACATCGCCGAGGCCGAGCGGATGCTGGACGGGCGCCGCCACCGGGTCTTCAAGCTGAAGATCGGCGCCCGCGCGATCCGCGACGACATCGCGCATGTGGCCAGGATCAAGGCGGCGCTTGGCGACCGCGCGGCGGTGCGCGTCGACGTGAACATGGCCTGGTCCGAGGGCGAGGCCGCCTTCGGCATGGCCGCCCTGGCCGACGCGGGCTGCGACCTGGTGGAACAGCCCGTCGCGTCCGCCGCCGCGCTGGCGCGGCTGGTGCGCCGCTTTCCCGTGGCGCTGATGGCCGACGAATCGCTGACCGGCCCGGAAAGCGCCTTTGATCTGGCCCGCGCGGCGGGCGCCGATGTTTTCGCCGTCAAGCTGGAACAAAGCGGCGGCGCCTTCAACGCCCTGCGGGTCGCCGCCATTGCAGACGCGGCGGGGATCGGCCTTTACGGCGGCACCATGCTGGAAGGCGCGGTCGGCACCGTGATTTCCGCCCATGCCTTCGCCACCTTCGCGAACCTTCAGTGGGGCACCGAACTGTTCGGTCCCCTGCTGCTGACCGAGGAGATCCTGACCGAGCCGCTGGACTACAGCGACTTCGAACTGACGGTGCCGGGCGGCCCCGGCCTGGGCATCACCCTGGACGAGGACCGCGTGGCCTTTTTCGCCCGCGACGGCATCCGCAAGACGATAAAGGTGTGACGATGCTTTACCATGTCGCCATGGACGTGAGGCTGCCCCGCGACCTGCCCGCCGACGAACGGGCGGACATCCTGGCCCGCGAAAGGGCCTATTCCCAGGATCTGCAACGCGGGGGCAAGTGGCGCCATATCTGGCGGGTCGCCGGGCAGTACGCAAACGTCAGCATTTTCGACGTGGCCGACAACGCCGAACTTCACGACATCCTGTCGGGCCTGCCCTTGTTCCCCTTCATGGAGATCACCGTCACGCCCCTGCTGCGTCACCCGTCCGCCATCCGCGAGGACGACAGCTGACCGCCCAAGGACCGGCGGAGGGGCCGGTCCCACCCAGTTTCCAAGCGAATCCAGGAGGAGAAACCATGACAGTCACCATTTTCGACCGCCCCGACATCCAGGCGTTCCTGAAGGAACTCAGCGGGCTGAACAACAACGACGGCAACCCGCGCATGAAGCGGATCGTGCACCGCCTGATGTCGGACCTGTTCCGCGCCATCGACGACCTGGACATCACGCCCGACGAATACTGGACCGGCGTGGCCTGGCTGAACGACCTGGGCGCGGCGGGGCAGGCGGGGCTGATCTCGCCCGGCCTGGGGGTCGATCACTTCATCGACGAACGGCTGGACGCCATCGACGCCGCCATGGGGATCGAGAACCCGACCCCGCGCACCATCGAAGGCCCGCTGTATGTGGCGGGCGCCCCGGAATCGGTGGGCTTTGCGCGTCTGGACGACGGAACCGACACGGACGGCCACACGCTGATCATGCACGGCACCGTTCACGGAGCCGACGGCAAGCCGTTGCCCGGTGCCAAGGTCGAGGTCTGGCATTGCGACACCCGCGGCTTTTATTCCCACTTCGATCCGACCGGTAAGCAGGCGCCCTTCAACATGCGCCGCACGATCATCGCGGATGATCAGGGCCGGTACAAGTTCCAGAGCATCCTGCCCTCGGGCTATGGCGTGCCCCCCGGCAGCCCGACCGAAAAGGTGCTGACGGCCCTTGGCCGCCACGGCCAGCGCCCGGCGCATATCCACTTTTTCATCAGCGCCGACGGGCATCGCAAGCTGACCACCCAGATCAACATCGAGGGCGATCCGCTGATCAACGACGACTTCGCCTATGCCACCCGCGACGGCTTGGTGCCGCATGTGGTGGAACGCACCGACGAGGCCGGCATCCACGCCAACGGCCTGAACGGTCCCTTCGCGGAAATCAGCTTCGACATCCACCTGACCGCGCTGGTGGACGGCATCGACAACCAGGTCAACGAACAGCGCCGCCGCGCCGCCGCCTGACCGTCCCGGGGCGGCCCGCGGAGGGAAGGGCCGCCCGCCCAATCCGTCACATCGTCATCATGGCAGGGGCCTTGGCCCCTGGGAGGGAGAACTCATGTCCGCGATCATCGAAAAGGCCCGCGATTTGGACCGCCTGCTGGACATCGCCGTCCAGGACGACGCCGAAGCCGGCTTGTTCCGCTGCCGCCGCGACATCTTCACGAACGAGGATCTGTTCGCGCTGGAGATGAAGCACATCTTCGAAGGCAACTGGGTCTATCTGGCCCATGAAAGCCAGATCCCCGACGTCAACGACTATTACACCACCTGGATCGGCCGCCAGCCGGTCGTCATCACCCGCGACAAGACCGGCCAGTTGAATGCCGTCATCAATGCCTGCGCCCACAAGGGGGCGATGCTGTGCCGCCGCAAGCAGGGCAACAAGGGCAGCTTCACGTGCCCGTTCCACGGCTGGACCTTTTCCAACACCGGCAAGCTGCTCAAGGTCAAGGACGCCAAGACCACGCAATATCCCGACGCGTTCAACACCGACGGCTCGCACGACCTGACCCGCGTGGCGCGGTTCGAGTCCTATCGGGGCTTCCTGTTCGGCAGCCTGAACGCCGATGTGGCTCCGCTGACCGAATACCTGGGCGAAACCACCGTCATCATCGACCAGATCGTCGATCAGGCCCCCGAGGGGCTGGAGGTGCTGCGCGGCAATTCCTCCTACATCTACGACGGAAACTGGAAGTTGCAGATGGAGAACGGCTGCGACGGCTATCACGTCAGCTCGGTCCACTGGAACTACGCCACCACCATGGACCGCCGCAGCGAGACCGGCACCAAGGCTGTTGACGCCAACAGCTGGTCCAAGTCGGTCGCGGGCGTTTACGGCTTCGACAACGGCCATATCCTGCTGTGGACCAACACCAAGAACCCCGAGGTGCGCCCGGTCTGGAACCGCCGCGACGATCTGATCGCCCGTCTGGGCGAGGACAAGGCGGGCTTCATCGTCAACCAGACGCGCAACCTGTGCCTTTACCCGAACGTGTTCCTGATGGACCAGTTCAGCACCCAGATCCGCGTCGTCCGCCCGCTGTCGGTGGACAAGACCGAAGTCACCATCTTCTGCTTCGCCCCCAGGGGCGAAAGCGCCGCCGACCGCGCCCACCGCATCCGGCAATACGAGGACTTCTTCAACGTCTCGGGCATGGGCACATCCGACGACCTCGAGGAGTTCCGCGCCTGCCAGACCGCCTATGCCGCGCCTTTGTGGAACGACATGTCGCGCGGCGCGCCCTTGTGGATCCACGGGCCGGACGACAACGCCCGCCGCATGGGCCTGAAGCCGCTCATCTCGGGCGAGCGCAGCGAGGACGAGGGGCTGTTCGTCTGCCAGCACGAGTACTGGGCCAGGGTCATGCGCGACGCGCTGGCCGCCGAGAAAGCGGGCGAAAAGCAGGGAGAAGCGGCATGAGCTTGGATCACACCGTCACCGCTGGCCTGGACTACCACGCCATCTGCGCCTTTCTTTACCGCGAGGCGCGCCTGCTGGACGACCGGCAATGGGACGACTGGCTGACCTGCTATGCGCCCGACGCGTCCTACTGGATGCCCGCCTGGGACGACAACGACCAGACGACCGAGGATCCGCAGTCCGAGATCTCGCTGATCTACTACCCGAACCGCGAGGGGCTGGAGGACCGCGTCTTCCGCATCAAGACCGAACGCTCGGGCGCGTCCACTCCGGAACCGCGCACCAGCCACACGGTCAGCAACGTCGAGGTGGTCGCGGACCGCGGGTCCGAGGTGGATGTGCGCTACAACTTCCACACGCTGAACCACCGCTACAAGACCACCGACCAGTTCTTCGGGACCATCTTCGTGACCCTGCGCCGGACCGACGGCGGCATGGTGATCGCCGGCAAGAAGATCGTCCTGAAGAACGACTACATCCGCCAGGTCATCGACGTCTATCACGTCTGAGGGCCGCCAGACCACGCGCACCGCAAGGAGGAGGCGACCATGTGCTACACGATCGCGCTGAACTTCGAGGACGGGGTGACCCGCTTCGTCGACTGCAAGAAGGGCGAGAAGGTTCTCGACGCGGCCTTCCGCAACAAGATCAACCTGCCGATGGACTGTTCCGACGGCGTTTGCGGCACCTGCAAGTGCCGCGCGGAAAGCGGCGCCTATGACTTGGGCGAGGACTTCATCGAGGACGCCCTGACCGAGGACGAGGCCGCCGAAGGACTGGTCCTGACCTGCCAGATGGTGCCGTCGTCGGACTGCGTGCTGTCGGTGCCGGCGGCGGCGGCGTCCTGCAAGACGGGCCAGCAATCCTTTGCCGCCACCGTCGCCCGGATCGAGCCGCATCACGACGCCGCCGTGGTGCTGGAACTGGCCGTGGACGATGCTCCCGCCTTTCTGCCGGGGCAGTATGTCAACATCGACGTGCCGGGCAGCGGCGGCCACCGTTCCTATTCCTTCAGCACCGCGCCGGGCGAGCGTTCCTTGGGCTTTCTCATCAAGAAAATCCCCGGGGGCCTGATGAGCGGCTGGCTCGCCCGCGCCAGGCCGGGCGACCGGCTGAACGTGACCGGGCCGATGGGCAGCTTTTATCTGCGCGACGGCGAAGGCCCGCTGCTGTTTCTGGCGGGCGGCACCGGCCTTGCGCCCTTTCTGTCGATGCTGGAGGTTCTGGCCCGCGCCGGGTCGCGCCGTCAGATCCACCTGATCTACGGCGTGACGCGCGACCTGGATCTGGTCCTGGTGGACCAGATCGCGGCCTATGCCAGACGTCTGCCGAACTTCACCTTCGCAACCGTTGTGGCCGAGGACTCCTCGAACCACCCGCGCAAGGGTTGGGTCACGCAGCACATGCCGGACGAGATGCTGGCCGCCCCCGGCATCGAGGTCTACCTGTGCGGTCCCCCGCCGATGGTCGATGCCGTCCGCCATCATCTGGATGAAAACGGCATCAGGCCCGCCGCCTTCCATTACGAGAAGTTCACCCCCAACGCGCCCTTGAAGGCCATCGCATGACGGGGGCCGTCTTTGCCGGGCGTTTCGCGGGCAAGGTTCTGGTGGTGACCGGCGCGGCGCAGGGGATCGGCCGCGCCGTGGCCCTGCGCGCGGCGGCGGAAGGGGGCCGGGTGCTGCTGGTGGACCGCGCCGAATTCGTGGCCGAGGCCGCGGCGGAAGCGGGCGGCGGTGCCGCGGCCTTCACCGCCGACCTGGAAACCTGGGACGGCGCCGATGCGGCGATGCGCCATGCGGCGGATACCTTTGGCGGCATCGACATCCTGATCAACAACGTGGGCGGCGCGATCCGCATGAGGCCCTTCGACCGGTTCGAACCGGCCCAGATCGACGCCGAGATCCGGCGGTCGCTGATGCCGACGCTGTATTGCTGCCGCGCGGTCCTGCCGCATCTGCGGACGCGGGGCGGCGGCACCATCGTCAACGTGTCCTCGAACGCCACGCGCGGCATCCACCGGGTGCCCTATTCGGCGGCCAAGGGCGGCGTCAACGCCCTTACGCAGGCGCTGGCGATGGAGATGGCGCCCCACAACATCCGCGTGGTCGCCACCGCGCCCGGCGGGACCGAGGCCCCGCCCCGCCGCGTGCCGCGCAACGCGGACGGCGACAATGCCGACGAACAGCGATGGATGGGCGAGGTCGTGGACCAGGTGCGGGAGTCCGCTTTCATGAAGCGCTACGGGACCATTGAAGAACAGGCCGCCCCGATCCTGTTCCTGGCGTCCGACGAGGCGTCCTACATCACCGCGGCCGTTCTGCCCGTCGCGGGCGGCGACAACGGCTGATTCAACGAAAACAGGGAGGAGAAAAGGAATGCGCACGATAGACGTGAACGAGGCGATAGATCAAAGCCCGTTCGGACGGTTTCAATGGATGGTGGTCGGGCTGTGCGGCGCGCTGCTGGTGGTCGACGGCTATGACGTGTTCGTCGCGGGCACGGTGCTGCCCACGCTGATCGCGGAATGGGGCCTGACCAAGCCGCAGGCGGGCGCGCTGCAAGCCTGGGCGCTGTTCGGCATGATGTTCGGGGCGCTGATCCTGGGCCCCCTGGCCGACCGGATCGGCCGCAAAAAGGGCGTGGCGATCAGTTTCTTGCTGTTCACGACGGCCACGGTGATGACGGGCTTTGCCAATTCGCCCGAGCAGTTCAAGATTTTCCGTTTCATCGCCGGATTGGGCTGCGGCGGGCTGATGCCCAACGCCGTGGCGCTGATGAACGAATATGCACCCAAGCGCCTGCGCGGCACCATGGTCGCGCTGATGTTCTCGGGCTATTCGGTGGGCGGCATGGTCGCGGCGGGCCTGGGCATCGGCCTGATCCCCAGCTTCGGCTGGCAGCCGATGTTCTTTATCGCCGCCATTCCGCTGCTGATGCTGCCGCTGATCCTGTGGAAGCTGCCGGAATCGCTGGGCTTCCTGATCCGCCAGGGCAAGCAGGACGAGGCGCGCCGCATCTTCGCCAAGGTTTCGGGAACCGCGCTGGCCGCCGAGGACCGGCTGGTGTTCAGCGAAACCAAGAGTGCCTCGGCTTCCGTCGCGGAATTGTTCCGGCACGGGCGGGCGCTGCGCACGCTGATGCTGTGGCTGTCCTTCTTCTGCTGCCTGCTGCTGGTCTATCTGCTGTCCTCCTGGCTGCCCAAGGTGCTGCAAGAGGCGGGCTATGCCGAACGCGCCAGCCTGCTGTCGCTGTTCTCGTTGAACTTCGGCGGCATGGCGGGGGCGATCATGGGCGGACGTCTGGGCGACCGCTTCGGGCTGCCCAAGGTCGTGGTGGGCTATTTCGCCGCCGCCGCCCTGTCCATCGCGCTGGTCGGGGCCAACCCGGCGCCCGCGCTGCTGTTCGCGCTGGTCTTTGTCGCAGGCGCGACGACCATCGGCACGCAGATCCTGCTTTATGCCAGCGTCGCGCAGCTTTACAACCTGTCGGTGCGCGGTGCGGGTCTCGGCTGGGCCTCGGGCGTGGGGCGGATCGGCGCCATCGTCGGACCCACCCTGGGCGGCGTGCTGCTGGCGCGCGAACTGCCCTTGGGCCAGAACTTCCTGATCTTCGCCATTCCGGCGGCGGTCTCGGCCCTGGCGATGCTGGTCTTCGCGCTGGCCAACAACCGCGTGCGCGACAGCGCGCAGCTTGCCGCCGCCTGACCGGCCCGTCGCCCACCGGCCTGTCGCCCACCGGCCCGTCACCCACTGGCCCATCACCCTTCGGCGCGCGGCCCCGCCGCGCGTCATCAGTTTCGGAACGCCTCTCATGCCCCATCTGGATCTGCCGACCCACCGTCTTCATTACCGCATAGACGGGGCCGAAGGGGACAAGCCCTGGCTGACCTTCTGCAACTCGCTGGGCACCGACCTGCGGATGTGGGATGCCCAGATCGCCGATCTGGGGCGGGATTTCCGCATCCTCCGCTATGACCGGCGCGGGCATGGGCGGTCCGGCACCCCGCGCCCGCCCTACGGGATAGAGGATCTGGGCGGGGACGTGATTGCGCTGTGGGACGCGCTGTCGATCGGGCGCAGCCATTTCTGCGGGCTGTCCATCGGCGGACTGACCGGACAGTGGCTGGCCGTCCATGCGGGCGGGCGGCTGGACAGGATCGCCCTTTGCGCCACGGCGGCGCGGATCGGGTCAGCCGCAGGCTGGAACGCCCGCATCGACGAGGTGAGGGCGAACGGACTTGGCGGCCTGGTGCCCGCGACGGCGGAACGCTGGTTCACGCCCGGCTTCCGCGCGGCCCGGCCTTCCGCCGTGGCAAGGATCCTGAACAGCTTCGCCGAAACCTCGGTCGACGGCTACGCGGGCTGCTGCGCCGCCCTGGCCGGGGCGGACCTGCGGCCCGGGCTGGCCCGGATCGCCAACCCGGTCCTGGCGATTTCCGGCAGCGACGACCCGGTGTGCCCGGCCGCTGATCTGGAAGCCATCGCGCAGGGGGTGGGGCAGGGCCGCCACGTGGCCCTGCCGGGGCGCCATATCGTGAACGTCGAATCGGCCGGTTCCTTCAACGCGGCGCTTGGGGACTTTCTGATGGCCAGGTCACGCCGCGCCTGAAGGACCGGCGGGCTCAGGGACGCCGCTGGCGCAGCCGTTCCCGCGCCGTCCGCGTCACCCGGCGTCGTTCAAAGGCTGGACGGCCTTATCGCGATCCGGTCCAGGATTGCGGCGAAGATCCGCGCGCTCATCCCCGTCATGGCCGCACTGGTGGCCCCGCCCCGCCACGGCGGACCGATGGGGGACATCGGCCAGATCCTCGATGGGCAGGCCGTCCGGTTCGCAGCGCAGCAGGATCCGCGGGCCGGGCTTGCCGAGGGGCAGGGTTCCGGCAGCCAGAGTTCGGGCGGCCAGGGTTCGGGCAGCCAGGGTCATCAGGCGGCCGCCACGGCCTTGCCATAGCGTTCGATCATGCCGAACAGATCGCGAGGATCGTCGGGATCGGCCAGCAGGTCCAGCATCTGGTGGCCCGCGCCCGATCCCAGCAGATCCTTGAGATAGCGCAGCGCGCTGAAGTCCTCGGTCGCGAACCCGACCGAATCGAACAGCGTGATCTGCTTGTCGTCGCGGCGGCCAGGATTCTTGCCCGCCAAGACCTGCCAGATCTCGGTCACCGGGTGATCGGCGTCGAGCTGCTGGATCTCGCCCTCGATCCGGGTTTGCGCGGAGTATTCCACAAAGATGTCCGAGCGCGTCAGAATGTCCCGGTGCAGTTCGGTCTTGCCCGGGCAGTCGCCGCCGATCGCGTTGATGTGGACCCCGCTGCCCACCATGTTGTCGGTCAGGATGGTCGCATACTGCTTGTCCGCCGTGCAGGTGGTGATGATCTGCGCGCCCTCGATGGCCTGTTCGGCCGAGGTGCAGGGAACCACCGCCAGCCCCTTGCCCGCCAGGTTCCGGGCGGCTTTCCCGGTGGCCTTGGGGTCGATGTCGTAAAGGCGGACCGTGTCGATGCCGCAGATGGCCTTGAAGGCGAGGCACTGGAACTCGGACTGGGCGCCGTTGCCGATCATCGCCATGACCTTTGCGCCCTTTGGCGCCAGGTGTTTCGCCGCCAGGGCCGAGGTCGCCGCCGTGCGCAGCGCGGTCAGGATGGTCATCTCGGTCAGCAGGACGGGATAGCCGGTCTCCACGTCCGACAGCACCCCAAAGGCCGTGACGGTCTGCCGTCCGGTCTGGAAGTTCCTGGGATGGCCGTTGACGTATTTGAAGCCGTAGCTGCGCCCGTCCGATGTGGGCATCAGCTCGATCACCCCTTCCGAGGAATGCGCCGCGATGCGGGGCGTCTTGTCGAACTGTTCCCAACGGCGAAAGTCGTCCTCGATATACCGCGCCAGATCGATCAGCATGCGCTCGATCCCTTGCTCCAGCACGATCTTCATCATGGCCTCGACGCTGACGAACGGAACAAGGCTCATGGGACCGGGGGCGGGCAACGGCATTGCTTCTCTCCTGAAACAGTTACACCAGGGCACGAGGGCGGCCCCCGTGGCGGCACCGGCGCGATGCCGGCGACCATCTTACAACAGATGACTGACTTCCCGCAAACGGCCGGCAATCCTCGCCGTCACGCCGTCGCCGACGGCGGTCACGATCCCCGCGCCCTCCCGCCCCGACACGAAGGGAAAGCGGACCGGATAAAGACCGGACCGGAAAACGGCCTTGCCACGAAGCCCAGGTCGGCCAGGGGGTGGCCGATGGTGGACAATTCCCAGTCCAGAACGGCGAGGATGCGCGGTTCGGTGGGATGGACCAGCATGTTGCCCAGGCGGAAATCGCCATGCGCGATCGAGGACAGTCCGTCGTCAGCGGGCTGCCTCGCGGCCAGCTTTTCGGACAGCGCAAGAAGCGGCGCGTCGCCCGCAAAGCTCGACGCCGTCAGCCGGCTGGTCCAGCGGTGCGACTGACGCGCGAAGTAGGCCCCCGGACGGCCATAGTCCGCCACATCGACCTGGCGGACTTGGCGGACCTGGCGGTAGATTCATTCCAGCACCGTGTCCTTGGAATACCCCCGCGCCCCGTTGATCTGGATGCCGGTGTCGGCCGCCCGGTGCAGCAGGTTGGCGACGTGGATCTTGGCCATGGAAACCTCCTTCTGCGCAAAGCCGCGCGCATGACAAGAAGCCGGCCGATCTCGATGTCGGCGGCAAGCGTCCCGAGCATGATCTGCACGCTTTCGCGATCGGACAAACGGACGCCGAACCCTTCGCGGCGGCCGGCATGGTCGCGGGCGATCTCGACGCGGCGGGCAAGGCCCAGCCACCGCATCCAATGGGTCAGGCGAGCGATGCCCAGACGGGTTTGGACGACCTTCGGGCCGCGGTCTTCCTTCGGCAGGAGGTTCGCGGCGGGGATGCGCAGGCCGTCGAATTCCAGTTCGCAATCTCCTCGGCGTTGGCGCGGGTCGCGGCCTCCACCGCCATGCCGACCCCCTCGGCCGTGGTGTCGGGCATCTGAGAGATGCGGGTGTCGCGCGCGGGATTGATCACGTCCATCAAGTCGCCGCCGCTGCCCTCGACAAAGCGGCCATTCCCGAAACTCTGGTGGACCGTCGTTGAATGCTCCTCTCTTTGATCCCCGGCCCTTCCATGAGGCCAGCGATCCGTTCCCCCGCATAAAGACCAAGCTATCGGTTATGGATTCTGAATTCGATAGTTCTATCGCCCATCGGCGTGCAGACGGCTGCGGCCCCCGGCGTAATCTGACGCGGCTGGCGGCCTGCCGCGCCATGGTGCCGCCCGATGTCGGGCGCCTGGACACGCGGGCAACCGGATCGTGTTCGGAAGCGGCGGCGTGATGCCGGATCCCGTCCGCGGTGCGATGGGCGCGGACAGCGGGAAAGGATGCTCGGTCTTGCATCTGCGGCCTTCCGACCGGCGCGCGTGGGCGTCCGCATGGCGCCGAAATGATCTTTCCGCGGGGTTTGCCGGCGGCGCGGGCCGGGGGGCCGTTGCGGTCAGAGACGTTTTCTGCGACGGTTCGCCTGCATCGCTCTTGCAAGGAAGCCCGATGATCGACGACATCGACCGCCAGCACCTGCGACGCTGCCTGGAACTGGCGGCTCAGGCGCTTGCCGGCGGAAACGAGCCTTTCGGATCGGTGCTCGTGTCCTCGGACGGGCGGATCCTGTTCGAGGATCACAACCGCATCGCGGGCGGCGATCACACCCGGCACCCGGAATTCGCCATCGCCCGGTGGGCGGCCGGCAACATGACCGCGCAGGACCGTGCCGAGGCGACGGTTTACACGTCGGGCGAACACTGCCCGATGTGCGCGGCGGCGCATGGCTGGGTGGGCCTCGGCCGCATTGTTTATGCAAGTTCGGCGGCGCAGATGACGCAATGGCTGTCGGAACTGGGCATTCCCGCGCTCCGGGTGCGGCCGCTGCCCATTTCCGAGGTCATCCGCGACACCAAAGTCGACGGTCCGGTCGAGGAGTTCGCGCAGCAGGTCCGCGCGCTTCACGTCCGGTCCCGCTCCGGCTGACTTGGCCCATGTCCCGGACGATGCCGGAGGGCGCGCGCGCCCGCGGCACCGCCTTGCAGGTCATTCCCCGCCGATAACCACCATGCCGTTCTCGATCCTGACCGGAACGCTGTCCAGCCCGCAATCCGCGCCCGCCACGGCGGTGCCGGTCAGGATGTCGAAGCGCGCGCCGTGGGCGGTGCACATCAGCATGGTGCCGTCGGCGGACAGAAGCTGGTCACCGCGATAGTCCAGCGGCAGATACTGGTGCGGGCAGGCGTTCACATAGGCGCGCAGGCCGTCGCCCGTGCGCACCACCAGCAGCGGGAAGGCGCCCCGTCCGGTCGTCACCGTCAGCGACAGCGCGCCGCCCACCTGCGCGGCCTCGCAGACAGGGGTGCCCGGCGCGGGGGCGGATGAGTAATCGGTCCAGGCCATTCGCGTGATCCCATGGAAAACCCGCCCGCAGGCCGCGGGCGGGTCATGCCGTTGCCGGATTATTCGGCGGGCGTGGCGTTCAGCACGCCGCGGCGCACCTGGTCTTCCTCGATCGACTCGAACAAGGCGCGGAAATTGCCCTCGCCGAAGCCGTCGTCGCCCTTGCGCTGGATGAACTCGAAAAAGATCGGTCCGATCACGGTTTTCGAGAAGATCTGAAGCAGGATCCGGGTTTCGCCGCCGCCGACCACGCCTTCGCCGTCGATCAGGATGCCGTGCTTCTTCATGCGCTCGATGGGTTCCTCGTGGCCCTTCACCCGCTTGTGCGACATCTCGTAATAGGTGTCGGGCGGTCCCGGCATGAACTCCATCCCCGCATCGCGGATCCGGTCGGTGCCGGAATAGATGTCCTCGGTGGCGATGGCGATGTGCTGGATGCCCTCGCCCTTGTATTCGCGCAGGTATTCCTCGATCTGGCTGTGATCGTCGGTGGATTCGTTGATGGGGATGCGGATCTTGCCGTCGGGGCTGGTCAAGGCCCGGCTGACAAGGCCGGTCTGCTTGCCCTTGATGTCGAAATACTTGATTTCGCGGAAATTGAACGTGTCGTGGTAGAACTTGTACCAGGTGTCCATGTTGCCCCGGATCACGTTGTGCGTCAGATGGTCGAGGTAGTAGAAGCCAAAGCCCTCGGGGCGCGGGTTCGCCTCGCCCAGCCAGTCGTAATCGGCGTCATAGGCGCTGCCCGTCTCGCCATAGGCGTCGATGAAATACAGAAGCGAACCGCCGATGCCGTAAACGGCGGGCGCCTCGATCGACTTGCCGGACCCTGTGTATTCGGTGGCGCCCAGATCCAGCGCGCGCTTCAGCGCGACCTGCGCATCGACCACCCGCCAGGCCATCGCGGGCGCGCAGGGGCCGTGCTCGGCCACGAAACCGGCCGCATGGCCGTTCGCATCGGCGTTCAGCAGATAATTGATGTCGCCCTGGCGATACAGCGTGATGTCCTTGGTCTTGTGCCTGGCGACCGGCGTGAAGCCCATCTGCCGGAAGATGCGGTCCAGAACCTCGGGGTTCGGGTGGGCGTATTCGACGAACTCGAAGCCGTCGGTGCCGGCGGGGTTGATGTCGCTGATCGTGGCCTTGGGGGCATTGTGCGGAAACGGTCCCATGCGCGCTCCTCCTGTTCGTTGCGGTTCTGTATCAGAATGCCATGATTTCCGTGCGAAAGGCTTGCATATTCATAAGGAATGGGAAGATCTTTGCACGAACTGCGCATGAAATACGGAAAGGATGCACGATTTGAAACTGGACAGCTTCGACATCGCAATCCTGACCGCCTTGCAACGCGACGGCGCGCTGACCAATGCGGCCCTGGCCGAGATCGTCAAGCTGTCGCCGTCCCAATGCTCGCGCAGGCGCGCGGCGCTGGAGGAGGCGGGCGTGATCGAGGGGTATTCGGCGCGGCTCGGCGCGGCCAAGCTGGGCTACGGATTGCGCGCGATCATCCGCGTGAACCTGTCCAGCCACGGTCAGCGCAAGGAAGACGACTTCGCGCGCTTTGTCGCCACGCATCCGCAGATCCGGTCGGCCTTTTCGGTGTCGGGCGATGCGGATTATGTCCTGGACGTGCGCGTCCGCGACCTGGACGCCTTTGCCGATTTCGTGCACCGGCACCTGCTGCCCCATCCCCAGGTGTCCCAGGTCCGGTCCGAGATCGTGCTGAAGACGCTGAAGGACGATGGGGGCGTCGCGCCCGGCCTGGTCGCGACGCCCCCGCCGTCCTGACGGCTGCGTCAGATGCTTGTCATGCCGTCCGCGAAGCGCCGCCAGTTGGCGACATAGCGCGCGGCGGATTCCAGCAGGCCCTGCCGGGCGGCGTCGTCCAGTTCGCGCACCACCTTGGCGGGGCTGCCCATGACAAGGCTGCCGTCGGGGATCTCCTTGCCCTCGGTGACAAGGGCGCCCGCGCCGATCAGGCAGCCGCGGCCGATCCGGGCGCCGTTCAGGATGATGGCGCCCATGCCGATCAGCGATCCGTCGCCGATGGTGCAGCCGTGGACGATGGCGCGATGTCCTACCGTCACGTCCGCGCCGATAGCCGCTGGAAAGCCCGGATCGGCGTGGATGATCGCATGGTCTTGGATGTTGGTGCGGGCGCCCAGGGTGATCGGCTCGTTGTCGCCGCGCAGGACGGCGCCGAACCAGATGCCGACCTCGGGGCCGATCGTCACGTCGCCCACAACGGTGGCGGACGGCGCGACCCAGTAGTTGCCTTCGTCCGGCAGGCGCGGCTGGAGGTCGTTCAGGCCGTGGATGCTCATCCCGTTTCCTTCAGAACTTGTAGCCCGCGAGGCGCGGCAACCATGTCGCCAGGTCGGGCAGGGCCATGATGGTCAGCATTCCGCCGATCATCAACAGCACGAAGGGCGCGGCGCCCCGGATCACGGTGGACAGCGGACTGCCAGTGATACCCTTGATGACGAACAGGTTCATGCCGACGGGCGGGGTGATCATCGCCAGTTCCAGGTTGATCATCAGCAGCACGCCGTACCAGATCAGGTCGATGTCCAGCGCGATCAGCGCCGGCAGCAGGATCGGGGTGGTGATCAGGATAATGGCGATGCTTTCCAGAAACATCCCCATCACGAAGATCATCGCCATGACGACCAGCATGAACGCCAGGGGCGTCAGGTTCATCGCCACGATCAGTTCCGACACCTGGTTCGGCAGGCGGATGATGGTGATCGCGTTGCCGAACACCGCCGCGCCCGCGATGATGGCGAAAACCATCAGCGAGGTCATAACCGTATCCTTCAGGCAGACCGCCAGGACGCGCGGCCCGAGGTTGCGGTAAACCAGAGCGCCCACCAGCAGGGCGTAAAGGCAGCCCACGGCGGCGGCCTCGGTCGCGGTGAAGATGCCCAGATAGATCCCGCCCATCACCACGGGCGGCATCAAAAGCGCCCAGATCGACCTGGACATGGCGCGCCAGACGGCCCGCCAGCCGGGAAACGGCGCCTGTTCGATCCGGCCCGACTTGCGCGCGCCGATCAGGCAGAAGACCGCGAAAGCCAGCGCCAGCAGCAGGCCGGGGATGATGCCCGCCAGGAACAGCGCCCCGATCGAGGCGTTGGCGACCACCGCATACAGGATCATCGGTCCCGACGGCGGGATCAGGATGCCCAGCGTGCCCCCCGCCGCGACCAGGCCCAGGGCGCTGCGTTCGGGAAAGCCGTAGCGCCGCATCTGCGGGATCGCGGTTTGGCCGATGGAGACGGCGGTCGCGACGGACGAACCCGAGATCGCGGCGAAGATCGTGCAACTGAGGATGGTCGCCACGCCGATGCCGCCCTTCACATGGCCGATCAGCGTGTTGGCCATGCCGAACAGGTCGTCGACCGCGCCCGACCGGATCATCAGCTGCGCCATCAGGATGAACAGCGGAATGGTCAGCAGCACGGGGGAGTTGAGATGCGCGAACACCGTGTCCGCCACGCTCTCGACCGAGCCTTCGGCCAGGAACAGCACGGCCGAGCCGGTCAGCAGCAGGGCCGCGAAGATCGGGATGCCCGACAAAAGCAGCGCGATCAGGCCGATAACGATCAGGATGCCGGTCATTTTTCGTCTCCCCGGACGGCGCGCAGCAGGCGGATCAGCGCGGCAAGGCCCAGAACGATGCCGCCCGGCACCATCGGCGCCTGGACCCACCAGACCGGGATTTCCAACGGGCCGGTGGAATAGGTGCCGAAGTCGCGGTTGAACAGCACGGTGTGCCAGGCCGACCAGGTGAGGATCGCGGCGCAGGCCAGCACGCAAAGCGCGGCCCAGATTTCGAAGCCCCGCCCGGCGCGCGGCCCGGCCGAGGCGGTCAGGATGTCCACGCCGATATGCTGGTCCAGCAGCAGCGCGCTGCCAAGGCCGCAGCAGGCGATGGCGACCACCAGATAGCCGGTCAGTTCGTCCACCCCGTTCAGCGGCGCGCCCAGCAGGTAGCGATAAAAGACCGCGACCACCACCGCCGCGAAGCCCACCGCCACAAGCGCCGCCGACACGGCGGCAAGCGCGTGGATCGGCCAGGCCAGCACGGTCCAGACCGAACCGTGCCGTTCCGCCGCAACCTTGTGGCCTTGGGACGGATGCGCCATCGTCATTGCACCATCCCGTCCACCAGCTTCAGCAGCTCGGTTCCGGCCTCGCCGCCTTCCTCGGCAAAGGCCGCGTCGAAGGCGGGCTGCATCACGGCGCGCATCGCCTCGTTCTCCTCGGGGGTGGCGACATGCAGCGTGACGCCCTCGGCCTCGAGCAGGCCCGGCGCGGCCTGTTCGGCGGCCAGGCCGTCCTCGACAGCCCAGACGGCGGCCTTCCGCCCGGCCTCGTCCAGGGCGGCCTTTTGCGCATCGGTCAGGCCGTCGTAAAAGGCCCCGTTCATGTAGCCGTTGAAAAAGACCGAGATGACGGGCGTCACCGTCATGTGGTCCTGCACCTCATAGTATTTGCGGGCATGGGCGGCGGCGACATCGGTGATGGCCGCGTCGATGACGCCGGTGGACAGGGCCTGATAGACTTCGGAGCCCGGCATCGAACTGGTCGCCGCGCCCATGGCGGTCAGGCCGGTGTCGAAGGCCGGGTTCAGCCCGCGGATCTTGATGCCCGCGAAATCAGCGGGCGCAATCAGAGGCTTGTCGTTCGAGGTGAAGACGCTCATCCGGGTCTGGAACAGCCAGGCGATGTTCTTCAGCCGCTTTTCCTCCATCAGCCCCTCCAAAAAGGCGGCGGGTTCCGATCCGGGCCAGTTGCGCCAGATTTCGGGATCGCTGAAGGCATAGGGGCGCAGGGTCACGTTCATGGCGGGCAGGGTCTTGCCCCACTGGAAATTGACCGAGAAGGCGCATTCGAAGCTGCCCTTGGCGACCGAGGGAATGTTCTCCTCGGGCTTGGCCAGGGCGTTGGCGCCGAAGATCTGAACGTCCAGTTCGCCGTTCGACAGCGTTTCGACCTCGGCGGCCCAGCGTTCGACGACCTTGGCGACCTCGTGCTGGGGCGGCAGCTGGTGGCTGCACCGGATGGGCGTTTCGGCCAGGGCCGGGACGGCGGTCAGCGCGGCCAGGGCCGTGCCGGCAAGGATCGTGCGTGCGTTCATGTGGGTTCCTCCTCCCCTTGATCGGTGTCAGGTCAGGCCGCGCGGGCCTGCCAGGTCATTCCCTTGGGCGGCCCGGCCTGGGCCAGGGTGCCGTGCAGCGTTTCGTCGGGCATTTCGCGGGACAGGATCTCGCGGACGGCGATGACCTCCTCCAGGTCGATGCCGGTGCGGATGCCCGCGGTCTCGAACAGATAGACCAGATCCTCGAAGACGACGTTGCCGGTGGCGCCCGGCGCGAAAGGGCAGCCGCCCAGACCCGCCAGCGAGGCGTCGAAGACCCGCGCCCCGGCGTCGTAGGCCGCCAGGGCATTGGCAAGGCCCATGCCGCGCGTGTCGTGCAGGTGGACGACATAGGGCCTGCCGCCCATCAGCGCGGTCATGCGGCGGCACAGATCCGCGATCTGGCGCGGCCCGCCATAGCCCACGGTGTCCGCGATGCCGACCAGATCGGCGCCCGCCTCCAGGCAGGCCGCGGCCAGCCGCTCGACCTCGGCGGGATCGACCGCGCCCGACAAGGAACAGCCGGTCGCCATAGCGATGCCCACGTTGATCAGCGTGGCCGATCCGGCATCATCGCGCAGGCGCACGGTGCCCGCGATCTCGGCCAGGGACTGTTCGCGCGGGCGGCGGGCGTTGGCCATGTTGTGCGCCTCGGTCGCGGACATCACCACGGTCAGTTCCGTCACGCCCGCCGCCAGCGCGTCGCGCGCGCCGCGTTCGTTCAGTGCCAGCCCCAGCGAATGGGCGCCCAGGCCGTTGACCAGATCGGCCAGCGCGCGCACGTCGGCGAACTGCGGAAAGCGGCTGGCGGGCAGGAACGAGCCCACCTCGAAATGGCGCACGCCTGCGGCATGTTCGCGCCGGATCCAGTCCGACTTGGCGGCGGTCGAGGGGAAGGCTTTCGTCAGTTGCAGCCCGTCGCGCAGGCCCACTTCGCGCAAGGCCACCTGTCCCGCCGGATAGACGCGTTCCACATCGGCCGCCATCACGCGCGCTCCATCTGCGGCAGGGCGGACAGGACTTCGGCAGTGTGCTGTCCGACCGACGGCAGGTCGGCATCGGCGGGCACGGGCGACGTGCCGTCGACCGAGAAGGGCAGGCCCGGCGCCCGAAAATCCTTCTTGTCGGCATAGCGCGACTGGATCAGCCCGCCGGGGCGCGTGACGTGGGGGTCGTCATACATCTCGGCCGGGCGGGCGATGGGGGAACACAGCAGCCCAGCGGCATCGCAGGCGGCCAGCAGGTTGGCGTAATCGCGCGCGGCGACCGCCTCGGCCACGACCGGCAGGGTCCAGCTTCGCGCGGCGATCTGGTCGGGACGGGTCTGAAGGCGGGGGTCGGACAGCAGCGCCTCAAGCCCCAGCACGCGGCAGAGCGCGGCCCACTGCGTTTCCGTCACCGCGCCCAGGAAGATCTGGCGCCCGTCGCGGGTCTGGAAGATGTCGTAGACCGGCCAGGAAAAGACGCGTTCCGGCATCGGGGGGCTTTCGGTGCCCTCGATGTCGAACTGCACCATGTGCTGTGCGACCAGCAAAAGGCAGTTCTCGAACAGGCCCGACCGCACCACGCTGCCGTGGCCGTCGCGGCCCCGCGCGATGATCTGGCCCAGGACGCCATAGGCCGCGAACAGCCCGCCCATGATGTCGTTGGCCGAAGACCCGATCCGCAGCGGACGCCCGGTCGGTCCGGTCATGTAGGCCATGCCGGTCATCATCTGCACCAGCTCGTCCATGGCGGCGCGGTTTTCGTAAGGGCCTTCCAGGAAGCCCTTGCAGGAGGCCACGATCAGGCGCGGAAACCGCCTGCGCAGGCTGTCAGGATCGAGGCCCATCCTGGCCAGGCTTTCGCTGCGGAAGTTTTCCACGAACACGTCCGCCGTGGCCAGCAGCCGTTCCAGGTCGGCGCGGCCTTCCGGCGCCTTGATGTCAAGCACCACGGATTTCTTGCCCCGGTTGAAGGTCGGAAAGAAGCCCGCGCCCATGCCGGTCAGGTTGCGGGTCTTGTCGCCCTCGGGCGGCTCGATCTTGATGACCTCGGCGCCCAGAAAGGCCAGGAACATCCCGCAGGACGGCCCCATGACCATGTGGCTCATCTCGACGACGCGGATGCCGTCCAGGGGCAGTTTCATCGGCTTTCCTCCCATGTCTCGGGGTGGAAGGTGCCAAGCCGGGGGGCTTCACACAAATAGAAGATTCAGATATGCGATTTCTGAAAATCAGAAGGCTGCACCGATGCCGTTGAGCCTGCGCCAGCTTCGCTATTTCGCCCGGATCGCCCGGACCGGCGTGATGGGCCACGCGGCCGAGGAACTGGGCGTCGCCCAATCCGCGCTGAGCCACCACATGTCCGAGCTTGAGGCGCAACTGGGCGTGCGGCTGTTCGACCGCCGCCCGCGCGGCGTGACGCTGACCCCCGCGGGCGAGCGGCTGCTGGATCATGCCCAGGCGATCCTCGGGGCTCTCGAGCGCGCCGAGACCGATGTCCGCGACTTCAGGGAACAGGCCTCCGGTCCGTTCGTGCTGGGCCTGTGCCACACCGCGACCGAGGTGGCGGCCCTGACCATCATGCGGCGGGCGGCCGACCAGCTGCCCGGGATGCACCTGACCATTGTCGAAGGCGTCAGCGGCAACCTGCTGGCGATGATGCTGCGGGGCGAGATCGACCTGGCGGCGGCCTATCAGCCGCCCGACGACAGCCGGTTCGAGGTCCGGCCGATCCTGAACGAGCATCTTTATCTTGTCGGTCTTCCGCAGATGATCGGTCCCCAGGACGCCCCCATATCCTTTGAAGACCTGCCGCAGGGAAAGGTGCTGGCGCTGAACCTGGTCCGTTCCTCGCGTTCGATCATCCACAGCCAGTTCCTGCGCCGCCAGATCACCCCGCATCCGCAGCTCGAGATCGAGTCGCTCAGCGCGCTGGTTCAGGCGATGCGGGCGGGACTGGGCTGTTCGATCCTGGCCCGCGCGACGGTGGCCGGGGATCTGGCCAGGGGCAGCCTTCACGCCCGCAAGATCATCGAGCCCGAGCTGAACCGCAGCCTTTATCTTGTCTCGAGGGCGCACCAGCCCAGGCGGCGGGTGGACGACGAGATGGCCGGTCTGGTTCTTGCCGTCCTGGCCGAAGCCGTGGCCGAGGGACGGTGGCCCGGGGAAAGCCTGGCGGGTCCGGGTCGGCAGGCCGGGCGGCCATGACCGTCATCGTCGGGGACCGACAGCCTGGGTCTTGTGTGGGTCGAAGCGGTCTGGATGGGCTTGGGCGAAGGCCGGCAGTGCGGCACAGTTTTCTGCCACGGCGCTGATGCGAGGCAGGTGGTCGAAGGGCACGTCCCAGCGTGCGGCGTTGTAAAGCTGCGGGATCAGGGTGCAGTCGGCCATGGTGGGGGCATGGCCGTGGCAGAAGCGGCCGGTGAAGGCGGGGTGGTCCAGCAGCGCCTCGAAGGCATCCAGCCCCGATGCGATGGTGTCGCGGTTCCAGGCGGCGCGCGCCTCGGGTCCGGCAAGCGCCTCGACACGCTTCAAGGTGCGCAGGTTCGCGATCGGGTGGATTTCGCTGGCGATCGCTTGCGAGAGGGCGCGGACCCGCGCCCGGGCCATGGGGTGTGGCGGCAGGAGCGGCGGTTCGGGCCGGGTCTCGTCCAGGTAGTCGATGATCGCCAGGGATTGCGTCAGGACCAGTCCGTCGATCTCCAGCGCGGGCACCAGACCTTGCGGGTTCAATGCCAGATGCGCCGGGCTGCGCTGCTCGCCCGCAACCAGATCGACAGGCACCCGTTCGTAAGCGATGCCCTTGAGATTCAGCGCGATCCGCACCCGGTAGGATGCGGAAGACCGCCAATAGTCGTGCAGCGCCGTGGTCACGGCCGCGCGGGCAGGATGCGCCCGGTGCAGGGACCGAAGCCGATGCGGTAGCCCTCGCCCCGGGCTTCGGCGAACAGCGCCACCTCGTCGCCGTTCTCCAGAAAGGTGCGGGCCTCGCCGTTGACCGTGACGGGGGTCTTGCCGCCCTCCGTCATCTCCAGCAGCGCGCCGGTCTGGTCGGGCGCGGGGCCGCTGATGGTGCCGGAACCCAGCAGGTCGCCCACCCGCATCGGGCAGCCCGAACTGGTGTGATGGGCCAGCTGCTGGGCGCTGGAATAATACATGACGTTGTAGTTCGTGCGCGCCATGACCTGCCCGTTCAGGGTCCAGCCGATCTCCAGATCGTAAAGGCCGGGCCGGCTTTCCTGTAGGTAGGGCAGCAGCGGGTTCACCCGTTCGGGGCCCGGGCTGCGGAACGGCTCCAGCGCGGCCTGGGTGACGATCCACGCCCCGATGGTGGTGCCGAGCGCCTTGGACTGGAACGGCCCCAGCGGCTGGTATTCCCAGGCCTGCACGTCGCGCGCCGACCAGTCGTTCAGCAGCACATAGCCGAAGATCATGTCCTCGGCCTCCTCCACGCTGACCCGCTCGCCCATGGCGCTGTCCGCGCCCACGACCGCGCCCAGCTCCAGCTCCAGATCCAGCCGCTCGCAGGGCGCCCAGCGGGGACCGGTCTCGCCCTTCAGCTGTCCCATCGGCCGGCGGATCGGCGTGCCCGAGACCACCACGGACGAGGCCCGGCCGTTGTAGCCGATGGGCATGTGCGTCCATTGCGGCGGCAGGGCGTTCTCCGGCCCCCGGAACAGCACGCCCACGTTGAAGGCATGGTTCTTCGAGGCGTAGAAGTCGGTGTATTCGGTGACCCGGACCGGCAGGTGCAGCGTGGCGTCAGCCATCCGCACCAGCGGCAGGTCGCGGTTGCCATCTTCGGCAAGCAGTTCGGTTAATCTTGCCCGAACCTCGTTCCACTTGGCGCGGCCAAGGGCCATGAAGCCGTTGAGCTGCGGCTGCGCGAAGGTGCCTCCGGCATCCAGCAGCCCCTGCGCCTCGCAACCCGCAAGGTCCAGGATCATGTCGCCGATGGCCGCCCCGCAGCGCGGCGCCTCGTCCGCTGTCGAGAAGACGCCGTAAGGCAGGTTGTTCAGGGGAAAGGGACAGTCCGCCACGTTGGCGCTTTCGACCCAGGACCGGATCAGGGCCATGACCGGCCTCCTTGTTTTCTGTGCAAGCATCTTGGAACGGGGGGCGTGTTACCTTCGGCAGGGCGCGTCACTTCAGCCCGGGCGTGCCGTCGAACTTCTTTTCCAGCCGTTGCCAGACCTCCATGTATTCCTGCTGCATGGGCGCTTCCTTGGCGGCGTATTCGGTCAGATGCTGGGGAAAGCGCGTTTCGAACATGAAGGACATGGTGTTGTCGAGCTTCTCGGGCTTCAGCTCCGCGTTGGATGCCCCCTCGAAGGCGTCGCGGTCCGGCCCGTGCGGCAGCATGCAGTTGTGCAGGCTGATGCCGCCGGGCGCGAAGCCCTGCGGCTTGGCGTCGTAGATGCCGTAGATGTTGCCCATCAGTTCGGACATGATGTTCTTGTGGTACCAGGGCGGGCGGAAGCTGTGTTCGGCCACCATCCAACGTTCGCGGAACAGCACGAAGTCGATGTTGGCGGTGCCCTCCTGCCCCGAGGGCGCGGTCAGCACCGTGAAGATCGACGGGTCGGGATGGTCGAACAGGATCGCGCCCACCGGCGAATAGGTGCGCAGGTCGTATTTGTAGGCGCAGTAGTTGCCGTGCCAGGCCACCACGTCCAGGGGCGAATGGCCGATAAAGGTCTCGTGGAACTGGCCGCACCACTTGATCACCACGCGCGAGCGGGTTTCCTTGTCCTCGAAGGCCGCGACGGGGCACTTGAAGTCGCGGGGGTTCGCCAGGCAGTTGGCGCCGATCGGGCCGCGGCCCGGCAGGTCGAACTTCTGGCCGTAGTTCTCGCACACGAAGCCGCGGGCCGGGCCTTCCAGCACCTCGACCCGGTAGACCAGGCCGCGCGGCAGGATGGCGATCTCCTTCGGCTCCAGGTCGATGACGCCCAGTTCGGTGCAGAAGCGCAGCCGGCCTTCCTGCGGGACCACCAGCAGTTCGCTGTCGGCCGAAAAGAAGTATTCGTCCACCATCGACTGCGTGACCAGATAGACGTGGGAGGCCATGCCCACCTGGATGTTCACGTCGCCCGCCGTGGTGATGGTGCGCATCCCCGTGATCCAGGTCAGGTTCTCGTCCGGCACCGGGATCGGATCCCAGCGGTATTGCCCCAGGCTGGTGACATTGGGCATCACGTTGGGCGCGGTTTTCCAGAAGGGCAGGTCGATGGGCGAAAAGCGTCCCGTGTGATGCACCGAGGGGCGGATGCGGTAACACCAGGTCCGCTCGTTCTGCCCGCGCGGGGCGGTAAAGGCGGTGCCCGACAGCTGTTCGGCGTAAAGGCCGTAGTTGCACTTTTGCGGGCTGTTCTGGCCCTGGGGCAGGGCGCCGGGCAGGGCCTCGGTCTCGAAGTCGTTGCCGAAGCCGGGCATGTAGCCTTCGTGCGTTCCCTGCGTTGCGGTCGCGCGGATCATGCCGTCGGGCAGCTGCTGGATCGTCATCGGCGTTCCTCCCCAAGTTCGTTGCTGATGCAATAACCATAACGTTGCTAAAGCAACGATGTCAAGGCCGAGGCAGGGCTGACGATCCCCGAATGGCGGGTGCTGGCCCATCTGGACGGCTGCGGCCCCGTCAGCGTGCGCGAGATCACCGCGCGGGTGAACTGGGCTTTTGATCTGGATGCAGCGGCAGGCTTGGTGGCGGCTTATTTCCAGAAGGCGCTTTCTTCATGCCGTAAAAGAAGCGGCAAGTGATTGACCCGTCATTGTTCCAGCCCAGGTTGTTTGATCCCGCGGTTTGATGGTGCGATCCTTTCTTGGGAACAAGGGAACAGCGCCGCAAGCGGTGCCGCGACCGCGATGTGATCCAACCTTTGCTTGCATCCCAGAGTGCTTTGGCGCAAAATTTACATGCGATAAAAAAGACCGCCGCGGTCTTCCTTTAGCCAGCTTGCAGGACCTCACATGGCAAAGCCTAAAGTGAACACGATGGAAGAACTGTCTCTGGCCATCGGTGTCTCTCGGCCCACCTTGTCCCGCTACTTCCAGGATCCGGCAAGCGTCCGGGACTCGACCGTCAAGAAGATCCAGCGCGGTCTTGAGGACGTGGACTACGTGCCGAACTTCTTCGCGACACGCCTGAACCGCAAGTCGACCGGGCTTATCGGCGTCATCATTCCTCACCTCAACGATCTGTTCTTCACCAGCCTTCTGGAAGTCATCCAGCAGTCTGCCAGGGCGCAGGGCTATACTGTCATCACGCAAAGCTCTCACGGGGATGCCGATCTTGAACAGCATGCCGCCGGCAAGCTCATGTCGATGAATGCCGACGGTGTCATCGTGGCACCCTTGGGGGAAGGCAGCTCGGCCAGAACATTCGAGCGGTTGATGACCAGCATGCCCCTGGTCTTCGTCGACTCCCACCTTCCCGACGCGCTTCCGGGCGTGCCGTTTGTCGGGACCGACAACACGCAGAGCATCTCGCTCATCCTCGATTATCTCTGCCAAGCTGGCGAAAGCCCACTCTTTCTCGGCATGCCAAAACTCAACTCCAATGCCATGGACCGGGAAGCGGCTTATCTGGCCGAGATGGAAAAGCGAGGACTCCGGTCCGAGATCGTTCCCGGCTCCAGCCAAACGGCAGGATGGGAGTTCGAGGCCTATGCCCACGATCTCATGGACGAGCATTTCAGCAACGGACGTTTCCGGACCGGCACCTTGCTGTGTGCCAATGACCGTCTGGCCATCGGCGCCCTCAGAGCGGCAAACCGGCACAGGCTCTTCAACCGGAGCGGCGGGTTGCGGATCGCCGGGCATGACGATCATCCCCTGAGCCGCTTCATGACCCCCTCCCTGACGACCGTCAAACAGCAGATCGACCGGATCGGCGAGGAGGCCGTCAGTATCCTGGCAGGCCTGATCTCCGACGGGCGACCAAGCCTGGAAGCCAAGGAAACGCGGATGTTCGAGACCACCCTGAGGGTTCGCGAGTCCGCCTGATCCCCCTTCTTGGGAATGCTTTGCTCACCGGAAGCGTAGCCTCGGCCGCAAACCGCTGCCTTGCCGGTCGGTCGGGTGTCTTTTCGCCCAATGCTGGTTCTTATGAAAACTTCTTGACGAACGACTCACTTTCCGGCAATTCTTTACGCACGTAAAAATGGGAGGAGAGACCATGAACGTGAAACGTGTCTTGTTTTCGTCGTGCGCCGCGGGATGTCTGGTCATGGCATCCGGCGTTCTGGCCTTTGCCGAGGAGATCACCGTCGCCACGGTGAACAACGGCGACATGATCATCATGCAGGAGCTGTCCTCGAAATGGGAGGAAGAGACCGGCAACACCGTCAACTGGGTCGTGCTTGAAGAAAACATCCTGCGCGAGCGCGTGACGACCGACATCGCCACGCAGGGCGGCCAGTACGACATCATGACCATCGGCTCCTACGAGGCGCCGATCTGGGGCAAGCAGGGCTGGCTGGTGCCGCTCGACGGGATCGAAGGCTACAACTACGACGATCTCATTCCCGCGGTGAGGACGGGCCTTTCCAGTGAGGGGACGCTTTACGCGCTGCCCTTCTACGCCGAAAGCTCGTTCACCATGTATCGCAAGGATCTGTTCGAGCAGGCTGGTCTGACGATGCCCGAGCAGCCGACCTATGCCCAGATCGCGGAATTTGCCGCCAAGCTCACGGACAAGTCCAAGGAACAGTACGGCATCTGCCTGCGCGGCAAGCCAGGCTGGGGCGAGAACATGGCGTTCTTCGGCACCCTGGTGAACACCAACGGCGGAGTGTGGTTTGACCAGAACTGGGTGCCGCAACTGGATCAGAAACCCTGGTCCGACGCGCTGACCTATTATCTTGATGTTATGACCAATTATGGTCCTCCGGGTGCGACCTCGAACGGCTTCAACGAAAACCAGGCGCTGTTCCAGACCGGCAAATGCGCGATGTGGATCGATGCCACCTCGGCCGCAGGACGCGTGTTCGATCCGGCCCAATCCCAGGTCGCCGAGAACGTGGGCTTCACCGTCGCCCCCATCGCCTCGGTCGACAAGGGCAATGCCTGGTTCTGGGCCTGGTCGCTGGCCATTCCGACCAGCTCCCAGAAAGCTGATGTGGCAAAGGACTTCATCGCGTGGGCAACCAGCGAGGAGTACGTGAACCTCGTCGGCGAGGAAAAGGGTTGGGTTGCGGTTCCGCCGGGAACCCGGATGTCAACCTATGCCAACCAGAACTACAAGGATGCCGCACCGTTTGCCGAAACGGTTCTGAACGCGATCCAGAACGCCGATCCGGCTGATGCGACCGCCGTTCCGGTCCCCTACACCGGCATCCAGTATGTCTCGATCCCGGAATTCCAGGGGATTGGCACGGCGGTGGGCCAGAACATCTCGGCCGCTCTGGCTGGGCAAATGTCTGCCCAGGATGCTCTGAATGCTGCGCAGGCCACTGCGACCCGCGAGATGACGCGCGCGGGCTACATCAAGTAACGAGTGGCGTTTTGCCGTGAAGCGCCGCCCGGCCTCCTCCTCCGGGCGGCGCCCTTCTGGGCCGGAACACCGGGCCCTTTCTGTCGCCAA
>Ga0181344_1000026_pt1 | contig 68473 bp, 92 predicted proteins | sample Su13VDMLBDD_FD_130098 | JGI IMG/M metagenome (GOLD analysis project Ga0181344, IMG submission 130098) | Freshwater viral communities from Lake Michigan, USA - Su13.VD.MLB.D.D | ecosystem: Environmental > Aquatic > Freshwater > Lake | place: USA: Michigan | collected 2013-07-15
ACCCCCGGCACGCCACGCCTGAAGACGGGGCCCAGGGCGACCGGGCTGCCGGGCCGCCGGCCGCCCCCACGTCTGCACCCCTGCCCCACAACTCAGACGCACATAGCTTGTTAGTTGAGTGATACCCTGCACCCCACCCACCCCCACCCCCTGCACCCCCACCCCCTGCACCCACCCCACCCACCCCCTGTAGGGGATAGCCTGCACCCACCCCCTGTAGGGGATAGCCTGCCCCACCCTGCCCCCCATCAACCCCCCCCCCCCCCCCCACCCCCTGCACCCCCACCCCCTGCACCCCGATCCGGACGGCGCCGCCCCTCCCGTTGATCTCCGCCAAGGGCCTGCCCCATGGCGCCGCGTTCGCGCCATTCTGGCGACGTTCGCAATTGCCTGGCTTTTGTTAACTGCCCCTTCATGGGGCTATGCCTGCACCCACCCACTGCACCCACCCCACCCATGGCGGGCCTGCACCCTGACTGCAGTCAGCACGTCACCCCATGGGGGCACGCTCTACAGGGGGCAGGGTGCAGGGGCAGGCCGCCGCTCTGGCGTGGCGTGGATCAACCCCGCCCCATGGCATGGCCCTTGCTCCCTTCTCCCTGTCTGCACCCACTGCCTGACTCGTGGTTCCCCACCACACTAGAGATAGGCAGGGACAAGCAGTCACCCCCGCAAGGCCCGCCCCTCACTAGGGCGGGCCTTGTTCGTTGTGGCCTGCCCCTGCCCCACGTGGCCCGCTCTGGCGCGGCCTGCCCCTGCACCCCCGCCACGGGGCAGGCCCGATGCACGCTTGCCCTAACGCCGCGTTTCGCCGGGCTCGCCACTTTACCCGGCGGGCCTGGCTTTTCGTTAAGTGTAGAAAAGTGGCCGCAACTCAAAAGTTTCTTGTCTTGTTTACTTGATCTTAAGGGGGGCTCGCGTAGTCTCTTCTTATCAGCAACGGAGTCGCCCGATGAAAACCGCCCCCACCTTCGGAAAGAAAAAAGCCCCCGCCCCCGTCGCCACGGCTCGCCAGATTGCCGAGTCCGTCGCCCGTGAGTGGGTCGGGCACAAGGGCCCGCTTGATGCGGCCACGCTGCGCACCGTTGCGCGTCTGGCGTCGGAGTCGCTCTAATGCTCACGCGCCGCGAAGTCTTCGTTATGCACCTTCAAATAGCTCTGGAAATGTCGCCGGTTATCGTGCTGGCGATTGTCCCGATGATCCTAATGGCGTCGGGCCTCTGCTACCTCATGAACGCGGGAGTCTGATATGGCGCCGCGTACCGTCATCGGGACTCTTTGGCTTCTCGCGTTGCTCGCCATCGGCGGAGTCGTTCTCGCCATCGGTTACGGCTTCGTGGGTCTTTTCAATCTCTGCAACAAACAAACGGGAGTCTGATATGCGCTGGAATGATTGCTTCGAGTCGGATGAAGTCACCACGGCCAAACGCAAGGCCCGCGAAGAGGTGGCGGCCATATTCGCCGACCTTGAGTCCGACATGCTCGAAACGTTGAACGAGATTCGCGGCGCCCTTGGAAAGCATGCGCTGCAATCGCTCGCCGACATCCGCGACGCGGCCTAGCCCATGTCATCCGTTACCTTGTGGAGCAAAAACGGAGTCGCCGCTCGCTGGAATAAGGGCGCCGCTCACACTGTAGAAACGGCCACTAGCTCCCGCGCATATCCGAACGAAGAGGCCGCGATAAGAGCGGCCAAACGCAAGGCGGCCAAGGCCGCGAAACAGGAAAGGACTCCGCCCATGTTCAAGCTCGAATATCGCGACCTCAACGCGGCCAACGTCAACTGGCGTTCATGGTCTAGCATGACATGGGACTCGCGTGAGGCCGCCGAACGTTTCAAGAAACAGGCGGAGATTGCATCGGCGCGCGACTCCCTTGCTCACGTCTACCGAGTCGTGCCCGCTTAATCGCCCCCACATCGCCCCACATTCGCAAGTCAAAGGATTCCCAACATGTCTAACCGCCCTTTCCCGCTCATGCTCGAAGCCTTCCCCGCGTTCGATCAATCCACGCTCCCGCCTATCCCGTTGCAGTGGGTTGACATGTCATGGCGCGGCGCCCGCTTCTCTGACTCGTGCCCGCAATTCGGCGCCACGCCAGAGGCCCTAGCGGGAACGGGAGTCGTGGTTGTCATCAATTGGGAAGACCGTTGCGGATGCGGACAAGACTATGTCGCAGTGCTGTATGATTGCGCTGGCGAGTGCGTCGAAGAGTGGGGCGGGGATGATTGGACCGAATGCCTTCACGCGGTCTCACGGCTTCGCAGGAAATGGGCGCCACTGCTTGCCGCGAACATTCGCGAAGCGGAGGAGGCCGAACGCAAGGCCGCCGCGCAACGTGAGGCAATCGCCAGAGCGGAGAAGGCCGCCGCAACGCCGCGCGCTCTTGTGGAGTTTCCCGACTATCCCGCCGACTCGCTCCCGCCCCTGCCTACTGACACGCTCTGGCATGACGAGTCGTGGCATAATGACATGTGCCCCTGCTATCACTCCGCCGACGGATTCGGCGTGTGGATTGACTGGCCCGAGTCGAAGGATCGGGAGTTGATCGGCTCTAAGCGTTTCTGTGTTTTCGACTATGAAGAAAACGCGCGCGGCATGAGCAAGGCCCGCGACTCGTTTGAGTGTGACACATGGGAGGAGGTTCTAGCCTTCATCAACGCCGCGCGCGAAAGTCTCGGCGCCGACATCGCCAAGGGATTCGGCGATGACATACAAGAGGCCGCCGCGTGGATTGCAGCGATGCACAAGGCGGGCAAGGCGTTCCATTGGGAAGACTCGCCCTATGACATAATCGAAACAGTGAGCGGAAAACGCACGTTCACGGATGCGGAGTCTATCATCGTGAACGCATGCCGACTCCGTCTCTATGACTTCACGTGGCCCGCCGACTCGTGCCCGTGTGGCGTGTCGCTGGCGCTCATGTCAAAGGAAACGATAGACGGCATGTGCGCCGAATATACGAAGCTACTCGAACGCTTCGAGTTGCCTAGCATGTCGGCGGACGAATTATATTTTGAGATCGGCGCCGTTATTGAGGGACTCGAGTCTGCCTTCATCACGCCAGAGCGCGCGGCCAAGGGCGGACTAGAAGAGGCGATGAAGCACGTCCGCAGTTTTTCCGTTGATTGGGAAGACCGAGTCGACTCGTTTCAAACCGTGAAAGACGCATTCCCCGCGCTTCGTTCGCTGATCTACTGAGACCCTAGACTGCAGTCATCAACACAAGGAATCCGAACATGACTCACACTCCCGCCGCGCCAGAGATTGTCGCCGCGCGTCGACTCGTTCGCGACGCATGCCACGAACTAGGCGCCCTTCCGAATCACGTCTCGCACTGGAATCCGATCCGACTCGCCATGGCCGCCGACAACGTGCGAGCGGGCCTCACAACGCTAGGCCACAAGCTGGCGCCGAACGAAGAGGCCGCCTATTGGCGCCAGTGCGCAGAGCATGCGGAGGAACGCGCGGCGCTTCTCTCCCTCTTCACGGCTCGCCTATTGGCGGAGACTCATGATTGGGCGTGGAGCCTTTGCGGCGAACGTGAAGGACTCGACTCGTTGCGCGCGGATTGCCTCACGGCTCTACAGGCTCACGCCGAATCAGGCGGCGCCACAACGGGCGATTTTCTGGCGTTGCTGGAGTCGCTCAAGTCTGAGTCCCTGCCCCACTTGAAACAGGCGGCCAATGCGAGCCGCTAAACTGATAATCCCCGCCGCTCTGTTTCTCGTTTGCGTCGCAGTGCAATGCACTGCGGCGCCTTCCCTGTTTCAATAGAAGGAGTCGCACGTGAAGAATCGTTACGCTTATACGTTCGATGACGCGGGCCTAAACACAATCGGCGCCGCGTTGCATGTCTACATGACGCGGCCACACTTCGCGGAATTTCCAGACGAAGCCAAGCAACGCGCGCGGCGGATATACGCCAACGTCTCAGACGTTCGGCGGCCTTCGTTCCTTATCCCTCAACCCGACTCATGCGGATTCAATCTCGCATCCGTCGCCAGCTTCTCAGAATAGGAGTCGCACGTGCTTTCAATTGTTGCCCCTAAGAAGGTCCGAGTCTCGAAGGAAGGAGTCGCCGCATTCAATGCGCAGTGGCCCTGTAGCGAGTTGGACTCAGGCCGCGCTTATTGGTTCGAGTTTGACTCGGATGCAAACCTAATCGACTCAGACGTGCCCGAACATTCCGACGGCGCCGCCGCGCTCGCCATGTCGCAGGATTGCGAGCGTTGGCTATTCAACGAAGAGTGGCCCGATTGGGCGCCGGAAGACGCGCCGACTCCGATTGCTGAAACTGCGGCGGAGGAAGGTGCAAGGCATGCGCTCGAAGCTCTGGCCTATCTCGACTCCGACATCACGCCAGAGCAACGCGCGGCGCTCGCATCGCTCAAACAATGGGCCGAGTCGATCATCCGCGAATAGTCGAAACGTCAAAACCTGGAAATTGCGAAAGAAGGAATCAACGCATGACTCGTTATATCAAACTCTCCGCCGAAACATACGCGCGACTCAACTATGCACTAGCAGACGCCAGCGACGCGCGCCGCTCTGAGATCAACGCGACGCGAGACTCTGAGATCATCACAAGCAACGAGTCGGCGATTGCCGCTAACAACGTGGCCGCCGATCAACTGACTCAAGCGTGGAACGCGGGCAATCGACTCCCGACTCAATGCGCCACGCTCGAAGCGGAAAAAGAAACGCGCGAACGCATGCCCGGCGAACGCACGAATCGCGACCGCTCTAACCGCGCGGCGGATGCACTGCGCAAATACAACGGGAGCGACTCACGTGAAGACGGAGTCGAAGGCGACTCGGAAATGCTCGCCGACATGCTAGGCGATTTGCGCCATTGGGCGCGGCTTCGCGGCGTTGACTTCGACGCATGCGCGGCGCGCGGCTTCGCAATGTCAGAGATGGAAAGAGTCGAAGACTTCGACGAAGAAGAAGAAGAAGACGAAGAGAATCCGCAACGCCGCGCGCTTCGCGAGATGATCCGACTCGCGTCTTCTCTTCGCGCCGCGAAGAACGAACGCGACCGCAAGCAATGGCGCGAATCGCTTTTCGCTTTCACTGAGACCGCGCGCGACACGCTCTAAACGCCAAAACCTGGAAATTGCGAAAGAAGGAATCGAGCAATGAAACTGCACCCCGAAGAACGCAAGGCCCGCGATGAAGTGGCCGTGTATGGATTGCGCCAGCGACTCAAACGCCACAAAGAAAAGACGGAAGGCGCAATTGAAAAGCGCCGCGCCGCGCTCGCGCCCTATGTGAAGGACTCCGCATTGTTGGAGTCGCGCGTCGCCGATCCGTCGGACTCGTATCTCGCCAGCTTGTGGCCGCTAGACTGGCGCGAATCCGCGCGGCTCGAAGCGCGGCGCCGGTTTGCGTTCGGCGAGTCCACGCCGACTCCAATGCCCGCCGACGGGCAACGCTTCGTTGAGAATATCGACTCGGCGTTCCGTAGCTGGCGCTATGTTCGCGACATCACACGCGGCCACTATATGCGCAGCGTCGATTCCGATTGGTATTGCGACTCGGACGGCCATAGGGTGGGGCGGGCAATCGTGGCCCGTCTCTCACATGGCCGATTCATCGGCGGAGTCAAATTTGAAGAACGCTCTTACAAGGACTCGGGCGCCTTGTTTGACTTTCGCGACATCACAAGCGGAGAAGAGACAGAGGCCGCAATCTCCGCCGCGCGCTTGTGCGAGCGTGTCGCCGAAAAAGAGCGCGACTATAACGAAGCGTGGCAAGCTGGCGCGGAATGCGTCGCGCTTCGCGAAGAGGTGGAGTCGACGCGCGGCGAATTGCTGGAGTCGTTGGCTGAAATGCGCGCGGCTCGCAAGGCTCTGAAACAATCCGGAGTCGAGCAACTGCCTAGCGTCTGCAACGCCATGCGCTCGCACGTTCGCGCGGGCCTTCGTGGAATTGCCCGCGCCAGAAAACGAGTCGAGGAACTACGGGAACGCTTCGAGCGTGAACCGGGATTCGCCGACTCGTTCAATAGCTAGAACTACACAACGTCAAAAACCTGGAAACGAAGAGAAGAGAGAATCACAATGGGTTACGGTAACGGGACTCGCACTAGCCATTTTGCGTCATCGGCGAATCGCTATCGCGACGGCGCCAAGGTCGCGCAATCTTTCCACAACGCGCAATGCGGCCACGTCTGGCGCCAAGGCGTTCAAGACTTCGGACGATCAAGCAACGGGAATCTATTCTTTCACCACGCGCGACTCTATTCCTATGGGCGTCACTTCGTCGTCGCTATCCTGACTCCGGATGGCCGCGCGCTTGTGAACGCCGACTCGTCAAGCGTCACCACGTCAGGCCATCAAACCGACGCGCGACGCGCGCTAGGGTGGGGCGGTTACGCCAGCGTGCCCGACCTTACCGCGCTAGTCGAAAAGACTCCTTTTGGCCTATGGTGCGACTATCACACGCGCGCGGCCGGCGGCGACAAGATCGACTCGGGCAATCTGGAGTCGCTCAAACGCGGCGCCCGCGTGGCCGTGGTGGAATATGTCACGCGCGAAGCGTACCGACTCGAAGACGAAGGAGTCGGCGTTGCGTTGCTGGCGCTTGTCGGAGTCGAAGACGCGCCGACTCGTTTCGCTCGCATGCTCGCCACGTCGAAGAAGAAACAGGAGTCGATAAAGGCAGACGCAGAGAAGAAGCGCCGCGACTATTACCTAGGCGTTGCGTCTCGCGTCGCGAACATGAGCGAGACAGAGCGCGCGGAATATCTGGCGAGTCGACTCCCGCGTTCCGTTGTGACCTCAGAGCATGAGATAGCGAAAGAACGAGTCAAGCTCCACCGGGCGCGCGGTTACGCCAAGGCCGCGAAGCGGACAAAGCAGGCCGCCGCAGTCTCGGCAATGATTCGCGACATCGACTCCGCGCTCAAGAAAAAGCGCGCGGGCCTTGATCGCTGGCAAGCCCGGCGCGGACTCGCAAACGCAATTGGCGCATATCGTGAAGGCTTGGCCCGCATTGCGCGCGGCGGAGTCTATCCGGATGGCCCATGGGACTCCGCATGGCGCGCGGAGTCGTTCGTCGAAGCCGTGGCCTATGTCGCGCGCAACGTCAAAACGCTGCGGCCTGAGAATCGCGAGACCCTGGAAAACGCGGCGCGACTCCTCACGCAAGGACTCGCCGCGTGGAAAGAACGGGAACGCGAAGAGGCAGACGAACGCGAACGAGTCCGCGTGGCGGAACGTTTCGCCAAGCAGGCAGACGCTCGCCGGGCTTGGCTTGCTGGCGAGCGTGTGGAGTCCTACTTGCTCCACGGACTCACGGATGAAACAGGCGGCGCCCTGCTTCGAGCAATCGGAGTCGAGCGTGACGAGTCGGGCGCCATTATCGCGGGAACGCTCGAAACGTCACAACGTGCGAGCGTGCCCCTGCCTCACGCTATCCGCGCTTTCCGCTTCCTGAAACGCTGCAAGGAGTCCGGTCGCGCGTGGCATAAGAACGGCCACGCAATCCGAGTCGGGCATTTCCAGATTGACTCCATTGAGCCGTCCGGAAATTTCCGCGCGGGATGCCACCGCATCAATTGGGCGGAGGTGGAGCGTCTGGCGCTGGCGCTTGGCGTGTTTGACGTGGCGAGCGATGACGGCGCCCTAGAGCCGTCGCACGTTGCGGCCTGATAGGGGCAGGGTGCGAGTCTTGTGGCCGCTCTATGTGGCCGCCTTGCTCGCATCCCTCACGCTTGCCGCGTTGGCGCTGGCGTTGTGGGGCTGTCTCAAGTGGTGGCGTGAATTGATCGGCGCCGCGATTCTCTATTGGCTGATATTGGGGCGGAGTAGACACTAGCCCCCGAAACGAACGAAGGCCCGCCGGATCATCCGGCGGGCCTTTTTCATTGCACCCCAAAAACCTGGCCCGCGTCTGCCCGGCGAAAAGAACGCGCGCGGCGGGCCTCAGACGGGGGCAGGATAGGCTTTCCAGCTTAGTTGCCAGTGCGGGCCATCCTGAAACGTGCGCCAATCTCCGCCCCACTCAATCGCGACTCCTTCGAGCCGCGCGGCTTCCTTCATCCCCTCCGCAATTTTCCGGATCACGGGCCAGCTATAATCAGGGGCGCCCGCAATCCATCCGCAAACGTCTATTGCGTGGCCCGTGAGATGGCGGGAGCGGAGAGTCTTGCTTGCTCCCGCCGCGACTAGCTGGCGCTGGCGTGCGAGCGTCCTAAGCCCCTCTGTAACCCTGACATCTACGGCGCCCGTTTGCGCCAGATACCGAGTCAGGACTCGGACTAGGTCGGGATGCACCCCCGCCAGCTTTTCACGGGATGACTTGCCTAATTTGAACGCCATGGCGTGGACTCCGGATACGGGCGCCGCCGGGTAAGGTGACGCTAGGTTATGCTCCGGACGAGCATATGGGGCGCCCGGCGCGTGCGCGCCTGGGTGCGCGCGTGCGCGTACACTACGGGAATGACTCGTGTAGTGCAACGCCAGGCCGGCCGGGCTCGGGAATTTTGGGACTTTGGATTCATTCTGGGAATTTTGGGGCGCCAGCGTCAATTTTTTACAGTTCCGAATCGAGCCGGGGAATTTTGGGGCTTTCGAGTCAAGTTTTGAAAATATCAAGTCAGCCCCCGCTTGACTTGCAGATCGGGGGTCGGCATAAACGGCCAATGGGAAAGCCAGTAACGCACTACGCCTACGTCCGGACGGGGATGTTCGGTTCGGACACCACGATCACGGGCTCTGCCTGCGGTCGGGAGACGGGCCTCGAAGTCGGCATCAACTCCGACGACGATCTCGACAAGGTCACGTGCAAGCTGTGCCTCAAACATCCTCGGTATCTCAAAGCGAAAGCAGCAGCAGCCAAATGAACACCCCGATCCTGCCCACCAAGCGTCAACTCGACGAGCGCGACTTCTTCATGCGCCGCCACGAGAACAACATCGAACACGCCTCGCCGGCTCTGCTCTCCACCATCGACCAGAACATGCCGCCGCCGGTCATCGTGAACTCCATCAAGACGATGGACAACCTCATGGTGGGCCTCGGCCCTCGCATGATGCTGATGATGATGGCGGACACCTGCATGGGCCTCATCACCAACTCGCCGCCGGTAGATAAGCGGGCGATGGAGATCGAACTCGGCTCGTGGAACCGCGCGCTCTACATGCTGGCGAACCACCCGACGAAGTATCTGGAGATGGCGCAGGAGTTCGAGTTGCTGCGCGCCGTGAAGATGCGCGACGAGGTCGAGCCCGGCGACGTGGTTTCGGAAAAACCGAAAACGGATTCCTGAAAACGAATCTCTGAAAACGAATCTGATTTTATGAATCTGATTCTACGAAGCGACGAAACGAAAAGCGACTGAGGGGAAGCGACTTTGGGTTATCTGTTTGACCGAGCGATCCGGATCAGCCACGACACGGGCAAGCAGTGCCCGGTCGCCGAGGGACGTGCCGTCTACGTGATGGAGAACGCCGCTCGGGAAGCCGCCGCCCACATCTTCGCCGGCATGGCGTCCGAACAGTTGATCCGCTTCCTGTTCCTCCCGTTCCCCGAACTCTGCATGGAGTGGCGCCACGAGGACGAGCAGGTCTGCGTGCTGATCGAAGAGTCGAAGGCCACCAACTCGAAGACGGGCGAGGAGTTCGACTCGGTCACGGTCGCGATCCTCGTCGAGAACGAGGCAGGCCGTCAGTGGCAGGCGTCGATGTATTACGTCCGCGCGGTGAACAGCAACGGCAACATCCCGTGGGATGAATCGCCCGCAGCGAAAGCGATCCCCGAGAACAAGCGGATGTCGAGCGACGCGCACAAGAACCTGATGGCAGAGATCATCGTCCAGGTCGCGCTCCTCAACGCGCCAAACCTCCGCACCGCCGAGGCGCGCGACATGAGCAAGCTCAACAAGGCTCGCGCGAAGAAGGGACAGCCCTTGCTGTGCGGCCACACCGTGATCCGCCCGGCCGCAGAGACCCGTGAGTGGCTGCGCGCAAACGCCGACGTGGACCGCAAGCCCGCCATGCAGCATTGGGTCAAAGGCCACCTCCACACCTACTGGACAGGCCCCAAGACCGAACAGCAGAAGCCCGTCATCAAGCTCCTGGCTCCGCACAAGCGCGGCAACCCGGAGCGGGGTGAGAAACCCCAAAGGTACATCGTCACATGAACTCTTTTCAGAAACGTGCGGCAGCCGACAAGCGCAAGCCGCCCATCACAACCAAGATGACGGCGGAGGAGTATCTGCGCCGTCAGAACGCCCGCCCTCCGTTGGAGCCGGTGTGCGAGGGGTTCCTGTTGACCGGCGTGGGATACTGCACGCTCCGCGAAGTCTGGGAGGGTCGGGGACTCAACAAGAAAGGTGCGTCTCTAACTGACAGAACAAAGGCCGTCCAAGCCTTGATCGCGAAGCACCCCGAGATCACGCTAGCCTTGCTCACGATAGGAGCCCAAGTCGCCGTGGGCGAGATCAGGGCTACTGAATCGCAGAACAAGATGCGGGCCGCGATGAACCAGCCGGAACGGGCCAAGCACCTGCACAATAAACGATCCGCGACTGTTAAACGGCGGCAGGCGGAGGACTCGGTCGCCCTCACGAAGATCGCAGCGTTCGACCGGATCGTTGAGATGCTTGACCACCAGAAGGTCGGCGACAAGATGCTCGGAGACTGCCGCAAGTCTGATCTTCTTCGCGAGGCCGTTCGTCTCGACACAATTTCAGACGAGGCGAAACTGCGAGCATCCTTCTACCGCCAACTCGCCAAAATGATCGGAGACAAGACAGTTCGCGGCGCACAGGACCGTGGCGGCATCGTTGCCCTCCTGACCCACACCTTTCAGGACGCTTGACATGAGCATTCGTTGGACCCTCTGGACTGCCGGCGCAGCCTACCGCCTTTGGGTGGGTCTGATGATCGGCGCCGCGATCATGGGTGGCTGCGCCTCGCCGCCCAAATACAATTGTGCGTACTGGACACAGTTCGAGCCTGACATGCAGGCGAAAAGGGAGTATTGCTTTCCCGACTGCCCGTCCTGCGGCCCTGTGATCCGCAGCCGGAACCCCTACGAAGGACTCAAGCGCGATGTCGAGCCACAAGGAACTTGATTGGATTATCGAGCGGGCGCCCGTCACGAAGGCTATTCGCCGGGCACAAGACCTCTCGATCAACTTCTACTACCGGGCCGACATCGGCATGTCGGAACTCATGGATGCCTGCCACAGCATCTTCTATGCGCGCCTGGTCGAGGTGGACACGAAGCACTACGGCTGCGTGCAGGAGATGTGATGAGCTACGCCGCACAAGTCAGAACCATGACCGCGTCCGAGCGGTTCGAGCTAGTCAACGCACTGCTCGCGATCTCGATCCAGCGCCACGGCCCGTTGGTGATCTCCCGAGCGGATGTCGCTCTCGAACTCATGGGGGCCGCGCACAAGACGGTCTACATCAAAGACCTGCCCAACGGCGACTTCGAGGTGATGGTTCACAAGCAATGACCCGGCGCGAGCAGATCGAAGCGAAGATCGCGGCCCGATCCCACTACGAGGATCGCGGATACGAGACGCCATGCCGTATCTGGGATGGCCCCAAGAGCGGCGACCCCGAGAAGACGCGGGGCCACGGCTACGGGCGCATGAACCTCGACGGCGCAACTGTTGCAGTTCACATCGCCGCGTGGGTCAACGTGAACGGCCTGATCCCGCCGCGAAAACAACTCGACCATTTGTGCCATCAACGGGACTGCTGCGAGGAGCGACACTTGAAGCTGAAGACGCACAAGCAGAATCAGCGCAACAAGAAACCGAAGCTCTCCCTCGTCGAGGTTGACCTGGCCCACATCGAACAGCGCGTGGTCGCGGCGATGATGGATGCGAAGCCCCTGCACCGGATGCCCGGCCAGCACGAGCCGGTCGAATACGGCCACACGATCACAGGCCGTATGCGCCGGGCCAACCCGAACCCGTGGGGTGGCTACAACGAGAACGTGCCGGCGCCTGACGGCTTCGACCCGACGAACCCGAGTGACTCCTCCTACAAGGACCAGGTCATCGGTCACGACATACCCGCAGACCGGCTTCCGCCGGCCGCGCCTATGGTGGAAGACGAATGAAAACGAAGAAGCCCAAAGAGCCGTTGCCTGTCCCTGAGAAGGCGACCTCCTGCATGATGACCTCGATCCCGAAGTCAGCCGGCGTGTTCTGGACGCCTGGCATCGGCTACCGCGAGAAGTATTACCAGCCGACCGCGCTGGTACTCTACTTCGACGGATTCGGCCTGCGCCGCGTCTACATCAACCAGAGGGGCCAACATTGCGTGAAGATCAATCGGCGCCATCGCCGAGTCGACATCGCAACCATGTCCCTCATCCAGCCAAAGGTGCCTGATGCGAATTGAAGTCTTCAACGCCTCGAAGAAGCACATCTGGACGCTCGAAGTCGGCTTCCCTGTGCCTCGCATCGGCGAGACCATCACCTTCAGCGAGCCCTACCCGAACCGCAACCCGCATCGCGTGATCCACGTCCACTATGTCGCCGTCTCTGGCATCGGACAGTCGCACGCGGAGATTTTAATCAACGAGGAAGCACCATGAGAATTGCAACCAAGCTCGGCCTTGCGGAGTGGTTCGAGAAACAAGCTGCCGATGAGGAGCGAAGACTCGCTCAAGGCCATCCCTACGCGGACCTCTACCGGGACCGCGTGGAGCAGTATGTCCACAACTGCCGCACCGCCGCCTACGCGATCCGCAAGCTCACCACCGAGCAGGAGATCGACATGCTCGAATGGCAGGCCGGCGGGCCTGACGGATCGGGAATCGAGTCCTACGACAACCCGATCAAGATCGTGCGCCCGGTCGCCGAGATCGAGCCGCCGACGAAGCGTTCGTGGATCGACAACTTCCGTGATCCGCTCTGGGACTACGGCTGATGCCGTATCGTCCATTGAAGGGGCGCCCCGACCCCGAAGAGATCGCGGAGGCCATCAGGTGGCTCCAGAAGAACGATGTCGATGACGATTCCGGCCGGGCGTGCGGGAAGGTCGCGGTCCTCCTCCAGAGCATCCGGAAGAAAGACCTCAAGAGGATCGAGGAGAGCATCACGCTCGACACGATCCGGGCCTCGGGGCTTGGCGAACTCCTCGGGGTGCTGGATTCCGAGGGAAAACTCGGGTAGGGGAAATTCAACCTTTTCTGACCCGCAAAAAATTATTGACGAATTGCCGATGGAAACGAGTCTCGAAACCTAATGGCGGCCCGCTCTAAAACTCCCAAGCTCGACGCTGCCGTGGCCTGGCTCGCACAGGCGAAGAAGGGCGAGCGTATGGAGGTCTGGCGTGGTCATCTCGACCGTGCCTGCGCCACCCCCGAGTCCAACATGAGCAACGCGCAGCGGCGGACCCACCAAGCCGCCGCGCGCAAGGCCCGCAAGCTGGGGAAGAAGCGGCCCGACCCGCCCGATCCATACGCCAAGGTCCGCGAGGAAGCCCGACTCATGATCGAGTGGCTTGAGCGCAATGAGCTTCGCGGTCTGATCGAGATCAAGATCACGGTGATGGATGCGAAGCTGCACGACCGCATCTACGAAGTCGAGTGCGCGGTCCAACGCAACGGGCTTGCAGCGGTGAGGGCACGTCGATGATCCCAGCATACTACAACGAGTTCGACGAGTTCGCTGCGCAGTGGCTCCGCAACCTCATCGCGGCAGACAAGATCGCGCCCGGCGAAGTCGACTCACGCGATCTCTGGGACGTTGCGCCCGATGATCTCAAGGGCTTCGGCCAAGTCCACCTCTGCGCCGGCATCGGCATCTGGTCGCACGTCATACGACAACTAGGAGTCCCTGATGACTACCCAATCTGGTCCGCATCCTTCCCTTGCCAGCCTTTCAGCGCGGCAGGTCAAGGACTTGGGTTTGCTGACGAGCGGCACCTATGGCCCGCCGGGCTTCACGTCATTCGAGAGCGACGCCCTGTCCGCATCGTTGGCGAACAGTCTTCAGCGAAAGCTGGACTCGCTTGGATGGAGCTTGTTCAAGCTGATCTGGAAGCCGAGGGCTATGCCGTCGGGCGGACAGATATATGCGCTGCGGGGTTCGGCGAGGCCCCAGGAAGATCGTACCATATTCGTCAACGACTCTATTGGGGTGCTGCGCAGTTGGCCGACGCCGACAAGCCGCGATCACAAAGACGGCGCGTCAATCGGGACGGCGGAGACGAATGGCTTGCTCGGGCGGGTGGCTTGGCTAGCAGGCTGGCCGACAGCGGTAGCCTCCGACGAGAAGTGGCGCTACTCCAATCAGGACGCAGCACTTCGCAGGGCAGCGAGCGGCAAGCAGATGTGTCTGGAGTCGACGGCCCATCTCGCGGCGCCATTGAGTGGGTGGGCGAGCCCGACGGCATCCGACGGCTCCGGTGGACGAACGAAGAAAACCAAGGGCGGGGGCGGGGCCTACGTGGACGCACAGGCGAGGCTGGCGGGGTGGCCGACACCTCTGGCGGCGCCGACGGGCCCGGCGAGCCACGGGCAGAGCAGCGGCAAGTATCGGGAGAAGGTTCTGGAGCTAGTCGGCGATCCGTCGATCTCATCCTCTGCAACGACCCCGAAGGTCCGGTTTACAGGCCGGTTGAGGTCGGGACATTCCCGCTGGCTTCAACGGATACCCACCGAGTGGGCCAACTATCTGCCTACGGCAACGCGCTCGACACGGAAGCCGCCAAAGCCTTCTTCGGGGCGTGGATCGAGCACGCCCCGTAGGAAACTTGATCGGATTCTGGGTTGACTCCCTGATTATTGCCACCCCAAGCCCCGTGGTGTAAGGGTCTATGGCTAACCCGGAGGACGCAACATGAGCACGACCGTCGCAGTCTACGGCGAGGACAAACACGTTGGCGGTCTTCCCGTGGGCAACCCCGAGTTCCGATACGACGACGTGCTCGGCGCACAGGACTCCAACAGCAACACATGGCCCACTGATTCGCTGGTGCGGATCACCACGCCGCGTCGCCTGACGCGCCTCGTCATTATCGAGACGGACACGCCGCTCGAAGTCGCTGTGACCTACATGAATGAGACGCCTGACTCGGTCGTCGCCATGCCTGTTCGACCTGCCACGGGTGGCCGCGTCGCCTACTCGCTCATCGTCGAAGGCGGCCGGGCTAAAGTCTGGACCCGGAGGATCGACTAATGGGAGCGTTTAGCTACTCCTCTGCCGGCGCCGGAATCCTGCCCGAGGGCTCGGTGTCTGACGCCGAACTCGCGATCATGGTCGCGCTCTCGATCAAGGGCAACCCGACGAACGCCTCCGCTTCGCCGCAGGACATCGTGGCGTCTGCCAACGGGCAGTTCCTCGGACGCACCTCAGACGCGCTGTCTTTCCAGGCGATCACGGGCGCTCTCGTATCGAACACCCCCTCGGGAAACCTTGTCGGGGTTACGGTGCAGGCGGCAATCGACGAGCTTGAGGCGGGTAAGGCAAAGCTGGCATTCAACAACACCTATACTGCAAACACCCACACATACAACTTCACGAGCAACGGCTCGCTCTCGCTCAACGGCGATGACGTGACTTGCACCATCACGCAGACGCGGTTCGGGAACAACGCTACCAGCCCGATCATCAACAGCCGCAAGGCGCGTGGCTCACAGACCACCCCTCTCGTTGTCGCCACGAACGACAGCGCGGGGGTTTACAACTTCACATTCTACGATGGGAGCGGGTACACCACTGGCGCGCGTCTGACATCCAACGTTATCGAAACTACGCCGTCTTCTACGGCAATGGCGACGCGACCGCGCTTCCTCGCTTGCGCGGTGGGCTCTACGACTCTCTCCGATCTTGTGGCGTGGGACCACACCAACGGGCAGACGATGTTCGGCACGTCCAACATCGTGATCGACGCCAACCGCATCCTGCGTCCACGCTCCTACACGATCTCCACGCTCCCGACGATCACGACGACGGGCATCATCCATTGCTCGGACCTCGGCCCGACGGCGAGTTCGGCAGGCTCGGGCCTGCTCATGTCGAACGGAACCAATTGGGTTCGCGTATCGCAATCGGGCGTCGAGTCCATCGCCAGCGATGCGGCCTACGACGCGACCTGGCAGTATCTCACGAACGCCCCGACCATCCGTGGCGCGGCTTCCATGACCGCAGACCGCACGTACACCCTTGGCACGACTAACGTCGTCGTGGGTGCCCGCGTTCGTGTGGCGAGGCTCAACACGAGCGCGTTCAACTGGTCGATTGTCGGCCTGACGACGGCGGTCCTCGCGCGCTCGGGCGATTGGGTCGAGTTCGAGTATTCTCTCGCGGGGTGGATTCTCACCGCGCACAACCTCTCGAAGCCGTCCGGTGTCGCCACGATCTCCACAGACGCAAACCACACCGCGACCTACAGCGTTTACGGCGGCGCCGATCACGTGCGCGGCAACGCCACCTTGACGGCGACCCGCACCTACACGCTTGGCACGACGGGTGCAAAGAACGGCGACCGAGTCACGATCACACGTCTCGGAACAGGCGCGTTCAATTGGGACATTGTCGGAAGCACCACGGTCTCCCTGACCGCCACGAAGCAGTGGGTCACATTTGAATACGACGGCAGTGCATGGAACATGGCTGCCGGCGGGACCATCCCCTAAGAGGAATACGGAAATGAAAATCGAGAACCGGGTCGTCTCTTTCTACGCCCAAATCCACGACGTGAACGCACCCGAGCGCGGCTTCGGCTACCACGTCAATTACGTCGAGGTGAAGACCTACGACGACGGCGAGGTGGTCATCAGCGGCGAACGGCAATGCAATGCCGCACGCGCTCTCGAACTCGGCCTCGATCTTGGGCCGTCGCTCGCGGCGCTCAACCTCACGGCGCAAGCGGTCGCAGAGGAAAGCCACCAGCGCGCGGAGAAGGCGGAGGAGGCTGTTGCGGAGAAGCAGGCCGAGGTAGATCGCAATCAGGCGCTCGCCCTTGAGGCCATCCGGCAGCGCGATCTCGCCCTCGCCACGGTTAGCGCGGCACAGGTCGTCGCGGAAGTCTCAGCGGAGGCTGCGGTCGGGGCCCCTGCCGCCGAGGAGAAGTCCGAGTCCCTCATCAGCAAATTGACGCTGGGATTGTTTGGATAGGCGCTTGACACAGGATTCATCTGAGTTCATGTTCGGCCCGTGGCGAGCAGGGTGAGAGTCCCCCGACCCGTGCAACCCACACCCTTTCCAGGGGTTGACCTCCCTAAACTCGGCCCGGCGGGAAACCGTCGGGCCTTCCCTTTTTATGAGAGCCAGAGGGGATGACCGTTGCAAGACAAACCGCGCGATCCGCTGATGAGACTCACCGATAACAAGGCGCGTCTTTCGCAGTTCAAGGTTGTTTCCGGCGGAGTCATCAAGCCTGCACCCAAGCCAACCCGGCCGCCGAGCAAGCTCCGCCGCCTGTTGTGGTGGGTGGGGTTCTTCATCCTCACCGTTTCTATTCCATGGTTCACAGGGCTCACGCTGATCTTCAGCGGGGCTTGGGACTTTCTAACCAGAGGGCACTAACCTATGCACAGACCATCGACTGCACGACTCGCCATGCTCGGGGCGGCCTTCGGGTCGCTCATGGCTGCGGCGAAGAACGCATCCGCCGAGATCAATCAGGCGGCAGAGGCGTTCAACCTCGAAGAGTTCCAATCGTCGCTCGCGGCGAAAGGCTACCCGGTCCACGCGCACCAGAAGTCGCACACGGCGTTCCTCAATCAGGAAAGCCGCCGGCCGTCAGAAGCGTACAAGGCGCGTCAGAAGATGCGGCGCCGGTATGACAACGGCCTGCCTGTTCCGCCGGATGTCGAGGCCGCGTACAAGCGGCACGAGGCAGAGCGTGCGGACATCGCCCGCCGTCGCGCCTTCTACGATCAGCACCCGTCGGTGCGCGCTCGCTTCGCGGTGTCCGCTTGAACGAGCTTGCCATCATCGGGGGCATCGCCCTCGGCACCGCACTCCTGACAGCCATCGCTGCGTCACGAGTCGGCTTCCTGATCGGCAAGACACACGGCTTCCTCGAAGGGCAGTCGTCGATCATCAACCCCATCATCGACCGCGTCGCCAAGGGCGAGGAAGAGATCACCGTCGGCATCTATCAGGCCACATCGCTGCGGACCTGGTACGGCCCGATGCCGGGCACGGTCCACGGGTTCAACCACCTCGCGTTCAAGCTCGCTGGCGAGACCGGCGAGTTCATGGAGCACGTCGGCAAGGCGCTGCGCGACGACCCCGGCACGCTCGAAGACTTCCACAATGGCTTCGTGAAGTTCACGCCAGAGCGTCGCAAGGCGCTGCTGAAGGAACTCGGCGATGTGCTCTGGTACATCACGGTCCTCGCGAAGGAACTCAACTCCAGCCTGATCGAGGTGATGGCGATGAACGTCATCAAGCTCCGTGACAGGCACGCACGCGGCAAGATGAAAGGTTCGGGCGATGACAGGTAAGCTCGGAAACAAGGGCCACGAGGACATGCTCGGTACGCCGAAGGAACGGCTCACCTCGAAGGACACGAACCCGAAGGACGCCGTCGGCGTGGCGAAGGTTTCGGAGTCCTGCATCCCGCAAGGGGTCATCGGCGAACTCGCCATCGCCATGCAGGAGGGCGCTCGCAAGTACGGGCGCCACAACTACCGGATCGCCGGGGTTCGCGCCTCGGTCTACTTCGATGCTCTCATGCGCCACAGCAAGGCGTGGTGGGAGGGCGAGGACAACGATCCGGAGTCGGGCGCGAGCCACATCACCAAGGCCATCGCGACCCTCGTGGTCCTCCGCGATGCCATGATGAACGGCAAGATGACCGACGACCGCCCGCCGCCGATGACCGACCCCGATTGGCAGCGAAAACTCAACGAACTTGCGAAAGGGCTCATCGAGAAGTATCCAGATGCCAAGCCCGCCTACACTCGCGAACCCCAGGAGTAGCCGTCATGGCCGTCAAGCCCAAGTCACCGCAGATCACCAAAGCCCAACTCCAGAAGTGGGTGAACCTCGTAAACCGGCTTGACGGCAACGTCTCACGCGCGGCGGAAGAAGCAGGCATCTCCGCCCGCCAACTCAAGCGCCACCTCGACACCTGCAAGAAACGCGGCGTCGTTCCGCCGAAGCCCTTCAACCCCCAGAACGCCATCCGATCAACCGACATCGCCGACGACGAACTGCACGATGTCTGGAACGTCTACGAGCGATACGGATACGACGCACAAGCGACCGCCGAAGCTCTCGGCATCCACGAGTCCTCCCTCCGCAACCGCATCAAGAAAGCGCAGCACAAGTTCGGCTACGTGAAGAAGTCCCTCGGGGTGACTCACGCGCAGGCCGCCGCGCCGCTGCCGCTCCCCGACGCCGGCAAGATCAACTACTTCATGCTGACGACGGCGCAGAACAACACCAAGGTCCACGACGCAACGTGGGCTTCGGGCATCAACCTCGCGAAGCACTACGACGCCGAGATCAAGGTCTCGACCTTCACCTACATCGGCAACGAGGAAGGCTCGCAGAAGCGCGGGCACGAGAAGTCGGGCGAGGCCATGGGCCGCAAGGTCGAGGACCGCTGGTATGATCCGCGCGTCGTCCCGTACATCTCCGACGAGTTCCAACAGCTTGCGCCGGGTCTCGTGTGGTGCGGCCACTCCAACACACTGCCGACCGCGTCCGACCCGCTCCGTGGCACGCAGTCTCTCAATGGCCGTGCGTCTGGTGTCTGGCCCCACACGCGGATCGAGATGCGCCCGGTCGCCACGGCTGCCGGTGAAGCCACCAAGTTCAACTTCACGACCGGCGCCGTCACGCTGCGCAACTACATCCAGAAGCGGGCCGGCATCGCGGCGGAGTTCTACCACTGCTTCGGCTTCCTGCTCGTCGCCGTCGACTCGAACGGCAATTGGTGGTGCCGCCAACTCAACGCCGATAGCGAAGGCAACATCTACGACCTCGACCTGCTCGCGACTCCCGAAGGCGTGTTCGAGTGGATCGACGAGAAGAAGGGCGGCCTCGAAGGTCTGGTCTATGGCGACATCCACCGCTCGAAGATCGACGAGACGATCCGCGATGCGACGTGGGGCCCCGGCGGCCTCGTGGACTTCCTCAAGCCCAAGGTGCAGGTCTTCCACGACCTCCTCAACTTCAACCCGTCGCACCACTCGCGCAAAGACCCGCACGAGATGTATAAGCAGCGCAAGCGCGCTGAAGACCTGGTGTACGGCGAGATCGAGGGCGACGGCTCGTTCCTCGATTGGACGCACCGCCCGTGGTCGCGCGAAGTCGTGGTCGACTCCAACCACCACCGTCACCTCGACCGCTTCCTGAAGGAAGTCGATTGGCGTGACGACCTCAACAATGCGCGCGTCATCCTCGACATGAACCTCGCGTGGCTCGACGCCATCGACAAGGGCGAGGAAGAGGACTTCCTTGCCTACGAGTGGCAGATCAGGAAGATGGGCTACGGCAAGCACGCCCACTTCATGAACCTCACCAGCGAGAAGCCCGAGAAGCTGAGCCTCGTGCTCTGCAAGGGCAACGGCGGGGGTATCGAGGTCGGCGCGCACCACGGGGATCGCGGGCCGAACGGCGCACGCGGCACGCCGCAGAACCTATCGAAGATGGGCCGCAAGAATGTCATCGGCGACAAGCACTCGCCGGGCATCTGGGGTGGCACCTACGTTGCAGGCATGACCGGCAAGCCGCGTCAGGGCTACAACATCGGGCCGGGCTCGTGGGCTGCCGCGCACGTGCCGATTTACCCGAACGGAAAGCGGCAAGTCCTGTTGTTCTGGAAAGGCATGCCGCACGAACCGCGCGGTTAGAGGGAAGCATGAACCATATTGCAATGATCGTCGCCCATCAGTTCGTCACGAACAAAGAGCGCGTTGAATACGTCCGGAAGATCACCGCCGACTTCGAGGAGCGCAGGCCGCGCGGATACGCGGCGACCGGGTGCCTGCTTGAACCCGTCTACGGCGCCGCCATCGTGGCGTTCAACGACATCCCGACTGCAGTCGAGAGCGACTACTCGTCGACTCCTCGCGGCGTTGAGCGGGCGCCGAAGTTCGCCGCGCTCGGGCACGCCGAGGTCAACGCCATCGCGTTCGCGGCCTACGCCGGCACTGCGACGGCGGGCGCCACGATGTCGCTGGCCTGGTTCCCGTGCATCAACTGCGCGGCAGCCATCGTGAAGGCAGGCATCAAGCGTGTCGTCGCGACCGAGCCGAACTACGACTACAAGCCCGAGCAATACGACTTCCGTGGCGCTCGAAAGATTCTGGAAGACGCAGGCGTCATCGTCTGCTTCGAGAAGTAGGAGACTCCAATGGCCTCGGGCCAATTCGTTTTGAACGGAACTGAGAAGCAAGCGGAGGTGTTCGATGTCATCCTCGGCGAGCGCGACTACCAAGACCAGCAGCAGGGCAACGCCAAACGTCACGAAGGGCAACCGCCGATGACGCCCGGTGAATACCTCCTGTGCATGGAGAAGTGCCTACAGGACGCCCGCACCGAATGGTACAAGCCCGATGGCGGCAAGTCCTGCCTCGACTTCGTTCGCAAGGTCACGGCTCTTGGCGTAGGCTGCATGGAGCTTCACGGCGCTCCTCGTCGGGAGGGCTTCTGATGTCGGCCACCAAACCGAACGCAGGCAATCGAGGCATCAACGGCGATGCCAAAGAGAAGGTGAAGCGGTTCGTCTCCCGCATCCGCAAGCTCAAGGCCGAGCAGGCGGAGATCGGCGAAGAGGTGAAGAACATCTACGCCGAGTGCAAGTCCAACGGATACGACGCAGCGGCCATCCGCGAGTTGATCTCGGAGATGGAGAAGCGCGAGAAGAACCCTGAAAAGTGGGAAGCGAAAGAGGACATGAAAGATGTCCTCCGCGTCGCGCTGGGAATGGTCTGATGCGCTGGGAAAGAATCTACCTGATTGCGTGCCCGACGGTCGGCCTCCACGCCGTGACACGTCGCGCACGCCTCGGGTGGGTCACGATCTACCGCGATCTCGACCGCAAGGTGAAACGCATGTGGACCGTCCTCAAACCTGAAACCTGCCCGAGAGAAGCATGATGGACTTCAACGTCGTCCAGTGGCTCGGCGAGAACGTCGCGAAGGTGCTGCCCTTCCGCACGATCTACTCGTATGAGCGCGGGGTCCGCTGGACGATGGGGAAGAACCCGAAGGAACTGAAGCCCGGCCTCCGCTGGTGCCTCTACTTCTTCCACCGCGTCGAGCAGTTCGCCGTCGTCGAGCAGATCATCAACCTGCCAACGCAGTCGGTCGTGACCGCTGACGGCCGGGCGGTCTGCTTCTCGGCCAACATCTCTATCGTGATCGACGACGCGGTGAAACACTACTGCGACGTGCAGAACTTCGAGCAGTCGGTTCGCGATCTCGCCATGGGCCACCTGTTCGAGCGCGTCTCTCAGCAGCGGATGGAAGACCTCGTGAAGCGCGAGACGACGAAACGACTCGAGTCGTCGCTCGAAGGCACCCTGACGACCCGCCTCCGCGATTGGGGGACTCGAGTCGTCGGCGTGAACTTCACCGACTTCGTGCCTGTCCGAAACCAATTCCGGCTGTTCCAGGATCAGCCCACAACCAAGGTGCTTTAATGGGCCTCGCCGAACTCCTGAAGATCATGGACAGCGGAGGCGTGAGCCTCGTCCAGCTTCAGAGCTACAAGCCCACCACGGGCAAGTTCTACGCAGCCACCGTCGGGTGGTTCGTCAGCGGCGCGTGGCGTTCCTCGTGCGCCAACGGGCCGACACAGGAAGCCGCGCTGGAGCTTGCCATGCGGTCGACCGGGCTGTTCGAGGACTTCCCTGTGATCCGGATCGAAGCGCCTGCAAGGCGCCGCCGCAGCGCCGAGGACTTGCTGGCATGAAGGACCACCTCACCCTCGAAGAACTCCTCGACAAGCTCGACGAGGAAGGAGTCACGGTTGCCGAGGCAAAGAGCCGCCGCAACATCGGCCCCGGCCGGTGGCACGTCTACGTCGAGAACGACAAGGGCACGTTCGCCGGAGTCGGATCGAGCTTCCGCGAAGCCCTGACACAGGCCGCAGGGAATGCCGGCGCCATCACCGGCCGGCGCTCCATGATCGACGAGGACCGCCCGAAGAAGCGCAAACGCCGTGAGGACTTGCTGGCATGATTATCTGTCTCAGGAAGGATGTCGCGTGGCTACACATCCGAACCAACAGAGGCCGCGGATTCGCGCGCCGAGTGAAGCACTTCGGCAAAGTTTTCCGAGTCGAGAAATACACGTGGAGCCGGGCCACCGGAGGGCCTGCGGACTACGTCATTAAAGACATGTGGGCGGGACCGCTGGTCCTCATCCTCGAACACTGGAGACAGACCGATGCGTAAGAAGAAGAAGCCCACGCTCAACGAGACCGAGCGCCTGGCTCGCGAGGACGCCGCGCTCGCCGTCATCAAGGCCAACCGCAAGCCTCTGCCGTTCGGCGAAGAGGTGATGCAGGGCTTCGAGGGCATGAGCCGCCATCGCATCAGCCAGTTCATGGCGCGTGAACGGATGCGCGCCGAGGCCGAGGAGAAGCGGGGCCGCACCGACCGCGCCAACGATGCCCGCTGGAATATGGCTCGCGCCAAGCAGGCGCTCAAGTTCATCGACGCACAGGCCGCAGCATGAAGATCGCAGCACTCCCGCCGGGTCCGTTCGGCCTTATCTACGCCGACCCGCCATGGCGCGTCGAGACCTACAGCGAGAAGGGCCGCAACCGGCTGCCCGACGGCGATGTGGGCCACTACCAGACGATGACGCTCGACGACATGAAGTCGATGCCGGTCGCCGATGTCGCGGCGAAGGACTGCATGCTGGTGATGTGGGTGATCGACACGCACATTCCGCAGGCGCTCGAACTCGGCGCGGCGTGGGGCTTCACCTACAAGACCACGGCGTTCTATTGGGCCAAGCTCCGCAAGCTCGGCGCCGACGGGAAACCCGGCCGCGAAGCGAAGACTCCCGAGAAGGAGTTCCCCGCCGGCATGGGATACTGGACCCGGGCGAACCCGGAGCAGGCGTTCCTGTTCACCCGAGGCAAGCCGCAGCGGATCGACAAGGGCGTGCCCAAGCTGATCCCCTTCGACGACTACCCACAGGTGGTCGCGGCCAACCGGCGCGAGCACAGCCGCAAGCCCGACGAGGTCTACGACCGCGTCAACCGGCTGATCGGCGACGTGCCCAAGCTCGAACTGTTCGCCCGCACCTCCGCACCCGGCTGGACCGCATGGGGCAACGAGGTCGGGAAGTTCGATACGAAACCCCGCAGATCGAGGACCGATTTGCTGGGATAAAGCTCACAGGCTTGAGGCTGGACCCGCCTCGGGCGATAAGGCCGGTACGTCGGAGCCTCCGGACTCCCACCCTCACCCACGGGCTTCTAATCGAGCCTGCACGTAATAGGAGAGTAGCATGTCCCAGATCGGCGAAAGAGCCCCCGTCACCTTCGGGTACGTCGGGACGTGGTCGGGCAAGCAGGTTTGGCTTGATGCCGACAAATACACCGACGAGTCGATCTGCCTGCGGGACATCCTGCACAGCCTGCCCCATGTGAACCGCTACATGGGCGGCACGCGGGCGCCGGTCTCCACGGGCCAGCACACGGTCGCCTTCGCCAAGGCGGTCGAGCGCGCCGGCCTCGGGGAGATGCACGTCCGGTGGGCCCTGATCCACGACATGCCCGAGTACGTGATCGGCGACATCCCGCGCCCCTTCAAGAAACAGATGCCGATGATCCAGGCGCTCGACGACCGCATCCTGCTCACGCTCTCGCGCCGCTACGATCTGCCCGAGCAGATGCCCGACATCCTCCACGAGTGGGACCAGCGCATGTGCAGGCACGAGATGGACGCTGCGGGCAATCCGGACTTGCCGCTCGAACTCCAGTGGTGGAAGCTGCTCGACGCCGTGCCGACCGTCTACGACGTGGACCTTCGCCCGCGTTCGGCGGTCGCGGTGCGGATCGAGCTTCGCGCCATGTGCAAGCAGTATGGGATTGTGTGATGACCAAGACCTACTTCGGAGAGCGTAGACCGCGTGTGGCTGCGCTGATAATCGGCGTCGTGTGGGGAGCCATCATGGTCCTCTCGCTCGCTCTGGTCTTCGGATGTACCGCGACGCCGGCCGTCGTGATCGACGAGAGGCCGATTGTCATGATCGTCCGTCAGTATGTGCTTGTGCCGCTCGTGCAGCCGCCAGACCCTAGCTGCGGGGGCATCGAGAACTGCTGGTATGAGGAGCCCACTGAAGAGGGGCCGATCTGATGTTACGATTCGTCGGCAGTTGCGGATAAGTGCCGACGGTTTGTCAGCCGCCGCGCGCCATGGCTGCGAAGGCTTCCTTGGCGGCGATCAGGATCACCGACACAACGAACGCCACCCCGGCCGCGACGGATGCCATGCTGGCCTTCCACGACGTGCGGGTGTGTTCGAGGCTCGTGACTCGTTTGGTGACGCTATCGTGCCGCGTCTGTGTTTCGAGGACGTGAGCGTCCTGCGTGGTCTTCATGTTCCCGACCCGCTCGACCAGCGTCGCGCCCTGAAGCCCCAAGGAATCCACCTTGAGGTCCACTGCGCTTAGCTGGCCTTCGATCCGTGCGAGAGCGGATGCGATCTGAGCGGCGTCGGTCACGTGAAGCTCCATCAGCCTGCGGCGACGTTGACGAGGAGATCGCGGGCTTCCGCATACTTCGCGGAGTTCGCGGCGATCTGTTTGGCGAGCGCGTCTTTCAGGGCAGCTTCGTCGTCAGACGAGAGCGTGCCCTTGATCGACGCAACGAGGCTGGGGATCGCGGCTGCGATCTCCTGGCCGGCGGAGATCAGTGCGAGGATGGTCTTGAGGTCCATGGTGATCCTCCTACAGGCCGGCGGCTTTGAGGGCCGCCGTCAGTTGGGCGAGCGCCGCGAACACCGCAGCCGTGGTGTCAGACGCTTCGAGAGCGGCGCCATCAGCGTAGAGCTTACGGGCCTTCTTCACAGCGGCTTCCACATTGTCGAGGAGCGGGACGAGCTTCGCGGCTGCGTCTTGGTCGATGAGACCAGAGCGGCCGGCGATGATGACCCGGTCGAGCGCGAAGCCGTAGAGGTCTTCGAGCGTGAGCAGGGCCTTCTCGTCGTAGGTCGCGACCTGCTCGTTCTGAGTCAGGCCAGCGAGTTGCGCGCAACCTGCTGCCGAGAACGGCAGCAGGGCGAGCGCGAGGGCGAGCGCGATCTTTTTCATTGGGTGATGTCCTACTGCGGCTTCACGCCCATCGGCGTGGTCGTGACCGCGCGGAGGGCGACGTTGAGGGCAGCCCAGGCCGCGATCAGCGCGTCTTCCGCGTTGTCGAGACCGAGGCCGAGGCCAGCGAGGGCTTTCACCGCCTCGTCGCCCCACAGCACGCCGGCCACAGCGATGGCGACGTTGAAGGCGACGGTGCGGTAGCCACGGAATTTCTTCAGCATGGTAGTTCTCCGGTTCGTCTGAGGTCACAGGTTGCGACCGCTTGAGACCACAAGCTGTGACCTCAAGCGGATTGAACGTCAACTCGTTAGCCCGGATCGCCCGTGAAGAACTGGCTGTTCGAGTCGTTGAGGCCGGTCTGGACCGCCAGCACGTCAGCTTCGAGAGCAGTGACGCGAGCGGCGACGGCGGCGAGCGCGGTGTCGATCAGGCCGAAGCCGGTGCGAACCGAGTTCTGGAGCGCGACATGCCCGTAGACGGACAGCGGCAGGGAGTAGTTTGCGGTGACGGGCGGGGTGACGGCGGCCATGGGACTTCTCCTGAGTTTGGGCCGCTTTGTCGCGGCACCTTCGATGCCCCAAGAGATAGCGGATCAGAGGCCCGCAGTGCAACCCCTCAGTCGGGCAGCCGGAAACACTGCTCCAGCGGCTCATACGGAGCCTCTGGGATGCCCGGCTCGGTCGCCCGCACCACCGGAACCCCCAGCGTCGCGAGCTTCAGGACGACCTGCGTGAGGCTCGCGGCGAACTTCGGGTAGTTGGCGGCAAGGGTCTTGCGCTTGTGCTTGTCGTGCCACTGCGTCGCACCGTCCTTGCCCATCTGCATGTCGATCCCGAATAGGACTATTTTCCTAGCCCCGAGGTGATAGGCGAGGTTCACCGCCTGCGTCCCTGAGTCCCATCCGTGCAGGATCGAGGGCGTCGTCGAGAAGTTCCTCCGGTCACGCCAGTAGCGGAAGATGCGGGGGTGGTTCACGGTCGCCACGTCCGAGGTCGCGGTCGAGATCGGGCCCTCGAACTTCGCGAGCACGTCCTTGCTGTTCCACTGCCACCACGAGGCGTCAGCGAAGTGCAGCCAATCGGCCCACGGCGCGATCTCGTAGCTCTGGTTCACGGCGATGCTTGCGCTCTGCTTCGCGACCGAGATGTCGAAGCCCTTCAGCGACGGCCCGCCGCCGATGATCGACACGACCTGTCCCTCGAAGATGCGAGCGTGCGTGTGAGGCTGGATGCCTCGCGGCGCGTGCGGGTTGTGGCCTGGCTTGATCCGCCCGGCGAACGCCGCGTGCTTCTTCTCTGCCGCCGCGAGCGCCTTGCGCACTCGCCATGGAACGCCGTCCTTCATTACGTCACCACAAAGATCAATCCGGAGTTGGTGGAGTCGACCGCGCCGCCGCCCGATCCATCTGTCATCGCGAGAGCCATGAACAGGAAGGCCGTGCCGGGCGCCGTCGTGAAGTCGAGATCGAAGCCGTCGCTCGTGAACGCATCGAACTCCGCAGCGAGGATTCCGTCAACGGTCGGGTCGCCGAGCGTGAGCAGGCTGCCGTCGCTGTTGCTGTAGTTGATCGAGTTCGACGGGTCCACGCCGTTCTGGCTCGCCAGCGAATACATGCCCGGCTCGGCTGCGGTGTAGACCGACATGTAGCTCGTGGCGTTGTTCGCGTCCGGACCCGATGGCGTGTTGATCGTGGTCGAGCCGCCGCCGGCCAGCACGAGGATGTCAGGCGTGAAGCCGACACCCGTGTAGCTCTGCACGCCGGTCGATGTCTTGGTGAGGAAGTCGTCGAGGTGGAAGTCCACGCCGGGCGCCTTGATCGCGAGCGCCGACATGATGATGCTGGAGTGCGAGGCCGACGGCGTGACGCTGTAGCCGCTCGCGTCGTAGTCGCCGATGGTGACTTGCGCACCAAGGGTCGGAGACGTGCCTCCATTGAGGAAGACCGCGATCCGGTTGTCGAGCATGCAGAAGTTCGAGCGGTTGACCGTGAGCGTGCCAGAGCCATCGCGCCGGCCAATGCAACGCTGCGTGTTCGAGCCGTCGTTGAGTCCGATGCCGAACGTGAACAGGCCGAAGCCGGCGCTGCTCGACGAGAGGCCAGTTGCCGATCTGGCGCAGTGCGCCGCGAACACGATGTCAGGCTCGAAGCCCGGCGCGGTCTGGTCGAGAGCAGACGTGCCCGTGCCGAGGTCGATATTATTGAGGTGCGCCTGGCAGTCCGATCCGCCGAACACGATGAGCGTGAACTGCCTCGTGTTGCCGAGCGAGATCGGCGCGTTGGTGAAGTCGAGGCTCACCTCGTCCACGTCGACTCCGGTGAGGTAGACTTCCCAATTCTGACTGAAGGTGCCGCCCGTGTAGACGAGCCGGTTCTCGTATCGCGTGTTGGATGATTGGACGGAGTTTCCGTCCTGAATAATCATCTTGTGCTCGGCATGTTTCGAGGAGTCGATTGCGCTGTTGCTATCGTCCACGGCCACCGCGAAGCCGACCGACATCTCAGGCCCGGTCGAAGTGGAGAGCGCCGTGCCTGCCGTCCCGTTGGCCGGGTCGTGCGAGTTCGAGATGAGGACCACCGCAACAGGAATCTCGCCGCCCATATCCACGGCGAAGTCCACGACGCCTTTTGCGGCCTGCGTGAAGGTGACGACTGCGACCCTTGCCATTAGCCGATCCTCGAACCCATGAGCGTGATCGAGATGCCGAGCAGCGCACCGAGCGATGCCGGCGCGACGATGCCAAGCCGATCACCAGCGGCGAACGAAGTGGCGCTGGCGAACGTGAAGACGCCCGTCTGCGATCCGCCGTCGAACGTCAGCGTGCCGATGCTCGATCCGTTCTTCTGGATGTCGAAGGCGATGCTGGCCGAGTTGGAGTCATCCGTGGTCGGGGTCTCCGCCCACGACTGCGATCCCGTGAGGTTGATCGGCAGGATGAACGGGCGGCTCGCCACGTAGGTCACGCGGCGGTTGGCGTCGCCCGATCCACCGACGAAGAAGAACGCGGGGTCGAGGACGCGGAGTCGACCGTAGAGGTCGTCCAGTGCGCCCTGCACCGTGGTCTCATCAGAGTTCGAGTCGCCGCCGTCGCCCGAGTTGTAGGTCACGCTCGAAGCGTCAGGCGTGCCGCCGACCGAACGGATGCGCGCATAGAGATCGTCGAGCGCGTCGCCGACGTTCGTCTCTGCCGAGTTGGAGTCTCCCGTGTCGCCCGCATCGTATCCGATGTCCGTGGCGACCAGCGTGCCCGAGCCCGCGATAGCGACCCACGCGGCGCCGTTGAAACGGTACTTCGTGGAGTCACCGATGTTCCAGACCTCCCACCCTTCGAGCGGCGTGATGTAGGACCACGCGGCGCCGAAGTAGTAGATGATCGAGTTCGCGGCTCCAGAGTTGGAGTCTTCCGCAGACAGGATGTGACGGTCGCCCTCGGTCGGGGCGTCCGGAAGCTCCGTGACGAAGCTGAAGACCACCGGCTGCGTGAGCACGGAGAGCTTGGTGAGGTCGGCTGTATAGCCGGGCCCCCAGCCATCCTCGCCGATGCTGTAGCCGACTGATAGTCCAAGACCGGGTGCGCTGGATGCGGGCATGATTAGGCTCCTCCGCCGAAGGTATATCCGAAGTTGAGGCCAAAGCCACCATAACCAACTCGGATCAGAAGGTCGTGGCCCTGAATGCTTTCATTGCCGTCCGCGTCCACCGCCTTGACGTTGACGCGGATCAGGGTCTTGCCGGCGTAGTCGTAGGGGTTGAGCACGTAGCTCTCGCCCGTGATCCCTGCGTGCGTGGCGATCAGGACATCGCTCGCGCTGTAGATGCGGACAGTGGTCGTCACCCCGGCCGGCGGAGTGAGGCCGTCGTCATCCCACCCATAGACCGTGGTCTCTTCCATGTCGCGGTTGCGGAGCGCCCATGTGATGGTGATGTCGCCGTCTGCCTCGGCCACCGCGATCAGGTCGATCTCGCCGAACCCCGTCCCGTTGGCGCGCACCTTGGCGGGCCGGATCGGATCGGTCGGACGGTTGCTGACGGTGACAGGGATCGCCGTGGCGTCGTCGATGGCGAGCGTGCCGAGCGAGGTCTTGGGCAGCACCTTGTAGTTCACCGTCTGCCCGTCAGCGAGCGCCGTGGCGTCACCGAACTGCACCGTGGATGACAGGAACCAGATTTCCGTGCCGGCATCCCACGCCTTGGGAGTGGTGTCGAGCATGCCGCGCTTCACCGTCCACACGTTGTTCGAGTCGATCTCGGACAGGAAGGCGATCTCCTGCTCGTCCTCGTCGCCGCCGATCAGCACGAAGCCGTCGATCTCCGGGCCGGTGCCTGCCGTGGCGGTGCCGAACTCGATCTGCGATTCAGACTCCGCGTCGAGCGCGTCCACCAAGGTCGAGCGACCCGTGAGCATGCGCTCGCCGAGGTTGCCATACTCCACGGTGCCGCCGAGCGTCGTCTGCTCGCTCCAGAGTTCATAGCGCGAAGTGTCGCCATCCGTCTGCGTCGCCAGGATCGCGGCGAAGCTCTCGTCAGGATCAGGGAACGCGCCCGAAAACTGCGCGATGAAGAACGCGGGCATCGTGAAGGTCTTCGTGAACGGAGCCTCGGAAGGCGTCGCGCCGTCCGTGTGCAGCGTCTCGGGCGGAGCATAGTACGCACCAACGCGGAAGCCGAAGATGTCTTCTATCAGCGTGAGCCTGATCTTCGAGTCGGTCGTCTTGCCATAGTCCACGGAGCCGATGCGGAAGATCACGCTGTAGAGGCCGAGCGCCGCGTTCGAGACCTTGATGACGCCGCCGGGCACGATCTGCGGATTGGTCGTGCGGAAGATTTCAAGCTCGCACGTCGCCAGCGGGGCAGACGCGGTCTGCGTGTCACGCACCGCCAGCTTCGTCGCCAGGTCCGCGCTGCGCACGCCATAGTAGTCGCGGTTGTCCGAGACCACGGCGCCCTGTGCGATCACGTTGCCGAGGTCTTGCCACGAGACGGTGGCCTTGTCCTCGTTGAGCGGGTTCGTGAAGCTGACGACGATCTCGTTGATCGTCTCGCCCCATGACTTCCGCTGGAAGTTGGTGAGCTTGGCGTTCGACTCATCGAACTCCGGAAGCGTCGCGATGTCGTAGTCTGCACGCAGGAGCTTGATGTGGAACAGGCCGTCGGCCGGGTCCGTGTAAACGGTCGCCTGAATGTGGTCGAGGACTTCGCTGATGAAGCTCTCGGGAGTGTCCTGCTCGAACCACCCCATGCTCAAACCGAAGCCCTCGTCGGTGAGGGTCTGCGCCGCGTCGATGAAGGATGCAGTGTGGATGCCCGCAGCAGAGCCGCCCATGAGGTTCGGGTCCACGAGCACGTCGTAGATGATATGGATCGGGTTGCAGTCGTCGCCGATCATGGCGGTGTCTGCCGGCAGCACGCCAGCGGTGTATTCGGGCTCGCCCGTCACCTTGACCCACGCGGTCTTCAGGTAGGGGTTGTTGTATCCCCACACGAAGCCGGGAAGCGTGTAGCCCGGCGTGCCCGGCACGAGCGGGATGCCGTATGCGGTGCGAACGATCTCCGTGCCACCGACGAGGGTGGCGTTGCCGGTCATGAAGACGGAGGCGAAGCCACGAAAGCCAGGGCAGGTGTCAGTCGTCCGACCAAGGCGGGCCGCCAACTCCTCGGGGATGGTCTGCGTTTCGTCGCCGGGCAGGAAGAACACGCTGCCTTCGACGCCGCCTTCTTTCTGGTTGCCGCCGAAGAGGTCGGGCTTGTTGAGGTCGATCACCTCCATGCTGGAGATGTCGCCTTCCCATGCCAGCTTCTCGCCGAAGTACAGGCCGCGCAGACGCACCGGCCCCAGACACACCCCGAAGTGCGTCGAGAGCCGGTACTCGGCAACCCTCATCTTCTGTGACTTACCGCCCATTGCGAACCCTCTTCGCTTCGACAACCTTGCGCGCGAGTGCGTCACCCGCAGCGATCAAGTCAGCCGCAGGTAATCCTTCGCGCAAAAACGCCTTGAAGTCCAATCCGTGAAGCTCGAACCATTTGCGGGCGCCCTTCACGCAGAAGCCGGCAGCCCGAATGTCCGCAATGTGTATGCGTTCTTCGGACATTACTTCTTCCCTCCGCCGGTCTTCACCTCGAACTCCCGCACGTTCTTATCGCCGTACCAGAGCAGGTTGATCCCCTTGACCGTGAGTGTGCCCCAGACGCGCGGCATCGGCTTCCCTGCCTCGGCGACGGGGTTCTCCAGGTCTTTCGCGGACTCTGTCTTCGGGCCCTTGGGCTTGGGCAGGATGAGTTGCGCCGCGACCGAGATCGCGATGGCGATGAGGATTTGAATGACCCACTGATATACCATGCGTCACCCGTATGTGTTGACTTGGCCGCCGACCGGATTCGCAACAGGAATCCAAGGGCAGCCGCCGAAGTTGTGGATGTTCGAGTGCAGGGCCGTGCAGTGATCCATCTGGTGATTGCACCCGAGGGAGATGCGAACGGCCTGCGTGGTGAGCAACGTCGTCGGGCCCGTCATGTAGACCGTGTAGCCGTTCGACGACTCCGCCACCTCAAGCACGGTCCTGATCTCGACGTTGCCGGCCGGCGTCGTCCATTCGATGACACCGCCCTTGAAGTTCTCGATCATGCTCTCCGGTGCGAAGCCATCGGGCAGCCCAAGCTCCACGGCGTTCTCGACTACGGAGTTCGGGATCACGGTGAAGGTGGCCGCCGCCTTGTTCGCGTTGCACGCCTTCGGCCCGGTCGTGTAGAGCGTGTGCGTGCAGGTGAGTTGGAAGTTCCGGCGGAGCGCCACGCGCCGCAGCGAGGTCGCCAGAGGTTCGCACGTGAGCACGCACTGATGCGACCCATCGCCTTCGTGCTTGCCGTTGAGCACCCTGCCAATCCAGATCGAGCGCCACTCGGTGTCCGCCTCGGACAGGTGGCCGCGCATGATGGTCATGGAGATCGGATACGACGGAGGATATGCGCGATAGAGTTGCGCGATAGCCGCCGTCGTGGGCACGCGGAGTTCGAGGCTCTTGCGGTCGAGCGTGCCGCTCGCGCTGATCTTCCCGGCGGAGACCGGAATCGGTTCGTAGGTCACGCCATCCTTGACGATGGCCTGCTCCGCGTCCGTGTAGCCGTACACCGAGAGAGTCCCGACACCATACCTGAAGAGGATCAGGTTGACGGGCATCCCGTGCTCGCGGCTCTCGTCATACTCGTCATAGGCGTTCGTCATCAGACGATCTCCGAGTTCGATTGGTCGTCGCCATCCTTGGCGACCCACGGTTGAGTTTGCACAGTGAAGCTGACCTGGCAAACTTCATCCGTCAGGAACTCGAAGGTCGCCTGATCGGTGGCGAAGCGCCACAGCGTCACCCAGCAAATCTTGTCGATGTCTGCGAGGTCGATGTCCTGCCCAATCGTCTCGGTGAGTTGGATGGTGCTCTGCCCTTCTCCGGTCGAGTCGAGTTCGGCGAAGATGTCCGCGATCTGCTTGTAGACGATGGTGCCGTCGAGCAGGACAATCGCGATGCCGGCGCCATAGCGCACCGGGTCTTCGGCGTAGGTGCCCGCGAAGTCGACTCCGTCCACCACAATGATGTCGTCGCCCGAGAGCATGTCCTGCGCGGCGTCGATGTCATACTCCCACGTCGGCATGTAGAACTCGCGGCACTGGCCGGCGCAACGGAAGAAGAACTTCCGCAGCATCTCCGATTGCTCGAAGTCGCGGCCTGTGTAGTTGAGCACGAGACGGCGCTGCTGGAAGTCCTGATCCGCGATGCGGTCCACACGACCGACATCGAAGTTGATGAAGATCGTCGGGTGGAAGTCCAGCGTCTCGGGCGGGTCGGCCCAATTCGGCTTCTCCAGCCACAGTTCCCGGTTGTCGAACGTGTAGAGCGGCGAGGATGTGGGCTCGATTGCCTGCGTGCCCGGCCGCACGAAGAAGTTCGGCGTGATCGTCTGCACCGTGTTGGTGAGCATGTTGCCGCCCGTCTCGTCGCCAATGAAGGCCGAGAGCGCGGGGAATATCTTGGTGCCGACGGGCCACTCGATCTCGTCGTCCGACTTGAAGAGGACCAGAGGCGCGCTGTTGGAGTCCTCGCTCTGCAAGTCGATGCGGCGCAGAGACCAATTCGTTCCATCGTAGAGGATGACGTAGGCGTTGGTCTCCGCCAGCCACCACGGGATGTCGCCGTCGATGTACGCCTCAAGACCGTTCGCCGGGATCACGGCGGAGGTCGTGACATAGCGCGTCATCTCAGGAACGAAGAACCGACCGCGCTGGTTGCCGGTCATCAGGCGTTGATACTCGCGACGCTCTGCGCGCTTGAGCGCGATCTCGAACTCCAGAGACATACGCGGCGTCTGGCGATACTGGATGCGCTGCTCGCGCCCGTTCGCCGAGGAGATGACCTCGGTGCGGAACTCGTATTGGATCGTGTAGGACGACGACCAATTAGGACGGTATTCCCAGACCTGATCGGTGAGCGTCGGCGTGCGGAAGCCCGTCACGTCGAGCGTCAGGATGTCGCCGAGGTTGAAGGCCAGTGTGAAGGAGTCGGACAGGACCGTCGATCCATCGCCAAGCGCCGTGAACGCGAGGGTTTGAATCTGCAAGGCACTGAGGTTCACAGGAACCGAGCCATCGTAGGAGACCTCGGTCCCGATAGCCGGCGTCACCGTGTTGAGCACGGCGTCATCGAAGTAGGCGTTCCACACCTGCACGTTGATCGTCGTGTCCGCAGCGAAGGTGCCGTAGGCCAGTTCGCTCGGGATCAGGTAGAAGCGGAAGTAGAAGTCATCGAACATCGTGAACTGGCGCGAGCCGGTGCGCGTCTCGCCGAGTTCCTGCACCATGAAGTAGTTCGTCCCTGGTCCGAGGACAGAGGACGCCGTGTCCTCGCCATGGATGCGGGCGCCGGATTGCACGCCGCCAGCGACGCCGGTTGCAGCATTGCCCGGCGTCGTGAAGGTCTCCATGAGAGGCTGGATCGAGCTAGCCATTACGCACCCGCAGAGTTCGAGTCTTCCTCACCAACAGCGTAGGCGTAGCCCACCCACAGCGAGGTCTCGAACTCTGGCGGGTTCGAGCCGCTGCCGGTCGACTCGGGCATCGTGACTTCGGAGCGGCGCGCGTGCGAGGGGAAGACCCGCCACAGCATACCGCCGACGATGATCTCTGCACCCGGCTGGAGGTCTTGCATGTGGACGTGGCGAACGCCGGCCGGGCGACCGATCGGTCGGAACTCCACATCGCCGACGATGGGGTCCGCGTTGTAGAGGTTGATCGGCGAGAGCGTGTTGAGGCTCGCGAACGGCGAGCGACCGCGTGCCAGATAACCATCGTTGATCGCGTCGTTGTAGCCGCCGATCACACCGTTCACCGGGAAGCTCAGCAGGGGCGTGCTGCTCGTCGCAGTCGAGCCCACGAAGAAGCGCCACGGGTAGGCGTTGTCCGCGTGATCCACATGCACGCCGCCACTCTCCGCCGCAGCCCTGCGGCTCTGACGGCCCGAGAAGAGGTACTTCATGTCGAGGTCGTAGTAGACTCGAGTCGAAGAGGAGTTGCCGGGTCCATCGGTGGCCGAGATGCACTCGCCGCCCTGATAGTCGCCGACCTTCTCCATGTTGCCGATATACATGTGCCGGTAGAGGTTCGAGCCATACTCCACGATGATCGCGATGTAGGGCTCGGGGGTGAGCGCCCCGATCAGGTGGACTTGCGTCGGCAGAACGACGGCCGGCGATCCTGCACCGACGACCGGCGACGCGAAGATCGCGGAGCCCGCCTGCAATGCGGTCACAGCGGAGTTCGATTCGGAGTCGTACTGATACGCCGCACAGGTGAGGGTGTGCGTGCTGCCGGCCACCGAGGCGGTGACTTGGAACGGGATCGCATCGCTCGCCTCGAAGGCCGAGTTCGATCCGGAGTTCGAGTCGCCGCCCTGCGGCCTGCGGAGGATCGGTTGCGTGGGAGTGGTGAGGTCCGTCTCCCATCCGATCAATGCTGCGAACGTGCCGACCAGAGCCGGCACGTCCGTAATCGCGCTGATGGAGTTTACTTGGTATGTCACGAGTTGGACTCCTCGTTCGCGATGAATGCACTGTTACTATCTTCTGGCCCGCGTGTCACGGCGAACCAATTTCCAAGTGCGGTGCGGAAGGTGTTCTGGAAGACGATGTGGACGGAGTTCTCCGCCTGGATCACATTCTCGATTGTCTGGCCTCGGCCGGGCACGCGGTAGACGCCATCCAGCACGCCGAAGGTCTGGTCGCTCGGGCTGGCCTGCGTGAGCGTGAAAGGGGTGAGCGTGAAGCTATCGCCATACGCCACCTGCTCACGCTTGCTCACGTCCTCGTAGCCGTACTCGCCGCTGCCCGAGTTCGATTGCACAGAGTTGAGGACCGCGCCGAGCCCGAGGCCAACGCCGAAGAACGCCGGGCCGATGCAGGCCGGCGCCGACGTGTCATTCTTCGAGACCTTCAGCCAGTTGCCAGAGGGATCGAGCATCCACGCGCTCGGCATGTAGCCGCTCGACCCGGTCGACGAGTTGCTGTTGGAGAAGCAGAAGGCGGAGTGATCGTCGGAGACCGAGGAGTGCGAGGTCGACTCCGAGGAGCCGCCCGATCCACACGAGCCGCCGATGAACATCGGATAGGTGTAGACCGTGGGGTCCGCGTAGGGGAGGAAGAAGCCGGCATACATCGTCTCGTAGACCGTGCCGACCTGGACAACGATGATGAAGCGACGACCGTTCGCGATGAACCAATAGCGCATCGTGTTCGGGCGCGTGAACATCTTGACCGGATACGGGGTCATGTTGACGTGCAGGTCGTAGCTGGCAGCCGACTCCACGATGCCCGTGCAGCCGCGCATGTACCACGTGCTCACATCGCCAGCGACGTTCGAGTCATCGCGCTTCATCGCCACATAGACAGACGCATCTGCCGCGAGGCCGGGGCCACGCAGCACGACGCCGAGAGCGGCGTCTGCGGAGTCGCTGTTGGAGTCGGAACCCCATGCGATCTCCCAATTCTGTCCGAGGGCCACGAGTTCCGCGTCCGTCGTGATGAACGAGATGAACTTGTCCCAAAGATCGGCGTGATTGGTCGCCGTGCCTGTCTGGTAAGCCATTAGCTGAGTGCTCCGTTCACGGCTGTTTTGTTATCGCGGATGTAGTTCATGAAGGCTTGCTGCCCCACCGGGCTGTTGAGGCCCGCTTGGATGAAGTCAGCCGCGTCCACGAAGTTGTTGATGACGGGTCGCTTGTCTCCACCACCACCGCCAATGCCCGCATTCTTGATGTGACGCGGGTTGTTCTCGGTGACGACCTCTTCGCCCTTCTGGAGGATCGCGGCGACCTCATTCTTGCGAAGGCCCGGCAGACCGCCATTGTGGAAGCGGCCCGCGTTGCGGAACAGGGAGGCCGGCACGGTGCGCTTCTGGAGGCCCGCCCCCGCGATACCGCCACCGTGCGCGATGCCTGCCACTGCCGAGGCAGCAGCCGCAGCCGCGATAGCCGCAGCAGCCGCAGCACCCGCCGTCGTGATCGCGGCTGCCAGAGACAGGCCGGTGGCCGTCAGAGCAGCGCCCGCCGTCGTTCCCGCAGTGGTGATGCCGACCGCCGTCGTCGTTCCCGCCGTCGTGACCGAAGTTGCTGCGGTCACACCAGCAGTCGTCAGGGACGCGGAGATCGTGGCAGCCGCAGCCGTTGCGGCCGGGTTGAGTGAAGCCACGCCGCTCGCCACGCCATCAAGCAGGCCGCCGATGGGCGTGTTCTGGAGCGCGTTGAGGACGGCCTGCTGCGCGATCATCTCTGCGATCTTCAGCAGGAAGTCCGCGCCAAACTGGAGGGCCGCGTCTCGGATGTTGCGGAAGACCTTCTCCCACCGCTCACCCTCGTCGATGCCTTTGCCGATAGCCGCGCCAGCCGCGAGGATGGCGTCAACAGCACCGCTGCCGAACGCATCACGCACCTGCTGCTTGATCTCCAGCAGCTTGATCTGTTGTTCCGAGAGTTCGACGTTGACCCGAGTCAGGGCCGCGATTGCCTTCTCGTCGCCGAGGGCACGCGCCAGAGCCAGCGCCTCTTCTTTCGCGGCGAGGATTTTGACTCGCATCTCTTCGAGCGCGGCAGTACGGCCTTGCGTCTCCTCGGCGGAGAGGGCGCCACCTTCGCTGAGTTTGTTGAACTCCTCCAGAGCTTCCTGGCGCTGACGCTCCAGAGCGCGGACATCTTCGACCGCGTCCTTCAGCTTCTTCTCGGCACGCTCGCGTTCGATGATCTGCGAAGTGACGGCAGCCCATGCCTGTCCTTCTTTCGAGAGCAGGTCGATGTTCTGCTGGATCGCCAGACGTTCGACTTCCTGTTGGACAGTCGTCTCTTCGCCGAGCAACTTCCGCAGTTCCGCCTGCTGTTCCAGAACGGAGTTGTGGACGCGCTCTGCCTCGGTCGCGTCGAAGAGTGCGCCAACGCTGGCGCGCAACGCATCCTCTTGCGTCTGCGTGAACTTGAGGCCGTCCTCTTGCGCCTTTTGCTTCGCAGCGAAGATGGCCTTCTCGATCTCCTGATCGCGCAGCGACTTGCCGACGAGGGTTGCCTCGAAGCGACGGAGGTCGATGCTGCGCTGGAGTTCGTCGTTGAACTCTTTCTGCGGATCGCGAGGAGGCTTGTCACGCTTCGCGGCCTTGGCGTCTTCAGCCGCGAACTCTTTCTCAAGCTGAGCGCGGGCCGCCGCGATGAGTTCGAGACGGCGCTTCACTTCCGCCGGGTCTTGGATGCCGAGCAGGGACTTGCCGCCAGCGTCGCTGAGCTTCTGCCGTTTGGCATCGCGCTCGCGCTGCTTGGCGATCTCGGGCAGGAACGACTCAACCTCAGACAGAGCAGCCGCCGCTTGGTCCGCGACACGGCGTTGCTCCGCGAGAGCGTCGGTGGTGCGCTTGATGGAGCCGGTCGTCGTGTCGTAGCTCAGACCGAGGCGCGCAATGGTGCGGTCGATGTCGATGGTCGAGTCGCCAAGCTGCTTCGTGATGATGGCCTGCCGACCCATCGCTTGCTCGACTTCGCTGGCCTTGTCGGTGACGCCGATGAGGCTCGATGCGAAACCCTGGATCGCATTCGCAGCGGGACCGTCCAGTGTGTCGCTGACCTTCCGGACTTCCGCCTGGAACTCGCTGATCGTCAGCTTGCCTTGGATGAACTTGCTCGCCAGAGCGCCGAGCTTCTGCGCGGCCTCTTCACCGACGACGCCGCTGTTCATGCGCGCGAAGTCTGCCACCACGTCGAACGCGGCCTTGCGCGATTCGTCGCGCAGCTTCACGTATTCGTTCGCGAGGTCGTCGAGGTTCTTGCGAGCGCGCAGTGCGTCAGTCGCAACGAGCGTTGCATTGAACGCCCGGCCGGCGCGCTCTGCTTCGTTGGTTTCCGCCGTGTAGGAGTCGAGTTGGCGCGTGTGCTCGTCGAGCGCGGTGGTAGCGCCATCGACCTTGGTCGCCATGTCGAAGAACATGCCGCCGAGCAGGGATACCGCAGTGAACGCGAGAGCCAGAGGGCCGAGAGCCCTGATCGCCGTGATCGCGGCGGTGGCAAGAGAGCGAAGCGCGATGCCTGCGGCTGCGCTCGCTGCTGCGAACGTCTTGCTGGCCGTACCCGAGAAGATAAGAGCCCTGCCCATGGTGAGGGCCGAAGCTGCGGCGACTCGAACCGCAAGATTGAACCCTGCGACGGCGTTCTGCGCGGACACCATCGTCACGACCTGCGCACGCTCGGCAGCCGTCAGCGCCAGAACTTCCTTGGTGGTGAAAGCCGTGGCTGCCGCGTTTGCGCGCAAGCCCGCAGTGAACTCCGTGAAGAACTTCGCAACCTTGAGCGCGATGAGCCCGGCGAAGACAGGCTTCAACGCACTCGCGACCTTCACGACCTCGGTGATGGCCTTGACTGCGTTTCCAAGCAGGGCGCCGAGTTGCAGGAAGAAGTCGCGGCCTTCGCGCGATTTGAATCCTTCGTTGAGTTGCTTCAGCGACTCTTGCAGCGCGTCAGCGAAGCCACCTTCCGCCACCTTCTGCTGCGCCTGAAGCAGGTTGTTCGAGAAGCGGTCGATCTCGGTCGTGACCGTGTTGAGCGCAGCCGGCAGCGCACCACCAAAGCGGCGCGTCAGTTCGTCGGCGAACTTGAGCAGGGTCTCTTCAGACGCCGCGACCTCGCCGCGCCGGATCATCTTGTCCAGTTCGGCAGTCGAGACACCGAGGGCGTCAGCGAAGATGTTGAACGCGCCGGGCAGTCGGTCGCCCAACTGCCTGCGAAGTTCTTCCATCGACACCGTGCCCTTCGACACGATCTGTTGCAGGGCGAGGAAGGTGCCTTCGAGTTCTTCGGTCGAGACCTTGTTGACGCGCGCTGCCTCGGCAACGGACGTGAAGATTTTCCGAGTCGACTCGGCAGAGAAGTTCGCCGCGTTCGTCGCGATGGCGAAGCGGCCATACTCCTGCGACAAGACCTGGAAGCTCAGACCGAGGCGATCCGCTTCCTGCGAGATGAAGCGAAGCTCCTCACGCACGCGGTTCTGGTTGCCGTCGAACACCGCCGTCAGTCGAGACTGCGCAGCCTCCACGGAGCGGAGGGCGTTGATGACGCCACCAATGGCCGTGATGCCGGCGTAGAAGCCGACGAAGGCCGTGGTGAGGCCGAGCACCTGTCCGCGAAGGCGCTGGAAGATCGAGAGCGCGCGACGGCTCTGGTCGGTCGATTGAGCGATGCCGCCTGCCGCCTGGCGTGCTGCCGGCCCGAGCGCGGTGAACGCACCAGCGAGAGACCGCACGTCCTGCCCGAGGATGCTCGCCACGAGGGAGAGCCTGCGCTGAGCGTTGACCTGTTGGTCGATAGCCAGCGCGGCAGACACGGCCTGCTGACGCGACTCCTGATCCGCCGCGATCTTGGCCCGCTCGGCTGCCGCCGCTTCCTTCAGCTTCACGCTGAGCGCGGAGAGTGCCTGAGTCTGGTTGCGCCATTCCTGCCCGGCGCCTTGCGCGTTGATCCGCGCCGCCAGAAGCTCGGCAGCAAGAGCCGCCGTCGGTTGTGCGGTCGCCGCCATCTCGGCCTTGAGGCGCTTCAGTTCGGCGCTGGCCTGCTGGAACGCGGCGCGAGCCTCGTTGACGGCTTGCTCCTGCGCACGGAAGGCGTTGACAGGCGCGTTCGCTGCGGCCCCCGCAGCCGTGGAGGCCCGCACGGCGGCCTGCTGGCGTGCCAGTGCGTCGGACACCTTCTGGATCGCCACGGCCACACGCGCGCTCTCTGCGGCGATAGCCTCCTGCTTCAGTTCCACCTGCCCGAGAGCGGCTGCTGCCGAAGTCGCGGAGGTCTTCACCTCGGCGAGCGCGGCCTGCGCCTGCTTTACGGCAGCCGTTTCTTCCCCGGCCGCTGATGTCAGCTTCGCGAATTGATCCGTGACGCGCGCCAGATCGCGCTCGGCGAGTCGGGCTTGGCCCGAGAGCGAGGAGAACGCCTGCCCGGCGATCCGGACGTTGGCCTGCTGTTGCTGCACCACGGAGTTCTGGCGCGTCTGCGCCTCGATCAGGGCGACGAGCGAGTTGGCTTGTTGACGGACTGCGTCGCGTGCCTGATCGCTCGCGCCCTTCTGCGCGCGGAGAGCGACGACGAGTTGCTGGTAGCGATCCTTCGCCTTCTCGACCTCGGCATTGAGGGAGGCTTGCTCGCCGCGTGCGGATGCCAGATCGGCCTGCGAACGCTTCAGCGCGGCGCCGGCCTGCCGCGTGGCCGAGTCAAGCTCGGCGAATTTGTCCGCCGTGGCTCCTGCGCGCTGGCCCGTCTCCAGAAGGCGCTGCTGCGTCTGCGCAAGCTCGACCTCCATGCGCTCCACGTTCTTCGTGGTGCGGTCGAAGTTGGAGGCCAGACGGTTGAGGCTCGTGAGCCCGGCCGCGTTGGCTTGCAGACTCTTCAGTTCGGAGGAGAGCTTGCCGAGGGCCGTGTTCGCGATAGCGCCAGACTTGCTGAGCCCGCTCTGCGCCTTCGCCAGGTCGTTGATTGAACCAACGATTCCATCGACCGCAGCCTTCGCTTGGTCGCGCGCCTTGATAATAAGCTCGACCTCACGCTTCGCCATAGCGGTTGCCCTTCGAGACGTTTTCCAGCGCCGGAAGGTACTGGAGGTTGTTCAAAACATGCAGCCCCGAGACGTTTTTCCCACGCAACGGGACAATGTGATCTACGTGATACCCCAAAGGACAGGCTTCGTAAAATCGCTCTATGGCTTTTAGATCGGCCCACGCGGGGGTCTGCTGAGACAAGCACGCACGGCGCTTGGCTTCCTTGGCGTTTTTCTTTCCGGGGTTGTTCCTCGCCCATGCGGCGATGGCGGCCCGATCCTTGGCTTTTTGTTCTTCGGATCGAGCCGCTTTAGACGCACGGACGCGGTCGGGGTGTCGCTGCCTGTATCGTTTGGCAGCCTCTCGTTTAGCCTCCGGGTTGCGGGCGGCCCAACCGTCTGCGGGGTTGCGCCGTTTCCACTCGCGTTGGGCCGCCCGCTGTTTGCTGATGTCGCGCGCCATTAGCCTAGGATGTCTTGGTCTGAGCGTCTTTTGACGGGAGGAGGCAGGCGCGGATCGCGGCGTCCCTTGGTCGGGATGATCGCGGGCTTCGCGGTCTGCGTCTTCGTCTCCGCCGGCTCTTGCCCCTTCGATCCTCCACCGAGGTCGTTGAGCATTTTCTGAAAGCCCTTGGCGCCCTTCTTATCCATCACGGAGATGATCGCGCCCTGAGTCAGGACGGCGTTCGTGATGAGTGCATCGTTGATGCGCTTCGTCAGGCGAGCCGCCTCTTGCCATACGGCGTAGAGGGGCCACCTGTCCGCGTCAGGGAAGCCGTGGGCCTTCAGGAGGCCGACTGTATTCCAGACACCATCGAGCCAGACGCGGAGGTTCGCAGGGCGCTCACGAGACCGTTGACGCCCCCGAACAGGCTGGTCACGGTCTCGATCAACTCCCCCACACCGCCATGATCCTCCAGCGTCAGCCGGGCGACCTCTTGGATGATCTTGAGTTGGACAGGGACCGGGAGGCGCTTCGCCACCTCGAACGCCTTGGTCTGGTCTGCGTCGTCGGTGACGAGCACAACCATGTCGGCGATGAGGTCGGGGAACTGCTCGACGAGTTGCAGGAGGATCGGGCCGAGATCGAGCGCGCTCTCCTCGACCGTGGTCGGGTCAACACCCTTGGCTACCGCAGCGTCGTGGATCAGCGTGTCGGCGTGAACCTTGTTGGCGATGGTGCGCTCGAAGATCATCACCATGGTCGGGCCGTGGACCCGCATGAGTTTGACGAGGTCGCCTGCGGACAGGCCGCGCACTTGGATGTTCTGCTCGGGCTTGTCGCCCTTGGCCTTGCGGATGGTGATCTCGGCGGTTTCAAAGCCGATGGACGAAAGCTGACTGACGGACTTCATATTTACCCTCTTCTGAAACGAGCCGGGGCCCGTAGCATCTTGTGCCACGGGCCCCGGAAGATTGCAACCCAACTTCTACCTGTCTTAGGCGTAGGCGGGTCGGCCAAGGGCGTAGATCGCCGCGTAGCTGGTGGGCTTCAGGATTTCGACCTGGAACGGGATGACGTTCCACTCGTCCGACTTCAGCGCGTAGTCTCCGTTCGGGGAGACCTTGATCCACGGGAAGAAGTAGTCGATGTCGTCGCCGACCGGGTTGAAGGCGATGAACTGCATCGCGCCTTCGACCGGCTCCGAACCCGAGAGGATGCGGTTGTAGGTCGAGGGACGGATCGTGTACGTGACCTGAAGGTCCGTGCCGTCCGCGATGCCACCGCCAACGATGACGTACAGGCGGCCCGTCTCCGGATCGACCGTGTAGTCCGTGCCGTAGACGAACTCCGTGTTGCCCGCCGAGTTCGAGTCGTTCTCGACAACCGTGAAGGCGCCGCCCGAGTTCGAGTCGGTGTCGCCACCGGCCACGAGGCCCTTCGCGCCGGCAGGGCGCGTGGTCGAGATGCCAAGCTGGTAGTAGAGGCCCTGCTCGACATCGTTGACTTCTTCGGCGGTGATCGTCGCACCAGCTTCCGTCACGACTTCTTCCTCGCCGAAGAAGAAGATGGCGACGTTCTTGATGTCGATGTTGTCGGTCGTGAAGGTGCCCGAGCGGTTGACCTGGAGAGCAATGCTCTCGTCCTTCTCGCGGATGCCGTGATCCGAGTTGAAGTGGTCGAGAACCTCTTGCTCGATGGTGAGCGAGAACTCCGGTGTGTTCCCGATATACCGGAAACCCTTTGGGGTTTGGGTGCCCGTGACAAAGCGGGCGAAACTGATTTCGCCACGACCCAGCGTGTAGTTGTTAGTGACAATGCCTTCGGTGGCGGCCATGGTGGTATCTCCTGCTGGCGGTGGTCCGTGTTCCTTACGTGTTACAGCCTCGCTGGCGTTGAAAGTCAACGCCTCACTTAGCTGTACGGATTCTCCAAGTCCTCGGCGATCTTCAGCCGTATCGCGAGCCAGAAGTACGCCTTGCCCGAGACTTCATCCGGAGGGCGGCAGACCGGGCTCCCGATCTGCATTGAGATGACCCCCGGCTTACCATTGGCCCCGCGAACACTCAACAGGGCAGGCCCAACGCCGGCCGGCGAGCGGCCCTGATCCAGCCGCTTCTTCTCTTTCGCGAGGCAGCGGCACACGTCGGCCACCAGAAGGTAGGCCGGATCGGTGGGGTTCGCCTTGTCGTCTTTGCAGAACCCCTGGATCGAGATGTCCCAATCGCCGGTCGAGTAGGGGGAGGATGCCGCAGAGTCGACCTGATCGTTGGCGATAGGCGTCTCCAGAATGGCGATCATCGGCAGGGGGTCGTTCTCCCCGTAGATGTTGCGGCCACGGAAGACGCGGCCCGCCAGATCGTGGTGGTAGCCGGTCGGCCCCGAGTTGGAATCCTCGATAGCGATGGTCTCCAGAAGCTCAGTGAGCTTGCGCATGACGCGGAGGCGGAAGGGGTAGGTCTCGGTCATCAGACGTTCTCCAGCCCGAGTTGTCTCAGGTATTCGGTTTCGAGCGCGTTGGCGATCTCGTCTTCCATGTCGGGCCAGATGCCCTTGCGCCCGCTCGCGCCGATCAGGGCTTGTGCGACCGAAGGACCATAGAGGAGCCAGAGGCTCTTAGCCAGCCGGCGCGGTCTGTAGGCCCCCGAGGGCTTGCCCGGTGAGCGCACGGCCAGCATCGTCGACTCTCCGCCCGCCTTGCCTACGCCAAGCAGGAACGCGCCCGGCAGGGCTCGCTGGCCTCCGGGTTGGACCTCGACTTTGATCTTGCCCTTCTTCGCGTTCGTGTTGGTCACGAAGCGTGCGAGGCCCGTAGGCCGCGACGCGGCGGTGAGCTTGCCTTCGAGCTTCCCGGCGCCCGCTGAGAACTGCTCGATCTTGCCGTCCTGCCCCGTGAGGTAGCGGGCAGGAAAGGCCACCTGCTGCCGCAGCATGCGGCCCGAGCGGGCCCGTGCGTCACGCAGGGTGCGGTTGATCGCACGCTGTGCGGCGATCTGCGACTTCTTCGGGATGTCTTCGAGATCGCGGAGAGACTTGATGCCGAGGATCGTCACGGAGAGGTTGGACATTTACTCCTCCGGAGGAAGAGGCAGCCCGGCCGAGTCTGCGGAATCCTGGCGCGTGACGCGAGCCGTGATCGTTTCCTGATCGTGCGGCTCGACCACGTCGATGTAGTACGACTCGCCACTCGTGACGGAGATCACATCGCCGCGCGCCGGGCTGATGCCCGCGTCTTCGAGTTCGGTGCGCCAGAAGATAACCCTCGGGACCGAGTCGAACCGCTCTGCGCTGTTGAGTGATGTGCCGGCTTGATCGCCGAGCTTCATGCCCTTCTCGTGGATGCGAACTTCCACGACGGGCAGGCCGTGCATGTTGCCAGAGGTCGAGCCCGAGAACGACGTGCTGTTGGAGTCGTTCTCGGGTGATCCGCCGACGAGATAGACGGCGCGGACCTTCAAAGTCTGGTGGACCGTTTCGCGGGCCGCCCGTTTGATGTCGCGCCATCCCATCTCAGTCTACCTTCTTCGCTGCCCCATTGAGGCCGGCGCCGAGGTCGGTCAAGTCGCGACGACGGCGGGTGGTTGTGGTCTTCTGTTCTGCTGCGGCCTTGGCGTCTGCGCGAACCTTGTCCGCTGCTTCCTTCATGGCCTTCTTCACCGCGACCTTTTCCGCGAGGCCGGGGGTCTCGGCGTCGAGACGCATACGGCGGGTCTTCGGATTGACGCGGGGGAGTTTAGCGAGAAATTCCTTCGCCTCTTTCGAGTCTGCCATTGCGGCGAAACCCTGCGCGAGGAGCGACTCGGCTTCCTTGTCCACGATGTCGGCGATCTCTCCGCCGTAGAACTTCGTGGGTCCGTCTTTGCCCACCTCGGTCGAGGTGGTGCCAACGAATAGTGCGATCTGCATGTAGTTCCCTCTAGTGCTGATGGACTAAGGGGGCGGCCCGAGAGCCACCCCCTGTCCGGTTGACCAACTCGGGTTAGGAGTTGGAGTCTTCTTCCACGACCCGAGCATGGAAGCTGCGGTTCGGGAACGGCGAGATGGCGAGCGGCGCCGACTGCGTCATGATGTTCATCGCGGACGGGTCTTGCTCGACCCACATCTTCGTGAACACCGGCTGAGCGATCAGGTTCTCGATCTCCAGGATCGCGCCGTAGGCCGACACGCCACCGTAATCGGCAGCCGTGATGACCAGGTCACGCGGGTTCATGATGTCCACGTGGTTGCCGCTGTTGTCCTCGTAGAAGTCCTCGTAGAGGACCAGCGTGAGGCCCGGCAGCGAGCCGACCACGGTCCACGGAGCATCCGGCGTGCGCGCTTGGATCAGCGAACGCGCGATGGAGTTGCCCTCGCCGCCACGGACGTTGGTGTCCATGAGTTCGAGCAGCTTCGTGTTCGAGCGCATGACGCGCCAGACTTCACGACCCATCGTGACAACCGAGCCGCGTCCGCCGAAGTCAGCGTTCGCCATCGCGTCGGTGTATTCCTGGAGTTGCGCCACGATGTCCGTGGTGGAGTCCCAGAGGCCGGTCGTCTTGATGTCCGTGAGCGCGGTGTCGCGGCCATAGTCAACTTCGACGGTCGGGCCGTCCTGATACTCGACCAGCACCTTGCCGTAGGTCACGGCTTGGAAAGCCATGATCTCCTGGCGCCGCTCGATGATCTTGCGGTGATGCTCAAGGATCGCGGCGATCTCCGCGTCGCGGTTCTGAGCCGGCGAGCGAGGCGAGTCGTCGTAGAGGTTGCCGGGGCGGCGCGTGAACTGCTCGCCGGGGATCACCGGGTCTTTCAGCTTGATATAGGCCGGGCTGAAGGACGCGGCGGTCGAGCCACGGCGCCGGTAGGACGGGCGGCCGGGGTTCTGCGGCAGAGAGAACGTCGCGACCTCGCGGTTGCCGACGATCTTTTCCCAGATGATCGCTTGCTTGTCCGACTGGAAGATGTTGGACGAGAAGCCGCCGAGATTCCGCCAGTAGTTGCTGACGGTTTCGAGGCGCTGGTCGCGGAATACGCCCAGCAGCGCACGGGGGGAGAGAACTTCGAGAGACATTGGGGCGGCCCTTTCTTATCGGCTGCTGGACGGCGGGGGTTAGGACGGGGTGCCGGGGGTTGCGGTTGCGATCTGATCGACGCCGAGGGGCGTGCGGTCGAGAGCGCGGCGGAGGAGGGCGAGAGACCACGAAGCATCTTTCGCGATGACATCGTAGTTGAAGACGCCGTCCGTGTAGTAGGACACGTCCGTCACGTCGGCGCCGACTTCCGAGTTGGAGTCGCTGCCGCCCGAGTTGGAGTCATCGACCGCCACGACGGCGGAGGTGATGCCAACCGGCTCTTGCGAGCCGTCGGTGGCCGTCTGGACGGACGGAACGATCAGGCCCGTGCCGGTGACGCGGCCAACGAGCGTGTTGACGGGGATGTCAACAGTCGTCTTGCCACGGCCAACCATGGTGGGGGCCTTGAACCACAGACCGTTCGTCTGCGTGAAGGTGTCCGAGCTTTGAACCGGGACGCCGGGCGGGTTTGAAGTGAGGGCGGTCATGTGACTTACTCCGTGGGGGTCTCAGGGGCTCGGCGGCTTAGTGCTTCGCGGTTGACTTGGGCTCGCCGAAGCGAGCGGCGAGGACGCGGGCCGCAGCAGCCGCATCTTTCTGTTCGGCGGTCATCTGCTCCTGCGTTTCCGAAGCAGCAGCGCCAGGGCCTTTGCCGGCGTCCGCCATGAGCTTGTCGAAGGCCGGGTTGCCGCTGTTGGTCGCGGTGTCGGCTTTCGGCTCGACCTTGGCCTCTTCCGGCATCTTGCCGAGGAACGCCTTGGCCTGATCGACCGTCATGTCCGTGTCCATGGCGCACGCTTCAGCGGCGGCCGGGCGGGTCTTGGCTTCGTCCAGACCCTTGATCGCGACGATGCGCTGCTTGGCTTCGGCACGGGCGGTCGCGGCGGCAGCCGCAATGGCGGCATCGTGATCGGCCTGCGGGACGGTCTTGGCTTCGGTTGACATCCTAGTATCTCCTGTGTCGCCCATGAGGTGGGCCGCAAATTCACTCATCGCCTCATCGAAGGCGCCAATGGCGTCGGCGAGTTGTTCCGTTACAGCCTCACTGGCGGTGAAAGTCAACGCCTCAGTCTTGCGGACTTTTGCGTCGCTGATTCCACGGTTGCGGGACACCTGCGAACAGAACACGCCGTAGGTCTCGTCGATGCGGGATTGGATGCGGTCTTTCGCACCTTCCGAGAGGGCCTGGTACGGGTTGCCGTCCACCTTGTGTTTACCCGCGTAAATGAAGGTGATCTCGACGCCTTCCATCTCCATCGCCTTGGCGAAGTTGATGTGCATCGTGACCACGCCAATCGAGCCCACGCCACCCGTGCGGGAGACCGTGATCCGCTCTGCGGCGGAGGCCACCGCGTAGCCGGCGGAATAGGCGTGCTCGTGCGAGAAGGCGCGGATCGGCTTGACCGAGCGCGCGGCGTAGATGCGGTCGCAAAGCTCGAAGCACCCCGCGACGTGGCCGCCGGGGGTGTCGCAGACGAGGGCGATGCCCTTCACTTCGGGATCGGCGAGGCCGCGTTCGAGGGCCTTCTGGATGTAGTAGTATCCGGTGGCATACGAGCCAGCGGCATACGGGAAGTTGTGGAGCAGCGCACCCTTGACGGGGATGTGCAGGATGCCCGCCTTGACGGTGTAGGGCTTGTACGCGGACTGCCAATCACCGGCTTGCGGCCAGTAGTCGTCGTGCATCATGTCGCCGTTGGCCGCAGCCATCAGCGCCGGGAAGTGGGTGTCTGCCGCTAGAGCGCGAATGCAGGCCGTGATGCGGTTCGACTGATCCGGAGCGACGAGGATCGGATCGAAGTCACCGCCGACGAGCGTGGAGAGTGCGAGGGGCTGGCTCATTCGGTTACGTCCTTCTTCTTCTCTTTCTTCGCCGGGTCCGTTTCGTTCGAGTCACGCGCGTCGCCGCTGATGGCGTTCTGCATGTTCGGGTCTTGGTCTATCGGCATCAGATCGTATTCCTTGAGAAGTTCCTTCTCGCGTTTTTTCTGCTTTAGCACGCGGCGCCAATCGGCGCCATATGTGCGCGCAAGCTCGCGCTCCAGCGTCGAGAGGTTGTTGTTGATCTTCAGGACCGAGGCTTGCGTTTCCTTCAGTTCGTCGATCTGGTCGCGGCCAACGCCGAGCCATTCGCACTGCGTGTAGGCATCGCGGTTCATGCCCTCGTAGAAGTCGGGCTTGCCCTTCATGGTCTCCAGAAGGCCCTTGCCGACGGCCTCCTCGAACCACAGGCGGTAGATGTAGGTCGCGAAGCGATCCGCCACCATCCGCTTGCGCGAGGACATCGTCTTGTCGGTCTGGTTGAGCGCGGCGCGCAGCGACGAGTAATTCGACTGCGACGTGTCGCGGCTGAGTTCTTCGTAGGACACGCCGAGGTTCGCCGCGATGTAGCGGAGCAGGGACGACTCGAACTCGGTGCCGAGCGGGCCACCCTTGCCGGCCGGGCGCAGTTCGAGCTTCTGGCCGGGGAACAGGTGCGGGATGCGAACGCCGTCGATGGAGAGCGAGCGCGATCCACCGGAGTATTCGTTGACCGCGCCGAGGTAGTTCTCGGCCCACGTCACGAGGTTGTCGTCGTCGCCAGTTCCCAGAGCCTCATACGCCTGGCTCGGAAGCTCGGCTTCGATGGAAGCCGCGAACGTCGCGTTGACGACCGCGTTCTGGAGGTTGATGTCGCGCCACTTCTTCGTGATCCGCATCTCTTTGAGTGCGGACACGAGATCGGAGATGCCGCGCGTCTAGTCGATGCGCTGTTGCTCCATGATGTGGATGATGCGCTGGCGGCCCCATGCGGTGCGGGCCGGATAGTTCGACCACTTCGAGGCATCCTCGGGCCGGGACATCGCAACGTCTGACGGGTGCGCGTCGCGAATCCAATAGCTGATCGGAGCGCCATAGTAGTCACGCTCGACGCCGGCACGCAGGCGGCCCTGCGGCAGCCCACCATACGGGTTCGAGAGACGGTCGCTCTCGATCATCTGGATCGCGGTCTGATAGGGCCGCGCCATCGACGAGCGCATGTATTCGGCGGAGGCGAGGACTTCGCCGCTCGCGAGGTAGACGCCGACCGCAAGGCGCACGAGGCCCGTCAGCGTGTTGTGGCGCGAAGCGTCGGGCCAGTTGTCGGGGCTCTCTGCCCACAGACCGAACTTGCTCTCGACCTCTTCCTGAAATTCCTCTTCCCACTTCTCGTCCTTGATGCCGAGAGCGAGCGCGTTCGGCTTGGCCGAAAGCATGAACATCGAGCCGACCACGCCGTCCCGGTGGAGGCGTTCGCCGGCTTGCACGTAAGCGTCGTTCCGCAGCACGTCGCGTGCCCGGCCGGTGGCTTCGTCCCGTTCGTCGAGGATGTCCGCGTCGGCGGAACGCAGGGCGGGCGACCAGAGGGCCAGGTCGCGGTTCGTCTTCGACGCGCCTTCATGCGCGCCGCCTACAAGGGCGAGGTCTCGGCCCGGCCGCACGCGAGAGGGTTGCGCGTTTGACCGGGACCGATCCTCTCCCGAGGGAGCTTCGATTCCGAGGATGTCTTCAATGCTGCGACGAGTCATCCCATCCACACCTTGATCGGGCCAGAGCGCGTAGACACTTCGGCGAGTTGATCCGTGAGTTCCTGAATGTAGGCTTTCAGCGCCGCACGGTTGGCCGGCGTGTATTCCACCCGCTCACCGTTCTGATCGACGACCACACGCGGCGCTCCGCCGACGACGAGGTTGTGATACGCGGTCTCGGCAGCGGTCTTGCGCGCCGTCAGAGTCGCTATTTGTGCGGATGTAAGCGCCATATCTGAGCCCTCGGCATGATTGCAAGCAATAACCTTGAGCCGCCCGGAATGCAACCGGACGGTCAAGCCATGGATTCTCCCAAGGCGGAGAGCTTCTTACGGGGCTTTGCCTTGCTCACAAAGCCACCTGCGGCGGGGCCCGAGATCACGAGATCGTTGTGGTCCCATTCCTTGGCCCAACCCGGCGGTGTGTCCCAATCCATCGTCTCGCCACGGATGCGCGCGTCGATCTGGAGAGACACGACGTAGTAGAGCAAGTCCCACGCTTCGTTGCGGCGACCCTTGCCGGTCGTCTCCCACCCTTTCGGTGTGCGGACCTCGGCGGTCAACTGCGTGTAGAGCCAATCCTCGGCCCAACGAGGGAAGTGAACCATGCCGCCGCCGGGCTCGGTCCTGCCGAGCATCGCGTAGGCCGTGTCCTTCTGGAGGTTCGAGTTGATGAAGCCCACAGGGATGTCGCCGCGTGCGCCGGCCTTGCGATCCTTGCGCTGCGAATCCGGGTGATGGATTTTGTATCGCTGCGCAGTCTTCGACGGCTCGCCCTTCAGCAGTTGGAACCGTTTGTGGTGGCCGCCCGGGTGAGTGTCGCGGAGCCAGCGCCAGAAGTTGTAGGCGTTCGTCGTGACGCCTTCCTTACCGCCCGAGTCGCAGCCCACGAGCTTGATCTGCATGTGGCGGCCCGAACCATCGGCGAGCGGGTACGTGCGCTCGATCACCTGATCGACGAGCAGGTGCCAATCTTCAGGATACGCGGCGGGGTCGATGGGCTCGGGGTCGCCGTCCACGTCGAGTCGGAGCGACTTGCGAATCTTGAACATGTCCACGTGCCAGACATCGCCACCAACGCCGAAGCCGTAGACATGCACGACGAAGGTCGAGCGCATGCCGGCCTGCACGTCGATGGTCGCCATCATGTAGCGGACACCGTGAGGCACGACCGGCTCGCGTTGTGAGCCACCCCAATCCTCGGCGCGTGCCTTCAGTTCCTCGGGCAGGCGCTCGGACATCAGCGCCTTCGGGATGTACGCCTCGCCCTGGTCCACGTTGACGGTGGACTTCAGTGATTGCTCGGAGCCGGTCTTCTCGTATTCCTCGCTCGCCTTCAGGAAGTTGAAGACGAGGGTCTGCCATGTCGCGAACGCGGCGGCCGGGCCCTTGAGCCAGAAGCTCGCGATCTCGCTTCGCACCGGAGTCCCCGTGATGCGACCGTCCTGCTGCCAGACCTGCCCGTCGCGAATCCATTTGCCGCCGAGGTTGAGACGGTGCTTCTGCGAGTGCTGGATGTGCGTCAGGCAGTGCGGGCACTCCATGGTGGCGCGCTCGGACTTGAACACGTCGTCGCCTTCCTCGGGCCACTGAAGCAGGCTGAAGGACGGCTCGAACTTGCCACGGCAATCAGGGCACTCCCAGAACCAGCGGCGCCGGTCGCCACGGTTGAACAGCGAGAGGATGCCCTTGGTCGGCGGAGCTTCGTGCTTGCTGCTGGCGATCCACTTCGGGTTGTCCACCGTGAAGCCCGGCGAGGACTCCGCCACGGTCATGCCGAAGCGGCGGAACGTCGTCGCGCGTTTGCGTGCCAGATCGAAGGGCGAGCCTTCGCCGTCGATGTCCTCGGGCATGCGGTCGTAGTCAGTGAGCCACAGGCGCGGGATCGGCTTACCCGAGAGTTCGGAGATCGCAGGGTGGCCGAGGGTGAGCAGCATCCCACTGCGGAACTGCGTGTCGAACACGTTCTCGTCGAGCGTCCTCTCGCGAAGCTGCGGCACGTCGCGATAGAGACGCGAGAGACGACGGAGCGAGAAGTCGCGGGCTGCCGTGTTCGTCGGGTTGATGATGAACATGTCTGCCGGATCGCAGATCGCGGAGTACGTGACCCAACTCAGGAATGGGTCGGTCTTACTGGCCTGCGCCGGGCCGACAAACACTGCACCCGTGTATTCGTGGGAAGTCAGCGTGTCCTGAAACTCGACGCTGTAGGGCGCGATGCTGCGGATGTACGGGCCGACGTAGTTGCCGGGGTTGTCCATCCAGCGATACTTCTCGGCGGCCTCGGTGACAGACAGGCGCTCGGGCGGGCGCACGGTCTCAGCCGCAGAAGCGACCATGTCTTCGAGACAGAGGAACTTAGGCCCCTTCATCTTCGTCCACCTCTATCGAGGGGTCGGGCCCGTGGTCGAGCGCGCTCAGCGTGTTCTGATGCTTCGGCATCTCGACAAGAGCCCGGTAGAGGTCTTCACGGAGCGCGTCGACTCTGGCGATCAGGGCGAGGTACTGCTCGCGCGGCATCCCCGCTTCACGCTCCACGTCGTCGGCCCACACCTGCGTCGTCTGCTTGATCCGCTTGAACGCCTCGGCGAGGACCGAGAGCACGCTCTCGGTCGGCCAGAGTTCGCCGGCTGCCTGCTGATACTTGAGCCGTTTGTTTTCCGCGTCCCAGAACTCTTTGCGGAGCATCGGGGGAAGTTCCGTCGGGTTCATGGTCTTGATGTAGTCGCGGATGTCGAAGCGCGGCTTGATGAGGTAGGAGAGCGCCAGCAGCGGGTCGTAGAGTTCGGAGCCCGACATCTTCCCGATGGCAGGGCAATCGCTCAGCCGTTTCTTGACGGTCTTGCGATCCATGCGCGTGAAACCGCCAAGCCACGTGAGCGAGACCCCCTTGCGGAGCTTCGCCCAATCGGTCTCGACCGTTTCGCGCTCGACCTCCTCGGCTTCGTTGCCGAGCAGATCGTCGAGGTTGCGGCGGCTGCGCGCCATCAGACTTCACCCTTCATGTATCGGAGCACGGCTTCGATCTCCTCGACGGTGCCGTTGCCCTTTAACTCGTTAGCACGCCACGAGATTACACGCACGTTGCCTTTAACGTATCCGAGGGCGGGCACGATCTTGTCAAGACTCGGGCTGGTTGGGCAGTTACGCCCTCCGCCTACTTTTAGTTCGAGCCCAAGGACCGGACACCTCTCAGGGAGCACAATGTCTGAAGGCTCGATGTCGAAAGGAAGACCCGCTTCCTCCGCACGAGCCTTGGCCCCGCGCCACGTCACCTTCGCCCACTGTTCCGGCCTTCGGTATAACGAGTTCAACTGTTTCTTGACCTTCTCGCGAAAAGCAGGATCGGCTTCATACTTCTTAACGTGCCAATCGGCCCTACGGGTGTTATCTTTCTTGCGTTGAATTGGGTCAGCCTTCCGGCTGCGATCAACGGCTTTCTGTTTCTCTTGGCGGCTTGCCCACGCGGCAGGGTCCGCTTTGATAGCGGCGTACCTTTCCCTGTCTCGATCCGCGTCTCGCTTCGTTCGGGTTCTCACCGCCAGTGTTCCTTTATCCATGGGCTGATCGCCTGCCGCTCAGGCTTCCAGGGGCTATGGGGTCCGTTGCACTGCACGACTCGTGCCCCTGCCGGCAGGGGTCCACCCGTGGGCTCGTGCTTCAGTTGATCGACGAGATTGCGCTGGCGCCACGAGGCGTAGTGCCAGAGGTTACGCGGGCAGATGTCGTCGCGATAGCAGTAGAGGCCGTCCTCGCGAGTGATCTTCGTGATCTTGTGGTTGGCCTTGATCGCCAGCCACGCCTGATCGCTGCCGCCGTAGCGCAGGCCGCGACCCTTGACGTTGTTCTGCCAGAGGTTGCGGTCGAACTCGGTGAAGACCTCGGGAGCGACGCCGTGGTCCGCGATGACGATGGAGCCGTTCACCGGCTGCGGGCCAAGCTCGACGCCCGACATGAGGAACGGCTCGGTGCGACCGAAGATCGGACTGCAGTCGTCAACGAGGACCATGTCGAGATCGAACCACGACCAGCGCGGCTCGGGGATGATGTTGCGGAACGAGTTGTCGAAGCACTTCAGACGAACGAGGCACTTGCCGCCTTGATCGGCGAGGTCATTCCACAGCGGCACGACCTGGTCGCCCTCTGCCTTGAAACGCTCGCGAGTCTTCTTCGAGTCGGAGATCACCACGATCCGGTACGGGATGTGGAGGTTCCGACCGAGCATGTTCTTCATTATCCGGATGTAGTCGTCGGAGAACTTGTCTCCCCACGACCACAGGATGATCGGCAGCACGTTAGGCGATGTCATGTTCTTGTCCCTCTGGGAGATATGGGTAGGCTTTGAGCGCGGAGTCGGGATTGAGGTTGTAGACAGCAACCCCACGTTTTTTGAGATCGGCAGGCTGGCGCGCGAGGCCCCACTGCTGGCGTTTGTAGCGATCATTCCAATCCTCAGTCAGCGTGCCCGTGAAGTGGCGTTCCTTGTTCGGGCCGGGCTTCACGTCCACGCCCACCAGAAGGATGCGGCGCGATCCACGGAGCACCGCGTAGTTGATGGCGAGCGCGGTCGTCGTGAATGTTCCGCGTAGTTCGGCCGGGTTCTTCGAGAGCCCGCCGCCGGCCACCTTCGGGATGAACCGGATGCGGTCGTCGTGAAGCTCGGGCGGCAGGGGCTTCGGGTCCGTGTAGAGGATCAGCGGCCCCTTGTAGCCAGACAGGTCTGGCGTGCGGCGCGCGTACCGATGATCGCCGATCATCAGCACCTCGGCGTGAGGCACCTTCAGGTAGCCGTCCTTGACCGCTATCGTCTTCAGGCCCGCGATGCGCTCGAAGTTGAACGAGTTCACCGACGGGCCCGAGGCGACGATAGCGACCGTGCAGCCAGCCCAATCACGAGGGACGACGTGAGACTTCATTCGTCAGTCGAACCGATGCCATCATTCTTGAACGGGCGCACGAGCACCGCGAGTTCAACGCCGATGCGCTTGGGCTTGATCGGATCAACCTCGACCACCTCGGCGAAGTGCTTCTTCAGGCGCTCCATCCACCACTTCGTCGGCTTGACGATGAGGTGCGCGTTGCGACCGTCGGCGAGGGTCTTGTTCGCCAGGCGTTGCGAGATCACCAGCAGGCCGCGCACCTTAACGAGCGAGGCGATGTGCTCCAGCACGTTGTCGAGCATGTCCGGTTCTACGTGCTCCAGAACGTCGTTGCAGGTGACGAAGTCTGCCGGCTTCGGCATCTGCGGCGCGGTGACGGGGTCATAGCCCTGTGTCGCCACCATAGGCGCGCGGGCCGCGATCTCAGCGAGCAGGTTGCCCTTGCCGCAGCCGTAGTCGAGATACGAGAGGGCGCCGGCACCCGTCATGTAGTCGAGCACGCGGTCGGCCCACGCATCGCCCTTGCCGCCGTACTTCGCCTTGCGGCCATGAAGCTCAGCGTTGAGCGCGCGATACTGTTCGGAGATGAGTGGCTTGGTCATTTGATCCTCGTGATGAGCACAGCAAGTTCGGATGCGGCTTTCGTCTCGTCGAGGATAGGAACCTCTTCGATTCTGTAGGGGCCTGCGAAAGCGACGGCGATGGTCTGGAGCCACCACTCGCGCGGCTTCACCAGCGGGTGCGTGTCGCGCTTCTTCGGCGAGCGGTTGCGCAGCGAGATCGTGATGAGGGCGCCGTTGCGAGCGCAGCGGCGGATGTCGGTGAGGACCGCGTCATACATGCCGACCTCTACGTGCTCCATCACGTCGATGCAGGTCACGAAGTCGGCGGGCATCGGCGTGATGTCGCCGAACGCAGGCTCATACGACGTGCCGGTGAAGTGCAGGCCGTCGGGGTGTTCGAGAACGTGGTACGCGAGGGCGCTTCGACCAGCGCCGTAGTCGAGGATCGACTCCGAGGCCGTCTGGTGCATGTAGGCCACGACACGGTCGGCCCATCGGTGCCCGATGATGCCGAAGTTCGGGTCGCGGTCGTGCAGCGCCTTCAGACGCTTGCGGTGCTCGACGGTGATGGTCATTGCTTGTTCGCTCGCTGCGCTTCGATCTCTGCCGCCGCGTGGACCCACAGGTCTGCGAAGCGAACGCTCTTGTGGTTGTAGAACCACGGGCCACCGTTGGTGTAGTGGATGCCGGCCGGCGGCTGCGCGCTCTCCCACTCATACTCGCCTTCGAGCCAGTTCCACGTCTGCGGAACGCCGAGGATTTGATGTTCCGCGATCCAGTTGAAGCGGTGCAGGTCGGCGGCCTTGGCGCTGTTCACATACTCCGGTGTCAGTTGCCGACACTGCGGGTTGTTGAACAGCATCAGCGACGACCAATTCTTGCGGGGGTACGCGACCTGGGGCTGCCCATCCATCTTGAAGGCGGCCTTGGGCGTGTAGTCGTGCTTCACGAGGGCGACGCCGTACTGCACCGGCTGCACCTTGTCCTGCTCGCCACGGACGAAGTCGAGGAGGCTCTTGATGTCGCGGGTGAAGAGGAAGTCGCAATCCACGAAGAGGGCCGTGCCCTTGTAGCCGCACAGGTAGGGCACGAGGAAGCGGGTGTGGGCGAACTCGGTCGAGGCGGGCTCGTCTGCCGGGCGGGTGTAGATACCCCGCTCCCGCAGCTTGTCCTGCTTCAGGCCGACGATGGCGAGCGGGATGGATGTGTGGGCGCGGAGCGAGGCAGCGCAGACCTCGAACGCGGCGTGTTCTCTGGCGTCGTAGCCGATGAAGACGTGTAGCATGTCAGTTCCCTCTAGTGCTGCCTTATAGCGCGGCCCTACCGCAATCGCAACTCTCGGTCGATGTCTTCTTTCGTGATCCGGACCCGGCTCCTCAGATCGTCCTCTTCGGCCTGTTTTACGGCCTGGTTGTAGATCACGTCCTCGTCCCGCGTGCCCCGTGCGAGGATGTGGCGGATGTAGACGTGCGGGGCCTCTTGGCCGGGCCGAGGCAGACGCATGTTCAACTGCCGGTAGGTCTCGCCCGATTCCTGTAGGCCGTACCAGATCAGGTTGTGGCCGCCGTACTGCATGTTGGTCCCGTGCGAGATGTTGCCGGGGTGGACTGCGAGGTTCCTGATCTTGCCTGCGTTCCAATCTTTGATCGCGTTCTTCCCGTACTCGTCGAAGAAGACGACCTTCTTCCCGAACCGCTTCCTGATCGCTTCCTTGTCGAACTTGTAGCTCCACGCGATCAGGGCGTGGTGCCCGTCGAGATCGCGGATCATGTCTTCAAGCACGTTGAGTTTGTAGTCGTGAACGAAGATCGCGTTTCCACGTTCGCGGTACATCGACCCGTTGGCCCACTGAAGCTGCTTGCTCGTGAGCACTGCGGCGTTGATCGCTTCGATGTCGCGCTTCTCATCGTAGTTCTCACGGGAGAATTTTTTATACTCGCGCATGAGCGACGGCGGGAAGTCTACCCACCGTGTCGTGAAGGGGTGCGTGATGACCGGCGGGAGCTTGATGTGGTCCTCGGCGCGCAGCGAGATCATCAGGTCGGAGCACCTATCCATGATCTCGTCTTTGGCGCCGGGTCGAGGCTTCAGCGTGAAGCCGTTGTAGCTCTTGGAGAACCACCGCTCCTCGAAGTCGGATTTCTTGATGCCGAGTCGCTCGCCGCCGTCGAGCACGTACATGAGACCCCACATGTCGTGGACGCCTTCGGGAGACGGTGTGCCGCTCATCTCGATCACGCGCTCGCACATCTTGCGCGCACGCGCGAGGATGCCGAAGCGTGATAGCGGCTTCGAGCCTTTGCCGCCGCCGGCTCGTGTGGTGCGCTTGCGGCCTTCCTTCAGCATGGACGCTTCGTCGATGACGAGCGTGTTCCAGAACCACCCGTCTTCGCCGCCGATCACCTCCCAGAGCCACGCGAGGTTTTCCTTGTTGATGATGTGCAGGTCCACGTCCTTGTCGAGCGCGGCGAGACGTTCGGCCGGGGTGCCACACATCACCGCGTAGGTGATGCCGCGAAGGTGTCGCCATGTGGCGATCTCGGTCGGCCACGTATCGGTGGCGACGAGCAGCGGCGCGATGACGAGGCCGCGAAAACGCTTGCGGCGCTGCTGCTTCCGCTTCTCTTTGTCCTCGGCGACGAAGTCCAGCACGGCCTCGGTCTTGCCCAACGACATGTCGATGGCAAGCAGGGCCGAATCCATATCGTGACACTTCATGGTCGCGAAAAGCTGGTATCCACGTCGCTCGAAGTCAAAGCGGGTCTTAGGCATAGGGGCCGAGCTTCAGTGCTTTGCGGGCCTGGTCGTGCGTGTCGCAGACGTAGACGTGATGGCCTGCGGCCTTGAGTTCGCGGTGACGCTTCAACTGCCGGCCATCCGGCGGCTCGCCGACCTTTTTGTATTCGATGATGACCGGCTGCGGGTGATCCTTGCGGAAGTGCCAACGGTCGGGGCAGCCCCCGATGCCGATGATCTGCATCTTCCACACGAGCCAGCCGGCACGCTCAGCTTCCCCGTCGGGGCCGCTGATGTCGAGTTCGAGCACGATTTCTTTGGGCGTCGCCATTATCAGTCCTTGATCCAAACCTTGCCAATGCTCCCCTTGGCATACAGGGGTAGTTCTTTCTCGGTGGCCCACGGCATGGGCTCACGCAAGCATTCTTCCATCGTCTTCAGCACCCACTCTGCCTTGCTCTCCTGCGCGATGGCAACGGGTTCGTCGTGGACGTGGAGGACGAGGCGACCGACGTTGCGCGGCACGCGCTTGCGGAAGCGCATCATCGAAGTCGCGAGGATGTCGCGCGAGATGGCTTGGTCCGCGTTTTCCGTCAGTTTGCCGGGGTGCGTCTGGATGCGGACCCACTTGTTCTTGTCGTTGAGACCTTCGTAGGTCAGCGAAACTTTCTCTTTGGTCTTCTTCTTATTCGGTTCCTTGCACAGGAACTCGGGCAGGTACTTTTTCTGCTTCTCGCACCAGATCAGTTCCACGTCTTCGAGACGCGGGCGCATGTAGCTCAAGCAGCGGCCCGAGGGCAGCCACATCTGGAGGAAGGGGCCGCTGCGGGCGAAGCGAACCGGGCCTGCCCACGCTTCCTTGTCCGTTTTCATCGTGAGCTTGGCGGCCTTCTCGATCTCCCACCAATACGCGACGGCGTCCTCGTAGGTGTCGCGCCAGACACGCACCGAGTCGATGGCTTCCTGCGCGGTGAGCTTCACACCCATGTTCCACGCATAGCCGAGCAGGCCCGTGGCCTCCATCTCGCCGGTCTTGTGGTTCTCTTTCTCCTCACCAGCAGACAGCATGTAGCCGCAGCCAAGCACGCCCGGCTTCGCGACGGTACGCTTCTTCTTGTTGCCGGCGGCGACCTCCGCCGCGATTGCCTCGTAGGTGTCACCGTACATCTTCGTCGCGAAGTCGATGTAGGGATCGAGGTTGTTGCGGAAGACGTTGAGAATCTTCTGGTCGCCCGAGAGATAGCCGAGGACGCGGTTCTCGATAGCGTTCAAGTCAGCGGAGACCATGACCATGCCCTTCGGCGCCTGCACCGTCGGACGGATGCAGGTGGAGAGCATGTCGATGGGGCCGGGCTTCTGCACGTCCTTCCACGACTTGTCGTAGACCAACTCAAGAGCTTCCGGTGTCAGGTGCTCCAGATGCTCGACGCAGACCTCTTGCAGCTTCTCCAGAGCCGGATGCGGCCGGGCTAGGTTCTGCGGCTGGATGAGTCGACCGGACCAACGCCAGGTGCGCTGCGCGCCCGCGAACTGCAAGCAGCCTTGAATGATGTCGTGGTCGAGATCGACCGCGCGCTCCATGGCGTAGTATTTGTCGGTCGAGGTCTTGGCGATCTCGGCGCGCATCGCGAGCACTTCCCGCACGGTGTCAGAGAGGCGCGTGTCCTCGGCGGCCTTCTTCACGTGCGCGGCCTGCATGTCACTGAAGCGATAGCCGTTGTCGTTGAGCCATTCGAGAAGCTGCGGGTTCGAGCGGGGGTTATCGACCCCGGTCAACTGCTTGATCCGCGCGTATCGCTTCGCCCTGATGTGCTCGACGAACTTGATGGCGTTCGTCACGACATTCATGTTGATCGGGATGCCGTCGTTGTTGATCTCGTAATCGAGGCACCACAAGTCCCACTCATGCTGCGGCAAGTCCCATTTGCGGATGCGGTTGTAGATGCCACGCTCCGCCGCGATGTCGGCGCGGTTGTATCCCTTGAACTCGTCCCACTCCTCGGGATCGGTGAGGTAGTCGGACCAGACCCACGGCTTGTGCTTGGTCGGCTTGCGAGGCTTGCAGAAACGGTTGATGAGCGCCTTGCCGCGCTGCTCTTTCTGGAGATCGAGCGGGAGGTCGAAGATCGGCCCGGCCATGCCGAGGCCGGTCGGCGCGGAGAGGCACATCGCCTGCGTCTGCGTGCAGCGCCACTCGTCGGGGAATATCTCGACGCCGCAGACCTCGCGCCAGACCGACATCTCCATTGATGCGTTCCACGAGCGTTTCTGCACTTCGGGATCGCGGATCGCGTCACGCAGATCGCCGGGCATCTTCTCGCCCTCCGCCGGCACCCACTGTTCGATGGGGCCGTTGTCGAAGGCGTAGGCGAGCATCAGGACTTTGGTGGAGGGATCGCGCGCATAGCGGCGGGCGCCGACTTTCTTGATGTCGGAACGAGACTTGGTCTCGAAGTCATTGAAGAAGATCGTCACCGAGGACGGCCTCGTTTCGCTTCGGATTCGGGGGTGAGGGGTCTCACGTTGATCTCCCAATGCCGCAAGCGCCAGGCGGAGTACGCCTCGCGCTTCTCGGCATCAGTCGCCCCCTCCGGTAGTGAGGTCGGAGGGGGCACTGAGTCGTCAACGTAGAACGGTTTGGGCTCAGAAGGGGATGTCATCGTCATCCCGATTGCGGCTGCGGCGCGAACGCGGGGCGTCCTCGTCGTCATCGCGGTTGCGGCGCGAACGAGGAGCTTCCTCCTCGGCGTCGCGGTTACGGCGCGAACGAGGAGCTTCCTCCTCGGCGTCGAAGCGTTCGCGGCGACCGCGCGGAGCGTCGTCCTCATCGCGGTCGCGGTTGCGGCCACGCGGGGCGTCATCTTCGTCACGGCCACGGCGCGAGCGCGGGGCGTCGTCTTCATCACGATCACGGCCACGACCACGCATCGGGACATGGCTGCCCTCGTCGTCGTCTTCGTGTGCCTTGAACTTGCTGAGATCGGCGGCGCCTTTGCCGAACGCTTCGCCCTTGCGGAAATACTGGACGATCTCCAGCGAGGCGTTCACCTGGTCGTTCCACTCGTCGTAGGCGTAGATGCGAACGAGAGCGTTGACGTAGCACCCGCCGTAGGGCTTTCCGTCCTTCTCTTCCGCACGAGTCATGTCGGCGAGGAAGACCTGCGGCGCACTCTTGGCCGGCGCGGCGGCTTTCAGCAGCATGCAGCCCTGAAGCTCGTCCTTGTCGGTGTCATCACCATCCACGAGGCAGAGGTTCTGCTCCTGGATTTTCGGGGGGTTCTTGCCCCACTTGTCGGCGATCACGTCGTCGATTGCGTCCTCGATCTCCTCGATCAGCTTCTTGTGCTTCTTCTTGTCGAGGATGAAGCCGCAGGTGTAGCGCGGCTTGGAGTTCGGGTCGGCCTTGCCCTTCCGCTGGAAGGTGGTCGGCTCGAACAGGTGGGGGTGGGAGCAGCGAACGTCTTCGAGATAGACTTCGACGTTCAAGTTTTTCTGACCTTTGGCGGCCATGGGGTAGTCCTTTCACGGTTTCAACGGTTTCACAGATCAACGCCTTTCGGCGTGCGTGACAATCGACCTACAGCTTTCTCAAGTCAACCCTCCTCTTCCTCATCTTCAAAATGCTCGGTGAAACGCTCGCGCATCGTCGCCATTGGTTTGCGCGGATCGGTGAGGGGCACCAGCACAGGTTTTCCCGGTGCTTGCACGACGTGCGGCTTCAGCTTGTCCTTGCCGCCCTTGCCGAGAACTTTCTGCGCGGTCGCAGGCGAGATCAGCTTCTTCGGTTGGAATAGCTCGACATGCTCGGGCAGCGTGTCCTCCAGCCATTCTTCAGCGGCTTTCTCATCTGCCCACTGACGGATGCCGAGACGGCCCTCGACGACCTTCTTCCCGCCGCCATCCTTGCCCGCCATGCAGTCGTTGATGTGCGCTGCGTGCAGGCGCTTGAGCCACTGCGTGAGGGCGGGCGCCATATCGAGGATGCGGGCGCGGTGTTCGGGGTCGAGCGTTTCGAGCGGCGGTAGCTCGGGCTCTTTGTGCGTGCGGCCTTGGAACTGCTTCAGCTTGAGCCGGGCCTTGTTGAGGTTCCACTCGTCGTATTCGCGGCAGTGGCCGTTGACCGCTGCCTTGCAGTATCCGCACTGCTTGTCGCCCGGCGTGCGCGGTGCGTCGGCGTCATAGGTCAAGGCACCCTTGTCCTTCACCTCGGCCATGAAGTCCATGAGTTCGTCGTAGGTGCAATACATCTCACCGCCGCCGCCCTCGTTGCGCGGCTGGTCGATGACGATGCGGAACAGCGGATCGGGCGCGTCCTTCGGCCAGATTTTCTTGGCGTACTGATCCCAGAAGCCGCCGGCATAGATGCGAAGCTGGCGGTTGCCCTCCGCGCGCACAGGCAGGCCCGCGCCATACTTCAGATCGCGGATCGTGATGAGGCCGCGCTTGACGTTGATGATGCCCACGTCGAGCGTGCCGAACTGCCCCGGCAGCCAGCGGTCGAGCGTGACGCGGTTCTCGTAGAAGTGGCGACCTGGTGTGTCGCGAATCTCGTCGATGATGGGAAGCAGCGCCTCGACCATCTCGTCACCGATGACGAACTTGAACTCGCCATGGAACATCGTCTGCCCAAGGAAGTCGTGGGGCTCCAGACCGTACTTCAGGCAAAGCTCGAAGACCTTGTGGGCGACGCTACCCTCGGCGGCCCATTTGCTATCCTCGTCGGGCTCGCGGGCCTCTGCCGCAACGCTTCCCGCGCAGAGCATCCAGCGGTCGGCGCCAGATGGTGATAGCCTTGCGTGATCGCTCATGTGTGCCTCTCACTAAAAGGGGCCGCCGGATCAGCGGCGGCCCCTCGGTAGTGCTGGTGGTGTCCGGTGCGCTTGTTGCCTTACGGCCCTGCCGCTGTGACCCGGCGCAGGATGGTGAGGCTAGTCCTTCGGGAAGCCCTTGAACTTGCCGTCGATGAAGTCCTCGACCCAATCGAGCACGTCGTCGAAGTCGCGCGAGTCGATGTCCGAGGTCTTCTCGGCTTTCAGGAAGTCGAGGATGTCCTCGATGTGGTTGCGGCGCTTCTCTTCGGCGTCCTTGTCCTTGGTGTTCAGGAACTCCGCGAAGCACGCACGGATGTCGTCGAGCTTGACCTTGCCTTCGGCCGGGCGCTTGAACTTCGGTGCTTCCTTCTCTTCCTTCTCGGCGGAAGCCCGGCGGCGACGCGGAGCAGCCTCTTCCTTGTCGGCCGGCTTGTCTTCCTTGTCGGCAGCGCGCGAGCGACGGCCGGCGGGCTTGTCCTCTGCCGGGGCGTCTTCCTTGTCGGCAGCGCGGCTACGGCGGGTGGGGGTGTCGAACTGGGCGGGCTCCTCGGAGGAGGCGCGGTTGCGACGGGAACGAGGGGTTTCGTCAGCCGCGCGATCTTCGGCGGCGAGTTGGCTATCGGTGGGTTTGTCGGCGCCCGCACGGGCCATCTTCAGGATTTGTTCCTGGTTCGCCGCAACCCGAGTCATGACCTCGGTGAGTGCGTCGATCTTTGCTTCAAGTGACATGTCTACTCCTATGGGCTCTGCGAGGATCGCGGAAGCTCGGCTGACTTATGACTCCGTTTGTTGCCAAGTCAACCCCTCTCTGGCTAAGAAAATTTTGTATTGCGGGGGGTGGTTGCATTTTGCGCTGACTTGGGCGATCAACGGGTTCGACCTAGTGTCACGGAGCGATTTGAATGGCAACCCCGAAGAAGAAGACCGCGACGAAGCGGAGGATCGACAACCCCAAGCGCGTTTACAAACCGATGGGCGGCCTCCATGTTCTTCTCGCGCAATCCTTCCCCGAGAAGCGCACGGCAGGTTATGACGTGTTTGACGTTGAGTGGCTTGCAAACCAACTGGAAATGACCGAAGAGGGTGTCTACTCCTATCTGCGCCAGAACGCTCTGCCGTTCCGCCGCGCGGAGCAGATCACGGAGATCGAGGGTTGCCGCAAGCGCCTCAAGGACTTCCTTCCCTTTGTCACCCGCTAATCCAGCGAGGCCGCAGTGCTGCATCCCGCTAAACGGCTGGCCCGAGAGGGCGTAGCCGTCCACTGGCTTCGTCCTGAATCCAAGGCCCCCGTCCATGACGGGTGGTCGTCGGCGCCGGTAAACACCGAAGAAGACCTTCAGCGCACATACCGCGACGGCTACAACGTCGGCATCCGGCTCGGTCGCCCGAGCGAGGTTGATACCGGACGGTATCTTTATGTGCTTGACGTTGACGTTAAGGGTGATGAGGCCGATGCCGACGAGGCTTTTGCGGCTCTCACCAAAATCCTCCCCACATGGCAAGACCACCCGTTCGTGCGCAGCGGCCGGGGTGGGCACAGCCAGCACATCTACCTGTGCTGCGACGAGGACATGCCATCGAAGAAGCTGGCGCACAGCGACCGGAAGGTCGAATGGACCGATGCCGGCGGCAAAGTCCACAAGTCATGGGCCTGGGAGATCGAGCGGTTCGGAACCGGCAAGCAGGTAGCCTGCCCGCCGTCGATCCACCCCGAGACGGGAAACGAGTATGAGTGGGGTCTGGAGGTCGATTGGAACGATCTCGACGCCATAACGGTGTCTGCGGCTTCTCTGGAGCCGTTGGACGATGAGGGGCGAGGTGGATTGAGCGGGCGGAGCAGCACCCGGTCGACCGATACATCTCGCTCCTCCAACGTCACCTCCCTGCAAGACTTCAAGAACAAGCAGACCCTCGGGCTCGATCCCGATGAGGCATGGGATTTCATTCTCGATCTCGACCGGGCCGAGTATTGCGATGATCGCGATGGCTGGCTCAAGGTCGGCATGGCCTGCCACCACGAGTTCAACGGCAGCGACGTGGGCTACAACCTCTGGCGCAAGTGGTCGAAGAAGTCGGACAAGTTCGACGAGGACGATCTGGAGCGGGTCTGGGACAGCTTCGACAACGATGACCGCCGCCCTGTGCGCTTCGCCACGATCAAAGCAGCCGGCGCGGCCACGCGCGAGCTTCGTGAGCGCAAAGGCGCCGACGATCCGGACGATGACCGCATCCTCGACGAGGAAGACCCCGAGACGCGCGCCGCGCGCCTGATCCCCCGCAGCGAGAGCGGTGAGATCAAGGTCAACTCTCACTCGACCGAGCTTATGCTCGACACCGACATTCGCACCATCGGCATCCTCGGGCTCAACCTGTTCTCGGGCGAGGTCTGCATCGTTCGGTCGGCCGGGGTCCGCGAAGCCCTGTCTGTGCGCAAACAGCGCGATATGGTGCAACTCGACCCCAAACTCTTCTCTGTGACCGAGGAACAGGCCAAAGAGGGCATTCCGCTCACCGACGCCCACTACCATGCGATCCGCGCGATGCTGGAGGCCGGCAGGCCGAGTGGCGGCTATGGGGTGAAGATACCCGACCGCGACCTCGAAACGGCGATCTCGAACATCGCATACCGCAACACCTTCCACCCGATCCAGGACTTCCTCAACGGGCTCGTCTGGGACGGCGTGAAGCGCCTCGACCGTTTGTTCATCGACTACCTCGGCACCCCAGATAATCCTTATCATCGCCAAACGGCGAGGCTTTGGCTGCTCGCTGGCGTGACCCGCGTCTTTCAGCCCGGCCACAAGTTCGACTTCGTGCCGATCATTGAAGGTGTGCAGGGCCTCCGGAAGTCTACCTTCATTCAGGTGCTCGCCACACACCCACAGTGGTTCGTCGAACTGCGCGGCGACATCTTCGACGACCCGAAGAAGGTGGTCGAGACTCTGGATGGCGCGTGGATCGCCGAGATTCCAGAGTTGAACAGCTTCACCAAGTCGGACCTGACCGCCGTGAAGGCGTTCTTCTCCGCCGGGAAAGAGAAGGTCCGCGAGAGCTACGGTCGCAAGGCGAAGAACTTCCAGCGTCAGTCGATCTACATGGGCTCCACGAACGATGCGGAGTACCTGCGCGACCCCACCGGCAACCGCCGCTTCTGGCCGATCAAGACCAGCGTGACGCAGATCGACACGACGAAGCTCGAAGAGAACGTGCTCCAGCTATGGGCCGAGGCCGTTCACGAGTATCGCAAGCTGGAGAAGCAGCATAAGCCCGGCCACCTGCCGCTGTTCCTCACCGGGGAAGCGCGCGAGACCGCCAAAGAGCTTCAGGATAGCCGCATGATCGAGACTCAGACCCAGGGGTGGGCCGGGAAGATCAGCGAGTGGGCAAACACCCGCGTTCGGCAGAGTGCTCTGGAGAGCGGTGTGGCCGGCGCCTCGGCTGCCGAGAAGTTCCGCGATCACGAGGGCGACGATCCACTCGTGTTGCGCGAGTATATCTGTGCGATCCAGGTTTGGGCGGAAGTGTTGAACGGCACCGACGAGTCCTATGGTCGCGGCAACTCGCTGAAGGTGGTCGAGGCCATTCGATGCACTGGAGAGTGGGTCGAGGACTGTGTCGCTCGGCGGCCAGGCTACGGCCTGCAACGGTGGTTCAAGCGCGTCGAAAAGGCTGCGCGGAAGCCAAAACGCTCGGTTGACGACCTGCTCGGGTGAAAACCCGTTACCGACATTCCCTTTTTAGTAACGCACTTGGTAACGACTCTCGGTAACGCGCGGGAATCGTTGTGCCACAAGGCTTGCCTCCCTTTTTTCACCCCCTCCGTTACCGAGTTACTGAAACTGACTCCCCTATAGGAGTCATAGCGCCATAAAGGTGCGGGCCGATCCCGCTCTCTTTCACTTTATAGCCCTCTAGGTAGATTCTCAGTAACTCAGTAACAAAATGACTAAAATATCGGAATTACAAGAGTCTGAGGTGTTACTGAGACTGTTACTGACGCTGTGACTGACGATTTTCCGTCTGTAACGCTCGAATCTGCACCCCGTATGACGAAAATAGGATTCTTTTCCCAGGCGGCCCCTTAGAACAGCCCAAAAAATATCGTAAGCCGGGTTCCCTTCCAGATCGGAAGAG
>Ga0181344_1000027_pt1 | contig 66450 bp, 115 predicted proteins | sample Su13VDMLBDD_FD_130098 | JGI IMG/M metagenome (GOLD analysis project Ga0181344, IMG submission 130098) | Freshwater viral communities from Lake Michigan, USA - Su13.VD.MLB.D.D | ecosystem: Environmental > Aquatic > Freshwater > Lake | place: USA: Michigan | collected 2013-07-15
GCGAATGCGCTGAAGGCTCCGGCATTAGCCGCTCGGCTGGCTGGTCCAGCTATGGGTATGCTACAAGGGTCTTCGGAGCAGGTACAGCGAGCGCAGCAGAACCGCGCCCAAGGCATGGAAGTATCGCCTGAAGAGGAAACGTCGGCGGCTCGGATGGGCATGGCCCCCGGCTTGCTTGAGTTCCTGCCTGCGGAGAGACTGCTCGGTCGGCTTGCCCCCAAGGGCTTGAACATGGCGCGCGAGGCAGCGGAGGCTGGGTTTCGCAAGCAAGCGGCGCGTGCCGTTGGAACCGGGTTAGTTGAGGCCCCTGTTGAGACGTTGCAGAACTACCTCCAGAATCAAATCGAGGGGCAGTACAACGCGCAGCAGGATCCATACGAGGGGACGATAGAGAACTTCGTTGGCGGATTCGGTGCTGGTACTGTGCTTGAGGCTCTGGCTGGGGTACGGGCACGGCGCGTTGGTAAGGATGTCATGGCTCGCCGCGAGCGCATGGGCGCATCGCCTGAAGTCGCTGCGTTGCAGGGAGTAGATTCCGTGGCTGTTCGGAGCGGGGAAGGGGGTGATCCTTTGATTCAGCTTTTAGCAGGGATGACGCCCGAACAGCCAGCTAGGACGATGCCGGATATGCCGAGGGGGTACAACGTGCCCAAGAAGGAGGTTGCAGTTTCAGAACCTCCCAAGCTGAACGCTGAGCAGCAGGCTGAGTTGGATGCGCAGGCGTACAACGAGCGAATGCAGCGGTTGATCCCTGATGCGTCGACACCAGTGGAGATGGACGCGCTGCCTGTCGAGAACTATGGGCAGAAGGCAAAGGCTGAAGAAGCGCCTGCGCCGCAGGTAAACCTCGACGAAATCGCCGCCGTGCAACAGGCTGAGATCGACGCTAAGCCGCAGCCTGTACAGCCGGAGACACCGCTGTATAGTAAGACCGCCACTTATCCGGACGTGCGGCTCACCGACGAAGGCACCATCGCCACGCCGTCGCCGCTTGCCATGGATCAGCCGGGTGCGCCGAGGTTCAGTACCGACGAACCAACCGCAACCCCCACCATCTACACCGTAGGCGCGCTTGGCCAAGAGATAAAAAGCGGCGTAGATCCCGATATTGCTCTGGCTATCCATAGCGAGATGAAAGCCCTCGGCGCTGACGACATACTCTCGACTCGCTTAGTCGACGCCATCCCCAATGCTCAAGGATCCTACGCTAACCGCGTCGTCCAACTCGCGCTCAACGGCAAGTCGAAAGCCGACCTTCTCCGCACGCTGAACCACGAGGCCGTCCACGGCATGAAGGAGATGGGCCTATTCAACGATGCCGAGTGGGACATCCTTAACAAGACATTCAACCCGAACACGTCCCTAACTCCGAGAGAACGCGAAGAGTACACGAAGCTGTACAAGGGCGATGTGAATGCCGTCAACGAAGAAGCGGTTGCTCGCGGTATCGAGCGGTACGCCGCTGGTCAGATCAACGCTGAGCCTCAGGCCGTGTCTATCGTTGGCAAGGTTCTCGGCACCGTCGACCGCCTGGGCAACGTGCTTCGCGGTAAAGGCTTCAAGAATACTGATGATGTACTTAAATCATTCCGAAGTGGTGATATCGGTAGCCGCCCTGCTAACCTGCCACCTCCTCCGCCAACCCCACGAACACTCAAGGACTACGAGAAAAAAGCATATGGCAATTCTAAGATCCCAAATGGGCAAGCAACTCAGCCAGGCGTTCAGTCGCCGCAAAACGTCTACGCCAACACGAGCGGCGTCGGTTCGACCGAACTCAGTGATTACCTCTCCGAAGATCAAGCCACCGAAGATGCCGGGGAAGTAGAGCGGCTTTCGGTCGTCCCCCAACTCCCCGTAGCAGGCGGCACTGCCTTTGCCAAACCTGACGAGCGCACTGGCGTTAAGAAAGCATTTGACGCCTTCGTTAGCAAGGATGGACTAGGCGGTATCGGGTTGAAGTTCCGGCAGAACGTGCTGGACATGTGGGCCGGGGTTTCGGAACTTGGTCGCAAGGCTGGCGACACGAGCGCACGAACTGGGTCTGAGGCGGCGGTACGGAATGCGGATGCGGCGATGGACTTCGCGGCATCGTCGATGGAGAATGGCGCGATAGAACTGGTTGGCAGCGCAGGCGACGGCTACTTCCGGTCGAACGGAGATACGGCGAACGCCCCGGCTACTGTCTTCAAAGAAGCCTATCAGGCGAAGAAGTTGGACCGGCTATTCCACTACCTCGCCGCTGAGCGTGCTGACGTGCTTCGTAGCGAAGGGCGCGAGAAAAAGATCACTCCGCAGCAGGTTGCTGAGTGGAAGGCCTACGGTCAAGATCCGGAGATCGCCGCGTATGCCAAGCGGTGGAAGACGTTCAACGACCAGATGGTGAACACGCTACAGAAGTCCGGGCGCATCAACGCCGAGACAGCGGCGAAGTTCAAGAAGGACATGTACCTGCCGTTCTATCGTGTGGTCGAGGGCGGCGATGGTTCGGTGAACTTCCAGTCTTCGGGGTCCGCCATGGCGAGCGCGCCTCGATTGGAACGGTTGAAGGGGAGCGAGTTGGATATCGGCGACCCCACCGATAATATTGTCCGTAACGTCAACGCTCTCACCTCTATGGCCATGAAGAACGTGGCTATGCAGCGGGTGGCGCGCGACGGGATCAGGACCGGATACATCAAGCAGGTGCCTAAGCCTGTCGCTGGCAAGAATAACATCAAGGTCTGGGTCGACGGCAAAGAAAAACACTTCGAGGTGCTAGACCCCATCCTCTACAACTCCGTCACGTCTAGCCGTATCACTACGAGCGAGGCATTGAAGGTTGCGGGGACTCCGGCGAACTTGCTGCGATTCATGGTGACGCATGACCCGGTATTCATGATTAACAATCCCGTGCGCGACTCTACGATGGCGTGGCTGCAGGGGTATACCGACTTCCCGATGCAGAAGATCCTGCAATCGGCGTACAAGGCGATCAGGAACAAGCCTGACTTTGAGGCAATGAAGCGGGCTGGAGTTGTTGGTAGCGGGATCAGAGGTGAGGGCGGAGCTACTGGGACTGGGAAGAATTTGCGGGAGTCGTATACAGGGAAGCAGTCGGTGATGAGCAAACTCGACGACTTCTCCACCAAGTCGGAAGCCATTACCCGCCGAACCGTATACGACGCCGTCATGAAGCGCACTGGTGGCGACGAGGCGCAGGCTCAGTACGAGGCGCGTGAGTTGCTGAACTTCGGGCGGCGTGGTGCTTCCCGCACGATCCAGGTAATCAACGCGCTCATCCCGTTCCAGAACGCCGCATGGCAGGGCGCTGATGTGTTGTATCGAACAGCGCGCGGGCATGGCGCGAACAAGGATATGCAGAAGCAGTTGGCGACAAGGGCTGCTACGATGGCGGCTCTGTCGTCTATGTACGCGATCCTTGTTAGTGAATTGCCTGCATGGCAGAACGCGACCGACGAGGAGCGTGATGCCAACTGGTTTGTCCCGATGACGAACGGTGATGCAATCAAGATCAAGATCCCATTCGAGGCCGGGTACGTGGCGAAGGTAGTGCCAGAACGATTGGTTGCGATGTACCGTGGGCACGATACAGGCAGGGAGTTTATCGACGCTTTCGGCAGATTCCTGTGGTCAACGATGAAGGTTGACGTAGTCCCGCAGTTCATGAAGCCAGCGAGCGAGGTGACCTACAACTACAGCACGTTTCGAGGCAAGTCGATTGAGCCGGAGTACATGCGCGATCGCGAGAAGTCGCAGCGGTTTGATGAGAATACCTCGGAACTAGCGAAGAAGATTGGCGAGCATACTGACACGCTCTCCCCCCTCCAGATCGACCACCTGCTACGCGGGTACGGCGGAGCGCTCGGCATCTACGCCACGCAGTTTTTGAGCCTGATGGCTGATCCAGAATCAGCGAAAGCCGCTATGTCTATGGATGAGAGGATGCCGCATGACCTTCCAGTCCTTGGGCGCTTCTTCCAGCGTCCTGATTCCGGCAAGGAATTGGCGACGTACTATGAGACGACCGACAAAGGGACGCAGGCTAAGAACGCACTGAAGGACGGCCTCGAACCGACCGATGAGCGCGTGGCGCTGACGCAATACGAGAAGGCGCAGAAGCCTATCTACAAGAAAATACAGGCCATCAACAAGCAAGAGAAGTTGGTCCGCGAGGCCATGAAGACTGGCGGGTTGGAGCCTGGAGATGCCCGTGCGATGCTGCGCGATTACCGCGAATTGAAGCTGGAGTTGGCGAAACAGGCGAACGAAATTTCAAAGCCCTTGCGGTAACGTAGTTACTGTGGTAGGGTTGGGGTATGGATAAACCTAAGCGCGTCAACCTGACGCTCGACCAGAAGACCTACGACCAGCTTCGCCAGTCTGCCTTTGACCGCCGTATGCAGCCGACTGCCCTTGCCGGTGAGATCGTGAAGGAGTGGGTGGCTAAGGATGAGGTGGCGAAGCCATGAAGATCGCATACTACGGGCACTTTTCAGATGCAGAGAAAGCCCAAATAGTGATTTACTTGCTAAAGAAAAAGTTGGCTGGCGAGTCTCTTCCTGAAGTAAAGCGAGTAATCAACGCCAAGACCACGCAGATGCTCAAGAAAATCAACGTGTCTCCAGCGGATTACGTTAAGGCGATGGGCGACAATTGCGATGTTGAGGAGGTGGAACTGTGACCACCGCCCTCTACTCCCGCGTCAGCACCTCCGACCAACACGTAGAGATGCAGACCGAAGACCTGCACCTGCATTGCGCCGCCCGTCGCTGGACGGAGTTAAAGGAATACTCCGACGTTGGCATATCAGGATCCAAGCGAGAGCGACCGGCACTCGACCGCCTGCTTGCCGACATCAAGGTAGGCCGCGTCGATCGCGTGGTAGTGTGGCGCTTCGATCGCATGGCGAGAAACGCCCTACACTTGCTAGAGATGATCGAGTTGTTCCGCATGTACAATGTGGAGTTCATCTCGATCAAGGAGAATCTGGATACGAGTACGCCGATCGGCAAGGCAATGATTACCGTACTGGCGGCGATCAGCGAACTCGAACGCTCGACTATTCGCACCCGCGTCAAAGCTGGAATCGAGAACGCGAAGAAGAAGGGAGTGAAGTTCGGTCGCCCTCGCAAGGTCTTCGACCGCAAGATCGCCGAGGAGATGCAACGCAATGGTGTCTCAACGCGCGGCATCGCCACTGCCCTCAATGTTTCCCAGGCTGTCGTTTGGAGAGAGTTGAAGCGGGGCTGAAGATGATAGCATTGTCCGTAGAGACATGCTACGAACTATCGCTGTATTTTTTCTCCTGACATGCGCCGCCTACGGACAATACGGCATCGCTCGCAAGGTAATCACTGGCAGTGGTGCTCCACTCTCAGCTAACTGTGACGCTGCAAACGAGGTCGGCAACGTCTATGCAAGGACCAATGGGGCCGCTGCTTACGCCACGTTTTATGTGTGCGGAAACACAGCGGCCTCAACGTATGCGTGGGAGCTGTACAGCACAGGCGGGTCCGTTAGCTCGGGTGCCGCTGGCAGTCTATCGTACTACGCGACGACGGGGACGGCGCTCAGCCCATTAACGACGGCGTCCGGTATCTTGACGTGGTTGACCACCCCATCATCGAGCAACCTGCGAAGCGCAGTTACCGATGAGACTGGCACTGGCGCGCTTGTCTTTGGGACTTCGCCTACACTGACGACACCAGCGCTTGGAACCCCATCGGCGATCGTGTTGACGAATGGGACCGGACTGCCAGCCTCCGCCATCACAGGGCAGTTTGCCACGAACGCGCAGACCTCAACGTATCAAGTTCTGGCAGCGGACTTCACTTCGTGCAAAACGATCATCGTCGCCAGCGGGACGTTCACGATTACCCTGGTAGCAAGCGGATCGCAGCCTGCCGATGGCGCGTGTATCACCGTGTTGAATTACGGAACGGGCGTTGTAACGCTGGCTCGGAGCGGGCAGAACATTAATGGCGCTGCGTCGAATCTGACAGGGACGGCTGGGTCAGCCACAGCGCCGACTGGGTGGCGCGTGTACTCCAACGGAACCAACTACTTTGCGGAGGTGATCGGCGGGGGTGGTAGTGGCGCTGTGTCCAGTGTCACCGCTGGTGCCAGTGGCGCTTTGACAATCTCCCCGACGACTGGCGCGGTTGTGGTGGACGTGGATACTGCCTACGTGCCTGGCAAGACTACTAGCAATACCTGGACCGGCGTGAATGATTTCAGCGGTGCCACCCGTACCGCTCCAATGAAGGTTGGAACATCCGACCCTGGTACCTGCACGGTTGGCGACTTCCTGTTCCGCAGCGACACCGGCACTACGAAAGCCTGCACCGCATCGAACACTTGGACCGCCGTTGGTAGCGGCGGCGGCACCGTCCGCACCACCTACGCTTCTCTACCGGCGTGCGGGAGTTCCAACACCAACTACCAGTACGTCCTGACTGACAGCATTTACACCGCCAACTGCAACGGGTCTTCGTATGCCTACTGGACAGGGCAGAAGTATATCCCGACGTTACCATGGTCGAACGGGACAGCCTACGGTAGCGGGGCCACGGTCACAGCTACAACTGGAAGCGTGCTGTTTGATGGCGGCGCTCCGAGAGGTGGAGATGCGCTACGCGCGTATGTGAAGGCCGTTCCGGCAGCGCCGTACACCGTGATTATCGACATCGACCATTACTCGGCGGGGTCGGTTACATCCTACTGCGGGATGTTCCTGACCGACGGTACGACAATCGGATCGAATAAAGCGATTGCGTTTACGGTAGGGAACTCGGCCTTGTCGCTGACAAAATACAACGCGAGTTCCTCCTTCTCTGCCAACTACTTCAGCTACGCGGCGGCTCAGTCAAGAGGCAAGCTCTCGTTCCGCATGGTCGACGACAACACCAATCGCACCTGGTCAGTCTCGCAAGACCGGGTTAACTGGACGCAAGTGCAGCAGGAAACCCGAACTGACTTCCTGACCGCCACACATTACGGCTATGGATGTAATATGACAGGCGTTGGCGGCTTCGTCACGATGACCGTCGAAGGTGTCTATGCGCAGTAGTCTCCTCCTCCTCATCCTTTCCATCCCCGCCTTCGCGCAGGTCTACAGCGCCGTCAGCGTAACCGACATCAGCCATAGCGCTGCGACGGTCAAGTGGACAACCAGCGTTGGTGCTGGCACCTACATCAAATACGGGCCGACCGCTGGCTATGGGTCTGTATCGGAAGACAGCGGTAGCAGTAATACGGTTCACGAGTGGTTCGTCTCTGGACTCGACGCCAGTACGCTCTACCACTACATGCTCTGCTCGAACTCCGGCAGTTGCGATGCCAGCGACCGCACGTTCACCACCTCCGCGCTCCCGTCGCCTCACCCTGCCATGCCGACGCTGCCAACCACTACACCTGTGCTGCCAGCGATGCCGACTGTGTGGGGTACTACGGCGACTATCACTGATTGCTCGGCGCTGCAAGCGGCGTTCACCTCCGCTGCCGCTGCTGACGGCAACGATAACCACCTCATCAGTATCACAAAAACCCTCGACTGCTCGTTCAATATCAACTACGGTGAGGGCGGTGGTGGGCCTGCAGCGATCACGTTCCCGGCAAAGTCAGGGGCTAACTCCAGCGGCACAGGGCAGATCGTCATTACTACCACCGGCACGCTGCCCCCTGAAGGTAGCCGGATCACCAGCGACTACTACTCCGAGATGCCCATATGGCGCGTAGGTCCGTTTGTACCTGAGCGCGCTGGCCCTGAGTCGGTCGGCACCTGTATTGCTGGACAACTCTACTGGTCCTTCGTCGCGGCTGGATGGGGACTGTACGAATGTACGACCCCAGGAACCAACACCTACACACTCGCAGCGAAGACCGATTTCAGCGGGGCCATTCCTGCGTCATGCGCGAACGACAACACTTGGTACAACAAGACCGACGCATCCGGTGACCCGACTCGCCTCTACTGGTGCGGGGATAGCAAACTCTACGCCATTAACATCGGCAACACCCCCGCAGGCGGCGCGATCGGCTTCGACGCCTCAGCCCATCACTATCGGTTCAGTGGCATCCGCTTCCTCGCTACTCCCACAGCGAGCGGGGGCGTGCCGGCGTCATGGGCCTCATATGCCTACAACTTCAACTTCATGTACGGCATCTTCGACTGGTACACAAATGCCTCCATCAACAACATCTACCTCGATCGGATCCAGGTGGATGTGTCCTACCCCTACCGGCTGCGGTGGACGGCCATCACGAAGGGCACTGACATCATCATCGCCAACAGCATCATAGCCAGCGACTACAACGTCCCTACGCTTGGCGACTCGACCGGCTGTAACCCCTGTCACACGTCGTTCATTCAACTCAGCGGAGCGGATAATATCCTGTTAGACAATAATTTCGTTGACAGCACTGGAATCACGGTATTCGCCACGGACGATGCGCCGTCTACGGCGTCGACTGATGTGACGGTCACCCGCAACTACTTCGTGAATGGCAGCAAGCACATCGCTGGTACCGCCGCGAACACGACCTACTGCGGCGGCTGCTTCTTTCCGTCCCGGCACCAAATAGAAATTAAGATCGGCGCTCGATGGTTGATCGAGGGGAACCAGTTCGACTCTCACTTCACGTCGACGAACAACCAGGGCGACCTCATTAACTTCTCAACTCGGCCTGGATCGAAACGGCTTCCAGTCAGCGATATGTGGGTCAAAAACAACAAGGCATGGAGCATTCCTAATTTCGCGTACATCGTCGGACACAACGACTACAACGAGCAGGCGGCGGCGACAACCCGTGTGGCGTTCACCGGTAACCTCGTCTACGACATCGACGGCGACCGATACCCCACTGGTGGAAGCGCCCGCGAGGGTCGTGGATGGCGCGTGTTCTACGGCGCTGAGGACACTGTGATGACCGGCAACACTATCCTCAACGCCTGCACCGGCTACGCTCCATACCTAGCCATGAACGACCTCGGCAACAGCGAGGGTTTGGAACTTCACAACAACATCGCGAGCGGTTGCTCGGTCAGCGCGCCGTACTATTTCCTTGGCCGCGTAACGACTGGCGGAGGAACCACAGGGCTTAACGCCGGATGGCCTGCAACGACCGGCTACAGCGTGACGAACAACGTGAACTACGATGCTGGCGGTGGACTCGTTGGCACTGGCTACCCCTCCGGCAGCTACTGGCCTGCTTCGCTTGCTGCTGTGGGCTTCGTCGATACTTCGACGCTCGACTACCGGCTGAAGTTCTCGTCGACCTACGCACCGAATGGGGCGGGCGCGGACCCGGATGTGATTAAGGCGGCTTATGGGGAGGTGTATAATCTTCGCGCCTTGTCGATCACGTCCAGCGGGGCGACGGTGTACTACACCGCCCCGACCTCAACTGAAAATTGTGTCGTGGAGTATGGCACCTCTGCCACCCCAGGCACCGGCTCCCGCGTGACTGACTCCACGGGTAGCCGGTTTAGATCGAAGGCTCTGACGGGGTTGACGACGGGGACGGCGTATTACGCGAGAGTTTACTGCTCGCAGATGGCTAGCGTTTCGTTCACTACACAATAGACTATGGAACGTGGCTCCAAGTTTTTCTTTGAACGATGAACCTGATATTGCTTTTACTTGTCCCGACTTTAATACTGATATCGGAGTAAGTCGATCCGCTTGCCCTTAAATGTCGTATGTGTAATACGTCAGCTTCCGTTAATATCGCCTTATAGTGAGCCTCCCCTTTGTGAACCATATCAGGGAATCTCCTGTAAAAGTTTTTATCTCCAATCATTCCTCTTTTTCGAGTAACCATATCGGCCATGTTTTCTAAATGTGTACCAAGCCTGAGATGCGCCGGATTACAGCACGCCCGGTTGTCGCAGGAATGGATGACGAATAATCTTAATGGGTCCACCCCATACGCAATCGAATAGGCAATTCGGTGTGCTCTAAAGCACCGCTGTGGCTTTTCTTTGCGCTTATACCAGCACCCGTATCCATTACTAAACCGACAAGCACCCCATTCCCAGCACTCTTCGTTTGTCTTCCCTGAAGCTATCTTCCAAAAATCTTCACGCTCTTCTTGCGTCAAGATAGGTAGCCGCCTACAGTTGTTATTAGCCATGTGATTCCTCTTAAATCGTGTGGTCAGAACCGCGCGTGATGCTTGAACATCGCACGCGGTTTCGTTTTTAGGATACCACTACGACCACCTAGAGAACGGCAACTCCACCCGGTTCGCCCGCGCCCGCTCCAGCATCTCGGCCACTCGCGCCCGCTCGGCCTCAGTGTCAAGCATCGGCAGCATCTCGATCTCCTTCTTCTCCGCTCTCGACATCCGCTGCATCTTCTGCGACTGAGGCGGCTTGACGTAGACTCGCGACTGCCTGTGCTCAGGCTCAGCCCTTACCTTCTTCATGTGCTTCCTCTTCGCCTTGCGGATGACTTCCTTCTTGTTCTCTTCCATGTGCTCTCGGCACAGGTTTAGCTTCGATAACGGCTCGGCTGGCTTGTCGCACTTCTTGCACTTCCCACGGTCGCCGATAGCCATGTACCTGGATGGATCGATGTTGTTGCGGACTCGCAGGCGCTCTCGCGTTTCGACGTTTTTGCAGGCTTTGTGAGCGCCTTTGATGAGTTCGCCGCCCAGGTGGCAGAAGCGGCAGGTGGTGGCGCGGGTCATGGCCTGCCTCCTCGTGCGGAGTCGATGGCGGCGCGAGTGATAGGCACGTTGCGCCGAAACAGAGATGACGGGATGAGTTGTCCGTGCTCGATACAGCGTTGCTCGTATGCCATCTCGCCCTCTAGATAATCCATGCGCTTGCTATCCTCCCGCGCCTCCGCCAGCGCGGCTTCGAGGGTGGCTACCCTAGCCTGTAACTGGCCTTCGCTCGCCATTAATGCGCAAATAGCATCGTTTGTGGTACTGTTCATCCCTTCCTCTCCTTCTCCCACTCGGCCTTGCAGTAGTCCTCGAACGTCGGATAATCATGCCATTTCGGCGACAAATACAGAAGCGCCAAGCGCATATATCCCGCACTGTCTCTCCCGAATATCCAGCTTTGAAACTCCAGAGCCTCAGCGCCCATCCGCAGAGCGTCATGCTCCTCGCAGATCAACGCGTCACGGTCGATTACCCGTAGCACCTCCGCCGCGCGTTTAATACTCATCGTGTCCATTCTGTATCTCCCATGCCGGAAGGTGTGAAAAATCCGGCTCCCTGTAGTTATCGATCAACGCCTGTGCCTTGTCAGCCACAGCCAACGGGGCATACCAAGCAAAGCCACTCCACTTTGCTCCAAGCTTCTTGAGTTCGTATCTGACGGGGTACCCGTTACCGGACAATCGCCGATTGAGGATAGGTCGCATCACCTTCTTGACAGGTGCTTTGGCGGCTTCCGTAGCGGCGATAATGTCATCAATCGTCGGGGATTCGGTTACCTCGGTAATTCGCACCTCCGCCGCGCGTGCGGGGGTCATGGCTCCACCTTCGGAAACTCGACATTCCCCGCGCAAATTTCGTACCCAAACGCCGTGTTGATAGCCTCCCGCGCCGCGTCCGTCCACTTCTTCGAGCCGTCCGTGCTCGCGTCACTCATTAGCGCCGTGATGGCTTTCTGCGCCTCCATGTAGGCATCGCGCCGTTCTGCTTTCGTCACGCCCCCACCTCCAGCAACCAGCCCCAGCGATTTACAGACTGCATACTTCCTCCTCGTCTGATTCGCCATCAAAACAGCCGCATGGCGTCTCGATCACTTCCGTGAATAGCCGTAGCTGTGCATCATCGGCATCCGCCAGCGACTCCCATGACCAGTTCCGGCCCAGCCCCTTGACGGCTGTATTCTTCGACTGAGCATTTCGTTCCATCTCCACGGCCCTGGCGAATAAATCCGGATGCTCGCGGCGTAGCTTCAGAATCTCTCCCTTCTTCGAGGATGGGCAAAAGAAGCACGCAGACTTAACCGGAACCGGAATCCCAGCGCGAGTAATCGCCTCGATGCACTCCTTGCGTCCCCAGTTCCATTCGCGGAGTGGAAAGAAAAACTCCGTTTTTGGATCAGCCATTAAGCTGCGATGTGACTCGCCAGCGTCGTAGCCGATGGCCTGTCGGATCTTCAGGCCATCGGCTAGCGCCGGTTTCGCAAACTCCCAGTTATTGAAGAACTTGCGTTGCGGGTCAGCCTTCCATCGCTGAGAGCAGGTCTTGAATCCGTAGGCGATAGAAGGAAGCGTCTCCATGCGAAGGCATTGCGCCTCTAGAGTTTTTGCGACGGCGTTGGGATTGTCCGCCACGGAAACCACTGTTATTTTTGGCCAGCCGATAGACGCGAGCCATTCGTCTACAACCTTCATATGGCTGTAGGTCTCCGGCTTTTCTCCGCCAGTGTCAGAAAACAGGATTAGGTCCGGCCTTTGCCCTCGCTCGTGAAACCCAACAAGCATGGCAGTTGAGTTCACGCCACCGCCATACGAAACTACCAATGGCGGCTTCATACCTGGATCACCCAGCCCCATCGCCCGTCGCGCTGCTCGACGGTGATGGCGGCGATGGTGTAACTTGTCGGAACGCACCCAAAGAATCCGATATTGATTCCGTCGTCGGGCTTGCCGTAGGGGCAGGTGAAAAACGGGTTGCCGCACATGTTTTGCTTGTGCGTGCCGCGCTTGCCCCAGAAACACCACTCGTCTGTCTTGTTGTAGCGGTCCGGATACCACAGCGAGGTGTCGTTGTATCGCTCGTCCGGCTGCTTCCGCATCGCCCGCCAGAACCGCCGCTCGCCGTTCGCGTAGGCGGCTGATTCAGCGCGGTTGAGTCTCAATGTCTTCATACCACACCTTCTGAAATGCGCTTATCCCGCATCTCTCGATATTTCCTTGCTCCGTATATCGCCTTACATCGACGGCAGAATCTAAATCCTGCTTTGCTGAAGCTGAACTCGTCGTCACACCTAGGGCATCTCCGCTTCTTGGCATTGCCGTTAATCATAAGCCCGTCACGGGTAGCGTCCTGTAAATTGGTTCTGTTGTCAGCGATATACAGGTGTGATGGATTACAGCATGACTTCACATTGCACCGATGGCAGGAAAACAGACCTTTTGGTATCTCAAGCCCAAGATGCTGGAGGATAAAGCGGTGGGCTGGTATCATTCTGCCGTTCGCGTAGAATGCCCCATACCCATCAACTCCGTTTGTTCCGCCAGTCCACAGCCAGCAGCCTGAGTTTGGTTCTGGGATGACTCGCCCCATAAATCTATCGATTGCGCTCTTTTTCATGCACCCTCCAGCTTTACTGCTTCGATACCACTTTTTCAATGTAGGCGCGAAGGAACGCCGATACACCGCTGAACCCGGCTTCAGCGGCCTTAATGCGAAGCGGCTTGATCTGACTATCCGGGATGCGAAACGAGATTAGAGTTTGCTTTGTCATAGATAAATCTTATCACGCAAGTCACTACTACGCAATCCGATCCTTTCTTCGCTCGATGGCGCGGAGGTTTTTTGCGTGACGGTGAACGGCACGCCACTGGCGATCAAAATACGGGTCATCCCAGTAGATCTCGACCATGCCGAGCGTAACTCGGTAGCGGTCATTCGCCGATAGTGCCCTCTCCCGCGCAATACCCAGCCGCTTGCGGGCCATGCGGATGCGGCTGGTCACTCCGCACCACCAATCTGCTTGTCCGATACTGCAATCGGGAAGTGTTCGGCAAATGGAGCAATGACCCACTCCATCACCCAATTGATTGCCGTCCCCCACAAAGCGATAAACTCGCCGCACTCCCAGCAGTACGCGCCTTTGAAGATCGGGTATAGCATGTAGGCATGGTGCAGCCGTTTGCAGCCGCATGACGGGCATTTAGTTGGCATCACTTCACGCCTCTCAGTAACTCCGCGCCCATCGCCCATTTCGTGAACTTGAGAAGCTCCATGTACTCAATCGTCGTCATCCTGCCTCCTCCACTCGTCTCAACTACAACCACGCCATGACGCTTGCCCATGACGATCCGGCGCAGTACCTTCGACTTCCAGACATCTCCGCGCCGTGGCTTGACGACGGCGACGTAGGCTTTGCGGTCGCTCACGGCTTCACCTCCGGCGCGGCTTCGACGGCGGCGATGGCGGTGTCGGCAGTAGTGTAATCGTGCGTCCCGCCTCCTTTTGGAAACAGATAGACAGCCATCGAGTCGTCCAGTTCAAGCCGCCCTTTAAGGCGTGCGTACTTCGCCCACGCCTTCGCGCAGCGGGCGAGGGCGGCGATGTCGGCGGTGTTGAGGTAATCAGCGATTCCAGCGTCATGGTCAGCGGCGTATGCGTCGCAGAGCGACACGAGAGCCTCCAGTCGTTTAGCGTCCATCGGTGGCCTCCAGTCGGTCGGCTTCGGCATCGCAATCGGCGCATCGTTGGTATACGACCTTTTTGCCGTCGATGGCAGCGTAACTGCACTTCAGGCACTCGCCCTTCTTACTTCCAAGTTGCGCTACTTTGGCTAAAGCCAATTGCAATCCGCCGATATCGCTGTCGTTGTAACACCCGCACATCACATGGTCAATCGTGGTTCGCAGTTCCTTCGAGACTTCCTCTAACGCCTCCGCCTTAATCCGTGCCAGCGACTGCGCCGGGGTGCGGGCGGTCACGGTTCGGATACGCTCGTCAATTTCAGGCCACCTCCGAGACTCGCCGTTTTCGTCCACCTTCTGAATCCACTGCAACGCCCCTCTCAGGTCTTCGGCGTGCGCCTGTGCCTCGTCGCGCTCCCGCTCGGCGGCTTCGGCGCGGGCTTGCAGTTGAGTGTTGCTGACATACAAGCCAGCACTGTTTTCCCGCAGCCGCTCCACCTCGGCGCGGAGTTGGTCGCGCTCGGCGGTGAGGGCATTCCATTTATGCTGGCCCACTAAATGCGCTCCTTTGAAGAGTTCATGCATTGCCTCGTTCATTTCGTGAACTTCATCTGGTCCCATCACTTCGCCTCCCGTAACCGCTTGGCCGCTTGCCGTAAATCGTCTGCTAGCTTCGCGTGGCTAAACGCTCGTAACCCCATCTCGTTCTCGGACAGAAACATCGATCTCAATTCCATATCCGCACCGGCCAGTCGCTCTAGTTCCTCCGCCGCACCCTCCCGCCGCTGCTGGGCAAGCATATCCCGCAACGCATCGCCAAACACGCTGCCATTTGGATGCCCGATAAGCGCCGGATCTCCACCGTCGCGGACGTGAGCAAAGGCGGTGAGCGTCATTGCGCGTTCATGTCGCCAACCTTGGAGTTCTATTTCCAACCCACGCACGTACTCCAGGATGGCGGGGAAGGCGTTGTGGATGGCGCACAAAGCAGGTCCAGCTTCTTTAGCGGGATACTCAAACGTACTCCACATCATGCAGACATTTGTTCCGCCCGTGGCAGATATCTGATGGCGACCGGCTTTTGAGATTGTGTAACGCCAGTCTCCTTTTGGCAGCGCCTCTAACAGCCGCGCCAGTTCGTCGAGCTTCGCTTTATCCACGTTGGGCCTCTTTCCACTTTTCGATGAGGGTGATAGTGTCGTTAGCCTTCGCCATTGCTTCGGCATCTCCCGGAGCGGAATACTCATGGTCATTGCACACGATGTTGACTACACAGCGGCAGTCTTGTAGAGCCCGCTCCGCCGCCGCGATCACCTCCGCCGCTGACGGACCCCGCTTCACTCCGCGCCGTAGATCCTTCGCCCGGTTCCGGCAGATACGCCGAATGTCGTCACGGGCGTCGTCTGGTTCAATGCACTCCTGGATGTGCGCGGACAGCATGTCGAGCTCGTCCGCCACGGCAAGGTCCGCCGCCGTGGGCACGCTTTCCTCGCGGGCTTCGGCTTCGGCGAGGAGGCGCTCCATTAGGTCGTACTCTCCCTGGATAGGCGCAGGCCAGCTCCAGCGATCCGACCAGCCCCAGCTCGCCACGTGTGCGAGGCCCGCGATCCGTCCCCGCAACCACTCCGCGCTACGATTCTGCGACATGTAATACCTCCGATGGTTCCGGCGTGCCGTGCCAGTCACGCCATGTTGACAGGGTTGTCTTTTCCATATGGCTCGTCCAGATGACGTTCTCGCCTTCAACGCGGACAACGTACGCAGGCTCATCGTGAACCGTTTGAAGTACGTCTCCAGCCTGCGGGTTCACTCTCGGATCACGCACACTCCACCTCCTGTCGGTGGTTTATGCCAGTGCGATATCCCGATGTAATTCGGCCACTCGTCGAACGGAGGCATATATAACAACACTTGCGTCCCATCCTTGGGAGCAGTGTCAATTGCCCGCCACCGCCGCTCCTCGTGGGCCTGAATGGCCGCGTCAACCGCAACATCCCAGTCGTCTGCTGATGTAGGCCCGGTAGCATTCCAGAACGCCTCTTGCGCCACCCGCCCTAGTGTCTTCTCGACCATCACACCACCTCCGCCGCCAAATACTCGCGCTTCCGCGCTTCCCGCGTAATCGCCGCGTCCCGATTCGCCGCCGCCCAGGCTGCGATGTAGTTCCAGATGCTAGCGCGGGTTGGCTTCCAGCGCAGGTAGGCGATGCCAAATAGGCACGCAGAGCCAGCCAGTGCGACCTCCATTACTTTGCTTCCCTTTTCGGCGGCGTCGGCAACAGAGGGCGGCAGAAGTGGGTCCAACCCAGTTCAATGACCTTCTGCTTTGATAGCTGTGCCGCAAAAAACTGATTCCAATTACCGTCGCTCTCAATCTTGCCGATCATCACCCCGCAGCAGACATCCTTGGGATAATCCGCAATCGGCCTCCACTCCAGCCCTCGCAGGGCGGTCAGGGCGGCGTGAGCCTCAGCGCACGGTACAAGGCCACCCATCTTCATTCGGTGGATACTCTCCACCAGCGCCTCCTCCACGATCTTCAATACGTCACTCACTCTTCACCTCCAGATCCTTCACCACCAAGTCCCGCAGGTACTGCGACCGCGTGACCGACAAGTCAGCGCACCGCGCCGACACCGCTCTCAGCACCTGCTTATCAACCAGGAGCGTGATGTGTTCTGTTTTCCGTTTTGCTTTCGCCATTGAACATAATATAACATGCATAAAAAGGAAAAGCTACCCTTTCGAGTAGCTTTCTTTTTGCCGGGAAACCTCCCAGGATACCGGCTTCCTTTACACTGAGGTGGCCTCTGCTTTCTGTAATGTACCCTTAACGGGGGTCATGCGCTTGTTAGAGATTGCTAAAACGGTACCGAATCGTCGCTGCTGCTCTCGCCGAACGGCGACGACTCAACCGCGATAACCTTCAGCCCCGCGCCGTCGCCGGGGACATAGATGTTCTTCAGGTTGACCTTGCCCTTGTACTCCTCGGCCTTGGCCTGGATGTCGCGGTCGGCCAGCGCCAGCTTGATATGGTCGCTCCAGCCAGGGCCAGCCAGCCGCTTGCGGTCGCAGCCAAACTCAATCAGCCGTTCCCGCAGGCGCTCACTGTTCGTCATGCCATCCTTCCCTTTGCTATTGCCGAGGAACACGAGAGTGCCGTGCTTCCCCTCGCCGGGGATGTCGATGGTGAACTTGGCGGCTTGCGTCTCGCCTTGCCCAACCGAAACGATCTCAAAGTCGGCGAACTTGCCGGTGTAATACTTCTCTGCTTCAATCATGCTTTCGCCACCTCAAGGCGTTCTTTCAATTCGTCAACCTTCGACGCCGATTTGGCGGCGATGTTCTTTTCAGTTTCCGACACAACTGCGTCGAGAAGCTCGTTCGGGTCGGCCATCGCAGCGCCGTCGACCTCGGATGCGTGCCACTTGTGGAAGTTAGTTATCATGCGAGCAAACAGCATGTTCTCAGGGATCTTGTCGTAGTTCCCCTTCTTGCCGTCCTTGCCGCGCGAGTTGTCGATGTAGCCAGCCTTCTCAGCTTGCTTTGCAGTGAATGTGACGCGCAGCGGCTTGTCGTTCACGTCGAGCATCCACTCGCCCTTGTACTTGAATTGGTACGTGCATTCCGCCTCCGTGTGGGTTACGGGAAACCACTTGTACCCAGCCTGCGCCAGCATATTGGCGCGAGCTTCGGCGAACAGCCGGGGCCGACCACCCTGCATAAACAAGCGGGTCAGAGAGTGCGCTGCGCCCCACCCGTAATCACGCCCCAAGGCGATGATCGTGCGGGCGTCATCCTCGCTCATGCCAGCGCCCTTGGCGTAGGTCTGCGCCATGTAGCGGTCGGCCACGGCCTGCTCGTACTGGTTGCGGGCTGTCTCGCTGATGATCGACTCCATCATCTCGATGGTCGCGTTCATCGGCGTCTTCTTCGGTGCCTCTTCCTGCACCTGGACTACAACTTCTTCTACTGCTGGACTCATTTTTTCTCCTTTATCGGGTACACACGCAACGGTCGAGACATCGACCGATACATATACTTCATTGCCAGTTCAGGCTCCTCTTTCTTGAGCCTGTCAACGTCGATCCGCCAGGACTCTTGAGGGGCAGACGTTACCTTATCGTTGCCAATACGGACCACCGCATTATCTCCGATGGCCTTGTCGATCGCAGGACGCAGCGCCTTCTTCGCCTTCTCAGCCTCCTTCTCGATCGAGTCCAGTTGCCGGAACTGCTTCCAGTCTGGCGGCTCCTCAATCTGGATCAGCCCGTTGTCCTCGACGTTCTCCCACTCCTGCTCGCGGCACAACGCGCCGTACTCGCAACCGTCACAGCGGCTGTCACGCTCAGCCAGCACTGCCGGTATTTGACCGTTCTCGACCATATCCCAGAACAGGTTGACCTCGTTCGTGACGTTCGCCATAAGGTCGGCATCGTACTCGAACTCGAAAGTATACGGATCGCCGCCAGCGTCACGATTCCACGCGCAGATAGCACCCCAGTCCCGCTGCCACAACTTCATACCCCACTGGAGTTGCAGCACGTAGCCCACGTCGACGCCTTGGCGCATCCATTTCCAGAACGTCTGATCGCCAACTACCTTGATCTCGGCTATCCCAGGCGTCTCGCGCGCCTTCTGGATCTCTCTGTCGATATGAACTCCGTGATGGTTATCAGAGCGAGCGGCGCGCTTGATGAGACGCCATCCCTTCAACGCCTGCACTTTGTCGGCAACGTACTCTTCCATTGCCACGCCAATCTCCATCGCTCCTGACATCTGGAACGGGCGGTCAGGCTCAATACCAGACTTGCGATACCACAGTAGGCGTTGGCACCCGTATGGCTCAAGCGACAAAACGTGTGCGATATCGCTGCCGCCGACGAAGCCTTTGCGGTCGGATGGGTTGGAGGTGATTCCTACCACACCTGATCCTCGTTATATCCCCGATCCACCACCCGCCAGTCTCGAAGCGGCGACGACGCATAGCCGTGCTTTAATAGCGACTCGCGGGCGTTCTCCGGCGTGCAGTTCCAATACAGCGCCATCTCTTCGCAGGCTTGCTGCATGGTGAGCCTGGCTGTCGGCTTAGCCGTGCCCCAGCGCCCTCCGTATGCGAAGCCTGCAATTACTTGTGGGTCTTCCATGTTTTCCTCTCAATCGCCTTCGCAATCAGCGCGTCCAGCCAATCGCGAATCGTCTTCCTGTCCATAGCTGCGAGCGCCTTCGCTTGCGCCCACTTTTCCGGGTCAATCTCCACTGATTGCTTCCTGAACACAATTAAGTGTAGTGGATTTAGTGGAGAGAGTCAACTTCCAAGTACACGGCCACACCCAACTCGCTGAAGTGATCGAACTCAAACCCATCGAACTTCTTCGGCGGTACCGCGTGCCAGCCGAACCACGTCGACTTCACTTCCAGTTCGACCAGCCCTTCTCGGATGTCGCCTTCGTTCGAGATCATGCGGCAGTGGGTGATCATGATATTACCTCCTTGCCGTACACCTTCAGCCACTCACCGAACCGAATACCGCTGTCGTGGTCGAGGAATGCGCGGTACCGCTTCTGACTTCGCGTTAACTTCGGAGGCTTCGGACTCTCCGCCGCCATCGCCGCTTTACCAGCCTCAGTGACGTAGCAGTTGTAGTAGGGCAAGTATTCTCGCGAGAACGTCTCCATGTAACCCATTTCGACAAGCTCGCGGCAGGTCGCCTCATCATCGCCGCCAGCGCAAAAGTGGGTGCGGTAATGCTTGCCTTGCCCGTACTCATCGACGCCGAGGGCGTGTTGGAGGATGTGTAGTTGCTCTAGTGTCATACCTTCGTCCTCCCAATCCCATGCGTGTCACAGATGATGCGCTCGTACTCCTCATCCCACGGCATAACGGCTTCGTGCCGGTCACTCATGGCAAAGTACATGTTGCATGAGGTGCAGCGCAGCTTGCGCGTCATCGCATCGTATGTCTCGATTACCTCTGGGGTGTGACACCAGAACGGCCATGGCAGGAGGCAGAGTAGTCGTTGGATCATCGCGCAAACCCCCTCTCCCTGTACATCTTCTCCATCTCATCCTCCAGGTTGACCACCTGCACGCACAGATACTCGATCATCGCGTGCAGGTGGTTGAAGTGAATAGGGTTAATGAGCTTGAGTTTTATCCCAGCCCTGCCCAACTCACGGTAGATAGTGTTGGAGCAGTGGAGCATCAATTCATGCGTCACCACGCCATTCCCTTTCTTGCGGTTGCAGTAGTAGTGGGCCGGTGCGAGGTTCGCCTTAGCGTTGGTGCCGCCAGCACACTTCGGTACTACATGGTCTTTCGTCCCAAACAATGGATGCTTAGGCGTCACGATGCTCGGAGGTATCGGCAGCAGGCAGATGTGGCAGAGGTGCGTCATCGCGGCGTCACCTCCGCCCAGCCATCCACCCCAACTACCAACTGTGTCACCCCGGCGATCCACTCCCGCTTCGCCTTATCGTCGGGCATGTCGTTGAGGATCGACAGATATTGATGGAACGGCTTGTCGCTCGTCACTTGGAACCGGATCTTCGTAATCCGATCCCCCGCTCTGGATACGGTAGTCATGCCGTCACCACCAGCCATGCCAGCCTGCCGAGCGACAGCACCAGCGCGTAGAGCGAGGCCGTGATAAGCGCAGCCATGAAGCGCGAGTGCCATGCGCCACTGGCGGCGCGTTTTTGGATGCGGGCTAGGATGGGGTTCATTTTGTCACCTTATCGATATCCGCCTGCGTCACCACCTGCACCGTCTGATCGATCTCCTCGTGGCGGGTGGCGCAGAGGTAGGGGTTACACGAAGGCCACGCGGCTCCCCACTGCACCCATTGGACAGATGTCGGGCACCACACCCAGTCAATAGGGTAAGCGGTTCTCGGAGGCTCCTCCGCCCGGTACCACACCTTCTTCGGGCGCTCGCGGAGGATGAGGCGGTATTCGTTTCCTTTATGTAGGCCACCGCAATCCATGACGCTATTGCCTCCGATGTATCGGCTATACTCCCCAACTGTCGGCAATCTCCACTCCCCCGTCCACTCCCACCCAGCCGGGATCGTAACCTCATCCACGCCATACACATCCCGCAGAGTCGGCGGCTTCGGCTTGCGGCGGTGGAGGATGATGCGGAGTTGACGCGTTAGTTCGTTGTACCGGGCCTCAAAGAGAGTCTTCCCATGGATAGACGACACCATCACATCTTTATCTGCCACCCCAAACTCCCACTCCCACTCCCGATCCAACTCCGCTTTATTCCGCTCCCACCACTCCGCGCCGTAGATGTCGGCGATGGTGACTGTGCAGGTTTCGTTATTCATATTCCCTCTCCTCTTTCGTCAAATAAAACCGCATCCTCAGCAGCATCCAGCCTGTCCTCAGATCCGTCCACACCCAGTACCAGATAGCCCGCCACTTGCCGCCATGCACCTCGCGCAACATCCTCCGGCACGGCACCGACAGCATCCGGTCGCGGATACAGTCAGGGAACAGACCCTCGGCGTCCATGTGCATTGTTTTAAGGAGTGAACTACGCGCACCTTCGATGCTCATCTTTCCCCTCCCTCTCCAACAGCATCGCCTTAAACACGGCATGTTCCAGTGTCAGCAGCACGCGCCGGTACTCCTTCGCCAGTGCCGCCTCATTCGCCCGCTGAATGCAGGCAACCAACTCTTCATGTATACTCATGGTGTTCTCTCTTCTTTCCCTCCACCCCGCCGCCTTCAATCTCCTTGGGCGGCGGTGGTGTTTGTAGTATCAAGCACTCCTCCATCAGCCAATCGCACAACCCATCCCATGCACCTTTGTTCTTATCTTTACGCCACCTCTTAGCGCATAGCCGTTGCTGTTCCCTGACGTACTCTATCCCCATAAGCAACTCTGAGCCAGCCGCTTAACCGCCACCTCGCAATATCTCTCCTCACGCTCGATGCCGATGCACGAGATGCCAGCCTGTTTGCAGGCCACCAGTGTTGTCCCACTACCCATGAACGGGTCGAGGACGGTCTTCACCGTGTCAGGCGCTTGCGATAGTGCCCACTTCATGACAGGCACAGGCTTCTGTGTTGGATGGTCGCGGTATTCCTTGTGCGCCATGTCCTCCTGTAACATCCCCTGCCATCGCCATTTTAATCGGCGTACTGCCTTGGGTAGATTGGTCCACGCCAACTCACAATCAGCAAAGTCTGTCTCTCCGTTATCCTTGTCCCATACAAGCCAGCACGACGATGGTGGTAATGGGAAGTAGTTCCCGCCAAATACTATCTGGTGAGTTGACATCTCTGTCATAAGGCCAAATAGCCATGCCGGTGGAGGTTCATTATCCCAAGCAAGGTTGCCAAAATCTTTCGATACCGCCATTTTGCCCCGACTCTTATTCTTCCCCGCCGCCTCCCCAATCCCATACGGCGGGTCCGTCAGCACCAGATCCACCTTCGGCAGTGTCGGCAGCACCACGCGGCAGTCAGCGTGATAGATGGTTATTAGTCCGTCGTCGTAATACGGTGTCACTTTCCACCTCGGTGTAACGCTATTACCGTGCGCCGCATGGCCTCAAGATCAACAATCATCTGATCCATGCCAACGATAGCGCCAACAGCGCCGTTATCGGTATCGGCTTCGCACGCGAGCGTTGTCATCTCGGTTAACACAAGCGTGATGCGGTCCATCTCTTTGAGTAGTTGTTTTACCATGTCATCTCCTTTTATCAGCAGCGGCGGTGGTGTTTAGAGGGTGAGCGTTAAGCGCTTTATCTCGTCAACTCTATCCACCACATCCTGCTTCCACACCACTCCTGTCTCCCTCATCTCCGTCGTCAGCAGCTTCAACTCCAGCGCCAACTCGTCGAGCTTGCGTAGTGTTTCTTCCATCACCACACCCCCAGCGCGTGCAGGATAGTGCCGACGCCGAGAGTCACGCACGCTACCAACGCGATCCACCGCTTGTCCTCATCCACCCACTCGTCAGCCCAGATGATCGCCCCGATAGCGGCGACCAGTAGGCCGGTTAGGACTGTGCAGGTTGCTCCCATTCTTCTCTCCTCTTAAACCGTTTCTCTGCCTTCACAAACACCCGCGTAGCCTTGACGTAGTACGAGCGGACGATGCCAGCCTTTTCCAGCCGGACCAGCGTAGTGTGTACGTTGGTGGGCACCTTGCCGACGAGCCGCGCCACTGCTGACGCCGTTGCCGGTAGGTGCGCCACGATCTCAGCTTGCTTCTGTGTCATCCTACACAATCATACACCCTTTCCACTATTCCGCAACCGATATCTCGACACCACCCTCGACCCATTCCGCTCGAACCCCTCCTCGATCACCCCCTGATCCCGACCCCAGTTTAATCCCCGCTGCACGTTGCCCGACGTGATGCCAGAGGACGCTATTAGCGCCCTCCGGCTTACCCAGTCGGTGCCGATATACGGGGCGATGTCATCCCAGTGCATACGGCTACTCGTCACTTCGCCAACCTCCACAACAGCGACAGGCACAGCACCCAAACGATCAGGCCGATCAGCATGACGCCCCCGGCAACTGCTGCAACATTGCGTGACGCGCAGCCCTGGCGACACGATCGCGGAGCAGCTTCTCCGCCAGCGCATCCAAGGCGTGCTCGACCGCGACCGCCTCGGCGATCACATACGACGACCGTGTTTCCTCGAACTTGCGGATCAGGTAGGCGTGGCGTTCTTCAAGAACGGCCATGCTTTTTGCGGTGCTCATGCTTTTCTCCTCTGCCACGCTTGGAACGCGCCTAGCGCGGCGATCAAACCCAGTAATAAATACGTCATCCTTCTCTCCCTCTCAGGCGTTCTACGCCACCTCTGCCCCCTCTCACACTCGAACGGAAGAGGCATAGGCGGCGGGGCTGTTGAAAGCCCCAGCCCCAGCTACGAATGGTAGTCCACCGTCACGCACAACCAATCATCGGTCGGCGTCACCTCAGCCTTGTACTCCTCCCGATAACCCTCCAGCTTCTTCGCGTGGATCTCCAGCGCCGACGACACCAGCCCATCCCACTTCGTATCAACGTGGGTGACGCCGTTCCACATATACTGGTGGATCATAAACTCAGCCTCCAGCGTGTCGCCTTTATACGCCTTCTTCGCCACGATCACGGCGAACGCCGTCAAGTCCTTCGCTACATTCCCCAGCCGCGTCACATCAGGAGGATGTAAGCTGTCCTCGTATTGGTCATGGTAGTGCGAGAACAGCGGGCAAACCGTCAACCCGGACTCCGGGAACATCTCCGCCCACTTCGCGTCAACCTTTGGCGATTGTGTGTTCGGCCTCAACTCCTGCTTCCCGCATTGTAGTCCGCTCACAGTGACGCCTTCCTCCTTCAGCCATGCGTAGAAGGCCTCCTCCTTCGTCTCGTCATAGTTCAGCTTCGCCCCGGCGAAGCGGCCACCTATGACGTACCAGTCCCAGAACGAGTCGCTAGCGTCCTCCGCTCCCTCATTGAACGGCTTCATGATCTGCTCGACCGCTGCCTTTACATCCTCAACAGGCGGCATGATGATCTCTAAGTGGTAGTGTGACATCTCTCTCCTTTTTCGCTTCCTAGACCCACCTCGATGGGCCTAAGCAGCGGCACTAGTTTGACGGCTAGTGCGTACTGCTGAATCTAGCTAAAGCGCTTCGCTGTGTCGTCTAGGCGTCCCTCCTTTGGCGTAATGTTAACAACTCCCTCACCGCCGCCGCAGCCTCGCCCCAATCAGGCGACATACGGTCATCGCCTAGCGCGGCCAGCGCCAACTTATCCCTGTCGGCGATGGCAAGGCGGAGGAGGTAGGACAGGGTGGCGGGGGTCATGGCCGGCACCCCTGTTTACCTGCGCCCTCAGTGTTTACAAACCTCATAGCCTCTTCCCAAGTGGAGAATTGGTAGACGTTCAGTTTTCCTGGGAGCATAGCAAGCCATGGGCCGACTTTAACTCGTGCGTATTTGTTGTATTTCCAGATATGGCACTTCGTGGACTTCATCTCTCACCCCTAGCTAATATCTCTGCCCCATCACTGCATATCCGCGAGTTTGGCGCTATTGCCTTGCGGCCACAGAAACGGCACACGCCACGCGGTAAACCTTTCCTGTCCGTAGGAGTGTCTAACCGAGGTGCGCAAGTAGACTGCTTCTTCATTTACTCCCCCTTTTCACCTTTTTAGCCGCATCCAACTCCCGCCGCATCATCTTACCGCCGAGGTGGAAAACTGCCTCCAACGGCACGCTATACCCGCTTCGCTTCCCCTTCTGCCGGAGCGTGATGGAGTAGCGGCTCAACTCCACCATCAAAACCCGTCCTTGGACTTGCGATCTAGTCTCTCGTTTCACCGGCCTTGAAATCTGAGTCATCTTTTTCTTTCTCCTTTTCGGTAAATCTTCTAAACTGCCCATGTCTGATCCTGTGATGAAAACGGCACAGCCAGATCACGTCTAATGGCTTGCTGTAATCCTCGTGGTGTCCTTCACTTTTCAGGTTCCCGCACTCTTCGCACGGTTCCCTTTTTACCTTCCCTAACTTAACCGCTGAGTCGAAAATTCTCTTCGCTTTGTATTTCTCTGGGTGGTTTCGTTTACGGTTTTCATTAGCCACCCGTCGCGCTCTTTTACCCGCTTCTGTTTTATCGTAAGCAGCCTTCTTTTTTACTATCTCTTCGTTGTTGGACAGGTAGTAGTTTAAGTGATACTCCTTTACAACCTCGATATTCCTGGCCCTGTCAGTAGCGTCTCTTTTCATCCGGCATTCACGGCACATGGAATCTATACCGCTAACGCAATTGGCAATAAAATTAAACGCTTTATTGGGTAGTTCTTTGAGGCATGAAGCGCACCTAAACAAGTTTGTTGATTGGCGAAACTCCGCTCTCGTCTTCACCCATCTAGCTTTTACGGAATCCCTGTAGTTGGACCTACTTATTGATCGGCATTCCCGACACCTAGTTTCCAATCTGTCTCTGTTCGTCTTGTGTTTAGAAAAACCGCTTAGCGGCTTAATGGCTCCGCATTCACTGCAAGGTTTACTGGCGATAGATGGATCACTATACATGGCCAAACACTCCATCGCATTTATGCTTTGCTGGTCTGGTTTTTATTGGGTATTGGCCGCAATCGCAATATTGCAGCGACTTTGGCCTACCCCCATTCCTCCCGCCGCTATATTTAGCCCTTTTTTCACTGTGAATAGTAGCGGCAATCGAGAGCAGTTCCTTCTCTGACCTTATTGCGAGTGGGTATTGAGGCATGGCTTTTTCTTTCTTGATGCTCATGCCTTATACTTTAATCCAACTGCTGGATTAAATCAACTGCGGATGTTTCCCGGCGAACGCTGCTGGTTAGGCGGGTCATGCGGTGGCCTCGCTGATCGCAGCACCGATGGCGTCCTGGAGCTTCTTTGCGTCTTCCAACGTCAACCGTAGCATCGCCGGTGTCGTCCGTGCGCCACGCTTGGAGTAGATGTCAATGTTGACCAGTGCGGGCTCAGGGAAGTCCCCCTTGCGCTCACTGTACCCATTTACGAATGCCTCGGCCGGGGTGAAATACCCGTTTCGGCCTCGCGCTTTACTGTTTGTGTGCTTGCTGAACTCAACTATCATCACAGTCTCCCTTCCTTTCCATCGAGCGGAATCCCACCCCCTAAGCGGCCCCAGTGGAGCCGCCAGGGGAAAGGACTCTAGCCCTTCGCCTTAGCGATGGCCTCGCGGGCTTCGTCCATGGCTGGTGACCGTGGGTCCACCGCACACGCTACCACCCGCTCCAGCGCCGCCAACAACTCCGGCGCAGCGGTGAGCAGGTTAGCCTCCTGTTCGGTCGCGCCAACGGTCACCGCCACCGCTACGTGGTTACCGCCCTCGCCAATACACCAGCACCCATTTTCCTCGCCGTCGTCATCGAAGTCGGCCCATTTGATCCACTTATTCGCGTCCATTATTGATCTCCCTTCGCCTTCGCAATAGCCTTCACGGCCTTCTCATACGTGATTGCCAGATCCGGCCACTCGACGCGCAGCATCTCCAACGCATCGCCGTGCGGGAACTCGTCGCCGTGCTGGTAGGAGGTTTCGACGTCTTCGACGAACTCCTCCAGAACGGCCAGCAGGTCAGGCGCGGCCCGCCGCACACGTTCCGCTGTTTGCTCCTCCGGCGTCTCATCGGCGAAGCATACGCCGCCGCACTCAGGGCACTCTCCATCGGGCATCGTGTCACCTGGTTGGACGCGCTCAAAAACATCATTGATCGGTAGCAAGCTGGCTTCGGCCCAGTCAGTACCACAGTTTTGGCAAATATAGCCTTCCATATTTATCCCTTCCTTCCCGTCCGACTCTAAGCCGTCCGCCCATACCCTCTGTCACAGGGTATGGAATGGGGCCTAGCGGCGCTTATCTACCGACATCACCACCAGCACCACCAGGAGTAGCACCGCGCAGTATGCCGCCGTCATGCGCCCAACCTCTCAAACAATCGAGGATGTATCGCCCGCGCTTCCTTCTCGCTTATGCGTTTGCACTGGCGAAGATAGCCCGCATCGCACGAGGTGCCAGCAACGGGAGAGTTTGGGTACTCGTAAACCGCCCCCAAACCCTCCCAGCCGCTACGCCCCCGGCTATCGGCAATACACGCCGCAAAGACATTGCCGTTATGCTCACCCTTACGGCGTTTAGCCGGGGTGTCGTGTTCGAGGTAGAAACGGACGTGTTTCATCGCGTCACCGCCCACCGCTTAACCTCTCCGACGTTCTTCCATCCGGGGTAGCTCCACCCCCACACCGCACGGCTTGAGACAACCTCCCAAACCGTGTACAACTCGTTGCGCTGGCTTGGCATGATATCGCGGGGATCAGCGTATAGCGTGGCGAAAAACTCGTCTTTCGTGACTTCGCGCATGTTGGCGGGGATCATACCGCAACCCCCGATAAAAACGCGCCTAGCCCCGCCGCCGTCAAGCGCTGCATCATATCGTCGCCATATCCGGGATCAATCCCGATAAAACGGTGGCCCTGTTGATCGTTCCACGTCTTAATCTTAGCCACCAGAGAGACAAGTTCCTCATCCGTCTCAGCCGTCTGGACCGTTACGTCACCTTCGCAGTAGTTCGCAATTTTGCGCTCTGTCGGGTTGATCCACGTGCCGAAGTAAGAGGCGTCTTGGCTGGTGTCGAGTTGCGCCCAGCCTTTCGCATAGGTGCACAATTTGAAGTCGAACTGGTAGCGGTCGCCAGGTTCAAAAAGTCTTGTGGTGGTAATCATTTCGGTACATCCCCTTTCAGTACAATCCGTTCAATGCAGGCAATTAGCCCGTCTTGCGTCTTAGTTCCCCAGCCTGTCTGCACGCGGTCGCGGTGTTCTTTGTCGCGCCGCATGGAGGACCATAAAAGATCGATAAGCGCTTGCTTTTGTTCGGGTGTCATTTTGATGCCCCCACAATCGCCCAGCGTGTCCCGCCGTCGATTATCGTTAGCCGTTCGCCCTCTTTAGCCGTGGGCCGTCCAATGTGGACCTGGCCCTCCGCTATCTTGCGATCCACTGAGGCGTGATTATCGCCGTATGGCTTGTAATAGCGGTAGGCCGCTTGCAAGCTGGTAAAATATGAGGTGCCGAGTTTCATAGCGTCACCCCTGAAACAGTCTTCGGGTCTTTGTCGTTAGCGCAATCCGTGCAGTAGAACGTGCCCGCTGGCGCGTCCAAATCCGCCCATGCGCGTTGATAGTTGGTTCGGTTTGTCCCACCATCAAAAAACGGCCCAGTAACGGTAAGCTCGGTTTGCGCTGGCGCGTGGCACTTGCGGTTACATTCGACGCATAGCATGATAACCGTGTTTGTGGCGTGTGAATCGACTTTTACGATACGCATTTCCCTCTCCTTCATTGAGCTAATCCTAGCTCCCCTAAGCCACTGCGTTGCAATGAATTAGGAATGTGGACTAGCGGCGCTTAAAATACACATCCACACATTTACCGCTCCATGCGGTCAAACGTCCATCGACCTCGCACGCCTTGATCTTTCCGCGCCACGTCCATCATTTGCGCCGGAGTGGGCATACCTAAGCCCCATTTCAGATCAACGCGCATATACAGTTCATCCCCTTGGGGGAGGAAGCACACCACGCGGTCATGCTTCCCATGCGCCGTCACTACTGATTTGTGATCCGGCGTCAATACGTTCAAGTGTCCGTTACCTTGCAGCATTCTTGGCCTCCCTTATCATCTCTTTCATCCCCGCCAGCGTATCCGCCGCGCCTACGCCGATACAGTACCAGCGCAAACGATAACCAGGTCCGGTGTTGCGGTGGATTATGTGGCCCATGTAGCTACGCATGGCGCGCCACCTTATTCCCGCGAATCCAACACGCTACCTCACCCCGCGTCAGATCTCGCATCGCGCTATCGAAACGGAAGCCATAGGACTCCGAATAGTAGTCTCCAGATGGCACCAGCGACTCGTACCACGTCAAGAGCGCGTCTTCCGGGATATCGTGCAACCGCTCCACCGTATCCCATTGCAACTCGAACGTGCATTTCAGCGCGTCAATAAACTCACGCCATCCAAACGAAGACCAAGCGCGATGGTATTCCTCGTTTTCACGTTCCGACAAATCCATATCATCCAACACGCAATGATCTTCTAGCGTAGACTCCAGTTCCTCAAGTTCCGCCAATCGTTCCGGACTCACAATGATAATCTCGTACCATCCCGGCCCCCAATGTCCAAAACGATGCACTTCGCACGTGTCCGATTCGCCACCAAGGATTCGTAACGCGGCGGCGAAATTGGATTGGTCGATACAGCCGGAGTCGCGCGTTTGCGATACCGGCGCAACGTACCAGTCTTGTTGGTCTGGTAAGCCAAGGCCATTGCAATCGAAGCCAGTAGGCTGGAAGTCTTTGTATTGTTTCATTGTCGGCTCCTTATTGGCGCGGTAGTCCGCTCCCCAATGGCCACTCGCTAGAATGGCGCAAAGGGATGGGACTAGGCAATCCGTTCGCCCGTCACGTTGTCAAACCATACCGCAATGCGGTATCCGTATCCGGGAACTTTATAGATCCCCTTAGTTACATTGTTATTACGCTGGTAGAATGACTTTTCATCCGTCTCAACCAGCGTGCCGATAGTCCCTTTTCGGAGTAGTGCCGACGGACGCCAGCATGTATCGCACTCCTGCCATACGCGCTTCCATCCGTTGCTATCGCGCTCATATCCCCGTGAACGGGTGATGGCTGTGAAGCCGTTGTGCTTATCTAGCACGTTGAGTGTAGTTGGTAGTGTCATTTTCTCCCCTTTTCCGCGCCGTTAGCGCGTGTGTGTTGAGCGGAATCCCGCCCATCAGCAGCACAGTATACCGCTGGTGGGGAGGACTAATCCCCTATAAACTCGCACGCTAAATCATTAGCGGTGGCGTATGCCGATTCACGCCCGTGCAGTCTAGCGTCAAGCGTTAGCAACGCGCGAATAACCTTGAATATCAGGTAGTGCAGTCTCATATCGTCTCCTCATGCGCCTTTCCATACACTTCGCTCAAATCCTTGCCGTACACTTGCCGTTGATCGCACAGCGTAACGTATACGCCATCCGTGCGGAAGTCTACTGACAACACGGCGGTCTCCAACCATCGCACGATTTTACGCATGACAAGCACACCCCTTAATATTGCAAGGCGTACCGCCGGCGTCGATAATCGCTTGCTTCGCTTCAGCCGGCGTAGCGTAAGTGCGTTGCTTGTACGTCACCACTTCGCCCGCATCATTGCGCCATGATCGCCCGCCCATGACAGCGCTGCGATCAGCGGGAATGATGTCGCAGCATCCCATAGGGACACTGCCTGCCAGCGAGTATCGCCCGTATGCCTTGGCGTCTTTGTTGTCGATCAGCATGATATGCGTCATATCGTCTCTCCTCTCCACCGTCTGTAATATCTCCCGCAAAGTCATCCCACCGCAACCCGCACGTGTCACCAGGGATGCGGTAGGAAAGGGGAAGGTATGTTGGGGGCATATGGTTAGTACATCTTTCTGACTTCATTCCGAAGCCGGGTTAGCTCGTCGATCAGATCGACAACCGCATAATCGGCTTGCTTTGCGGCGGCCATGCGATCAGCGTTATGGGCGGGCATCGCCATCAACACGCCGATAGCGTCCTGTACTTTTTTCTCGGCAGCGTTAATGAAAGGGAAAGCGGATTCGATATTCATGGCTTACATCTCATCAATCATGCGAATCGCATCAACCAGCGAAGTACAAGCGATGGAACCGTTAAACGTGGGCGAATCCACAAACCAGTCGCGCGAAGTGCCACCAGCGCGCTTGCCGCCTTCGATAGTGAACGTATTGCCGTAGCGCTCCACGGTCCAAGTATACGGACCAGGTTTCTGGAAGTTTGATAAGTGCGTAGTGTACACGCGACGACCACTAACGATTAGCGTGCCAGGGATCAGTTTTTGAATCTCAGTGTTGGTCATCTGGTTTCTCTCCTCGCCACCAATCGGTGACATCCCCATAGTAGGGTAACTCCGTAACGCGGTCAAGCGATAAAACAATGTATAAATACTTGTAATGCAAGTAGGTACCAGCATAAGCCGGGGCCATATGGCATACGATGTATGCATGGCAACGCAATACCTCGAAGCCCCAAGCAAGCACCTCAAACGTTCAACCCGCGTTCGATCCAGAGCAAGTGAGACTATCGACCAAGCGAACCAAGATCCGGACGCGCCAGTACAATGGCCTCCAGCTATAAGGGGTGCCCTGCGAATCCTAACGTACAAACAGCGCCGATTCGCGGTAGGCGTTGCGGCCGGATTGCCCAAGGTGGAAGCGTACAGGCAAGCATATGACGTGGCAGAGGATAGGAACGTTGACAGTCTCATGCCTGAGGCGTGCGCGGTACTGCGTAACCCCATAGTGTCGACAGCCATAGACCTATTAGTCGATTGGAATAGTCGAGAATGGTTATTTGACGACAAAGAAGCCGTCGAAGTACACCTTCTACGTCTAGATGAAGCATCACAGCACGCGGAAAAAGCGAGCGATAGGATTGCAGCATCCGTGGCAATCCTTAAAGCGAAGGGGGCCTTTGTGTCCAGGTCCGAGGTCCGGCATATCCATACCCTAGACGCAGACAGTACAAAGGGTATCGTGGCCGAGTTAGCCAACTTGCTCGGGACGCCTGAATCGAAACCCCCCAAGCTAATCGAATCGGCCAGCGTTGCAAGCGTTGAGTTTACCGATCCAGATTCCACCGACTCATAAGGTATAGGTTCTGGTTCGGCGCTTCGCCAGGTGAGCCGAGATTCGCCAGGTGAGAGTATGACCGCGCCGCGATAGCAGGCCGGATTCGACCCCGGCCCCGATCGAGAGCCCACCCCTACCCGGCCCCCCTGTTCCCGTGTCCCGCCTCGCCCGCGCATTTGGTATAAGCACAATGACGTCCTAGCTACCCACCTGGGTCGCCCCAAAAATTTCCCAAAAATTCTCCTGGGGGTCGACGGCTAGGAGACCCGTATTTGCCGACCATAAACTCAGCCTTGGAGTTTAGGTTCACATGTAGGTGGTAGCGGGCTGGTGCCACGTTAATCCGCCTCAGAAGGCCGTGTTCCAGCCGTGTTCCAACCTGTTCCGGTCGTGTTCCGGTCGTGTTCCGGCTTAAGTCCTTTCTTTTCTTATATTTATATTATATTGGAACACTGGAACATAATATTATATAAAAACGTGTAAGGGTGAATTAGGTATATATAGGCTTGTGTTGTATGTATATCGCATAAGGGAGTTGGAGAGAGAATGCGAGCGGAACACGTTCCGGCGTGTTCCGGCATCTAAAGCCATGATTCTAAAAAAGTTAACCCGGAACTCCAGCATTTTCTGCCGTGTTCCGGGTGTTCCGGTTACGAATTCACCTCGACGTGGTGTTATGTAATTCTTACACCCTTTACGTGGCGGTACTTTGCTTGCGATCCCTCCGAGGTCGGGTTCTTCTCGACGACGAGTCCAGCCTCACGCGCCATATCAAGGATATTCGATGCAGACCACCTTCCCGGCATCGATGACTTGAATCGATCGATGAAGACTGAGGTTCTGGTGTCAGAGTGCTGGTCACGTTCGCAGTAATGTTCAAGGAAGGTCAGCATAGGGTTCTGGTCATCGCGATACTCAGCAATCTCAGCCACGCCTGGGTCAGAAAATCGGCCACCCTGATTGTGCAGTCGCTGCGCCCCCTCCAAAGCCCACGACAAAATTCCGTCGATCTCGCCCTTCAGCCGATCCCAAACGGTCGTATCCTGCTCGCTGGCGGGGATGACGTGGTTGAAGTGGATCAGGAGAAGGCGTCGGTATGTGGCGTTGGACTTGTCGTTGATGCGCGGCTTCTTGTTGGTGACGATGACGTGCTTACAGATGGGGATGTCCATCACCGGGGCGAGGTGCTTGGGGTCGAAAAGGATCGGCTCCTCAGTAGACACGAGTGTTTTGAAGCCGCCATCGGCGATCATTGCGTCAGATGTGAGTTCAGTGAGCAGGTTGACGAGCTTGCCGAGTAGAGGGGCGCGCTTCCGGTCGTCATCCATATGTTCAACGCTAACGGCGGCGATGTTCTCGCTGCCCAAAAGCTGCCGGAGAAGGTAAGGAATGGTCGACTTTCCGCAATCCGACTCGCCGACGCACAGCAAAGCCTTCTTGTAGCGGGCGTGCGGCATCAAGCAGTAGCCAAAATACTCCTGTAGCGCAGCAATTTTGAGTTCTCCGTCGTCGTCCTTGCCGAAATACGTGTCCAGGCACCGCATGAGTTCAGGGCACTGGGACTTCTGGTTGTACTCCCACGGTATGCAGGTCTGGAGGTAATCTTCCTTCCGGTGAGGGTACATTTTCATGTCACGGATGTCGATTACACCGTTCGCGACTGGCACCTCGTAGGGCTGGATCTGCCGCCACTCGTGTTTATTTGTGTAAATTTTCGTAGTAATGTATGAGGTGATCTCGGCGCGGCGGTTCTTGGTGGTGGTTTTCTTGCCGTCAGCCTCAAGAGCGAGAATATTGAGCCTGGATGCCGCGATAGGCACCCATTTCTTCCCGTCGTACTCGTAAAGGTTGTCGTTGACGTTAATAAAGTCGTGGGTTTTAAGCAATTTCTCGGCGATATCGTTCGGCTGGGCCTCTTTCTCCTCCGGTTCGTCCTCTTCGACGACCTGCTTCGCCTTCACGGCCTTATCCAGCGCTGAAAGGTTGATGTCCTTGAGCCATTTTTTGATTGCTGTCCGATTTATCTGGTAGACCTCAATGTCCATCGCGGCCAGTGTGGAGGTCATACCCCAGATCATCGCCGGGTTGTTCTGCTTTAACGCCTCGTTCACCTCTTCATCGAGAAGCGGGTCGTCGATATACTCGGTTACCGGCTCCATTGCAGGAACTCCTTCACCAGCGACTCGACGGTCGGCTTGGCGTGGTCGGCGGCTGACTGGCGCAGGAGCGCGGCCTGCTCGGTAGTGCGCTGCTCTTGGTAGGCGGCGAGAATGTGCTGGCGTGTCATATAATCCAAGTCTTCGAGGAATGGGATGGATGTTTCGTAGTCGGGAGCGTTAACCATCTGCAGTCGGGTGAGACGACGCCACTCCATCGCCTCGTCGTGCAGGCGTTGGGCTTTAATCGCTTCGTAGGGGTGAACGGCAGGCTGTCGGGTGAGATGGATATTCAATTCAGAGGCGAGTAGTCGGATGGCGGCGGAGGTGGTGATGGAGTGGTATTTCGAGGCGAAGGTGATTAGGTCGCCACCAACCCCGCAGGCGTGGCACTTGAAGTACGCCGCGTGCAGCTTTAGTGATGGTGTTCGCTCTTTATGCCACTGGCAAAGCGCAGTTCCATTCTTGATCTTTATAAACCTGCTTGCGTATTCATCGACGCGCAAAGACGCCTTTATTTGCTGGATTGGCGTCATGGCTATGCCCTATGTCGAACGGGAGTGGTTAATGCTTTCTCAATAGGCCAGCTAGCTAGAACAATCCGATACCAAATAGCCGTCCTGTCTATCCCTGTTTCAGCGGCCCACTCGTCTGCGGTTTGGGTCTTCCCGTTAAACTCAAACCTTCTGACGTTGCGCCGGTTCCTGTTTTGTTCAGTAGCAGTAGACCACTTTACGTTACCAGGCTCGTACCCCTTAGAGTTGTCGATCCTATCAAGCGAATGCTTGTTGGTTGGGCGACGGCCAACGTCACGCAAGAACGCTTGGTAGCTGTCTGCCCATTCCTTGCATACCGTGATTCCGCGAGATCCGTACCATTTTTTGTACTCTCTTGATTCGACACTTAAGCAGCGCCTTTTCATGCACTCCCATGCGCGATATTCTGGCGATCTCTGACCACTTTTATTGCGGGCCTCCCCATGAGATTCACGGAAAATGCCAGTGCTTGGATTTCTGTGTTCCGGTGTCATTTCGCCGCCTTTTTCGCCTGCGGAACAGCCTTTTCAAGCACGGTGACGATGTAGTCGCTGAGGGTGAGGCGGGCCTTCGCGGCCTCGATCCTAGCGAGGTAGTGAAGGTTGTCCGGCATTCGGACGGTGGTGGCAACTCTGGGGGTGGTCTGCATCTGGGATTCTCTGATGTATGGCTAGAACCCAAGTCTACGCCCCTTGACCCTATTCGGTCAAGCGCCAAAATACCGTCACCTATTTTATTTTCGTAACGGCCTCGGCGAGCGCGGCCATGCCGCCTTCCAGGTCGTGGGCGATCACGTAAATCCCCCCGCAGCGCTTAACGGTAGCCTCAAACTTCTCCTGCGCTTCCCGCTGCGTATCCTTGCCAATCTTCACTTCGATATGGCACACCACCGCTACTCCATTGATGTGGATCCAGCCGCTCACATCGCCAGATCCGACGACGCCGTATTGCACGGGGCGGAACCATGGTGGCGTAATCCCACGCACGATAAACTCAAACGCTCGTTTGAATGTCTGTATGGGGTATGCGGAGCCTACGTTCTGACGGAAAAGTCTACTGAGCGGGTACTTTTTCTGAACGGCTTCGATGAGCCGATTCTGCAAATTGGTAGCTTCGCTCACGCCCTCATTTTGGCATACGCGGCGCGGATAATCTCAGGGGTTGGTTTTTCCTTGAATAATCCCATAAAACGTCCCCAGGCGAACCCTTTTTTATACCCGCGATCTTCCGCCATTTTCAACCAGTCCGCCATCTTTTTGATCTTCACATCGTCGCCAGCGCGTGCGACGTACCGCTTGATGGCTTCGGCCTTCTTCTGCTTTTGGTACTCAACTAGCGCCTCGTTGCGCTCTTTGATCTCCCTGCCGGTGGCGACGTATTCCTTGCCACACTCGGGGCACGTCGGTACGTAGGAGCGGAAGACGGCAAAGCAATCTTCGCAGCGGCGGAGGGTGAGTGCGTTGTCGCGTGGTTTGGAGGAGGCGGCTTCGGCGTCGGCTAGAGTCCAGTCGCGGTCGTCAGATGACAATCCGAACCTTGCCGTGTTACCGGCGTGGTCAAGTAGGATGGCTTCTGTCTTTGGGCGCGCGATCAACTTCAACCGCTGAAACGCCTCCTCGCGCTCGGCATCTGGCGTGTTCGCGTCGATTGCCAGCGACTCAACTCCAGCCGCGCGGAATTTGGCGGCGATAGCCTCGGCGTGCGCCCTATTGACAGCGTGGCAGACTGTGGGCAGGTGTTGCGCTTTATGCAACCACTGCTGGACGATATTGCCTACGATGCCTCGCTTGAGCATCACCGTCGCCACTTGTTCCTGGTTGAAGTCGTCTCCGGTGATCTGTACGCCACTCATGTCTGGCTCGTCTGGGCACCAGACTTTCGACGGAACAAGGAACCCTTTCGATATTAGTTCGTTGGTGGTTGGTCCCATCACGATAACGTCGGCAACTCGACCAAGCCCGATCCCATCTCCGCGACAAGGCGTGGCAGTGAAGAAGATTTGCGGGATGTGCTTGTGCCGGTCAATGACCTCCAGTCGAGCCTCGGACAGCAGGAGGTGCGCCTCATCCCACACGATGCAATCAACGTCGAGCAGAGCGTCCCGAGCCACGAGCGTATCTAGGCTGCAGATGCGCGTCTTGTGGCCGGTGTCTTTGACGCCAGCCATCTGAATAGAGTGGGGTATTCCCATCTCCTCGAAGCGCCTGGAGAGATCGAATACAAGCAATCGGCGCACGGTAACGACAGCCACGCTCTTGCCTTTAAGATAGGCGGAGTGGGCGAGCAGTTTGGTCAGGTGACCCTTGCCTGAACCGCATGGGGAAACGCCGACTGGTTTGCGGCCAGCGCGAATAGCGGCGCGAAGGTCGTCGAGCATTTTAGTCTGGTAGCTTCGATCGCCTTCCACCGGAGGCCACGCTCTGGCAACGCGGCCACGGCGCTGGAGCCAACTACTGACGGACGCTGAAGGGTGAGCATCAATATCGGCCATCGCCCACGGGATGTCAGCGCCAAGGCTGATGGTGTTGACTTGGCAGAGGACGTGGAGGGGCTTCATTTACTCCCCGGCACCCTAGGCTCCTGCTTCGTCTCGATGCGCTTGGCGGGCACCGTGCAGTGCCTCCAGCACGTCGACGGACTGTACAGTGACATCTCATCAGCAGGCCACTCCTGCTGGCATTGCGTACAGTAGCCGGGTGGCTGTTTGCGGCGTTTCAAACCTTCACCCCCATATATTCCAGCGTCTCCAGGATCAATTCTTCCGGCTCCGCCACCCCCATCGTCCAGGCAGGCCTATTATTTCTCAGCGCCTCCAGCAGCTTCGCCAGCCGCTTGGGGTCTTTGAGTTTCTTGGAAAGGGCGAGGTGTGCGGGGGTCATCACTGCTCCCCCTCCGCGATCTGGAGTAGGCAGTAGGCGAGGCACGCGCACGCCGCTTCCCCGTATTGCCTTACTCCGCCAGTCGGGAAGTTTACGCTGCCGAAAGCGCCTATGTATCGATCGCGACCCATACTCCACCCTCCTCCGCGAGAACGGCATATCGCATCAGCGGTGCTCGTGCATTCAGCCTCGTCGGTGGAGAAATCCGGCATCGGCTTCGTCTCATCCCCCGTCACGACATACCACTTGCCAGCGGGGGAGACTTGGACTTCGTAGCCGCATAGGAGGCGGCAGATGAGGGCATTTTGCTCGTTGGTCATTTCACCTCCACTTCATACTGATCGATCTCCATCCACAGGCCGATGCGTCCTTGCTGCGCCGAGAAGGCGGTGGCTTTTTCCTTCGTACTGAAGACGTGGCATTAGGTGTGGGTATTTTCGTCCTGAAGGACGACTACGTGTACGGTCATTTCTCCCTCGCCAACCTCAGTATCCGCCGTGTGTACTCCGATCGAAGTTCACCTCGGCGCTTGGGGTGCTTGTTCACAGCGTTCATCACCAGTTGCTCTTGGCCGCGCGGCATATCGCGGAGCGCTGGCGGAATTTTGTATACATCGTCGGGGATATTCGTCATTTGGGTTTGCTGGGGCAGGTCGGTGGGTGTTTAGGCCATTCTCGGGCGGTCATCCATTTCCCGCACATGCCGCATTGGTACTGTTTGGGCTTGCGCCCCATTTTTGCCATCATTGACATTGTTGCGCAAAGTAAGGCATACTGTCAATAGGAGATTGAATGCACCAGCAAGCCAATGACAAGCCAGTAAACAGCGTCGTTGATCTCGTAGAGAGGTACGTCACACACATTATGAGCGCAGGCGAAGACGAGGCCGTGCGCTGCACGAACGAAGGCGGCACTCCGCCACAGGAGTCCAAATGATCACCACCCGAGACCTAATCATCCTTGCGATCGGGGCACTCGCAAGCTATTTGTTGCTCTCCATAGCCGCCCACTATATGGCTCCGCCATGCGGCTTCGATGGCCAGCCCGACGCGCATTGGCAGGCGGAGTTCAATAAGCTGGAAGAGAAGTATAAGGGAGGTGTGAAGTGAATCCATTAGGCCCATGGGCGACCTCAGATATGTTTCGCCGCTGGCACCCCTTCGACGCCCTGCTAGCTGAGCGGCGGGCTGTACTTGCTGGCGAGCGGCAGGAGGTTGAGGCTTCTGTGAAGAAAGACGCCGCATGGTGGGATGAGCGGAGGTTGGGATGAACGAGATTCCTGACGCCGCCACCGACCCATACGAGATGGAAACCGAATGAACACTCAACCACCACCCATCCACACCGACGAAAGACACACTGTTGACGCCGTGCGAGAAGATCTTGATACGCGCAAGCAAATGGGGATCAAGAAGTACGGCGTGGCTTTGCAGCCATCCAACGGGAGAGACTCGCTGCAAGACGCCTACGAAGAGGCCCTCGATCTGTGCGTGTACCTGAAGAACGAGATCCTGCGGCGGGAGGTCGATATGAGGATCGCTAAGGCTGTAGAGAATTCCAAAATGTCGCGTGGGTGCTTGTGCTGCGATAATCCAAGGTAAATGGCAAGACCTAAACGAGAACCAGTTCCAGTATTCGTGGATGAAGATGCGAAGGCGCGCGAGGACATAGCCGAGTTCCATCGGATGCGCGAGTTGATGGGCGGGAAGTTCACTGACGTGGAGATCCGCCAAAAGGTCGAAGCCATGCCGCCTGAGACGCGGCAGAAGGTCGCGCAGATGGTCGCTACGCTGACTAAGCGGTTTGGCGTGGCTAGGGCGAGGTTGGACTTTGCGGAGTTTGCGAAGCGGATTGATCCGGATCGGTTGCCGGGGCGGCATTTCAGTATTCTGGAGAACGCTTTCCATCGGATTGCTGAGGGGGAAGCAGTCAGGCTGATTATCAATATCGCCCCTCGTCGCGGAAAGTCAGAGTATTCGTCGTACCTGTTTCCGGCTTGGTTCATCGGCAGGTTCCCTAAAAAGAAGCTGATGTGCATCACGAACGTAAAAACACTCGCCGCTGACTTTGGTGCCAAGATCAGGAACTTGCTGGACACGCCGGAGTATCAGGAAGTATTCCCAAGCGTTAGGCTATCGAAGGATGCGTTTGCTAAGGATAAGTGGCGCACGAACTACAAGGGCGAGTATTTCGCAGGCGGCGTCGGGTCGACCGTATATGGTCGCGGCGCTGATCTTCTAGTCCTGGACGATGTCCACTCAGAACGAGAGAGCACTGACGGGAAGATGGAACCGCCGTCAAAAGAGGACTACGACATGGCCTGGAACTGGTATCAATCGATACTGAGTCGATTGCATCCAGGTGGTTCGATCCTTGTCGTTATGCAGCGGTGGTCGCGGCACGACCTGACGGGGCGGCTGATCGACGCAGCGAAGCGGAATCCGAACGGGCAGCAGTGGGAGGTTATCACCTTGCCAGCGTTGGAAGAAGTACAGAACGCTGAGGGTGATTCAGAGTGGCAGTCGACGTGGCCCGAGTTCTGGCCGACGCCTGCCGTACTCCAACTCCGCGAAACGATGATGTCTGAACCCGGTGGCGCATGGCGCTGGAACTCGATGTACCAGCAGGATCCGAGTGCTGATGTCGTATCGATGATGAAGCGGGATTATTGGAAGCGCTGGGAGGACGGCAAGCGCGCCCCCGTATGCGAGTTCGTCATCCAATCATGGGACATGGCGGCGACGAAGAATGACAAGTCAAACTACTCGGCTTGCACGACTTGGGGTGTATTCCGCACGTCGGCGAAGGAAGACAAGGGAGTTTACAATATCATTCTGATCGATGCGGAGCGCGGGAAGTGGGACTTCCCTGACTTGAAGAAGGCGGTCGTTCGCAAATACCGATCGGTCGTGAAAGACGGGCATCCTGACTGCCTGCTTGTGGAAAACAAGAGTGCGGGTATCCAGTTGATCCAAGAGTTGCGGGAGACTGGCGTGCCAGTGACAGCGTACAAGCCAGCCGGTAACCAGTACATGGCGTCGAACGACAAGATATCCCGCGTAAACCGGATTCTGGAGATGTTTACCTCCGGCCTTGTGTGGGCACCGAAGCGGGCGTGGGCGGAAGAGGTGATCGAGGAATGCGCCGAGTTCCCTAACGGCCAGTACGACGATTACGTGGATACCGTGTCGCAGGCGCTGGCGAAATTCCGCGAGGGTGGGTTCATCCGGTTTGAGACGGATGAGGAAGAGACGGAAGAGGAAAGTGTGGGCGTGGCATCGTACTATAATTTGGGGTGATAGTTTCGCGCTATGGTATAACTTAATCAATGTTCGACCGCGTTAACCCGATCGAAGACGAACCGATACTCTCCGTTGAAATCGAGACGGTGGAGGAGCCTGTCTTTGAGGGCGAACTCCAGGAGTTTGAGGACGGATCGTATGGGTACGAGGAAGAGCCTCCGCCGATTACTGTAGCGTTTGACGCGAATTTGGCGTTAACTCTGGAAGAGTCTGAACTGCGGAAGATCGGCAGTCAGCTTTGGTCGGAGATCGACGCCGACAAGATGTCGCGTAGTGACTGGGAGGACGCCTATCGCAAGGGCCTCAATCTGCTGGGAATGAAGACGGAAGAGGTTTCAACCCCATGGCCCGGTGCCTGCGGGTTGTTCTCTACGCTGATTCCGGAAGCGGTTGTTCGATTCCAGTCGAACGCGATCATGGAGATTTTCCCGCCGTCTGGTCCTGCTAAGGCGAACATTATCGGCGAAATCACCGAGGATCGCGAGAAGCAGGCGCAGCGGGTAGTCGCTGAGTTCAATTATCAACTCACGGAGAAGCTGGAAGACTACCGGCCTGAGACAGAGAAGCTGCTGTTTGGTCTTGCGACCTGCGGTTCAGCGTTCCGGAAGCTGTATCCGGATCCAATTACTGGAGAACCAGCGGCCCGTTATATCCCTGCTGAGAAGTTTATCGTCCCCTACGGTGCGGTATCGTTGCGCAAGTCGCCGCGCTACACCGAAGTGTTCACGATATCCAAGAACGAACTGCATCGGTTGCAGGTGAGCGGGTTCTACAGTGATGCGCCGGTCGATGAAGCGATGCCGGTCACGTCGTCTCTCCAGGAGAAGAAGGATGAGATCAACCGGGAAGACCCGCCGCCGACGCTTGACGGTGAGATCGAACTCTTTGAATGCCATGCGGACATCGATATTGGCGAAGATCCTGATGGCATCGCGCTGCCGTATATCATTACGCTTGACCAGAGCGGAACGGTTATTGGACTGTATCGTAACTGGCGCGAGGATGACCCGTTCAAGCGGAAGATCCTTTGGTACGTCGACTACTCCTACGTTCCTGGCCTTGGCTTCTACGGATACGGCTTACTTCACCTGATTGGCGCGTCGGCAAAAGCGGCGACGATGATCCTGCGCCAGCTTATCGACGCTGGTACCCTGGCAAACCTCCCTGGTGGACTGAAGGCGAAGGGCTTGCGGATGAAGGGCGACTCGTCGCCTATCCGTCCTGGCGAGTGGCGTGAAGCCGACGTGAGTGGCATGAAGCTCTCCGAGTCTTTCATGCCGTTGCCGTATAAAGACCCGTCTACAGTGCTTCTTGCACTGTTGCAGAACGTGGTCGAAGAGGGACGGAAGCTAGGTTCGATTGCTGATGTTGAGATCGGCGACGTATCCGCGCAGGCTCCGGTAGGTACGACGCTCGCGATTATGGATCGGGCGATGAAAGTGATGAGCGCGGTCCAGGCTCGCCTCCATAACTCGATGAAGTTGGAGTTCCGGATCCTCGGTCGTCTGATTCGAGACTCAAAGAAGGACAGCTACGACTACGACGTAGACGGTCCGCGCGAGATCAAGCGGTCTGACTTCGACGACCGTATTGACATCCTGCCGGTAAGCGACCCGAATGCGGCGACACTCCCGCAGCGGGTGACACAGTACCAGTCAGCAATCCAGATGTCAGCAACCGCGCCGCAGATTTACAACCTGCCTTTATTGCATCGAAAGATGTTGGAAGTGCTGGGTATCCGCGATGCTGAGCGTATTGTTCCGGACAAGGAATCAATCCCGCCGCTCGATCAGGTGACCGAGAACCAGATGATTACGAATATGCAGCCGGTGAAGGTATACGAGTGGCAACCTCACGAGCAGCATATGGCGATTCTGGAAGCGTACATTAAAGACCCAGCGACCGCCGCCGCGCTTGGGCAGAACCCGAACGCGAACGCGATCTTCGCCGCCGCTCAAGCGCATTACGCGGAGCATTATGGGTTCAAGTATCGGATTGATATGGCGCGAGAACTTGGCGTTCCGTTGCCGACGATGGACGACCACATGCCGCCTGAGATCGAGCAGAACATCGCACCTGCTATCGCTGAGGCAGCGCGTCGTCTGGCTGGCAAGCATCAAGCTGAGGCTGCGGCAAAAGAAGCCGAGGCCAAGGCGCAGGATCCGGTGATCCAGATGCAGCAAGCTGAGTTGCAGATCAAAGCTGAGACGGTCAAGCAGAAGCCGCAGATCGAACAGATGAAGATCCAGGCTGGACTCCAGAAGGTTGCAGCGCAACAGCAAACTGAGATGGAGCGGATTAAGTCGAACGAGCGGCTTGCCTCTGAATCTGCGATCGATAAGAACGAACAATTTTTGGCTGAGTTGAAGCTGCAGCATCAAGAGTTCATGCTCAACCAGCAGCGTGCCATGGCGGAGATCGCCGAGAAGATGGCGCGTATAGAGGAGATGCAACGTGGCAACTCTGCGAACCAGATACCATAGCGCAATCTCCGACAAGATCGCGGCGCAGTCGGACATGCTGTCCGATGATCGGTGTGCAAACATCGAGCAATATCGCCGCGCATGTGGGATCATCTACGGTCTGAAGATGGCCCTCGAAGAGTTCGACGAAGTTATGTCGAAAATCCCAGACAATGAAGAAGTGGAGGACACTGCATGAGCACAGTGTTAGAACCCATCCGCACAGTATCGGGTGTGGCGATCGAAGACTTACCGCAGCCGCGTGGCCCGTACATGCTGGTGAAGATGCGGAAGTTGAGCGAAAAGGTGAGCAAAGAGAGCCTTCTCTATGTTCCAGAGATCCGTATTGCCGACGAGCAGCACGCCTGCCCGCTGGCTGAAGTCATCTTGCTTGGGCCTGAGTGCTTCAACAACCCGCCCGAGAACTTCCCTGCCGGTGCGCGATGCAAGGAAGGCGACATCACTATCATGGCTCCCTACGCCGGTCAGCGAATGCTGGTCGGTAGCGAGATTGAAGCCGATGAGTATCGCCTGGTTGCCGACGCCTGCGTGACCGCCGTGGTCCCTGCCCCTGAACTGGTGCGGAGGAATATGTAATGGAAGATGAAATCCTCGTAGAAGGCGACGAACAAGAACTTCCAATCGAAGTCGAAGTCGAACCGGAAGTAGTATCGGATCGACCGGCGTTCGATGAGGCCGCGATCAAGGCGCAGGAAGAAGAAGACGCGCAGGACATCGAGAAGTTCCCTCGCCCGATCAAGAAGCGGTTCGAGACGCTGACGTACCATGTGCGTGAGCGTGAACGGCAGATCGAAGAGGAGCGGAAGAACTCCCAGGCGCTTCTCGAATACGCCAACGGCGCGAAGAGTGTGATCGAGCAGTTGTCCCGCGAGAAGGAAGAACTTCAGAAGTCCCTCCAGCGCGAGGCGCTTGCTGCTCGTGAGGCGCAGATTCATTCTGTGCAGCGCGAGTTCGCCGCCGCCCGTGAGTCTGCTGACATCGACAAGGAAGTCGAAGCGAACCGGAAGCTGGCGGAGATCACGCAGCAACGGTCGCAGATCGCCCAATTCCAGCCGCAGGCAGCGTTCCAGCCACCTCCCCCACCGCAACGCCAGCAAGTAGACCCACAGCTTCCGCCTGAGACGGTAGAGTGGGTCCAAAAGAATACGTGGTTCCTAGAAGACCGTAAAATGCAACGCTACGCTGTTGACTTCTCGCAAGAGCTTGTCCAGCAAGGGGTTGCAGAGGGAACACAGACTTACTATAATCGCATTGACGCAGAGATGCGCAAGAGATTCCCGGAGAGTTTTGAAACTAGCGCAATGAATGATATCGCCAAGACCCAACCCGCCGCAAGAACTGTGAGCCGCCCGCCCGTCGCTACTGCCGCCCGTACCAACGGCGCTGTAAGTGGCGCACGGAAAGTAGTCCTGACCGCCACCGAAGCAGCAGCCGCAAGAAAGATCGGTGTGCCGCTCGAAGAATACGCGAAGTACGTGAAGAGAGGCTAATATGGCAATCGCACCTCGGACCCTAATCACCCCTCCCGTCAACGCTATTCCCGGCGATAGGGCACTTAATGCACGCGAGGAAGAATCGCGCAAGTACGTGTACGAGCCTCCCGGCAAACTGCCGAAGGTTAAGAAGAGTGCTGACTGGACCCACAGGTGGTGTCGCTTCCGTATCAAAGCGGGTGTCGACGATCCTGGCAATATGGGCAAGCACAAGCGAGACGGCTACGAGCCTGTCAAGTTTGAGCAGCGGTTTGAAGTACTAGAGCATCCAGACACCGTATTCCCTGATTCCTCAGGTAATATCGTCATCGGGGATCTGGTTCTTTGCCTGCGCCACGCCTATATCACGCAAGGGCGCAGAGAGTACTACGAAGACCTGACGAAGAAGCAGTTGCGCGGGGCTCAACAACAGGCCTCGAAGAATCAGCACACCCAAGGGATAGACCCTCGCCACGGCAGGGTCGAGGATAGTTCTCGGTCTACCTTCCAATCAGGTAAGGCCGTAGACTTCTCCGACGACTAGGGCTTGTTGAGACTTCTCTATCTTCTGGAGAGTCTTACTCATGTCAGCTACTTCCGCTCCGTATGGGTTGAAACCCATTTACGACGTTGGTGGCAGTGTGCGCGGTCAGGTGACGATGATCACCCTCGGCGCTAACACTGCTACCGCGTTTTACAACGGTGACATCGTCAATGTCGGGGTCGGTGTTGCCACCCCCGTTGCCGCTACGCCCACCACCACCCGCAACGGCAATACCCCGTGGGGCATCTTCATTGGTGCCAACTGGACCGACCAGAACGGTCGCCCCCAGTACACACAGTATTTGCCTGCCAACGCCTACACCTCCTATAACGCCTACGGCCCGATCACGCTTGAAGTTGTGACCGACCCGGATGTTCGCATGATGGTGCAGGCTAACGGGTCCGTCGCCTATACCGCCATCGGCCTCAACGCGCCGCTCGGTGGGTTTGGTGGCAGCACTGTTACTGGCAATTCCAGCGTCCACTTGGTCGCCGCCTCGGCTGCTACCACCAACACGCTGGCCGTCAAAATCATCGACATCGCTCCTGGCCCCGACAACGCGGCTGGCGATGCCTACACGGACTGCATCGTTATCTGGAATCAGAACGTGCACGCCTTCAAGAACATCCTGGGAGCCTAACCGATGCCAGTCATTACGCGCGCACAAGCAAATCGAGAATTGACTCCTGGGCTGCACGCCTTGTGGGGTCTGGAAAACAAACGCTATCAGGACGAGTGGAAACCCATCTTCGAGATGAACACCTCTGAACGGGCGTTTGAAGAAGAAGTTGCCCTCTCCGGCTTCGGCTCTGCCGCCATCAAGACGGAAGGCGCGAGCGTCGAATACGACACGGCGCAAGAGTTCTACACCACGACCTATCGTCACGTCACCGTGGCGTTGGCCTTTGCCATCACGCAGGAAGCGATCGAAGACAACCTGTATGCTGATGTTGGTCGGCGCTACACGAAGGCGTGTGCGTGGTCGATGCAGAACACCAAAGAGGTGATGGGCGCTAGTGTTCTAAATAACGGGTTCTCGGCCAGCTACCTCGGTGGCGACGGCAAGCGCCTGTTCGCTACTGACCACCCGCTGGTCAGCGGCGGCGTGAACAGCAACCGCCCTGCCACCTACGTTGACCTGTCTGAGACGGCGTTGGAAAACGCGGTCATCCAGATCGGCGCGTGGAAAGACCAGCGCGGCTTGTTGATCGCAACGAAGCCGAAACAGCTTGTTGTGCCCAATGACCTCAGCTTCACTGCCGACAAACTGTTGGCGACGGTGCTGAAGGTTGACTCGGCTGACAACACTATCAACTCCATCCTGCATACTGGGGCCATCCCGAAGGGCTATCACGTGAACCACTACCTCACTGATCCCGACGCTTGGTTCCTAACCACGGACGCGCCCGATGGGTTGAAGTACTTCAGCCGCATCCCGCGCAGCTTCGAGGAGGATGGCGACTTTGATACTGGTAACCTCCGGTACAAGGCCCGCGAGCGGTACAGCTTTCTTTGGACTAACCCCCTTGGCTGCTTTGGAAGTCAAGGCATCTAGTTTCAACGACTTGCGAGCATAGGTAACATAACACTAACATGACACGAGAGCGAGTAGCTAGGGCAAGGCAGACAATGTGTTTCGTCAGCGCATCTCGCTCTCGTGTTTGCTCCTTGGGCGGCAATGATGCCTTACTCTAAAAAAAGAATTGGTATCTACAGGATCCTGAATACGGAAAACGGGAAGTGTTACGTTGGTCAGTCCAGGAACTTGTACAAGCGGATGTCCGAACATAAACGATTGCTGTGCCTTGGGAAGCATCCAAATCAAAAACTGCAACATGCGTACAAAAAGTACGGAGAGGCTAGTTTTAAGTTTTCAATTGAAATTGAGTGCGAAGACCCATCTGACCTAGACTCTATCGAAATGATGTTTATTTCTGGTGAGGCTCGTTTTGATGATGATACCGCATCCTACAATATTTGCCGTCAAACGACTTCAGGGATGGCTGGCAGGAAACACTCTGAGGCTACAAGGATTAAGATCGCAGCTAACAGGAAGCCAGTTGCTGATGTGGCTAGGTGGCGAAAGCACTTGATCGATGGAGCTATTCGATCAGCTATGACCGACCCGCATCGACGCAAGCAGATTGAGGCAGTCATATATTTGACTGAGATGAGAAATTGCGATTTGGCACGATTGATCGGTAAAGACCCTTCGACATGCCTGAGAATGACAAAACGCTACAGAAACTTGTACCAAAAAGGAATCCTCAATGAATACCTCTTTTAGCGGCCCAGTCCGGTCCGAGAACGGCTTCGCTGCGTATCGCACGGCCTCTTCCACTTCTAACGTATCCATCGCTCTCGCCACTCAAGGCGTGGGCGTGGTCGTCCCCACAGTTGGCCCGATCGTGAACTTCACGACGGTGACCACGGACGCCACGGCTGGGGATGTGACATACACCGCAGCGCAGGTTAAAGGTGGCCTGATCCTTCGGGATCCTGGGGCTAACCGCGCTGACCTGTTCCCGACTGCCGCCGCGCTCGTAGCCGCGTTGCCGTCGTGCGTGGTTGGCACCTCGCTTGTCGTCCATATCCGCAATGAGGCGAACGGCGCTGAGACGATTACCATGACGACGAATACCGGCCTAACGCTGAGCGGCACGATGACGATCGCTCAGAATAACGCTAAGTCGTTCCTGATCGTTTTGACGAACGTGACCTCTGGCGCGGAAGCGGCGACGGTCTACTCTCTCGGCACCGTGGTGTTCTAATATGTCAAAGCCAATGTCTATTTCGACAGATGGCGTCTCCGTCTCCAGTGTAGCGGGGCTTTGCCATTACATCGCTCCCTTCTCGGCGTCCGTCTTTACGACGGTCACCGGGACGGCGACGTACACGCTACAGTACACAAACGACAATATCCAAGCGGCGGGGTTTGATCCATCGACGGCGAACTGGCAATCGCATCCTCAAATGACAGGTGCGACGGTTAGCGGACTGGTCGAGTTTACCGCGCCCGTCGTGGCGGTTCGTTTGAATCAAACGGTAGGGGCGGGTTCAGTCGCCGGGAAGGTAACACAGGCTGGTCTATGAGACTCGTATTGCTGTTGATTGCTATGGCCCCAGCGTGGGCGCAGTTCGGGGCGGCTGTCCAAGTGGTCAACGGGAATGGGGTTCCGAACCCAGCTTACTGTGCCAGCTCTAATAACGTCGGCATGGTGTATGCGCGGAAAGATGGGGCGGCGGCGAACACGACGTTCTACGTCTGCTCGAACACTGGTGCGTCCACGTATGAGTGGGCGCTTACTGGTGGCGGTGGCGGGACTGGTGACGTTGAAGGAGGGACGAACTTAACGACATCCGGAGCCATCCCGTATGTGTCGGCGGCTGCGACTCTGGATGAAGACGGGTCGTTCTTGCGGGTGAGCACGGGGAAGTACACTTTACTGGACCCCACGGCGGTGACTGGAGACTCGAAGTTCGTCGTTAAGAACGGGGCTGGACAGGCGGCTAATCTGCAGGAGTGGCAGGACAGCGGTGGGACGGCGATGGCTGGAGTCACCAAAGAAGGCTACGGATTCTTCGGATCTACGCCGGGAATGCAGTTGCGGGGAGACACGGCGCAGTTGTCGATCTTTGATACCTCTGCCAGTCGGCATCTTTTCGCGATTCAGAACTCGGCTCTGATCGGCATATCAGCAGGCGCTGCGTTGGCTTGGTCGAATGGCAATCAAGCCACCGGCACCGTTGACGCTGGGTTTGCCCGTAATGGTGATGGGATTGTTGAGGTCAACAACGGCACGGCGGGTACTCTCCGCGACCTCATTCAGCGCCACCCGTTAGCTGGTGGCACGTCGCCAACGATCACGTCAGGCTTTGGCACTACGCCATCCATCGCGGGGAAAGACGCTGCCGGTCGGATAACTGTAGGCTCCGGTGGCACGGCTGCTACAGGGACCATCACATTCGGCACTGCTTGGGCGACGGCCCCGGTTTGTACAGCCGCGAACGAGACTACGCAATTAGCCTTATTCCCCACGGCTACCACCACGACGCTCGTATTGGCGTCGACGACGCCGTTCACAGCCGCCGACAAGCTCGTCTATCAGTGCATCGGATACTAAAATGACAAACCGAGAAAAGCTACTCCTCATACTCACTGTTTTTGTCGGCTTGTTCCTTGGCCGATCACTCGCAGCGCAGACGGCTGGAACGCCATCACAGATCAAAGGTACCGGCGCTCCGTCGTCGGGGCTTTGCATCGCGGGGAGTGTTGGTCAAGAATACTTCCAGACCGATGCGACCGCTGGGCAGAATGTCTTCAAATGCACCTCCGCTGGCGTATGGACGCAAGCCAGTGCGGCGACGACAGAGATCCAGAGCGGCGGCATTTCGTACTGCGCCTCCGCTACCGGAAATGACTCTTATGCCTGCAACTTCTCCCCGGCGTTCACTGCCTACGATACGAACGGCACTTGCGTCTCCGGCGAGATTTGCACCGGCACCGTGATCCAGTTTTACGCCGATGTCCAGAACACAGGGACAGCCACATTCGCGCCGAACGGGCTGGCAGGAAAGACGATCCGCAAGGGCGGAAAGAACGCAACGCTGACCACGGGGGACATCGAGGCTGGTCAGGTCGTAACGCTGGCCTACAATCGAGTCGCCGACGTGTGGCAATATCAATCGCAGTTATCGACGGTGGTGAGCGGGTCACCGTCCTACGAGATGTACCAGTGGGGGCTTTGCATTGGATCATCTTGTGCGGTGGCTTCAAACCTCACGGCCTACGTCATCGTCTCTCAGGCGGTAACGCTGACTAAGTGCTACGCTTCAGCAAAAACAGCACCAACCGGCGCTGATCTAATTATCGACATCAAGAACGCTGGCACTTCGATATTCGGCGGCGGGACTAAGCTCGTGATCGCTGCGTCTGCCACTACCGGCAATCAAGCCACCATCGCCAACGCAGCTCTCGCGGAGAGCGCAAACTTAACCATCGACATTACTCAAGTCGGCTCAACCATCGCAGGGCAGGACGTATCCGTGAAGTGCAAGGGATCGTATTGATATGGCTGAAATCGCCCCGCATGATCTAACCACAAACACGAGCCACTCTCCATATGTGGCGAGTTCGTCTACGTTTTTCGCCTCACTCCCAGCGTTCAAGGCTTTTGATGGGTCTGACACGACATACTGGCTAGGCACAAATGGCGGTGTTGATTGGCTGCAAATGGACCTCGGGTTCGGCTACGCGGCCACACTGGATTCATACCAAATTCAAGTCAACTCGGTTCCTGAACCAAACCGAGCGCCAAAAGACTTTACAATGCAGGGCAGTAACGATGGATCTTCGTTTACAACCCTAGACACACAGACCAGCCAAACCGGATGGACTTCTGGCGAGAGACGAACGTATACCTTGGGAGCGACGTCGGCAGCTTATAGGTTTTTTCGGTTAAACATAACGGCAAATAACGGTGATGCGACCTACACTCAAACCGCTGAACTGTATTTGCTTGGGACGGTAACAGCAACGCTTGACGTTGGATTCGCCCCTCACGACATGACGAGTGGAGCAAGCCATTCTCCGTTCGTGGCGACGGCATCCAGCAACAACGGGTTTGATCCTGCATATCAAGCGTTTGATGGCATCGAGTATCCAGTTGAGACTGGAATGCGATGGATCGGTGTTGGATCTGGAGTAGATTGGCTGAAGCTGGACTGCGGCGACCGCTATATATTGAGTTCATACGCAGTGGCGGTTTACAATGGTGACCCGACGTCCGCTCCTCAGGACTGGACGATGGAGGGCAGCAATGATGATTCCACATGGGCCACTCTGGACACCGTGACAGCGCAAACTGGATGGACCTACCCAACCGATGCCCGTGTATTTTCCTGTGACGTGGCAACCACCGCTTACCGATATTTCCGATTGAACATCACCGACAACAACGGCGGGGCGACTGACACACAGGTCGGGGAACTGTATTTATACGGAGTCCTCTCTAATGGCATCGCTAACGTCATCGGCGCAAACATTCCAGGTCAGAATTACGGATACTAAAGGAATCAAATGGCAACTTCAGGCAGCACAGTCTTCAACCCGTCCATTGTCGAGATGCTTCAAGAGGCCTATGAACGTGCTGGGCTAGAGATGCGTAGCGGCTACGACGTGACGACTGGCAGGCGGTCGTTCAACCTGCTTATGGTTGAGTTCGCCAATATGCAACTTAACATGTGGTCAGAGGAGTCCGTGTCATTGTCGCTTGCTCAAGGCACCACGTCGTATGCGCTGGCTGCTGATACGGTAGACGTGATCGAAGGTACAATTCGCCTTAATGCGGGGAACACGACGACGCAGAGCGATCTGGTCATCAGCCGCACCAGTATGTACGACTACATCGCAGTGCCTAACAAGTTGGTTCAAGGACAGCCAACGCAGTACGCGGTAGAGCGAGGGACGGACACCCCGACCGTGTACTTCTACCCGACGCCTGATGGCGCTCAATCTTACACGTTTTTCTATCGGCGGCTGCGTCGGCTTCAGAACGCAGGCACTACTGGTGCAGTGACAGCCGACACGAGTTTCCGCTTCTACGATGCGGTGATTGCCGGGTTGGCGTACCGTATCGCGTCCAAGCGCCGGGAGGCAATGGCGCTCATCCCTCAAATGAAGGCCGCGTATGATGAGGCGCTTCTCCTCGCACAAGACGAGGACAGGGATCGCGCGTCTCTCATGCTCGTGCCGTATGCCAATCAGCGATACTAAAGGAAGATATGTCTCAATACACCACTCTTCAAGAAGCAAAGACCAACGAGCGGAAGCTGAAGGTCTTGATGCCGACCTACGGAATCGTCGAGTTCCCTGGGTTGACCACGCCGTTAGTCGATGACGGCAACACTCATGAGTACGGTATCGTCACCGAGCAACGGCTCGTGATCGACGGCGAGGTGAAGCGCGCCGGGGAATACATGAACGCTGGCCTTGTGGCGCAGACGTTCGCCAACGCGCCGAGTGCGACCGAGGCGGCTATCCGCTTGGTCAGCATGAACAAGCCCGGCATGAGCCGTGCGGACGCGATCGGCGTTATCAATTCGATCCCCGCCGTTTCGTCGGCGACGGAAGGCGTTTTGATCGAGGCGTTCAAATGAAGAAGAGTTGGCGCACGACACTGTTCGGCGTTGTCTCTTCGATCGCCTCTCTGATCGTGGCCGTTCCTGACGTTGTGGGCCACAACCCCGCTGCTGTGAAAGTAGCGGCGTTTGTCCTCGCCGGTGGGCTTGCTGGTATGGGGATGGTCAGCCGCGACAACAATAAGACCGACGAACAGTCGGGGGCCAAGAAATAGATGGCATACGCAAGCGGGTACAAAGCTCTCGGCATTTGCGACATTTGCGGCTTTAGCTGCAAGTACACGGAGATGCGGGAGTACGTCTTCAATCAGGTGCCTAACGGACTGAAGGTGTGCCCGACTTGCTTTGACATCGACAACCAGCAGTTGCAGGTTGGAAAGAACGCCATCCCTGAAGCCATTGCACTGTGGAGGCCGCGACCGGACAGCGGCATTCCATTTTGCCGTGGCTTTTTTGGATGGGCACCAGTCGTTGGCCTGCAAGTTCAGGTTACACTGGGACAGGTAACGGTCACTTAAAAAGGAGCATGACATGAAGGGACGCGACACGAACAAACAGAAGCCGAATGCGCAGCCAAAGGCCCCCAAGCCGATGAAGTCTGGCGGCATGGCGAAGAAAAAGGGCTGCTGAGTAGGTGACGTATACTGAGCTAGTTGCGCTGCTGCAGGATTATTTGGAGAACTCCGAAGACGGGTTCGTCGCCAATATTCCGCAGATCGTGCAGCAAGCTGAGGCGCGCATTTACAACGCCTGCCGCACTGTTGACAGCCGCAAGACGGTCACTGATGTGGTGTCGACCAACACGATTGTCCCGCCTGAAGACTTCATTGAACCGCTGTACCTGATGGTCAATGGCACGATGATGATGCAGCGGCAGAAATCCTACTTGCGGACGGTGTGGGGCGACACGACCGGCACGCCATCCGATTACTGCCTGGACTACACGACGCTGTACAGCGGGGCTTCGACAATCTTCATCGCGCCAGTGCCAACGGTTGAAGTGTCGTATGAACTCAGCTACGCGGGCGCTCCGTACTCGATCGTTGACCAGGAAGTCACCTACGTGTCCAACAACTTCCCTGAGGCGCTTCTGTACGGGTGCTTAGTGGAAGGATATGCGTACAACAAGGGCGAGCAGGATATGATGGCGGTGTACCAAGGCCGGTTCGATTCTGCGTTGGCGCTTCTTATCAAGTCGGCTGAGAAGTTGCAACTCACCGACGAGTATCGCAACCCGCCCGAGAGGATTCAATAGCCATGGCGTTCACCGGCAGTTACGTCTGCACGTCGTTTTACACCGGCCTGCTGAACAAGGACTTTGACATTACTGTAGATACCTTGAAGGTAGCGCTGTACGACGATACTGCAACGCTCACTGAGGCGACGACAGCGTATACGTTAACGGGCGAACTGCCCACCGCTGGGAACTACACGGCTGGCGGTACGGCGGTCACGGCAACGATCACAACGGCGTCTACGCAGAACGGGACTGTCGTGATTGTAGACTTCACTGACGCCATCTGGGCGGCGGCTACGTTTACGACGCGAGGGGCGCTGCTGTATGACGTGACGAATGCGAACGCTGCGATTGCGGTGATCGACTTCGGGTCCAACAAGACGTTCACGGCTGCGACGTGTACGGTTCAGTTCCCTGCGGCGACAGCGAACGCTGGGTTCCTGGTGTTCGCTACGGTGTTGGGAGGCTGATGTGCAACCACTGGAGACTCCCGGTGCTATCCCAGTAGTGATGTCGCCGGGTCGGATAACCCAGTACGCTGGGTTGTCGTTCAACTCCAGCACAGGGGTTTTCTCAGCGCCAAAGGTTTCAACGGCACTTCGCCTTCCAGTGTCAACCAAGACGACCACGTATCAGATAGTCGCAACGGACTACATGATATGCGGAAACACTACATCGGCTGGGTTTACTGTCACGCTCCCGTCGAGTCCGTCCACTGGAGACTCGTACTGCATAAAGCAGGTAGCGGCGGTGAACACGTTGACCGTTTCTGGTAACGGGAAGAACATTGACGGCGCGGCTTCTGTCGGGATCACGATCCAGTACATGGCGATTACGGTAGTCTACAACGGAACTGAATGGAGTATTGCGTGAGCTATACCCCAGTATTCAACAAGGTTTCCGCACTAAACGAGTCAACTACCCCGCTCGCCTCACTGGCGACGTACACTGGAACCGCCGAAGATGCTACGGCCTATGATGCCGTAGTCGTTACGGTGTTAACAGATCAGGCTGGAACGCTGTATGTAGACTTCTCGCCTAACGGGACGTCATGGGACTCATCTCTCACGTTCTCCGTTAGCGCATCGGTTCCAGAGACGCATCGCCTAACGGTTAGTCGTCGCTACTACAGGGTTAGGCTAACCAACACGGCTGCATCCGCGCAGACCCTACTGCGGCTCCAATGCCTGATGGGCGGGTACACTGGTCTGACCGCGCCATTAAACCTCTCTGTACAGCAAGACGCAGATGCGTTGCTTGTTAAGACGGTGGACACGGAGACGCTTCTTGCTGCCGGTCAGTTTACCGGCATATCGATTGTCAATAAGTTTGGTGTTAACAATGATGTAGACACTGGCTCTATCCCAGAAGACATGTGGCGTGGCGGCGGGATCTATCCTGGGTTCCCGTTGACAACACTTGAGACTGTCTCTGTTTCATCGGCGTCTGCAAATGACGCTGCGGCTGGAACGGGAGCTAGGACTGTTTTGATAACCGGACTGAATGGCGATTACGCAGTTCAGTCCGAGACGGTCACGTTGAACGGGGTGACTCCGGTAGCGTCAGTTAATACGTTCCGCAGAGTCCACACCGCGCGAGATGTGACTGCTGGGTCGGGTGGGGTGAACGCCGGGATCATCACGGCAACACACACTACAACAACGGCAAACATATTCTTCGCCATGCCGGTCGGCTTCAATCAAACGCAAGTGGGTGGATACACGGTCCCTGCTGGGTACACCGCATACCTCCGCCACATCGAGGCTGGTATCCTAGGAACGACATCTAACTCTGCGTCCATCGCATTGTGGATACGGCAGTTTGGCGATGCGGCTCGAATGCGCCGTCCGTTCGGATGCGGGGTAGGATTCTTCTACTCATCGAATATTTACGGGGGGCTTAGCTTGCCAGAGAAGACAGATATTATCCCTCGCGTTACAGCGGTTACCGCGAACAACACCGATCTGTTCTGTTCCTACGATTTAGTTCTGGTGAAAAACTAATATGCCGAGTACCTACACAAGCAATAACGGGCTTGAGAAGCCAGCCACAGGTGAGCAAAACAACACCTGGGGCGTGACAGTCGATACTGACTTCGACTTGATCGATCAATCCCTCGACGGCGTGGTAACCGTATCGCTGACCGGAACGTCATCGAATCTCGCGATCACGAGCGGCGCAGTATCGGATGGGCGAAACCGAGTCGTTGTGTTTAACGGTACGTTGGCTGCGAACCATACGGTGACGATCACGCCGAATGATGCGGAGAAGTGGTACTTCTTCACGAACAGCACGACAGGCGGGTTTAGCGTCATCATCAAGCAGGGTAGCGGATCTGGTACCACCGTCACGATCCTGAACAGCTACACGAAGATGGTTCGCGTGGACGGAACCGGAACGAACGCGAACGTCACTGAGGTGATGCCGAACCCGTACTTTGGCGGGACGATGGTAGTTGGCGGCACGCTTGGCGTTGGCGGTCCTTTGAATGTGGCTGGCGCGGTGACAGGCGAGGCAGACTCCTCGTTCAACGGCGTCGACATCGGGCGCGGCGGTGGCGACATCTCCACGAATACCGCCATCGGGGACACGGCCCTTGCCGCGAATACGACCGGATCCGGGAATACAGCCATGGGCGGCTACAGCTTCTACCAGTTGACCACTGGGGTCAGCAACACCGGCATAGGCTTTGGTGCTGGATTCCAGTCGACTGGGAACTACAATACTGCCATCGGGTACGCTACACTCTACGCTTCTTCAAGCGCCAATGGCAACACGGCGCTGGGGTACACGGCGCTGTCTGTGTGTACTGGGGGGCAGAACGTCGCCCTTGGCAATACGGCTGGGTCATTGATTACGACTGGTACAGGCAACGTCATCATCGGCAATAATACCGGCGCGTCAATCGCGACGGCGACGGACAACATCCTGATCTGTGACGGATCGGGCAATATCCGCATCCGCGCTTCTTCCGCTGGCAACATCGGCATCGGTGTAGCGCCCACGCTTGGCCCGCTTGAGATGGCCTCAGGCGCTTACGTGACGGCTGGCGGAACGTGGACCAACGCCTCTGATGTGGCGTTGAAGCAGTCGTTCCAGTCTGTTGATAGCGCGTCCATTCTGGATGCGGTCGCAGCGCTGAACGTCGATAAATGGGAATACAAGGCCGAGCCTGGGGTGGTCCATATTGGACCCACGGCTCAGGACTTCAAGGCTATGTTTGGAGTCGGCGCAAATGACACGTCGATATCCACGGTAGATGCGATCGGTGTTCTTCTATCGGCAGTGAAGGAGTTGTACCAGAAGGTAAAAATTCTCTCGCAAAAAGAAACGGGCTGAGACTTGGAATCACTAGTCAAGGAGAAGTTCCCATCCATTTTCATCGCCGGTTCCGCCGTGATACTGGCGATTAAATACATGCCGGTGGCATGGAAGGTGGTTAAGCAAATGTACGCTTTACTGAAAGGGCTTGAGGCCGTATCCGCCATCCCGGATCAGGTGAACGCGCTGATGAAGGAAGTCCGACCGAACGGCGGAGCATCCCTGCGGGACGCCATAGATAGGGCGTCGTCGAAGGTAGACAAGCTCAGCTTCGCGGTAGACGAATTGTCGGCGACTCACTACGTACGGTGGAAGATGGCATACGGGGAAGCGAGTTGGCACTCGGACGCTGCCGGTAGATGCACCGCAGCGAACCATCTTCTCTGCGAAATGCTGGACGCCAACGAGTCTGATATCATCGGCAGCAACTGGAAGAACATGATTCACCCTGACGAGCAGGGTAGGGTGTTTTCTGAGTGGAATAGGATCGTTCACGATGGTGCTCAGTTCAATATGCAGACCAAGTACCAATCGGCCAACGGAGACACGATCCCTGTCCGATTGAAGGCGAACCCGATTGTCTGTCATGATAAGGTGGTCGGCTGGATCGGCACAGCGCACAGGATCTAATGCCACTACAGAACCTACAGTTCCGCGCCGGGATCACGAAGGATATCACCGACTACTCGAATAGTGGTGGGTGGTATGACTGCGATCTGATCCGGTTCCGAATGGGGTTCCCTGAGACGGTCGGTGGATGGCAGAAGTATTCTGGTTCCCAGTTCATAGGGTCTTGCCGGTGTCTCCACCAATGGACGACGCTCGAAGGCATCAACTACACCGGGGTTGGGACTGAGTCTAAACTCTACGTCGAGACTGGTGGTGTCTACTTTGACATTACACCAATCCGTAGAACGGTGACGCTAGGCGTGGATCCGCTGGAGACTGAAGCTATCGGCACGAACCGGGTTATCGTCACTGACGTGGCGAATGGGTGCGTGCTTGGCGATTACGTGACGTTCTCAGGTGCGACGGCTTTCGATAACTACACGATCGGGATGCTGAATACCGAGCATGTCGTCGCTGAGGTCGTGGACGATGACACCTACGTGATCGAGATTACCGGGGCGGTGTCTGCCGGTGCCGGTGTCACTGGCGGTGGAGCGGCGGTGGTAGCCGCGTATCAGATCAACGTCGGTCCGAATACCCAGGTGTTTGGTACCGGGTGGGGAACTGGAACGTGGGGGCGTGGCACATGGGGATCGGCGTCGACATCTGGTGTCAGCACTGGTCAGCTTCGCGTGTGGTCGATGGACAACTTCGGGGAAGACCTCGTTGCCTGCGTTCGCGGCGGCGGCATCTACTACTGGACGGCGAGTACAGGAACGAGTGTTCGTGCTGTGGCGCTATCCGATCTGGCTGGGTCGAATCAGGCACCCACGATTGGGGCGGAGGTATTCGTATCCGATCTGAACCGATCGATCGTTGTCCTTGGTGCTAATGAGAATGGTTCGGCGACACAGGATCTAATGCTGATTCGGTGGTGCTCATCGGAGGACGCCACTGAATGGGAACCTACGCGAGAGACGACGGCTGGAAGCTATCGGCTGTCGTCGGGGTCGCAGATCATCACGGGTATCCGCGCTCGCGAAGAGACGGCTATCTGGACGGACAAGACGCTATTCACGATGCAGTTCGTTGGGCCTCCGTATACGTTTGGGTTCACACTGATGGGCGAAAACGTGTCTATCGTTGGGCCGAACGCGGCGGCTGAGGCGAGAAACACCCTATTCTGGATGGACATTAACGAGTTCAAAGTGTACACCGGCAGCGTGTCTTCGATGCCATGCACGGTGCAGAACTACGTGTTCGACGACATCAACCTGGACCAGCGGTACAAGATCGTCTGCGGAACGAACGTCCGATACAACGAAATCTGGTGGTTCTACCCGAGCGCCTCGTCCAGTGAGAACGACCGATACGTGACATTCAACTACATCGACGGGGTATGGGCGATCGGTTCACTTGAGCGGACGTTCTGGCATGACACTTCATTCTCAGGTGGGTACCCGATCGCAACGAACGATGGGTACATCTACATCCACGATTACGGTACGACCGCTGATGGTGAGGCGATGGAACCGTTCATTGAAGGATCTGACCTTGCGGTGAGCGAAGGGAACCAGTATGCCTTCATCAAGCGGCTGATCCCGGACATTCGGTTTAACGGGCAGAATGAGACGCCGGTAGCGTCGTTCGAGATCCTTCGGCGGAACTTCCCAGGGCAGAGTTTTTCGGTTGGGTACACGTCCGAGGTGTTGTCCGATACGACAGAGAAGTTCGTTCGCGTGCGTGGGCGGCAATTTGCGCTTCGGGTGTCGTCGAGTTCAGCGAACATGGGGTGGAGTCTTGGAACACAGAGGCTTGAGATCAGGCCGGATGGGCAGAAGGCATGAACCTCAAGGTTAAAGTCGCCGCGCTCCCGATCCCTCCCGGCGAGTACAAGCGCGAAGATTTCAATCAGATCATTCGCAAACTGAACCAACTGATAGATAATGTATTTAACCCAGGCGATATCGTCTGTTCTTCGGTCCAAATCATCGACGCACCGGAGAATGGGTACGGGTTACCAGTGAATGGCGTGTACGTCGATGCAAGCGGAATATTGAGGGTGGCTCGACTGGAGGATGTTTTTGCACCATCCTTTAGGGTTCGGGTCAAATTGAATAATGTAACCGTTTCATAGAGGTTCGCTTGTCCTTAGAACACGTCGCTAAAAGCCTGGAGAAGCACGGGCGTAAGGGTGATACGATGCTGATGCACGTTAACCCGACAGAGCTTCAGGTGCTGGAATCGCTACTGGGGAAGACGACGGTGAACCCGACGACCGGGTTGCCGGAGGCGTTCTCGTGGAAGAAGCTGCTGGCAGGGCTTGGCGTCGTGGGGGCTGGCGCACTCACAGCTTTTACGGGTGGGGCTGCGGCACCACTACTGGCACCTGCATTAGCCGCCGCTGGCATCGGGACATCTATCTCTTCGATCTTTGATAAAGGAAAAAAGAAGTCCACTGCGTCTGAGGCTGGCGAGCATCTTGATAAGCGCAACGAGCAGCGAGTCGCCGACCAGTACAAGTTCGCGCCTCCTACAACTACGCTTTCTTCCATCTCTGATCAAGTTAACGACGCGAACAACCCGCGAACCGACCTTCTCGGCAGGCAGCACAATTGGTACCAGCCGCCGATGGTAAACCGCATGGGCCAAGGTTTTGCCAAAGGAGGTCAAGTGACAGAGGCGCAGGCAAAAGAAACCGTCCTAGCGATGCTCGCCAAGATGAAGCAGCAACAGCCCCAAGCCATGGCGCAAGGACGACGTGTTCAAGGCCCTGGCACTGGCCTTGATGACTCCATCCCCGCGCGGCTGTCAGTTGGTGAGTATGTCATCCCTGCCGACGTGGTGTCGATGATGGGCGACGGGTCGACTGAGGCAGGCGGGAAAAAGTTGGATGAACTGCTGCAGATGGTTCGTATGCAAAAGACTGGCACGAAGAAGCAGGCGAAACCGCTTCGGCTGGGGAGATTGTAATGGCTGAAACCGCATCGTCCGTAAACATCAACGACATTCCAGAGGAACTAAAAGGGTACCGCAAGGCGCTCCTGAACGCGGCGTTTGGGCAGGTATTTACCCCTGAGTACCTGCGAATGCAGATCCCTACAGCGGAGTTCCCCGGCGCGTCCGTCCCTCAGCAACCGCAGCAGCCCATGCAGCAGACGCTGCCAGTAGAGCAAGTCCAGCACCCTGATATTCAGCAGAACGACTACTCCAACTACCTCGGTCAAATCGCTGGCATGGGTGATCTTGGCGACTCGGCTGGAGCATTGGAGGAGATGCTATCGCATCGGGTCCAGTACGCTAGCGGGGGCCTTGCCAGTGCGGCTGAGATCATTGAGAGGATGTTGGCTGGTGACGTGAACCTTGGAGAGAGCGGCACTCCTCTTGGCGGCTACACCCCGCCGATGATCGTGAGTCCGCAGCCGAATCTCCCTGTGAACCCTATCTCGACCGGGACGAGACAGCCTCCCGCCCCTCTCCCGCCTACTGTCACCCCGCCTGCTACTGCTGGGCCTAACGGCGTCATCACCACCCCCACTACGGGCACTCTCCCGGTCGGGAACCCGAACCCTACGCCGCCTCCTCAGATCGGCGGTGGCATCCAGGGACCAAGCACCAATATTCCTCGCCCCACCCATAACCAGAACGGGTTCAACTATGCGCCAGCGATGTTCAGCGCCGCCAAGCCAGCCAACTTCGCTGGTGCCGCAGAAGCCGCGCGAGCGGGCTACAATCCGGCGCAGTATGCTGACGACTCCGTGGCTCAGGAGTTGGCGCGCCAGATGGGTGGGAACGTCGCCTACACGAATACCGTTGGGGCCATCGCTCCTCCGTCGCAGGCCATGATTGACGCTGGTGGATCCAACATGCACAACGCAGGGTTGATCGCCGACATCAATCGCCGGTTCGCCGATGACGAGGGGATGCGCAAGTTCGCTCTCGATAACTTGCGGCAGGAGATTCGCTCATACGGCGGAGATACGGGCGGATTCGCGCAGGGCGGCATCGTGAAGATGGCTGAAGGTGGAACGGTGAATCCGTTTGGCACCGGCACGACGTCAACGCAAACCAACACCCCTCCCGGATTTCAGGCTGGAGCCTTTAACCCGTATCAGGCATACGGAGGGCAGCGCATCCTCGGCATGGGCAACCAAGGTCAAGTCGACCAGAACGGGTTCCTGCAAGCCAGTGACTTGACGCGCAATGCCCTTGCCGGGTACGGGAACATCCCGTCTTACTTCAGCAACGGTGAGATCGATGCTGGCCGGAACGCACAAGGCCAAGCAACTACGCCGCTTGGAATCGCCAACGACACGTTTGATACGGCTGGCAACCTTGCGATCAACGCGAGCCAGAACGCGCAAGACTTGAGTTGGCGGTCGCCGCTACAGTCTACGTTCGGGACGGCACTCGGGAAGATCGCCGAGAACCCGTCGATGTTCCAGGCTGGCGACATATCGCTCGGGCAGTTAACCGCGCCTCAACTTGACCAGCCGATCGGTGTTGGTACGTCGCAATTGACCTCGTACCAGATGGCTGGCCCTCGCATGGTCGATATGTCCGGGGCGAACATCAACCCTTCTTACATGAATGGGCCTGGGGATGTGGACGCCAATAGCATCTTCTCTCGGTTCGGCAACACGCAGATGGGACCGGCGAATCAGGTTAACGGTGGGCAGATCGGAGTCGGTCAGTTTACGGATCCAGGTGTTCGCGATGCCTACATGTCGCCGTTCATGCAGTCAGTTGTTGACGTGCAGCGTGACCGAGCAAACCAAGACTTCCGTGAATCACAGGCGTCCCGCAGCGCGGCGGCAATCAAAGCCGGTGCGTTTGGCGGGAACCGCCAAGCCGTTGCCGACTCGCTCGCAGAGCGCGACAAACAGCAGTTGCTGAACCAGATCCAGGCTGCCGGGTCACAGGCCGCTTTTGAGAACGCGCAGCAACAGTATGAGCGCGATCGCGGCGCATCCGTCGACGGGCAGAAGTTCAACGTCAACTCTCGGATGCAGGGTGATCTTGCGAACCAGCAGGCTGGGCTACAGGTAGGCATTGCCAACCAAAACGCAGGTATCGCTGGCAATCAGTTGATGGGCAACCTCGGATTGCAGTCGTTGCTTGCCAACCAGGGGATGCGCTACAACACGCAGGCGGCGAACCAAGGCGCGTACATGGACGCTGCCAGCCGCAACCAGTCTGCTGGGCTTCAGGCGCAACTCGCGAATCAGGGCGCGATCCAGTCGGCGAACCAAGCAAACCTCGGGGCGGCACTGGGCGTACAGGAGTTGGGTGCTAACCAGTACATGCAGTCTCAGCTTGCCAACCAGAATGCTGGCTTGACGGCTGGACAGGCGAATCAGAACGCGGCACTCCAGACGCAGGCGCTGGCTCGCAATAGCGGACTCACAGCGGCGCAGGCGAACCAGAACACGCGGCTGTCGCAGAACACCACGCTACTCGACGCGATTGCTAAGGCTGACCAGTTGCAACAGCAGGCGGCGCAGGGGAACTTCTCGAATCAACTCAACGCCATGGGCCAGCAGACAAACTCTGCTCTCGCGGCAAACTCGATCGGGCAGAACAGGGCCGACCTTGGGCGGTTGGCGCAGGCACAGGAACTCCTCCGGCTGCAGTCGATGGGTCAGGCTGGTGCTGGCATCGATACGCGGACGCAGGGCGCTCTCGACCTCGGGTATCAGGACTGGACGAACCAGATGAACTACCCGTATCAGCAGATGAACTACCTGCAGGCGTTGCTTGCCGGGACGCCGATGGGGTACAACCAAGAAGGCGTGCAGTTCCAGAAGACGAACCCGCTGTCGCAGATCGCTGGGCTTGGGACAGCGGCGCTCGGGGCGTATCGAACGAGTCAGGGAGGGTAGGGAATGAACGATATTGCTAGTATCTCAGAGAGAATTAACAAGTTGGTGGATGATGTATTCACTCCATCTCCGGATATCAATATTGGGTCAGACCTTGATAGGTTCACCGCCATGCTTGACTGTATGGGCATAGGCTATGAGCAACACGAGTGCGACGGCGATATAGAGGTATCGCTTTGCACTAATTCGTTTAGCGACACGGATCACGCGAAGCTGTGCTTCTATTCGATGGAAGGCCATGACCCATACTTCAAGTTCTCCCCAGACGGTTCGTTTCTGTTTTACGGCGTAAACCCATGAATCTCATCCAGCAAGCCGAACAACTGAAGTCTCTTCCTGATCAGGCTCTCGCGCAGATGCAGCAGCGTCCTACTGAGGTACCGCCGTATCTGATCGTCGCTGAGATGCAGCGGCGTGCTTCGATGCGTAAGGCGTTCCAAGGAGCGCAGGCTATGGCGCAGCCGCAGCAGCCGCCCGTGGCACAGCAGTTGGCACAGCCTCCGATGCAACAGCAGCCGTTGCAGATGGCTGGTGGTGGGAGGGTTAAGCCGCCACCAGGTGGGCTTGCCAGCTTGGCCGGGTACTTCAGCCAGATGAGCGGCGGTAACGACAGCGGTGGCCCCATCGGCCAGTACGACATGACGCCGTACTTCCAGAGCATGAGCGGTCCTGAGGAAGTCGACCAGTCGATGATCGGCATGGACCTCCCCAGCTACTCCAGCATGAACGACGCTGGCTTCAACGCGCAACGCGCCTTGAAACTAAACCCGAAAGCGCCACGTGACTGGCAAGAACACATGAAACTCATGGAGGCGCAGTCAGGAGAGTCCCCGCTAAAGGCTATCGCGGACAAGTACGGTGCCGACGAAGAGAAGTACCGTAACAAGAAGATGGGCCTTGGCGAGATCCTGATGAACCTCGGCCTGTCTATGGCTGCGTCTCGTCGCCCTGACTTTCTCGGTGCGCTTGGAGAGGGCGGCGTCGGCGCTCTGCAGGGGTGGCGACAGGACAAGGACCGCAACGTCGCACTTGCTCAGCGCGCAGCGGCTGGACGTGAACGAGCGATGGAAGGTGTGCAGCGCCACAAAGACCGGATTCAGGACTACTCGATCGACGCGGCTCGCTCCGATCAGGCGCGCTACAACCAGGAACGCCAGTACGACATGTCGATTGAGGCGCAGATCCAGCGACAGGCGCGGGACGAGGGCAACCAAGCGGCGATGATGGAGCGGCAGGAAGCCGCGCAACGGGCGATGGAAGACAGGCTTATCAAGAAGGACGAGTTGGATACGACTCGCCGCGCGAACGAGTCTGAGGTGGCGTTTGGTCGACAAAAGGAACTAGCTGAACTGAGTGCTAGACTGCACCCCCAGCGAGCGAGCGGTGCTGACGAGCGCACGCAAACGCTCCAGTTGATTGGTGCCTACAACCTGATGGCAGATGACGCGCTTAAAGAGGCTGAGCATCTGGAAGCACAGGCTAATACTATCGTCGCCACTAAAGATCCAAAGCATCCCGACTCAATGCGAAAGCAGGCGTTGCTTGCCAAGGCGCAGGAAGCTCGTGGACTGGCCGATGCGCATAAACGGCAGCGTGCCGCGATGCTTGACAGCCTATCAGAGAAGGCTGGGTATTCGAGGCCGAAGGGTGATGCACCGCCGCCGAAAGACGAGGAAGAAGTCCCCACTATCAAACTGACTGGACCGCAGCCCCAAAAGCCGCAAGGCCCCTGCATGATGGATGGTCTAGGCAAGTGGTTCTCCTATCACGCTCCCCTGCCGTGGAACCAGTAGGCGCTAAATGGAAAAGAAAATCTACGTCCCTGAACTCGGAGCAAATGTAGCCTACGACGACTCGTGGCCTGCCGAGTACGTGCAGCAGATGGTGTCGAAGTTGATCCGCGAGAAGGGGGCGCAGCAAGCGCCTCAGCCCAAGCCGGAAACAAACGCACTAGGCCACCTCTGGGAAGCACAGAAAGGTGTGTGGTCTGGAGCGGCGGAAGGTGTCGCTGCGATCCCAACTGGACTCGGCGGAATCCTCGACAATCAAACGCTAAAGGCCATGGGCGAGGCGATTCGCAATAATCGCATCACCGAGAACTTCAAAGCGAATCCAGGCTACGAGGATAGCATCGCACGGCAGGGCGGCGAGATTGCGGGGAACCTGCTCACGATGCTTGGCCCCGGCATGGCGGCGAATGCGCTGAAGGCTCCGGCATTAGCCGCTCGGCTGGCTGGTCCAGCTATGGGTATGCTACAAGGGTCTTCGGAGCAGGTACAGCGAGCGCAGCAGAACCGCGCCCAAGGCATGGAAGTA
>Ga0181344_1000028_pt1 | contig 66396 bp, 90 predicted proteins | sample Su13VDMLBDD_FD_130098 | JGI IMG/M metagenome (GOLD analysis project Ga0181344, IMG submission 130098) | Freshwater viral communities from Lake Michigan, USA - Su13.VD.MLB.D.D | ecosystem: Environmental > Aquatic > Freshwater > Lake | place: USA: Michigan | collected 2013-07-15
CCCGCGAGATGACGCAGATTCGTGAGATTGTTGCCGAAGCCGCTGAGAAACCACAGCGTCCTTCCGCTTCGTCAAACCGGTTTAAAGAGTTTCTAAAAAACATTATTGCTGCGTTTCGCACGGCTATGTACCGCATGGGCTTCTCGGCAATGATGAAGGCTAACACGACCGATGTGTATAACCTGTTACGCAAGTCCAGTGAATCGTTTGATCGAGGCACTATCGGAGCGTACCGCAACCCACATGGCGATATTGTATTTAGCCGCAAGCTAGTAAACGGTAGCGCCGCTCCAGCGTCTGCTTGGGAGACTGTCGATAAAGTAGTTAAAGGTCCGACTTCCACGGCTGACCGGATACGGTCAGAAGTCACTGGCATTGGCGCAGTAACTGCATTTGTTGACCGCTTTGCCCCGCTGGAAAAAGTAGCCGAGTACATGAAGAAGTCATCGCAAGCAATGCAGATGATGTACTACGCCCGTATGCACGACCAGCGTATGGCTTGGACTGGCGCTACTGTTAACGGTGGTGCGCCGTCTTTGTCCGTGGATGAGAAAGGCAACCGCGTCATCATCTCGCGTGGCGGCGCTAACCTGCAAGACATTGCATCCGAGCTGTCCAGAGTCAAGGGCTATGGCAACGCCGAAGCAGTACGCAACTTGTTCACTACTTACCTTGCCGCTTACCGTGCGCTGCGTGTTGGCCCAGAAAAACTAAACTTTACGGGCAACGTAACATCGGCTGAACTGGCTGAGATTCGCAAACTTGGCGACAGTATTCCGCAGTTTGTCGAAGCGCGTAGGCTGTACAACGAATACAACGAAGGCTTGATTGACTGGCTGGTGCAGACCGGCGCTATGGACAAGTACCTTGCGCGTGAGCTGACTCGCAACCAAGACTATGTACCGTACTACCGTGCCATTGGCGACAACGTAGTGCTTGAGATTGCTGGCGTTAAACCTATCAATATCGGCAACATCCAGCAGCAGCCGTACCTGCGTGAGTTGGTAGGCGGCGACCAGAAGATTCAGGACTTCTTCACATCCGCGCTGCAAAACACCTCGTTGTTGGTGGACATGGGCTTGCGTAACTTAGCTACCAAAGAGTCTGCGTTTGCGCTACGTGAAGCTGGTTTGCTTGAAAACCTTGCCGGCAAAGACAAAGATCCAAAATACTTCGGTCCATCCAAGCGCCGTCCAGCAGCCCCGAACGTGATCTCGTGGCGTGACAAGGGCGAAGAGTTTTTTGCCATCGTCAACACAGAACCAATAGGCATTCCCTCGGAGCTAACCGTCAAGGGTATGCATGGCACTATCGCAACGGTCGGCGGCTTGACCAAGGTCATGGCTGTGCCCGCGCGGTTCCTACGCGCCATGATTACGCGAAGCCCAGTCTACGCAGCACGTCAGGTTTTCCGTGACTCGTTGTCAAACTTCATGCTGGCGGGGGGAAATATGACACCCGTTGCGAGCGCCGCAAGAGAGCTGGGCAAGATGTACGCTGGCGTGAGCGAAGGCGAGAAGATGCTGCAAGAGAGGGGGATAATTGGTGGGCAACTGCTGGCAGGTACTTCCGAAGATATGCAGAAGTTACTGCTGCAACTGTCCCGAGGCGGGATGGGTTGGGATTTGACGCTGGCTAAGTTGGATCGGATGCACATGAAGGCCGACGCTGCTGCCCGCATTACGCTGTACAACGACTACCGCAAGCAGGGCTTGTCGGATATGGAAGCCACGTTGGCTACGCTTGAGTCTATGAACTTTAGTAAGCGCGGCGTTAGCAGCTCGTTGTATGCGCTGAACATGATGGTGCCGTTCTTGAACGCCCAGATTCAAGGCTTGAACGTGCTGTACAAGTCGTTCAAAGGCAAGATGCCGTACAACGATAGGCTGCAAGTTCAGCAAAAGTTGATTACTCGCGGTTTGATGATGGCCGCAGGTACTATGGCCTACATGGCCTTGATGCAAGATGATGAAGCGTACAAAAACGCCAGCTTGCGCGACCGCCTGAACAACTGGTTTATCAAAGTGCCGGGGCTGGACGAGCCAATCAAAGTGCCTATCCCATTTGAAGTGGGTATCATCTTCAAGGCAATACCAGAAGCGGCGCTGATGGCGACAAGCAAAGACGAGGACGCAACCAAGGTTCTGACGGCTTTGGGCGGAGTGATTGCTAACGCTTCACCGGTGGGCATAAACACAACGATGCCCGCGGCTACTAAGCCGATTATTGAAGCTGTCTCCAACTACAACTTCTTTACTGGTACAGACATTGAATCCCAGTATGAGCAGCAGCTTCTGCCGCAAGAGCGGACGCGTGATAAGACCAGCGGTCTGGCAAAAGGCTTGAGTAGCTTCATCGGCACTGTTACAGCCGCCGCCGGTATGCCGTCCAAGGGAGTTTCGCCAATCATGATCGACCACTTGATCACCGGGTACTCGGGCGGCGTGGGGCTGGCTATTGCGCAGATGATCGGCACAATGGTTCCCGCTGGAAGCGTAACTGCACCTGCTGAGAAGCGCCTGTCTGATATGCCGGTGGTGGGTTCGCTGTTCCAGCCAGTCGATGGTTCCGGCCAAATCAACCAGTTCTACGAGAAAGCCAAAGAGTACGGCGAGATCAAAAAGTCATTCGACAAGATGCTTGGCGAAGGTAGGGTGGATGAAGCGCAGAAGTTGGCGAAGGACTACGCAACACGCATGGCGCTCGCAGATATGGCGGAGGACTTCAAGAAAGACATGGGTGAGTTCACCCAGCTTGAACGTACCATCCGCGCATCGGATATGTCGCCACGCGAGAAGAGGGAACAGCTAGATAGTCTGCGGCAAGCAAAGATTCAGTTTGCCAAGACGTTCAACGCCGCCGCCCGTCAACAGTAAAAAGAACACCGAGCTTGCCATCAACGATGGCCGGCTCGGCTTTACCAACTATCCTGACCCGTATGCCTTCCTTTAGGCCGCGCTCACGGGTCTTTCTTACGTCCAGCGTTGGTACAAAAAAGCCCCCATAGGGGGGCAAAGATTCCCACGGATATTTAATCTTCAGCTTCTTCATTTGACGGGAAGTCCACTCGGGCAGCAGGTTGACTGATCTTCACGACGTTGACGCGCATCGGTGGGCCGTTGGTTTTGCGTAGCAGGTCAAACTTTCTCAGGTACTCAACGCGATACAGCGCCTCCATATCCTTCTTGAAGTCGGTAAAGCTAAACCCTGTCGCTGCGCAGTGGCCTTTGAGCAGTTTCTCCTCGATGTACAAGTCAATATAGCCGGGCGATACATCATGCTCGACCCGCCCTGCCACGCGGTTACGCAGTGTGGTTTTCTCCACTATCGTATCGTCACCGAATTTCACGCCCATCGGATCAGCCGCAGAGAACACCACGAGGTTGCCGTAGAAGGATGTAGTGTAATCAGACAGAACATCTTCCGCCGTACGTACGCTTGCCTTCATCTGAGCGCGCTGGTCTGCAATCATCTTGCGAAACGCTTCCACTATGCCTTCGATCGGCAGGTCGATAATCCCTGCGTGTTTGGAGCCGCACAGGATAGCGCCGACCACAGTTGCTGTACAACCAGCCAGCCAGAAGCGTTCATCGTCCACGATCTTGTACAGTACCTTCAACCGCGCCTCGACCTTGGCGTACAGGGTTTTCACCCTGTCAGGGTTCTGCATGACGAACTGCGCCAGAAGAACGCCGGCCATGCCGTAATTGTCCTCGTAGGTCTTGATGAGTTTCAGCTCGTCATCTGCCCAACGCAGCTTAGTGCGTGGGTTGTACTCCAACATACGGCGCAGCTCGCCTTCGGAAGAGTGCTTGCGCTCACCTGTCATGTAGTCCATGACCACGGTGTTTGATGCCATCAAGCCCAAGCCACGCCAGAACGAGGTATTGATACGCTCCTTGTTAGCGCCCGACTCCATACGATCTTTACCACCGCCCTCGCTGTAACTAAAGCAGAACGCTGGGAACCACTCGTTCTTGTCACGGTTCTTGGTCGTGATCTCATCCGAGATTAGCGGCAGACTATTTAGTAGGCCAGCGCGTTGCAGCATGGCGACATCTGAAGTTGCAGCGCCTACACGATAGCGGTCAGGGTTACCCCAAATGCTTGCTGCCATGCGCAGGGTGTACGACTTACCTGTGCCTGACTCACGGTGGCCGAGGTGAAAGATCAGACCATCAATACCAGAGAAGTGCATGATGATCGAACCAAAGCCTGTGCAAGCCATTGCCAGAAGCGGATGCAGCACCTCCGGTGAGTTCATCTTGGAAGAAGCCAAAAGCAAGAACCGCTTGCGCCAACCGTCTAGCGTACCGTTACGTCCTGTTGATTGAAAAAGATTCTCCAGCCCCGGCATCGGCATCTTGTGCATGGAGCCGTCGGGGTTATACACCGTGTTGTTTTGTACAAACGAACCGTTCTTCTGCCAGCCGTAGCTGGACGGAACACTCATTGCACCCTTTCCTGAACTGTATGTCTCAACGCAACCGCGGACATACGCTGATAAAAATTGATCGTTACCTGCACCGAACGATGCCAAGATGTTTTGCGCTGCTAATGCTTTCGATAGTTCATCCTTACTAATGATTACTTTCTGGGGGAACAAAATATCCACTACCCCCTCGGGGCGCATGGCGACCATGTGAACAGTATGATCTCCATCGACAGGCTTTAGTATGTCCATGATAAACAGGTCATACGGCAGGATCATTTTCAAATCCGTTGTTTTGCGCCCCTGCTCATCCGTAATCGACTCCTCGCGATATATACCGCCATTCTTTCCATACGCGAAACCACGCGGCGGAGAGGGTCGAACATACGTAAGCGTTGGTTGTGCGTCCACGCTCCCCTCGTCTTCAAACGCAACCGGAGCATCCGGTGTCGCCACTGTAATAGTTTTCTCTTCTGTATCAACTTGCACCTCCCGCCCAAGGGCTAGTGGGTTAGTGATCTTGCCAAAGTGTGGGCACTTAGTGCAGATGCCAGGGTTCTCGCTGTCGAACTTCAAGCAAGGATACGGACCTTTGATCTCCCGTATCTTCTGCGCCATGCGCTCTTTGGTGTACGGATGCTTCTCTGTCAGGAAGTTCGCAGCCTTGTTCCCATCCTCGCACTTGATAGCAATCGACAACAGGCCACGCCATAGCGGCTCCATGCCATCTTCCTGCGCGTTCTCAAGGTAGTGTATGAGCTGGCCGCAGCCCTTTCCGTCAGTGGATTTTTTGAGGATGGTACGGAAGCTGGTCGAGGAGTTCTCGAACATCTTCAGCGTGGTTGCGTTCTGCGGCAGGGTAGGCTTCTTGCCCGGCAGCATTGGCAGTGCTTCGACCGGCGGTATCTCAGTCAAGTTGTTGCGCACGAGTTCAGCAAACGCATCCAACTCAAACATCTCCGGTTCAGGTTCCTGAATAACCATAACAGGCAGCGTGATGCCATACGCACGAACGCGCTTCCAGTTAGTAGTACCCGGTACCCGCAGAACACGAGCAGCATCAGCCGGTACGCTCATGTCGATCTTCATGCCTTCCTGCTTGCACAGGCGCTTAAAGTTCTCAGCGATGGGCTTCCACGTTGCGATGTCTACGTTCTTTGTCAGCGGCCAGTAAATGTGAAAGCCGCCGCCTGAGTCAACTATCAAAGGTTTACCCAGCTTATCCAAGCCGGTCTTCTCCATGAACGCGTTGAACGCGGCCATGCCTTCTTCTTTGGTGCCGTATGTCTTCGGCCCCACTTCAGCGCAATCCAGATCAAGGAAGAAGGAGCGCATGACTTTGGCGTTCTCCGCAGTACGGTCGCCCGAGTGCTTAAACGCTGCCATCGCAAAGTACGTATCAAGTTCCGCAGCATTGAATCGCTCGGCATTAGCAGCCAGCTCTTCAAAGGACGCGTTGAATACGTGTTCCTTCTTGCGTGAATCAAATTCTGCTACGCAGTAAATATCTTCTGCGAACGGAAGGATTGCCGCTAGGAAATCAAGCGGTTTCATTAACGCCCCCATTGTTATTGTGCGTTCGTTGAGGGGTAGACTAATTGTTCGAGACGCTTGAGTATCTCTTCCTGCCACTCGTTGGGCAGCTTACCTTGCATTAACAGCAGGTCGGCGTGGCGGATAAGTTCTTCGTTGGTCAGGCTGGTAGGTTGAATGCCGCACATATTTTTCTCCGCGCTTCTTCTACGTTAGGGGATACCTGCATTATTTTTAAAACAGTCGTAACCGCAGATCGGTACGGCAGTAGAACTTCGCCGCCATTGAACCAGTTGTATACCGTCTGACGCGTTGCGCCTGTCGCTTGTGCGATGAAAGTAACTGGAAGGTCAAAGTGAATAGCGTAGCGACCAAGCTGGTTGCCGAGCGTCTTTGGTGCCTTTAGTACGCTTTCTCGTACGGAATCTGAGTAGGCCATTGTGTGTAATTAGTAGTTGAGGGTGCGGGGTCACTAAGCCTTGGAGGTACAACCGAAAGGATGTGCCTAGCCCCCGCTGCCGGCGTTATATGCGCCACCTCCGGCTGGGCTGTTCGTTACTGTTAGTCGTCTGTTTCGTCCCAAGCATCAACGAGTTTCGACAGATCGCCGCCGCCCTTTGGCACGTTAGCGCCAACTGCTGCTTCCTTACGAACTGCTGGCTCTGCTGCGCCTTCGTCTTCCTCGGCCTCCACCTGCGCCTTAGTCTTCTTGGTCTTTGCCGGTGGCTTGCCCGCAACTTCCGCCTGTGCTGCGGCCTGTTGCGCTGCGGTCTTGACACCATCCGTCTGAGACACCGTCATCGTGATTGCATTGATAGCTTCACGCGTCTGGCCTTTCTCAGTGGCAATACCGTACTCCTCATCAGACAGCCAGCGCAGCGCCTTGAAGAACAGCTTGGGCACAGCGGCCTTGGTATCGAACTTCATGCGGGTAACCACAGCATCAGCACCAGCACCCATCGCAGCCATGTAGCGAGCGTAAGCCTGAAGCGGGCGGTTGTCGCCCTCTTCCTTGCCAAAGATCGACTGCGCAGGAAGCGTCAGCTGCATGACATCGCCCGACATATCGTTAGCCAAGGTAACTGCAAGACGCTGGCTGTACCGGCAAGCTCGGCTAGTGCCATCGCCCGAACCCGCGATGTTTTGTGGGCAGGAAGCACAGGTTGTGGACTGTGGCTTCTCAGCTTTCGGGTCAGGGCGCTCACCATCTGGCGACCAACAAGCCGGAGCAGATGCTTGGCCTTCCTCGTACTTGCCGAGGTAGAAGGTACGCGAGACTTTGGGAGCCGCATTGACAATGACGACATCCAGATGGCGGTCATCAATCGACGCGACTTCTTCGCCGTTGGAGATCAGACGGAACACGCCGCCCTTGATGGAGATACGCTTACCGCTGGCACCGCTACCCGCAAGGGCTTTGGCAACAGCAGACAGTTCACCACGCTTGATGAACGATGGGAGGGACGAGGGGTTAAATTCGACAATATTTGACATGGATTTACTCACTTAGTTGGTTTACGAACACTGATCTGATACTCGGTATCAGAGTTAAGCCCCGGCGGTACAAGCTCCGGGTTTTCTTCAAGGAACTGCGCCATGTTGCGTTGAGCAATGCGCCGCTCCAGAAGGTCAACGGCATCGTGCTGGATAACAAACTCCTTGAACGATGCCCAATCTTGGGTGGTGTAGCGGGTCTTGGTGCCAAGCATTACTGTGCCGAACTCGGTACGCATGGACTTGGTACCAAGCGCCATCATCTGGGACTTCATGGCTTGCTCGATCTCATCTTCCTGCTTGTCGAGGTCGGCCAGCTCGGTTTCGTACTGCTGGGTTAATTCGGACTTAGCGGCTCGGATTTTGAGGTAGACCCTAGCCAGCTTGTCCATGGGGACAATTTCTGTATTCATGTGTTTCTCCGTGGTTGGGTGCTGCTGTCAAAGATTTTACAACCGGCTTTTTTAGGATGCAAGCTCTTCTTCGTATAACTTCACCAGTGCCGAGTGTTCAGTCACTCGTGTTGCTAATTGTTTAAACATCCGGCGTTCGATGTCGCTGCCCTGAATGTGGACAACGGTCACCTTGTCGGAGTTCTGCCCCACCCGGTCGGTACGGGCGCAGCATTGCAGGTATATCTCGACCGACATGACCGGTCCCCAGAACACCACCGTATCGGCGGCTGTGAGGGTTACGCCATGGGCGGCTGACTGCGGTTGGATGACCAGTACACGCGGGGAGGGCGTGGTCTGGAACTGCTTGAAGATTGCGGTACGCTTGGCCGGGGTTACATCGCCGTGGATTTCCATGCAGTCCACATTGTTCTTTTGTAAAAATGTCTTGATGGTGTCGATGCTGTGCCGGAAGGCGGCAAAGACGATCACCTTGCGTTCGGTCTCTTCCAAGACCTCCAGCAGGACATTCAAGCGCGGGTTGCAGTCGAACTCGATGACCTCGGCGTTGTCGGTGTAGGCAGCACCGGCGCTGATCTGAAGCAGCTTGTTCACCCCGGCAGCGGCGTTGACTGCTGTTATGGTCTCCCCTGCGGCTTGCATCACCATGCGATCCTTCAGCAGCCTGTAATACTTGGCTTGCTGTGCGGTCAACGGTACTTCACGCGTCATGGTCACAACCGGCGGCAAGTCAAGGCACTGCTCTTTGGTAAACCGAATAGCTGGTTGCAACACCTCATGGACTTCAGCCCCCGCTGATTCCTTTGCCATCCACTTAAAGCGCGTCACCTGCGACATGACCTTGTCGCGCCAGCCACTATAGAAACGCGGCACAGCTTCTGGGTTCACGAGCTTGGCTAGACCATACGCATCAAGCGGTGACTGTGCTGCCGGTGTACCTGTCATCATCCACAGCAACGTGCTTGGCTTCAGAATAGAGTTCAGCGTCTTCCACCGTTGCGTCTGCACGTTCTTATATGCGTTGGCTTCATCGACAATAACGAGATCGAATGTACCGTCTTTGATGATCTCGTCTGCGGTCAGGTTCAAGCCTTCGTAGTTCATGATGACGAACTCATAGCCGCCGCGAATCATCTCCAGCCTACGTGCTGCTTGCGTGTGGTGGGCTACGATAGCCGAGCGATGGATGATGCTGTTGTTCAAGTCCTGCAACCACGCTGACGACATGATCGACAGCGGGCACAAGATCAAACAGCGCCGCACTTCACCCAGCTTCATCAGGTAGTCAGCAGCCCACAATGCTGAGAGCGTCTTGCCTGTGCCGGGTTCAGAGAATACAAACGACTTGCGGTTTAGCGTCAAGAATGCTGACGTTTCTATCTGGTGCGCGAACGGCTTGAAGCGCCCCGGCCAATCGTACTTGCCCTCAATAGGCGAGGGTACTTTTCTCACGCCAAGATTACGTAGCACCCGCGCTTCATCAAGACCCCAATGCACCATCACTTCACTGATGCCGTTAATGCTGTTGACTACCTTGTGTTTGGGGATGATGCTGTACTTCTCAGGGCTACGGGTTTTTATGAGCAATGCTTTGTTATCGACGATCTGCATTTTATTTTATGTCCGCAAGTAATTGAAAATAAGGTCTAGCAAAATTGGCGTAAATTAAAAAGTTTTTATGGGTTCGTAGATATTTCCAGTGTATCTGTTGTATCCGCGTGGCGCTTCTGTTTGTTTTCTCGCCTATGGCTTTGTACGTCATGCCCTGCTCTCGCAAGTAGGCTACGTAGTTCTCCCAACCTACCGCTTTTATTTTTATCTCGTCTTCAGTCATTTGTTATCCCCCTCATTCGCCTTCTTGCCACGCAACCGCAGGTTACCTTTGGTTGATGTACCGCCCTTGCGTAACGGCTTGATGTGGTCGATGTCTTTGCCTTTGCGGTCAATGCCCATCTTGTCGTACATACGCCGCGCGCGTTGGCGCTCATGCTGGTCACTACCGGGACCGGACTTGCCGGTCTCTAGGTCACGCTTGTATTCCTTCTTGTAGTTACGAGTTGCCATGATGTCCTCAATGTTTTGGGTGATACTCACAAGTGGTAACCGGACACCAAGGGCAGAGTGGTGAGCGGCTAGGGTTCCATACATCTGCTGCATACACTGCATTAAGCTTTGCTACGCGCTCGCGGTAGTTCCACCAAGCGGGTTCAATATCTTCCAACGACATCTCGTGCTTGGTCATGGAGTTCTTGACCACAAACAGAAGCGCCGAGTGCACACGCTTGATGTGTGGGAAGTGCGCGAAGACCATCAATGACATAAGCACAAGCTGGTCTCGATCAGGATACTTGTTGTTGCCGGTTTTGTAGTCAACGATCCATGCGGTCAAGTTATCGTCATCAACAATTACCAAGTCAGCGATGCCACGCACCCAACGGTTCTCACTATCGAACGCGCAGGGGTTTAACTCTTCAGTCAGCGCCATCTCTAGTTCAGCAAACTTGCGTCCCGGTTTAGCCAGTAGCGAGTCGAGGGTCGGCTTGACGAACGCGAATTGTGGCGGCAGCTCAGTGCCACTCTTGACGTAATGCTCTGCGGCTTCGTGCAGTTGCTTGCCGTAGCGCGTCTGCTCGGTGTCTTGCATCGGGTACTTATTAAGTACCTTGACCTCATGGTAGCGACGAGCGCATCCCTCGAAGTCCTTGAGTGCGCTATGTGACCACGTAACTTTTTTACTCATTGCTTTGCTTCTCCATAGCGGTGCGCTGCGCCGGTCTCAGCGTTCAGTGGGATGCCCGGCATATACTTCGGCTCTTTAACCATCTGCTCAAACACCCACGGCTCGGCCTCTGAAACCTCAGATTCTGGTACAACAACGACAACTTCATCATGCACTGTCAGGGCACACTGATACCGCTTCTGAATACGCAGCATCCCATCAGTCATCACGCAGCGAGCCACGGCTTGAACAATGTTCTCCGTGAGTTTCCCACCGTATAGCTTCTTATCGTCGCCATACGTCCACTGCATCCGGCCTTGCGCATCAGGCTCACCCTTCAAGTTAGGATAGCGCAGAGACAGGCCGCTTGGCAACTCGATCTCGCCCTTACGGAAGGTGACGCACTTGTGCTGGAACTCACGCCCGCCATGCAAGGATGTGCCTATCAGATGCTGGCACGTCTCCCAATAGTTCTTAACATCTTCTGAGGTCTCGCGGTACTTGTCGATGATCTTCTTGGCGGTGATGCAATGAATGACCAACTCTTGCCACGTACAGGTGTGTGGTATCTGGCGCATCTTCTCCACGTTCACCGGCCAGTCAAGGAACTTGTTGATGTACTCGGCTGTCACGCCAAGCTGCTTGGCATCGGACTTGGTATAGCGTAGCGGTGGTGCGCCGAGAAAGCCAGTCAAAAGTTGTGCGGCAAACGATGCCCAACCCATGCCGTAACCTGCGCCAAGCAGCGCGGACTTAGCCGACTGCCGTTCGACAGGATGCGTATCTTTGGTCAAGCCGGGGATGTTGAACATCTGAGCGCCGAACTGCGAGTAAGCATCTTGGCCTGAGCTAAAGATTTCAAGCAGACTGGTATAGTCAGTCAGCCATGCGAGTACGCGGGGTTCGATTTGGGAGAGGTCGCAGACCACAAGATCATGGCCTTCGGGAGCGAGAATAGCTTTGCGCAGGAAGGAGCCGCGCTTCATATTCTGCACGTTGATACCGCTGCCCTTTGATGCAGACCAGCGGCCAGTGTGAGCGCCGTAATAATTCAGAGGTACGGGTAGCCGTCCTCGTTTCGAGATATCGAGGAATCGTTGGGCGCGAGTACGTTCGAGCGTGGACTTGACTTTAAGACGAGCCTCACAGAGTAGGGCAACGTCTTCTCGCTCGTGGTTGAGAAGTGCTTGGAAGAGCGCGTCGTTCTTAGCGAGCGCAAGCGTCTGCTTACCCGTCGTTTTGCTTTTCTTGTATGGCGCGTCGCATCCGAGAGAAACCAATAACTCAGCGAACTTAGGGTTACTCGCCAACGTAGCATCGTCCACACCAAGGCGCGACAAAAGTTCTTCACGCTTCTCTTTTTCCTCCAGTATCGCGTCCACAAGCATATTGCTGTCCAGTTCGAGGACAGGGTTCGTAAACATCTTGAGCGTAAGGTCGATAAGCTGTAACTCCTTGCGTGGGTAGCCTTCGACCAAGCGTTTGAATATTTCTTCGCATAGAAAGACATCGTGCTGACAATAGTCCGCAAGTATCGCTTCGACATTCGGTGGTAGTTCATCGAGAATATTTTCTGACGGGCTAAGACCTTCACCCTTTGGCGGTAGGCCGAAGTCCTCGGCCATTTTCTTTAGGCTGTTGCCGACTTCAATGCCACGCAAGGCACGACCCATCGACAAAGTATCAAAGATAAACGCAGGATGTACGTTGTATATCCAAGAGAGGATAGCAACGTCGAACTGTGCGTTCTGTGCAATGACTGCGGTGCGACCCCAGTCAATCGTTTCTGCCCATGCGGGCACATCAACTCCACGAACCCATACCGCAGGTTCAGGTGAGCCGTAATCCTTCCAGCATAATCCCCACGCCTTGAAGCGTGGATCACGGATGTACTCCTCGGTCGTCTGACACGAGAAGCCGAGCTTTACCCCTCGACCCCAAGAAGTTTCGAAGTCAAGTACGATTACTCGATCATATGGTGCGCTCAATTCAGCGTCCTCCGTGGACCGCCTTCGGCTTCTTGCAGCATCTCGTAGGCGCTTGTCACCATCATCAACAGCGTTGCGAGGCTGGCGTTAAAGGTGTACGTCTGAAGCTTGCCGTCCGCTTCATCATACGTTAGGAAGACAGCGTGTCTGCTGCCGTCAGGGTCGTTGATTGCTGTGCGGAAAGCGGCCACGGCGTTCTCGATAAAAGCTTCTTTATCTTTGCCCTCGCTTGCGCTGATAACTTCATCCATTTGCTCGGTCATATATCAAGTAATTCCTTTTTAAGCTGGTCTACGTTCTCTTCGTTTATCACATACGTCAGCCCTCCGGCGTGGCGTATCCTGTGCATCTCTGATTCTTGCAGCGGGGTTGGCTTGTTCTTGCCAGCCTTACATTCGATACCAATAAACTGGCTGTTGTAACAACAAATCAAATCAGGTATGCCAGAGCGTCCGTACCCACCAGTCTGCGGCGTGAAGTGGTAAATGCCAAGCTCTTTCAGAACACGCACTACCTTCGCTTTTACTTTACCCTCTGGAGTCATTGTTTCCCCCTTTATGCGCCTATTATGTTATCCCACGCATCAACGGCGGGGGCGATATGTTGCGTACCGCGAGCCTTGCGTAAGCGGAACTTGAAGAACTGCTCCAACTCAGGCTCATCCTGTGCCAGCATACGTGCGTACAGCGCGCGGTAGTTATTGTTGAGCTTGAACCCTTCCTCGTCTTTCGAAGTCAACGACGCTTCGTACCGCAGTGTCTCGTACAGCCCGCCGATTCCGTAATGCTCCACCCCCGCACGACGCATAGCCAAAGCCAACTCACGCAAGCGTTTGTACACCCACGGATTTGCAGCGTGGAACGTAGCGAAGCTCGCGGCGATACGGTCTTGTTCTTTCATGTCAGCTCCCTATCTGTTGGTCTGGTGGTAAGGTTGAGTTGTACTCATCCCATACTTCTTCCAGCATCGCCGCTGAAGTCATCAGCATATGTACTAACGCATCATGCTTGTACTCATCCAACCCCTCGGCGTAGCCGCGCATCCGGTGCGCCATCGTGTAGTACTGTAATTTCCGTGCGTTTATCATTTGTTTTCCTATGTGGTTGGGGTTATCGAGTGCTAACCTGCCGCAGTGCGAACATTGCCATGCCTGTTGTCGCTTGCTGCCGATGTATTGCCATGAGTGGTTGCAGCCTTTCTGGTATTGGTTATGGTCTCCGCTCATGCGTTCCCCACTTTTATTAAGTCAATATACTCCCCATCTGCATGAACAAACCTTACACCTATCAGTTTGTTTTCCTTGTCGTAAGCGCAGCAAAACATATTGCCATCACACCACGGCGCTTTCGGTTGTAGGCCAACGCTAGTCATATGCTCTGGTACAAAGTAGTGCATCACCGATTTAACTTGTGGGTGCAGAATCTTCTGGTAGTCGTATAGTTTGATGTCAGGCATTTTTCTCTTTCAGCTTGGCTTCGATGGTTCGCATAAGTTCCCACGCTTCATGATTCAATAACGCTTCGCACGGGTCTGCCTCAACCAGACAATCATTACGCTCCTCATCCGTCAGCCCCACCCACGTATCGCCACCTTCCCACGGCAATGGGTGACCGGATAACTCATATGCTTTGTGCCGCCAATTCTTGGCGCTCTCTTTGTATCGTTCGCAGTTTGGGCATTTGCGCTTTTCCTTCATAGCTGCTTGCCATCCTTCCCATGCCCAGTACGCAGGGGTGCCTTGTGTGTAGGGGTTATCTTTAAGTAGTCCATCTGAATCCCACCACTTGTTAAAATCTTCAGTCATAATTTGTGCCCTCTCAGTTGTCTGCACTGCTCCCTGTGCTTGCTATCAAAGTCAGGGCTTATCTCGGCTACTCCGCAAGGTAGCTTCGGCTCCATTGAAGTAACCTTGCTGCCGTAATACAAACTGAATAGCGCAACCGCTATGTAAAACGCAACGGCTACGATCTCAGGCGGTTTCATACAAGAGCTTCCCCATGTGTCTCAGGTGTGGGCTTTGCTTCTTTGTGCTTGGCTTTGGTCACCAGCTTCCATCCGTTTTGCACAAAGCGTTCAGCTTCTTCCCTGTACCAGAACTTGCGAAACAGTTTGCCGTCCTCGTCATAAACTTCGAATCTCATACGTTCCCCTTTCCTTTTATCAAGTCAATCATTTCGGAGTAAGCAGCCTTGCTATGCTCGTGCGTCTTGGCTGTCACCATCTCGTGCGCTACTTTGAACAGATCAGAGTATTTACGCAACGCTGCGGCTGCTTGGTTGTCCATCTCACCGCGCGCGTTATCGTCAAGGTAATCTGCAAGTTGTCTCAGTGTCGGCTTGTTCATACCCCTCCTCAAACGCGAAGCATGAACCCAAGCACACGCGAGAACAGCGAGAACTTCGGGTCACGGTATCCAAGCAGTACACTTTGAGCAAAGCGTTCTTCTGGCGTGTACTGTTCTTCCTTGAACTTCGGTACGTAAAACTGCCCTATCTTGGGCGGGTCTTCCTTGATGAATTGTCCATCACGTAACATCAATAGTCCTCCTCGTCTTCGATGTAGTAGTTTGAAACGCGAAGGCTGCGGTCTTCGTTTAACCGTCGAGCCGCAACCTTGCGCTGCTTTATTTGACTAGCTTCACTCCGTGTGTAAATGTCTTTCTCCTCTGGTAGAGGAGGCAATGCGGACTGGAGTCGAATTTTTCTGTATTTTGGCTCGACCCAACTCTCCAGAGTCTGCGAACGAATCCCGCAAGCCGGACACTTGCGCCTACGGAAAACCCCCGCATCACTCTTTACGGTTGACGTTACATTGGTGTCACTACCGCATGGGCATTTCATTTACACAAACTCCTTAGTTAGTCATCAGTGGCTTCGCTATCGACACGGAGGCCGGTCTCGCCGCCCCGCAAGCTTGGAAGCAACCCGCGGATACCCGCCGTAGGCAGTCGCCACAACTCGACGAACTGCTTGTCACGGGAGACCACGCAGGTGTACGTGCCCTTACCCCACCGGCTCGTAGCCCTTGCCGCTACGCTGGACTGCAACCGCGCTGCTTCAAAGCCGCCGACAGGAATCTGAACCAGATCATCCGGCTCCATGTTCTCCATGTACGGCAGGTAGTGGGTTGATAGCGAACCCCAAGGCGTGGCAGAGTCGCTACGCTTGGCGCGTGTGGGCGCTGCTTCTTCTGCTTGCAGTGCGACCGTCCCCAGATCGATCTTGTGCTCGTCACTGTGGATCAGATAGTCGATGCCGAACCGCTTGTGCAGCAGGTCAAGGGTGAAGGCGCACTGCTCAAGCATACGCTCAAACGTCTCGGGCAGTGTCGTCTCTTTGCGGAGGGCGCGAATCTCCTTGGGTACTTTGCGCAGGTCTACTTTAGGCAGTTTAGCCATGGTTGGATTTCCTTAAAAGTAAAGGTGGAATGGATGATACAACAGATGTAGCACTTTGTGTCAAGCGTTGGACAGCAGATTTATTAAATCTTGGCACAAGTCGTGAACCCGCTGCCGTAGGGCAGCGTCTTTCCTTACTGCTTTGGGGTCGTAACCGGCTATGGTGTCAACCCCATCGAGCACCGGATACAGGCTGGTGCTCTGGAATAAGCCATCGTTGAACGCCCGGTACAGCACGTTCTCAGATGACAGGTTAGAAAAAAGAGTATCGTGAAACCGGCGGGGAATAGCCTCCCCACCCCCGTACTCCACCCTCATACGGTCAGACACATGGTCAAGCGCGTTGGTCATGCGAAGCCGCAAGGCATCCTCGGCTATGTCTTCCCGCTCCTGTAAGTCGCCTTGCAGGACAGCATTGAGCGCGGGGTCAGCCACCCTACCCACTATCGGGTAGGGCAGCAGCGAGTGGGACATGGATGCCCCGCCCATGCCAAGCAGCATTTGGAACTCGTGCTCGTAGCCCATGAGCGTTACGTGTACCTCCTCCCAATACGCTTCCGGTAGGACGCGCAGGGAGTCGGTTCCGAAGGGCAGGGTTTTGTTCCACACCTCGGTACGTGCAGCGGTTGCCACGCGTGTGAGTTCTCGCGTGAGTTCCTTGGCGTTAACTGAGTTACGGCTGTAACTGACTTTCAACTCAATCAGTAGCATCGCGCCCCCTTATCCGGTCAGCCGCGTGATGGATTGCCGCCAACGCATTAGCCAGTTGCTCAGGGTTTGGTTCTCCTGCGCCGCTCAGTATCTGGTCAGCATGGAGTACGCAGCGCGTAACTTCCCCCGATACAATCAGGGCGCGTATCAAGTCATTCAACTGGTGCTCAAGCTGCATCACCATGTCGATCAACTCATCCTTACTTAGTTGTTGATGATCCATCATCGTCTCCTGTTGCATCTACGCGGAACCGTATGGTGTCCACTTGAAAGTCATCGAACTCACGTTGTGAGATCGCCCCAGTGCCAGCCGCTATCGCATCCTCAACGCTGTCGCAGTACACATCCAGCGTCTTGGCAAAGTCAGCACGGCCTACCAACTTGACGGTGTATTTTTTCTTGCTCATGTATTTCTCCAATTAAAAAAGCCACAGAAAAAGCGCAGCCAACGCTGCGCCCAGAATCAAACACAAGGCCATTGCGCCAAGCGCAAAGACGAATTCCCTGAACAAATCATCGTCATCATTGTCCATAAGACCCCCGCACCGAGGGGGGAAGAGTGACACCCGTCAGCTCTGGCAGACAGGCCGAGACAAACTTCTCCTTGTTAAACTTGGGGTTGTTGAGCGCAAGCTCGTGCGCTGTCCTAAACACCACACCACGCACAATCTTCTTGTGTGTAGGCGTAGCCTCGTCTACCTGCTCTTTCAGTATGCGAGCGATCAGCTCGTAGTCTTTCTTGGCTAACATGATTAGTATCCTTTCGCTTTGTTGATTGCTTCCATGGCTGTGTTGATTGCATCGCTCGTTTGCATACCGAACACGATGTCCTCCACACACTTTCCGAGTATGACCTCAAGGCTTTCGAACTCGTGCATGGCGTTGGACAAGATGTACCCGGTGGTGTACAGCAGCGAGGGCACAGCGAGTTGCGGTTGAATATCCCCATCAGGATCGCGCAGGGCTTTCATGATGCGGTGCATGATGGCTTGCATTTGTGCTTGATCGTCACTCATTTGGTTGTATCCTTTCTCTCGATTGAAAGTGCTACCTCGATTGCATTAACAACGGCTTCCTTGAACTCAGTTACAAGCGTAACTAAGTCAACCGCAGTCCACTCTGCATAGGGCGCAAGCGGAACCATCTCTGCGTTGGGTGAGCCGTCAACCTTCACCGCATACTCAAGCGAAGTCTCGGCGCAGTTGTCGAGGAACCGCAAGGGGTCAACCGGCCACCCCTCCTCGTCAATGTTGTCGAACACTTGCGACAGTGCTGCATACGCAGCGATCTCATCGATCTTGTATGAACTGATAGCCATGTGTCATCTCCTTATTGGACATCGTTAGCGTTGATAGAGCCGTCATCGAACAGAGTGCTGATGAGCGATGCTGCCTCGTCTGGGTCACTGTTAACAAGCTCTGCCATCTCGCCTTGGTAGTGCTCGCCATACCACTCGATCAACAGATACTCTGCTTTCTGTGGCGCATCAATGATCCAGTCAATCAGCTTGGGCGCACCACGGCGATAGCAGTTGTACGCAGCGCGCAATACCTTGCGGTAGTTCTGCTTGGTCTTGGGGCGCACCTCGAAGCCGTCATAGTCGTAGTCACCTAGCGCAGCACCGCCAGTGTCGATGTCGCTGTGCTTGTCCCATGCGTACAGGTCTTTGGAGCTGCTCCTGGTGCTAGTCGTAAAGGTCACGCCCTTGCTGCCGGTCGTGGTTGTCTTGGAGTACGAGCGCAAGTCTTCATCCCAGTAGTCACCCATGCTGCCGTAACTGTTGTAGTTGTAGCCCTTGCGGTTGTACGAGAAGCCATGACCATACTTGGATGCAGACCATGCGTAGGTGTTGGACAGCCATGCACCCTCGTGCTTAACACCAGCAGCCTCGTTGATGATGACGCTCTCGCCACTGCTGTGCATGAACGCGAACTTGTTAGACCCGCCGATCATGTCAGCGATGTAGTCTTGGAAGTCAACGTCGAAGAGCAGATCAGGATTGCCAGTCAACGCAGGGCGCAGGATGAACTCGATGAAGTGCCAAGTGTCAGACTTGCGTGGGTCGATTGGGTTACCCATAGACAGGATGCCGTTGTGCGCCATCCACACATCGTCAGTGACACGATACGGATGGCAGTTGTCCATGTCGATGTCGCCGTGGGTTTTCATGCGGTAGTGAATGATGCACTCACGCCCCTTCAGGGTCTCGTGATAGATAGCTTTGATCTCGTCAGGCTTGCCGAGCGTCTTGATGACAACAAGCTTGCCGTTCTCGGAGTAGACAGCGCCGAAGCCGTCAGGGTTGTGTTGATAGAAGTCGAGCAGCAGCTCGTCGGAGAATACGGTATTGGCTGGGTGTTTGATGAGAATACACATGGTTAGTTTCCTTTCGTGGTTGTGGTTGGTTAGGCGATAAGCCCTGATTCTTTGAGATAGCTTCTGAGATAGCGAGTCTCCGAGCGTTGGGTAGGGTCTGCGATGAACCGTATGAAGCGTTCAGTCGAGAGGTTGAAGCCCGCAGGTGACGCAGGGGCAGTGAAGTTGACGACAGCGTTAGCGAACTCCAATGCAGCCATCAGCGACCCATGCTTCAACGTACCCTTGAAGATGCGGAACTCGACAGTCTTGTCGTTCTCAAGGTTCAGTGCGTCATAGCGGTCGATGGCGTAGTGCGCTTTGCCCATCTGCTTGTCACGGATGCGAGCGTAGTTGGTAGCATAGCGACGAGCGACAGCCTTGACCAACGGCGCATTGTCAGGATGGTTGATGAACACGTTCATGCGGTTGAGCTGCAAGTCATGCAGGTTCTTGCGAGAGACATGGACATGAAGACCGCAGGTCGAAGTGTCATGCGAGCGCAGATGCCTGACTAGCTCTTTGTCTTGCAGCCATTCCCAGAAGTCTGCATGAGTGTCGAGACCCATCGGGTTGGTAATCATCTCGAAGCCAGAGTCAGACAGCGAGCCATCGTTCTCGAACCAGACCTTGCGACCGATCTCACCCTCGTTGAGTGTGTTGTTCAAACGCTCGACTGCATCGAACCTATCGGAGCGGCACTCGATCTCAAGCTCGACACCGATGAACCTATCGTTACGCTTGACCCAGTCAGACTCGATGAACTTGAAGCCATGACGCTTGGTCGAATGATACGAAGCGATCAACTCCGCACGATACTCGTAGTCACGATGGCGATGGCGATCCATGTTGTCGTCATACATAAACTCTTCGTCATTCTCGTGGATGGTCACCTCGTCGCCGTAACGATCAATCGCAGTAACAGCTGCCCCACGATAGATGTAGTCATCGTAGTAGTCCGAGTACACATAGTCGCTGTTCAAGCATGACCGGCACACACCCTCGTCGTGGTTGTACGGTGTGCGAAGCGCATCCTCCAACTCCCAGTCACCGCAGTCCTGACACATGGTGTAGCCATTGCACTCCAGATGGTCAGTCATTTCATCGTGGTCATTGGTTCCGAGACTAAGCAGACTGTCCAAGATAGAGCGCACATGGTGCAGTCGCATACTGTCTGCGCGGCGCAGACGACCACGAGCCATTGCATACTCCAGCGCGAACAAGCCCTCGCCTGACTTGGTTGAAACGTCAAGCAGGAAGTCAAAGATTAGCTTGCGTACTGCATCGCGCACCTCGGCATACGTATCGCGCATCCCGTTGTACTCAGGCCAGAGCATATGGAAGTCAGTGTTGTTGGCACGAACTACTACGTCTTCCTGAATCTCAGAGATCATCTCGATGACACGGTCATGCCTGTCAGGGCTTGCGGTGATGCTCTCCATGCTGTTGGCGATAGCGTCAAAGAAGCGTTGCAGCGTAGCGCGCGCTGCCGCAACCTCGCTGTCTGGATACGCACCGGTTGGGATGCGCGGAGCCAGCATCGCACTCTGCACTCTGTTGACTGCAAGCACAAGCACTGCGTGTTTCAAGCGAGTCATCATACGGTCGCCTTGCATGATGCGAGTGCTGAACTCATACGGCAGCGGATGCCGGTATTCCAGGTTGATGTCCATCGCTGCGCGGTGGTTTGCTACGAGTGCTTCACTGATTGTGTTGAAGCTTGACGCTTCGATTAGTAGTTCTTGCATAGCTTCCTCCTGTGGTTGGTTGGTACTACGGTGGTACTCGGTGATGCTTTGCTGCTCGGTGCTACTCTGACTCATGAAGATGTAAGTCTTGTATGACGGCACTATTGTCGGCACGTTGTCGTCGAGCATCACGCCCTCGTATCTGGGGTGGCTTGATGATTCCCGTGATGTGAAGCGCCAGTTGGACTCGTACTCTTGCTCCCACCCAAACCCGCCAAAGCCGTCAACGCTGTTGGCTCTGTATATTGCTGTTTGAATTATCCCGCTGGCCTTGCGCTTCTCGAGCATCAACCTGTCAAGCAAGGGCAGGTAGACAACAAGCTCTACGGCATCGGACACAAACAACTCGCGCAGACCGAGGAACTGATCTGATTGATGAATGCGATGCAGGGTAGGGCGGTAGTCGATGGGCGGCTCGTTTGTTTCAGCCACTATGCGTTTGCCTTGCAGCCAGTCGCTTAACTGGGGCGAGGTCATGGTGATGATTGAGCCGAGCGAGTTTTGCGGGAGCCAGTAAGGGGCTGGCGAGTGCATATCGTAGATACGCGGGCTTTCATAGATCATAGGCATGATGATTCTCCTTGTAGTTGTACTTCGTGGTTGTGGTTGGTTCTGTTAACTCAGTTACTTCATGTAACCCAGATACTGGATTTGCCGCTGGTGGTGCGCGATCTTCTCTTCGAGTATGTCCATCTCCTTTCTCAGGTTGTTGATCTGTATGCGGTAGAGCGTTGCTCTGGCCTCGATGGCCGCGTTCTGGGTTGGCTGCGGTTGCAGGTCAAGGTTTAGTTGGGTTTGGCTGTTCAGTTGTGCTTTGAACTGCGCGACTAGCTTTTCTGCTTGGTTCATGTTGTTGCTCCAATAAAAATGGGGAGCGGTTGCCCCCCGTTGAGAAAGAGACTGACACCCGTCAGCCTCGCAGAAAACTCGGTTACGGTATGTAACTGAGTTAATAAAAAGAAATTAGTCCTCATGCCAGTACGCATCGAACTGATCCAACGTGGGTTGCTCGACTGATTGGTTGCTCGGCCTTGCTTGCCAGTCTGGGTCGGCCTCGCGCATGGCGGTTGCCCTCTCCTCTGCGGATATGTACCGGCTCCACGATGGGTGAAGCTTCTCGGTAAAGGGCTTGCCCTCCACTTTGGTCAACGCTATTTGAATCAGGGAAGCCTGTGCTTCTTCGAGCTGTCGCGTACCTGCCGGTGATCTGTCGATCACATCGAGCAAGCCATTGAGTTCATTTGTCCATGCCTGACGCACCTCATCGTGCTGCCGCTTGTTGCGGTTCGTTCTGTCCGGCACACGTTGGAACAGCGGGGTCATGCGCCGCGCACTGGGGTTCTGAATGGCATTGTGCGCTTGGCGTAGCTTGACCTTCGTATCGTTGTACGCCCAGTCAACCCACGACATACCCCATTCAGGTTCAACCGTAGTCATGGGCGGGGTGTGGTGTTGCCGGTATGCTTCGACAGGTAGTAGCTTGCCCGCTTGATAAGTACGCAACAACCCAAGCGTTCCACGCAAGGATTCAGCATACGGTTCATATACAGATAGCTTCTCCCGCTCACGCTGACTGTCGGTCTGGGCGATCTTCTTTCGCATGATTGAAAGCCTCGATGCAATGGTTGCCTGTTCGCGCAGCAGCGGCTCGATCACCTTCTCCCACTCTGCATGGAACGCACCTTTAACCTTCTTCTTCTCACGAAGTTCCTCACGTTGTTGTTTAACTTCTGCTGCGATCTTCCGCACATAAGCCTCGTCATACATGAAGGAACCATCGCTGTTCTTGCGGGCGTTGAGCATGGTGATTAGCTCCTTGTGGGTCATTCGGATGTACGATTTCTTCTTTGGGTTAGTCTTTTTTGCAGTTGCCATCGGTTTTGTCCTATAAGTGAAATAGACTTTTCGGCGCATCTGGACACAGGCAAAGTGTAGTATCCATGCGGGTTCTCAGGCGATTGCGGAGGGTTTTGTCCACAATTCCTTGCTTTGCACACACCTAAGCTCGCCAGCCAGATGTGAAAGTAAATAGTAATACAAAAAAGCATAAAGGCAAAACCTAATGTTTACTTTCACTTGTTCCCAGAGGCCTTAGCTATTTTTAAATCAAGGAAAAATGGACACACTCATATATATATCTATAAGAAAGTAAGTATATATGAGGGTTTTCGCCTGATTTTTTTGTGTCCAGATGCGCCGAAAAACGTATTGCACTTCTGGACACTCGGACAAGGCTTAACTTTCTGAGAACATGGCGCTGAAAGCATCACGCTCACGCTGCGTGAGTGTCTCCCAGTCTTGCTTTGGCTCGGTTACATCGTGTAACTGAGTTTTGCGCTTACGTACTTCCTTCTGCTTCTGAAAGCCTACGCTGATGAGTGCCTGTTCGAGTTGGTTGTTACGCATGGTCATTCTCCTTTTGAGTTGAGGGTTGCTACTGTGTATTCGACAAGCCAGTATGGAAGGCGTGTTGCCCAGATGATTAGCTCGGTTGGTACGCCTGCTTCGATCAGCTCGACCATTGCGTCAAGCTGCCCGTCTTCGAATGGTTCAATCATTATTTACCTCGGATGATGTAGTTGAACTTGTTGGTGATGACAACTACGCCGAAGGTATAGCCGATGATGCCCAGATAGCTGACGTTCTCTAGCAGTTCGGGCAGGGTGATGGCTATGCAAGCAGTCGCGGTGATTGCGCCGAGCAGACCGGCCAAGCGCAGGGATTTTTCGTTTTGCATGATGTTTCCTTTCTGGTTAGTAGAACAGAGCGAGAATCCCGCCGATGAAGGCGAGGGTGAGAAAGTAGAACGTGGTGATGTGGATTTTGCGTTTCATGGGTAGTTCCTTTCTGGATTGACAGACAGCAGAATCCGCGAGAGGGGTTGATTCTCTCGCGGTGACGGGGAAAAACTCGGTTACACAAAGTAACTGAGTTACCAAGCAGCCAAGATTTTCTCGAGCTGCGCTTTCGTATACCGCGCCTTCAATGCCTTCGCTGCTTTCTCGGCGTTGAACTTCGGCTTGGCCTTCTCATCCTTCATGACTGCGCCAACCTTCGGTACGGCGTACAGAAAAGCAAGTACGCGGTAGACAGCCATGTATGCCGCGTTACCCTTCGGGGTAGAACGATCGAAGCTCGCATCACTGCGCTGCGTCTTCTTCAGCGGCGCGCCGTACTTCTTGCTCGCCCACTCCATGCAAAGCGGATGCGCGTCATCCTTGCAGCCAATGCCCAACTCCATCAACTGCGTGGCGAGCGTGACTGACTGATCGTCTGCTGCGTCAAAGACAGCGAACACTGCGGTTTTGTTGAATTGCGTCATGATTGTTCTCCAAATAAAAATGCACTCGGTTACACGATGTAACTGAGTGCGGCATCGTCGTGAGCTGCTGCCCCGAACCGATGACTCTATTATACCATACACGTCATTTCAGAACCCTTGACAGAGGGAAAGCAGACCCCACCATGCCCCCACCCCATCAAACTAGGCAGCGGCGGGGCTTCGCCATATAACACTATTCCCCACACGCTCCACAACTTTTCTTAATATTTTGTCAACTACCAAAACCCAAAAATTTTTTATAAAAATCCCATCAAGCTTTGTCAAACATTAGACAGGCTCCCATAAAAAAAGCCCCCGGAGATAAAGCCGGGGGCCGAAAGCACACGGGGGTGTGCGCTCATTGCTTCTTCCAACCACGGAAGCGCCATCGTGTAGGAGATGTACACAATGGCAAATTTGAGTATATACTCCGCCCAACTCGGGTACAAGTCCCCGCACTGCCTATGCTTGAGCACTTGATTGATGAAGTTGTATTAACCCCCGACGTGCTTACCGCGCCGGAGGGCAAACTTGTCTCCAAAGCAACTCCCCAAGAAGTAGTTGACGCGCAAATCGAAACGGCCAAATGGCTAGAAGAACTGGGCTGCGCCGACGACTCCGATGTGTTTGATCAGATCCAAGAGAACAACGCCCGCGATGCCTTCGCCGCTATGGTGTCAAACGCCCCACCTGATCAGCAAAAAACCCAACTGGTACGAATAAATACCCCACAGGCCGTAAAACATCTGGTCGGTATGCTAACTGCGTACGACTGGCACTTTGTCGAACAAGCCAAAGAGATTCGCGGCTACGCTGTGGCCCAGCTAGTCGAGGAAACCAAGCACCCAGACGCAAAGATCCGGCTAAAAGCCTTGGAGTTGCTGGGTAAAGTCACCGAAGTGGCGTTGTTTACTGAGCGCGTTGAGGTTAAAAAGACCGAACTGTCCGACGCAGAGCTGGAAGACCGCATCAAAGACAAGCTTGAGCGTATGGCAAAGATCATCGACGTGACGGACGTGACCGAGGTCGAGGTAAAACCAGTGGAGGACAGCGGTGAACCTGACGAAACAGGAAATTGATGCGCTGCAAAAGATCCTTCCGACGCTCTCGCCGACGGAGAAAGCCGAGTTATTGGCTGATTTGGAGGAAAGGGCGACTCGTGCGGCTAAGAAAGCTGCTCAAACTAACATGCTCGGCTTCGCTACGCAGGTTTATCCGGGGTTTAAGATCGGCCCTCACCACCGGAAGTTAGCAAAAGTCTTCCAAGACGTTATCGACGGCAAGAAAAAGCGCGTAATTATCAATATTGCGCCGCGTATGGGTAAGTCGGAGTTCTCCTCCTACCTGTTTCCTGCGTATTTCCTTGGAAACTTCCCCGAAAAGAAGATCATCATGGGCACCCACACCGCTGGCCTGTCCGAAGACTTTGGTCGTAGGGTCCGAAACTTGCTTGAAAGCGAGGAATACCGTGAGATTTTCCCCAAGACGCAGGTCGCTGACGATCAAAAAGCTGCTGGTAAGTGGTCTACTTCTTCTGGCGGTCAGTATTACGCTGCCGGTGTTGGCGGTGCTCTGGCTGGTCGCGGCGCGGACTTGTTCGTTATTGACGACCCCCACTCAGAACAGGATATGAAGGCCAACTCACGGCTTGCGTTCGACAGCGCGTGGTCGTGGTTCCAGCAAGGTCCCTTGCAACGTCTGATGCCGGGCGGTGCGATCATCGTAATCATGACCCGCTGGTCGCTGGTGGACTTAACCGGGCGGCTTATTGACTTTTCCATCAAGAACCCCGATGCTGACCAGTGGGAAGTGATCGAGCTTCCTGCCATCTTCAACGAAGACACCGAGGACGAGAAGAGCCTGTGGCCGGAGCAGTGGCCTCTGGACATGTTGAAGGCGAAGAAGGCCAACATGGACCCGCGTTATTGGAACGCGCAGTACATGCAAAACCCAACATCGGATGCGTCCGCTGTTATTTCCCGTGGAGCTTGGCAAGTCTGGGAGCATGAGCGCCCGCCTGAGTGCGAGTTCGTGATCCAGAGCTGGGATACCGCGCACGAGACCAAAACCACCTCCGACTACAGCGCCTGTACAACATGGGGTGTTTGGTACAACGAAGAGGACGGCAACTCCCCCAACCTCATTCTGCTCGATGCCTTCAAAGACAGGATGGCGTTCCCTGAACTTAAAGCAACGGCACTAAAGCATTGGAAGGAGTGGGAGCCAGATGCGTTCATTGTGGAGAAAAAGGCAGCAGGTGCCCCACTTATTCAAGAACTACGTGCAATGGGTATTCCGGTTCAAGAGTTCACGCCCTCGCGTGGCCGCACTGCCGGCTCCACCGACAAAGTTGCGCGATTAAACGCCGTCTCTGACTTGTTTGCCTCTGGCAAAGTGTGGGCACCAGATACACGTTGGGCACGGGAAGTGATTGAAGAAGTAGCAGCCTTCCCGGTTGGCGAGCATGACGACTATGTGGATACGGTCTCGCAAGCCTTGCTGCGCTTCCGTCAGGGCGGTTTCATTAACCTGCCGTCGGACTACCAAGACGAGCCGAGCTTCTTTCGGCGTAAGACACACGCTTATTATTAGGACACAACATGGCAATCGATAAAGCATTAAACCGCGCCCCCTTGGGCTTGAGCGGTTTGGGTATGGAAGAGGAAGATGGCGCTCCTGATCTGGAGATTGAGATCGAGGACCCTGAGTCCGTTAGCATCAAGTCCGGCGACTTGGAGATTGAGATTGTGCCGGGGCGCGAGGGCAGCGATGATTTTAACGCCAACCTTGCCGAGGAAATGGATGAGGGCGAGATGCAGTCCATTGTGGGCGAGCTGCTTGATAACGTTAAAAACGATCTGGCCTCCCGCAAGGACTGGGAAGATACATATAAAGAGGGCTTGACGCTGCTTGGTCTGAAATATGAGGAGCGTACAGAGCCGTGGGCAGGTGCGTGTGGCGTGTTCCACCCCATGATGACCGAAGCGGTAGTACGCTTCCAGTCAGAGACTATTACCGAGACTTTCCCGGCCAAAGGTCCGGTGCGCACCAAGATCATCGGTAAAGAAACGCCCAAGAAGAAGCAAGCCGCGGTTCGTGTCGAAGAAGACATGAACTACCAGTTGACAGACCGCATGACGGAGTTTCGTCCAGAGCAAGAGCGTATGCTCTTCTCCCTGCCAGCAACCGGATCGGCGTTCAAAAAAGTTTACAAAGACCCGAGCTTGGGCCGTCAGACTTCAGTGTTTGTGCCGGCTGAAGATGTCATCCTGCCGTACGGTACTACTGAGCTAAGTACGTGTGAGCGCCTCACACACCGTATGCGCAAGACGGAGAATGACATCGTCAGGCTGCAAGTGGCGGGCTTCTATCGTGATATTAATCTTGGCGAGCCGCCCAAGGTTACAAACGAGCTACAGCAAAAGAAAGACAAAGAGAGTGGTTTAAGTGCGTCTTTCGACGACCGCTACGAGATATACGAGATTCACGCCGACCTTGATCTGCCGGGGTATGAGGATGTGGATGACGACGGAAACCCCACAGGGATTGCGCTGCCGTATGTGGTGACAATACTTAAAGGTTCTGACGATGTGCTGGCTATTCGCCGCAACTGGCGCGAAGACGACCCGCTAAAGCAAAAGCGGCAGCACTTTGTACACTACGTGTACATCCCCGGCTTCGGTGCTTACGGCTTTGGTCTGTTCCATTTGATCGGTGGTTACGCTCGGTCCGCTACTAGCTTGATGAGACAGTTGGTTGACGCAGGTACGCTGTCGAACTTGCCGGGCGGTCTGAAGTCCCGTGGGTTGCGTATTAAAGGAGACGACACGCCTATCGCTCCGGGCGAGTGGCGCGATGTAGATACTGGTTCGGGAGCTATCCGTGACAACATATTGCCGCTACCTTACAAAGAACCATCGGCTACTTTATACCAACTCCTTGGTACTATCGTTGAGGAGGGCCGACGTTTCGCAGCGACTGCCGACATCCAAGTGTCCGATATGTCGGCTAATACGCCAGTGGGAACAACTCTGGCCGTACTTGAACGAACCCTCAAAGTTATGTCCGCCGTACAAGCGCGGGTCCACTACGCGCTCAAGCAAGAACTCCGGCTCCTAGCAGACATCATTCGTGACTTCTCCCCAGATGATTACGACTACGAGCCAGAAGAAGGCTCCCGCCGTGCCAAGAAGTCTGACTACTCCGATGTCGAGATCATTCCGGTAAGCGACCCGAATGCTGCAACTCTTTCGCAGCGCGTCGTGCAATACCAAGCGGTACTACAACTTGCACAAGGCGCACCGCAGATTTACGACATGCCACTGCTTCACCGGCAGATGCTTGAAGTTTTGGGTATCAAGAACGCTACTAAGTTGGTCCCCATGGACGACGACAAGAAGCCGGAAGATCCCATCACGGAAAACATGAACATCTTGAATCTGAAGCCGGTCAAGGCGTTCCTGTATCAGGATCACGAGGCGCACATCAAGGTCCACATGAGCGCCATGCAAGACCCGCTAATTCAACAATTGGCCGGGCAAAACCCGCAAGCGCCGATGATTATGCAAGCAGCGCAAGCGCACATCATGGAGCACATCGCCTTTGCTTATCGAGCAAAGATTCAACAGGCTTTGGGTGCGGACCTTCCACCTCCGGGCGAGGGCTTGGACCAAGCAGTCGAGGTTCAGCTTTCACGCTTGGTTGCCCAAGCAGCACCGATGGTTCTCCAGCAGAGCCAGACGCAAGTAGCACAACAAAAAGCTCAACAGCAAGCGCAGCAAGCTGCACAAGACCCGGTTATTCAGATGCAACAGCAGGAGTTGCAGTTGAAACAGCAAGAGCTGCAATTAAAAGCGCAAGAGATGCAGATGAAAGCTGCGGCGGAGGCCGACAAGCTGGAGCTGGAGAAACAACGCCTCGAAGCCGAGATGGAGCTAAAAGGCATACAGCAAGGCGTAAAGATGCAGCTCGACCGCGACAAGTTCGAAGCGGACAACGAGAAAGAAGGTGTGCGCCTTGGTTCCGAGATTGCTCGCAATCGCGCAGAACAGACCATGCGGCAGCAAGAAATGTCCAAACCAACTAAAGGAGAGTAATGAACGAGTACACATCCTTCGTAGATGTTCTGCGCAAGCTAATCCGTGAGGACATGAACAACTACGCCGACGATCTGGCAGGTGGTGCCTGTGCAGATTACGCGTCTTATACCAAGCTGTGCGGGGTGATTCAGGGTCTAGCCCTAGCAGAGCGCCACCTACTTGACCTTGCAAAGAAAGTGACGGAACAAGACGATGAGTGAAATCATTCTCCCAAAGTACTTGAAAGATCTGATCGAGGAAGAGACTGAGTTACAGGAAGAAAAAATTGATTCTCCCGGTGATGACGTAAAAGCTCGCCAGCTACCCAAACCATCAGGGTTCAAGATTCTCTGCGCCGTGCCTCCGGCTGACGACAAGTTTGACGATTCGGTCATTGTCAAAGCCAGCATATCGCAACGAGTCGAAGAACAGACCACAACCGTGCTGTTTGTTGTGGCCGTTGGCCCGGATGCGTACAAGGATACCGAGAAGTTCCCAAGCGGCCCTTGGTGTAAGGAAGGGGATTTTGTGTTGGTTCGCGCTTATTCAGGCACCCGGTTCAAGATCCATGGACGTGAATTCCGCATGATCTATGACGACATGGTGGAAGGTACGGTTGATGACCCACGCGGCTACGCCCGCGCTGCATAAGGAGGCAATATGCCCAAAGAAGAGTACATGGAAGAGTTTAAGTTTCCCGATGAGAAACAGGCGGAAGCGAAAAATGAGGATGTGGATATCGAGCTTGATGTGTCGGGTGAGACCGACATCGAGATTGAAATCGAAGACGATACCCCTGCCCAAGATCGTGGTCGCCGCCCACTGGAACGTGAAGTCGAAGACCCAACCGATGAGGAGGTCGAGCAGTACAGCGACAAAGTCCAGAAGCGCATCAAGGAGTTGGCTCATGCCCGTCACGACGAACGTCGGGCTAAAGAGTCTGCACTTCGCGAGCGCGAAGAGGCTATCCGGGTTGCGCAGTCACTTGTGGAAGAAAACAAGAAGCTGCGTGGATATGTTTCCCATGGGGAGCAAACTTATGCTGGCGTTCTGAAGGAGAAAGCCGAAGCCGAGCTGGAAATGGCTCGTCGGAAGTACAAGGAAGCCGCCGAGTCTTACGACTCCGACGCTATGCTGGAGGCGCAGGAAGCTCTGCAAGATGCCAAAATGAAGTTGGCACAAGCGCAAAATTTTAAGCCAGCCCCTTTACAAACAGAAAACGAAGAGGTATATAGTCAACCAACAACTTCTTCGGCTCCGCGTCCAGACGAAAAGACCTTGCGCTGGCAAGCTAAAAACCAGTGGTTTGGCGCACCGGGGTACGAGGAAATGACTGCCATGGCGCTGGCTATGCACCAGCGTCTTACGACAGAAAACGGGATCGAATACGCCCGCACCGATGAGTATTTCGAGCGAATCGACGCTCGCCTACACGAGAAATTCCCCGAAGTGTTCGGTGAGCGTCAGCCGGCACGGGAAACTCAGTCTAAAAAGCCCGCAGCTACGGTGGTAGCACCCGCTGCTCGCTCTACCCCATCCAAGAAATCTGTCAAATTGACAAAAACGCAACAAGCTGTTGCGGCAAAACTTGGACTGACCGCACAGCAATATGCTGTTGAACTCATGAGACTGGAGAACCGTAATGGCTAATCGCACCCCCCGTGATCTTGAAACACGCGAAAAAACTACTCGTGCCGCGTATGTGCCGCCGAGCGTATTACCTGAGCCAACCCCTGAACCGGGGTATTCATACCGCTGGATTGCAACCCATGTGTATGGCACCGCAGACCCATCCAACGTGTCCAAAAAGACGCGTGAAGGCTGGGAACCTGTAAAGGCTTCGGACCACCCTGAATTGATGCTCCCGTCCAATACGGCGGGGAATGTTGAGCTAGGCGGCCTGATGCTTTGCAAAATGCCAACAGAAATGGTTCATGCCCGCAATGAATACTTTCAGCGTCAAGCGGAAGGCCAGATGCAATCGGTTGACAACAACCTTATGCGCCAAAGTGATCCGCGGATGCCACTCTTTAATGAGCGCAAGTCCACGTCTACTTTTGGCTCTGGTAACAAATAGCCTTTTATTAATTAGGAGCTAACATGGCTTATCCGACTGTATCAGCCCCCTACGGGCTAAAACCGATCAATCTGATCGGCGGTCAGGTGTTCGCCGGCCAAACCCGCGAACTCCCGATTGCAAGCAACTACGCTACTGTTATTAATAACGGTGACGTAGTTAAGTTCAACACCACTGACGGCACTATCGTCAAAGAGACCGGCACGGCTACTATTAGCGCCAATGGTATTGTGGGTGTGTTCCTTGGTTGCAGCTACACCAACCCTTCGACGGGCCAGAAGCTGTTTGCCAACTCGTACCCCGGCACTATTGTTGCTGATGACATTCTGACTTACGTAGCAGATGATCCTGACCAGCTGTTCAAAGTTGCTGTGACTGGCGGCTCGACTTCGACCACCATCACTCCTATTGCTGGCACTATTCTTGGCAGCAACTTGGGTATTTCGCAGCCTTCGACTAACACCACAATCTCTGGCAATTCCAACATCGGCGCATACAATGCGGCAGATAGCACTGTCGCTACGCTTCCACTGCGTGTCGTTGGTTTGGTTCCTGAGACCACTAATTCCAGTGGCGATTACAGCGAAGTGATTGTTAAGTGGAACGCAGCAAGCATCGTATCTTCCACGACTGCATCCGGAAGCCCGCTGGTCTATGTAACTACTAGTACCGTGACAGGTGGTCATTGCTACCTGAACCCGAACGGTCAGTTCAACGTATAAGGGAGTTAAATCATGGCTATTTCACGCGCACAACTACTGAAAGAGCTGCTCCCCGGCTTGAACGCATTGTTCGGTCTGGAGTATGCACGTTACGGCGAAGAGCACAAAGAGATCTACGAAACCGAGACCTCCGAGCGTTCGTTCGAAGAAGAAACCAAGCTGTCGGGCTTCTCCGCAGCGGCTGTCAAGAATGAAGGTAGTGCAATTCAGTACGACAACGCACAAGAAGCTTGGACTGCTCGATATAACCACGAGACTATCGCTCAGGGCTTCTCCCTGACCGAAGAAGCGATCGAAGATAACCTGTACGACTCCCTGTCGGCTCGTTACACCAAGTCGCTGGCTCGCTCGATGGCTTATACCAAGCAAGTCAAAGCAGCTAACGTCCTGAACAACGGCTTTACTAACTCCGCGCAGTACTACGGCGGCGACGGTGTGCCTCTGTTCTCGGCATCCCACCCGCTGGTATCTGGTGGCACCAACAGTAACATTCCGACAACCCCGGCTGACCTGAATGAAACTTCGCTGGAAGCAGCAGTCATTCAAATCGCAGCTTGGACTGACGAACGTGGTCTGTTGATCGCCGCTAAACCACGCAAACTGGTCATCCCATCGGCACTGCAATTCGTTGCAACCCGTCTGTTGGAGACTTCGCTGCGTGTCGGTACTAACGACAACGACATCAACGCACTGAAGAACAATGGTTCGATCCCAGAAGGCTATGCGATCAACCACTTCTTGACCGATCCAAACGCATGGTTCCTGACCACTGACGTTCCAAACGGCATGAAGCACTTTGTTCGTGTGCCGATGTCTACTGGCATGGATGGCGACTTCGATACTGGTAACGTCCGTTACAAGGCTCGTGAGCGTTATTCGTTCGGCTGGTCAGACCCATTGGGTATGTACGGCTCGCAAGGCGCGTAATGAAGAGGGGGGCTTTACCGCCCCCCTTTTTTGCTATATAAAGTACTGAATTCCGGGAATATCCGGCGCTTACGAACAGGCTCCCGGCCTGACGACATGCAGATCGTTTGCGCTTAACTCGCATGTGAGGACAACTCAAATGGCACTTTCTACTACCCAAAGCATCTGGCGTTCGGGCGGCGGCGACCAAACTCGTACCGCGTACTGTGGTTCTGGCCTGATGGCTGCACAGTTTTACATTGCCGATGCGTCCCCAGCTACTGCTGGCACTAATGTCGCAGTCTCGTCCGCTTCTGGCGCTCCTGCTCTTATTCTTCCTGCTGGCGCTGTTGTCGTATCTGTCAGCATCACTGCTGAAACCGGCTCCGGCTCGTTTGACCTTGGCGCAACCGGCTACACCTCTGGCACTGCTGACAACAACTACATCGCTTCTGGCGTGACTGTAGCTGTTGGCACAACTTCGGTTGGCTCGGTGGTCTCTGGCGCGGCTTTGACTGAGATGTCGTATGTGACTGTAACCGACAATACTTCAGGTTCGGGCACTGTGACAGGCTTCATCACTTACTTCGTCACCGATCCTCTGGTTGGTCAGCAGAACGTCTAATAAGGAGGCATCACCATGATGCAAACAGACGTTAAATCCTCGCACGTTGAAGCAACCGGCACTTTGGTGTCTGGTCGTGTTCGCGTGAAAGGCTATCAGTGCTTGTCTGGTGGTACGGCAGGGGACATTATTTTTCGGGATGGGGGTGCCAGCGGTACCATTCGCCTGCAATTTAATATCCCCAACAACACGAACAATCCGTTTGCAAATTTGATTCCCGGCGAGGGTATTCTGTTCACGACGGATGTGCACGTAACGCTACCAACCGCAGCTAAAGTAACGGTGTTCTATGGCTAAGACCCCGGCATGGCAAAGGAAGGAAGGCAAAAACCCCAAAGGCGGATTGAACGCCAAGGGGCGCGCTTCGTATAACGCTGCCAATCCGGGTAAGCCCGGACTGAAAGCCCCACAGCCAGAAGGCGGAGCTAGGAAGAAGTCGTTTTGTGCCCGGATGTCTGGGATGAAAAAGAAGCTGACTTCTGCGAAAACCGCGAACGACCCGAACAGCCGGATTAACAAATCATTAAGAGCTTGGAAGTGCTGACATGAGCGATATTGAACTAACAGATCGTGAAAGGCTAATTGCCAAAGAAGCGGCAAAGCTTGCGCTTGAAGAACTATCTTCTGAGTTTTATAAGAAGGTAGGGAAAACTGTTGTGGATAAATTTTTGATCGTCATTGGTATTTTGGCGGTTGGGTTTGTGTTGGGTAAGGGCTGGGTCATAAAGGTCTGATATGCCAACAGTATCTAAAAAGCAAGAGCGGTTCATGCAAGCTGTGGCTCATAACCCCAAGTTTGCTAAGGCAGCAGGAGTCCCACAATCCGTGGGTAAAGAGTTCACTAAATCAGGAGGCGGTATGAAGAAAATGGCTAAAGGCGGTATGGGTGCATCGAAGATGGGTGCTGTTAAAACTGCGGCTCCTAGCCGTGATGGCGTTGCTGTTAAAGGCAAAACCAAGGGCAAACAGATTGTCATGCCGGGTAACAAGATGACTGGCAAGGGCATGAAAAAAGGCGGCTACTGCTAATTAAGGAGCATCCCATGAAACGCAGAACAAAACGGTTTGACGAAGGCGGCGAGGCTAGGGCGGTACAAGCGTCGAAGGGTCGTCCTGAGATGGGCAGTGCTGATTTAGGCGGAACCGGCTTAAAGCGCGAAACGTTTAGCGATGCGTTTGCTCGCGCGCGTCGTAACAAAGAAAAGACGTTTGAGTACAACGGCAAAAAGTACGGCACCGCCCTGAAAGGCGAAACCGGCACTTCTAAAGCGCAAACGTCCTCTAGTATTGATACGGGCATAGCTGCCGGTAAAGCTTCAACAGGTCGGACTCGCGCGCGCCCAGAAGACTATGAGCAAGATGTGTATAAAAAAGGCCGGTTTGAGAACAAAATGAACAGGTCTATTGGGCGTACTACAGACCCAGAAAATGCGGCAAAAATACAGGCATACGAAGATGCTCGCAGAAAAACGGCAGCAGAACGTAAAGCAACCGCAGAGCAAACCCAATCTGCGGGCGTATCTGACATGGGAACTTTGCGAAGGAGCGGCATGGATGCGTATGTTCCTGTGGACGAGCAGCGCATTTATTCGCAGTTCAAAAAGGGCGGCAAAGTTAAGTCTGCTTCTGCCCGTGCAGACGGTTGTGCTGTTCGCGGGAAAACAAGAGCATGAGGCCCTCTCGCGGTATGGGAGCAATTAACCCATCCAAGATGCCCGGCGGGAAGAAGAAAGCCCGTCGGGATGACACCGACTTTACGCAGTACAAAGAAGGCGGGAAGGTCAACGCTGCCGGTAACTACACCAAGCCAGAACTGCGCAAGCGGATTGTGTCACAGGTGAAAGCCGCAGCGACTCATGGCACAGGTGCTGGTCAGTGGTCAGCCCGTAAAGCGCAGTTGGTTGCTAAAAAGTACAAAGCCGCAGGTGGGGGGTACCGCGATTGAAAGCCCCGCAACAGTCGCTGAAAAACTGGGGAGACCAGAAATGGAGAACCAAAAGTGGGAAGCCATCGTCAAAGACTGGGGAGAGGTACCTCCCGGAAAAGGCAATCAAGGCTCTAAGCCCAGCCGAGTATGCCGCCACAACGAGGGCAAAGCGGGCAGGGAAGAAAGCGGGAAAGCAGTTCGTGGCACAACCCAAGAGCATCGCAAAGAAAACGGCAGGGTTTAGATAATGGCGTACACGTCGGATACAACCAGCTTTAACCCAGACCTCAACGAGATATTCGAAGAGGCATTTGAACGCTGTGGGCGAGAGCTTCGTACGGGCTATGATTTTCGTACTATCCGGCGCAGCCTGAACTTCCTGATTACTGAGTGGGCTAACCGCGGTATCAACCTGTGGACAATTGAGCAGGGGCAGATTTCGCTGGTGCAAGGCCAAGCAACTTACGACCTACCGCTTGATACAGTGGACCTGTTGGAGCATGTGATTCGTACGTTTGAAGGGCAGTACCCAAACCAGACGGACTTGAACATTACGCGCATCTCGGTTTCAACGTATTCGACTATCCCCAACAAGCTGGCGCAAGGTCGTCCAATTCAGGTCTGGATCAATCGTCAGTCGGGGCAAAAGGTCGGATCAAACGCGGCAACTCCGCTGTATCCGCAGATTAATGTCTGGCCGACCCCAGATCAGGGCACGGCGCAAGATCCGTACTACATCTTTTATTACTGGCGTATGCGCCGTATTCAGGATGCTGGTAACGGCATAAACGTGGTTGATATTCCGTTTCGTTTCCAGAACTGCTTGGTGGCAGGGCTGGCGTATATGATGGCAACTAAGCTCGATGGCATATCCCCAGACCGAATCATGCTGTTAAAGGCACAGTACGACGAGGCTTGGGACTTGGCCGCTGGCGAAGACCGCGAGAAAGCCGCTGATCGGCTGGTTCCGCGTCAGATGTTTATTGTGTAACTATGGGCAACAGGTTTTCCAGTGGTAAGCACAGTATTGCGGAGTGCGACCGCTGCGGGCAACGGTATAAGCTAAAAGAGCTAACGAAGCTGGTCATCAAAACCAAACAGGTAACGATTAAAGTGTGTCGTACGTGTTGGGACCCTGACCACCCACAGCTCCAGTTGGGCATGTATCCGATAGATGATCCGCAAGCAGTGCGTGAACCACGTCCCGATACTAGCTACTACCAATCTGGCTTTACGGGGTTGCAGTTAACCGTTTCGCCACCGGAGGCAACAACGGATTCGTTCGGTGATCCAAGCGGCGGTAGTCGGGTCTTTCAGTGGGGTTGGAGGCCGGTTGGCGGGGCAAGCGCAAGTGATGTAGGGTTAACGCCCAACTATTTAACGTCAGCAGGTGTCGTTGGCACCGTGACAATTTCGTAGGAGTTGACATGAACAACATGAAAAAAGTAGCCAAGGCGGAAGTTAAAGCGCACGAAAAACGTATGCACGGAGCCAAAAAGATGGCAAAAGGCGGCGTGACTTCGGAGCAGATGAAGTCCATGGGCCGCAATCTGGCGCGTGTGGCTAATCAGAAATCGGGCTGATAATGCCTAAATACTCACACAAGCAGGGCGGCAAAGAAGTCGGCCAAGCTGCTACTTATGCGGAGCCACATACTATGGACGGTAAAAAAGCTAAAGCGCAAGTACCTGAGAAGTCAGGCAGAGCGTACATGGATGAGATGAACATCTCGGCTGGCGGGGTTAGCAAAGGTAACTACAAAGAAACCAAGACCACTGGTATTAAAATCCGTGGTACTGGCGCAGCAACTAAGGGCACTATGGCTCGTGGTCCGATGGGTTAATCATGACGTACAACGAACTGTTCATTGCTGTTAAGAACTACCTGCAAAACGACTTCCCCACAAATACGTGGACGGACGTAGCAGGTACAGGCACGACCACGTCTGACGGCACTGAGCAGATCAATGGGTTTATTACGCAAGCTGAAGAGCGCATATATAACAGCGTTCAGGTTCCTCCGCTACGTAAGAACGTCACAGGCTTGACCACATCAGGCAACAAGTACTTGTCGTGCCCATCTGATTTCATGTCGGTGTTCTCGATGGCAGTTGTTGATGGTGACGGTAATTACGAGTACCTGCTGAACAAAGATGTGAACTTCATCCGCGCAGCGTACCCCAACCCCAGTGACCAAGATATTCCCAAGTACTACGCCCTGTTTGGCCCCACCGTTGTGACCAGTGTTATTACGGATGAGTTGAGCTTTATTCTTGGCCCCACCCCCGATGACGCTTATACCGTAGAGCTGCACTATTACGCTTACCCAGAGTCAATCACAGTGGCTGCTGACGGACGCACATGGCTTGGCGACAACTATTCGCCGGTTCTGCTGTACGGTACTATGCTGGAAGCGTATGTGTTTCTGAAGGGTGAAGTTGACGTGATGGCGACGTACAAGGCTAAGTACGACGAAGCTATGGCACAGCTCAACCGTCTGGGCACAGGTCTTGAGCGTGGTGATGCATACCGTGATGGTCAGGCTAAGATTAAGGTGAATCCGTAATGGCAATTCAACAGGGCCTTACAAACAGTTTCAAACAAGAGATGCTCCAAGCGGGGCAGAACTTGGCAACCGACACGTTGAAAATGGCGTTGTACACGGCTTTCTCTGATATTGGTCCACTGACCACTGCGTACACGACAACGGATGAAGTAACAGGTACTGGATATGTAGCGGGTGGGGTTGCGGTCACTGGGGCAACGATAAGTACACAAACGACTGGTCCCAACGCCGGCACGGTGTATGTGGACTTTAATAACGTGTCGTGGCCGGGGGCTAACTTTGTGGCGCGTGGCGCATTGATTTACAACGTGACCCGTAGTAATAAGTCGGTGGCTGTTCTGGATTTTGGTTCGGACAAGACGTTTACTTCAACCAACAATACCGTCACTATGCCTGTTAATTCAGCGACGACGGCGCTAATTCGTTTTCCTTGAGAGGTAGTCATGAGCACAAAAGAGAAATCCAACGTAGCTGATAGCGTGGATGCTACGGTCATCACAAACAAAGGACTGCGCGAAGGTCTGGGCGCATCTGGCGTATATACCGTGGTATGTATCGGCGCTGACGGCGTTGAGAAGTGGCGTGATACGTTCCCCAATCTGGTGGTCAACTCTGGCTTGCAGTTGATGAACAACACCTTCTTCGCTGGCACTAGCTACACCGCCGTTTGGTATCTGGGCTTGATTACCGGTCCCGGATCGGGCACATCGTTTAGCGCAACAGACACCATGTCTTCGCACCTTGGCTGGACAGAGGATGTAACCTATTCCAACGCCAACCGCCCAACAGTGACGTTTGGTACCGCTACGCTGGCTGATCCCTCGGTGATTGCAACGACTGCGACTTCGTTCTCGATCAACGGTGCGACAACTGTGGCAGGTGCGTTTCTGACGACTGACAACACCAAGGGCGGCACAACCGGTACGCTGTTCTCAGCAAGTGACTTTACAGGCGGCGACCGTATCTTGGCCTCTGGCGATACACTGAATGTGACGTACACCTTCACTCTGGAAGCACCGTAATGGGAGTAGGGCATGGCGCTTGTTCTTGCAGATCGCGTTAGAGAGACAACGACCACAACCGGTAACGGCACAATCACGCTGGCTGGGGCTGTCGTTGGCTTTCAGTCTTTTGCCGCTGTTGGCAACGGCAACGTCACCTATTACACCATCGCAGGTCAGGGCACTTCCGAGTGGGAAGTGGGTATCGGCACATACACTTCATCTGGTACAACACTAAGCCGGGACACGGTTCTCTCCTCCAGTGCGGGGGGTACGACCAAAGTGACTTTCTCTGCGGGAACCAAGGATGTGTTTGTGGTGTATCCGTCCGAACGTGCTGTGTACTACAACGCCGCAAACGAGCCGCCATTTGACCCGGCGGGAACGGCAGTGGCCTTATCCATAGCTTTGGGCTGAGAACATGGCAAATCTATTTAAATCATATCCAAGCAAAAACGTCGGCACATCACCGGCGACTGTCTATACCTGCCCGTCAGCCACACAGACCACATTGATTGGTTTGTCGATGGCAAACACTTCGGCCTCACCCATTACAGCAGACGCTTATGTGACTCGCTCTGCGGTGGACTACTACTTGATCAAGTCGGGGGTGGTTCCAGTTGGCGGCACGTTGGTGATTGTGGGCGGTGAGCAGAAGGTAGTGTTGGAGCCGTCTGATGTGCTGAAGGTTGTGACTAGTGCTGCTTCGTCTGCGGATTGCTTCGCTTCGCTGTTGGAGATCACCTGATGAGCTACATCGGCTCCACCCCAACGACACAGAGCTTCATTGCTGGGACGGACTCGTTCAACGGCACGGGTTCGCAGACGAACTTTACTCTGTCGCGCTTGGTTAACTCGGTCAACGATATACAGGTCGTGGTCAACAACGTGGTGCAATACCCACCGAATTACTCGGTATCTGGGACTACGCTAACCATCTCCCCGGCTCCGTCTGCTGGGACGAACAATGTGTACGTGCGGTATTTGAGCACAACACTGCAAACCTTTGCACCTTCGCAGGGTACGGTGGGGTTAAATCAGCTTGCAACTACAGGAACGCCTAGCACTTCGACTTATTTACGTGGTGATATGGCTTGGGCTGCTGCTGGTGCGCAGGACAATATTTTTTACGAGAACGGTCAGACAGTGACAGCAAACCGCACGATTGGCAGTACAACTAACGCTATGAGTTCAGGCCCGATTACGATCAATACAGGCGTAACGGTGACGATTGATACTGGCGGTAACTGGGCGATTGTATGAGTACCTTACGAGTCACAACCCTTGCAACTCAGGCTGGTGTAGAGGTCTACACGGCGAAGGCTTGGGTAAATTTTAATGGCTCAGGTACGGTTGCGATCAGAGCGAGTGGGAATGTGAGTTCGATTACGGATAATGGTGTAGGTGACTACACTGTAAATTTTACGGTGGCGCTGGCGGATGCGAATTATGCTTTATCGGTAACACCCGGAGCGGACACAACAAACGGGGCTGTTGGATATCAAAACAGTTTAACGGCACCAACCACAACAGCGTGTCGAATTGCAACAAGATTATTAAATACTACCCCCGCCCCGGCGGCTGATAGGGATTTGGTAATGGCTATATTTTTCCGATAACCCATGAGCACACTAAGACTAACCACCATATCCAACCAGACAGGTTCCTCATCGGTTCCGTCTGAGACCGTGATTAACGGTAGTGCCAAGGCATGGGTGAACTTTAACGGTACAGGCACAGTAGCTATCCGGGCGAGCTTTAATGTGAGTTCGATTACGGATAACGGGGCGGGTAACTATACGGTTAACTTTACAACAGCTTTTGCAGACGCAAACTATGCTACGCAATACATGAACGACAACGGTGCGAGATATTTGTGGATCGACACTGTTACTACGTCTTCCGTAAAAGTTTATTGCTTTGGCCCCTCGGCGTATTTTGATACCGGCATTAATTGCGTTTCTGTTTTCCGCTAAAAGACCATGAGCACACTACGAGTCACCACAGTAACGAACCCATCAGGCGGGCAACCGACGATTGCTGGCTTGGCAAAAGCTTGGGTCAACTTTAACGGAACCGGAACGCCAGCTATTCGCGCATCATTGAATGTGTCGAGCATTACGGATAACGGGGTGGGTGACTATACGGTGAATTTTACCAATGCGCTTGAGGATGCGAATTATGCTGTTGTGGGTATAGGTAGAAGAAATGGTGGGGCGTCTAACAGCGGGTATGGCCCTGTTGTATCAATAAGCGGGGCAAATGACCCTACTACAACCACACTTAGACTTTGGACGGTGGATGTTCAGGCATCTAGTTCTGCGGCAAGTATTGTTGTTGTTTCTGATCTATTAAGTGTTAATGTCGCTATTTTCGATTAACAAGGAGTAACAATGAGCCAGAGAATTATTTACCCAACTGATGACGGCGGTGTCGCTGTCATTATCCCAACGGCTGAGTGTGGCCTGACGATTCAACAGATCGCAGCCAAGGATGTCCCGATGGGCAAGCCATATAAAATTGTGGATGTAAGCGACGTGCCATCAGACCGCACGTTCCGTAACGCATGGGAGTATGAAGCATGATTAAGATCAACATTACCAAAGCCAAAACCATTGGTCACGATATGCGTCGTGCTGCTCGTGCTGAAGAATTCAAGCCTTACGACGACGCTATTGCCAAGCAGATTCCGGGTCAAGCCGAAGGCGCAGAAGCCGCCCGTCAAGCTATCCGTGAGAAGTACGCAGCTATCCAGACTAGTATTGATGCAGCAGCAACACCTGACGAGATTAAAGCAGCACTGGGGATTTAAATGGCAATCGACAAGATACCAAGTGTGGCACTAGATAGCGGCGTTCCGACGAGGGCGCAGTTGCCCGCTGGGTCTGTGTTGCAGGTTGTAAGCGCAACTAAGACAAATACGTTTTCTTCAGCGTCTAGTACATTTACTGACATTACTGGGTTGTCTGTAACTATTACACCAACTAGTTCAACCAGCAAAATTTTAGTTATGGCGACGACAAATGCTTCTGGGTCAGGTGGTAGTTATACAGCAAGTACAAGATTAGTTAGGGACAGCACGGCTATTTATGTTGGTGATGCCGCAGGGTCTAGAATACAGGCAAGCGTTTCAGCAAGAAACACTGATACCGGCGACTCTCGTATGCACGTAATGGTGTTTTTAGATTCTCCGGCAACAACTTCCGCAACCACTTATAAAGTACAACTAGCTTGTCAGGAGAGTAATACAATTTATGTAAATCGCGTTTTTGATGACCAAGATGTCGGAAATGCTGCAAGAGCACGAACTGCATCTTCAATCACTGTTATGGAGATAGCAGCATGAACCACGATGCTATTTACGCTCTCTATCCTAATGTGGTCACGGTTGATGACGGCACTGGTGCGTTTGATGCACAAGGCAATAAAGTTGAAATCGACATGGCAGCGGTTGCTGCTTGGGTAAACCCCAACGCCTACAAGTACCAACGCGCAGCAGAATACCCAGATTTCCGCGACTACCTTGACGGCGTAGTAAAAGGCGACCAAGCGCAGATTGATGCGTACATGGCAGCTTGTCTTGCAGTGAAAGCGAAGTATCCGAAACCGGAGCAATAATGTCATACATCGGCGCACAACCAACCACCGGCTCGTTCCCGTTTGATCAGTTCAGCGGTAACGGATCAACTACGGCTTTTACGCTGACGTATGCGCCAGCAAGTACGACTTCGATCATCGTTGCGGTATCAGGTGTAGTTCAGAACCCAAACACCTATAGTTGCATCGGCACGACCCTGACATTTACGGGCGCACCGCCATCGGGTACGAACAATATTTCCGTCCTCTACTTAGGACTCCCCGTCATCGGGGTCTCATCCCCCGGCAATACGGCGTACTTCTCATCGACTTCGTTTACAGCAACTGCAAGCCAGACTACGTTCACCCCAAGCGGCAGCTACCAAGTAGGCTTCATCAACGTCATCCGTAACGGCTCCCAGCTTGCCCCTGCTGACTACACAGCAACGAACGGAACGACAGTAGTGCTGAACAACGCTTGCACGGCTGGCGACATCGTAGTCATTGAGGTCTATACCCTGACTTCTATCGCTAACGCAATCCCACAAGGCGGCGGCACATTCACAGGCGGGGTTGCTGGTACGACGTTTACGGGGTCTAGTTTTACTGTACCTACTGGTACGCTGTATCCGCTGGTGTCTGGTACTGCGGTAAGTGCATCTGGTACGTCTGTTGACTTCACAGGTATTCCAAGTACGGCAAAACGGGTTACCGTGATGTTTAATAACGTATCAACCAGCAGCACGAACGCGCCGGTGCTACAAATTGGGCCGGGAACTAGCCCAGAAACTTCTGGGTATACCGGTTATTCTGTTACGCATGGTGGTGCTGGTGTTAGCTATCACGCATACAGTGCTGCATATTCAAGCGATATTAAACTTTACGCTACAACATGGTCAGCCGCATACCCGCTTACTGGAAAAGTTGTTTTTGATTTACTGGATGCCACGACAAATACTTGGGTTGTTGGTGGAATGATCGTTATTATAGGTAACACTAATACTGAGACTACAATTGTTGGCGCTAAAGCATTGGCTTCATCTTTGGGTATGGTTCGCGTAACTATTAACGGCACAGACACCTTCGACGCTGGCACAATCAACATCATGTGGGAGTAACAAATGACACGCGCAGTTAATACAGCGTTAGCCGGAGCGGGCGGTATTTTGCAAGTGGTGAGCGTGGCTAAGACGGATGTGTTTAGCACAACAGCTACTTCGTTTACCGACGTGACGGGGCTGACAGTGACGATTACCCCCAAGAGCGCCAGCAATTATATTTTAGTACTTGGCTCAGTTGAGTTGGGTGCAGGGCCTGACGTTGGGTTTATACGCCTCATGCGAGATTCAACGCCTATTCAAATTGGTGACGCTGCGGGGGTTAGAATTCAATCTACCGCGCAGATGCGGAACAGTGTCGATACAGCAGATGCGGACTCTTGTGCGATTGCTTATAAAGATTCACCGGCTACAACATCGCCCGTAACTTACAAAATACAAACCTATGCGTATGGGGGTGTAACTGTAAGAATTAACGCTTCTGCGGATGATGCAAATCAAGCCAACCGTGGTCGAACAGCGTCTACGCTAATTCTTATGGAGATAGCAGGATGAACCACACCGCTATTCGCGCTTTATACCCCAACGTGGTCACGATTGATGACGGCACAGGCGCGTTCGATGCGCAGGGCAACAAGGTTGAGATTGACGAGGCCGCAGTTAATGCGTGGGTAAACCCCAACGCCTATAAATATCAACGCGCAGCCGAGTACCCATCATTTGCGGATCAGTTTGACCTGTTGTACCACGGCGGCTATGACGCATGGAAAGCTGCGATTGATGCAGTCAAGACAAAGTATCCGAAACCGGAGTAAAACATGGCATTAACAACCGTCTCCCCCGGACTGCTCGACTCCACCGCGCAGTATTACAGCTTCAAGAACCGGATTATTAACGGTGCGATGGGTATTTGGCAGCGTGGCACTTCTTTTGCGGCTCCTGCGAACTTAGCCTACACGGCTGATAGATGGTTTTCTATATGGGGGACTGCAAATAGAACCATATCAAGACAGGCTGGGTTTTCTGGCTCTCAGTATTGTATGCGTGTTGCTCGTAACTCAGGAACAACAGATGCCGCATATTCTGGGGTAATTCAAATAATTGAAACAAATAATCTTATTGATCTTCAAGGACAAACTGTAACATTATCTTTTTCGGCAAGGCGCGGTGCAAATTATTCAGCCGCGTCTAATGCAATGATTGTTTATTTGCAATGCGGAACAGCAGCAGACCAAGGAAGTTCAGTATATTGGAGTCCGGGGTGGACAGGCTTAACAAGCCCAATAGTTTCAAACGTAACTTTATCTACTACAGAACAAACGTTTTCTTTACAGGCAGCTATACCAGCCAACTGCCAAGAGATCGCTATTACTTTTCAATATTTATCGGCGGGTACTGCTGGCGCAAATGATTACTTTGAGATAACAAACGTACAACTCGAAAAAGGCAGCACAGCCACCAGCTTTGACTACAGGCCGTATGGTACGGAGTTGGCGTTGTGTCAGAGGTATTACTTTAGGTATGACGGTGGTCAAGGAAGTGGCACATATGCTTTTTGTTCTGGCTCAATATACGGCGCAACAACAACGTTAAGAGCTTATCTGAAATTTCCAGTAACAATGCGCGCTGGTCCAACACTTTCTTATGCTGGTGCTCTTGTCGGAAGTGGCGGTAGTAATGATAACAATGTGTCCGCCATTGCAACACAGTTTACAGGCACAGACTCTGCACTAGTGGATTTTACAGTTGCTGCTGGAACGGTTGGACAAGGAAAAATTATATATGTTACTAGTGCTGCTTACGGGACCAACTTTATTCAAGGAGCAGCAGAACTATGATGTACAAACTAACAAAACCGATTTTTGAAGGCGCTACAGTAGGTTGCATAATCCGCATAGAAGATGGCGCTGCTATCCCCTTCGATCCAGCCAACACCGACTACCAAGCGTATTTAAAGTGGCTTGAAGAAGGCAACGTACCGGAGCCAGCGGAGGAATAATGCTATTTGCTGACGGCTCGTTTTGTGCTGTACCGTTTTGTACGCCTACCCCGCGTACGTGGAACACTGATGTCTCCGAAACGGCACAAGGCACGGACTCCGTCACAGCAGTAGCCACCATCCCGGTCAGCATCTCTGAAATAGCGCAAGGTCAAGATACGGTCGCAAACATCGCAACCCTGTTGGCTGACATCGCAGAGACCGCCGAAGGCACAGACACTGTTACCAACGTAGCTACAATCCCGGTCAATATCGCCGAAACAGCCGAAGGCACAGATACGGTCACAAACACACTGGATGCCGCCGCTGCGATTGCCGAAATACTGCAAGGGGTTGAAACCGTCTCAGCCCAGCTTGACGCTGTAGCAAACATTGACCCATACGCGCAGGTGTCCGATACCATTACGTCTGCCGGGTCGGTACAAAGCGTTGTCTGTGCTGAAGTAGCGGATTTGACTGACACACCGACGAACACCGCAGTCCTTTTAGCCAGCCTGTCTGAAACAGCGAACATCGCCGACTCTGTTGCCAACACCCTGACTGCCGTAGCTTTCGTATCGGAAACTGGAACAGCCGTTGCTTCTGTGGTAAACAGCCTTATTGCCGTAGCCGTCGTGGCAGAGACAGCCCAAGCGTTTGACTCCATCGTCCAGCGCCTATTGTGGGAGTTGATCGACGACAACCAGACGGTAAACTGGCAGGTAATTAATTCGAACACGAACTCTGGCTGGGTGGTGATTGACACAGACACGCCACCGGGCTGGACCAAGATAGATACGATATAGAAATGATTGATCCGGTAACAATTGGCTTGGCTGTTGCAGGGGTTAAGGCGGTTGTCACCGGAGTAAAGGAAGCCGCCGCTCTTGCCAAGGAAGCGTTCGATGAGATCAACGGCGCGGTAGAGTCAGGTAAAACGCTGGCTGATTCGATGTCGGGGGTCACCAAGTTCTTCTCGGCGGCGGGCAAGTACGAGACTAAGCGCAGCCAGCTTGAAGAAGCCAAGGTAGCGCAAGAAGCAGCGGTCGCTAAAGGTGAGCCTGTACCGGATTATGTGTCTGATGCCGAGTACGTCATGGAGCTAATGATTATTGATCGTCAGATCAAGCAGTACTACGACAATATCAAGCATATTTTTACCTACCACTTCCAAGAAGCCGGGATGTGGGATGAGTTCTGGCAGCGCATGAATAAACTGCGCTCTGAGCGAGAAGCAAAAGCTGAAGCCGCCAGACAGGCTGAAACAGAAAAAAGGCTTGAGGCAAAACGTATTGAAATGAAGAAGCGCCGCGAACGGCAGCGCCTAATAGATGGTATTGAAGCAGTAGGTGCAGGTATCGTTATCGTCATTATTATTTTGATGTTCTGCTGGGCTATATGGTGGATGTTTCAACAAGGAGGTTGACATGCTAGGACTAGACGCGCTGCTGGGTATCGGCGGCAAACTGATCGACAAACTGATTCCTGACCCTGAACAGAAGGCCAAGGCGCAGTTAGAACTCGCCAAGATGGCGCAGGATGGTGAACTTGCCAAGATGGCAAATGAAACCGACTTGTACAAGACGGAGCAGAATAACCTGACCGAGCGGCTAAAGGCCGACATGGGTAGTGACAGTTGGCTGTCAAAAAATATCCGTCCGCTAACGCTTGTCTACATCTTGGTGGCCTACATGGCACTCGCCATTCTTGACGCTGCGCTGGTTGACATTGCCGACTCGTTCGTAGAGCTGCTGGGGCAGTGGGGGATGCTTGTGATGTCGTTTTACTTTGGCGGCAGAACGCTTGAGAAGATCATTGATATGCGGGCAAAGAAATGAAAGAAAACTTCAACGAAGCCCTTAAGGCCATTCTTAAACACGAGGGTGGGTTCGTCAATCACCCGAAAGACCCCGGCGGCATGACCAATCTGGGCGTGACCAAAAAAGTCTGGGAAGAGTGGGTAGGCCACCCTGTTGACGAAAAGGCAATGCGCGCCCTGACACCCGAGGTGGTGGGTCCTATGTACAGGAAGAAGTATTGGGATGCTGTTAAGGCTGATGATCTGCCTGATGGTTTGGACTACCTGATGTTTGACTTCGCTATTAACGCGGGTCCCGGTCGTGCGATTAAGACCATGCAAAAAGCCATCGGTACCACGCCTGACGGCGCTATTGGTCCCAAGACCATGCAAGCATTAAAAGATGCCAATCAGAGCGAATTAGTGGCAAAATTCAGTGCAGAAAAGGAAGCGTTTTACCGCAGTCTGCCTACGTTTGCAACATTCGGTAAAGGGTGGCTGCGCCGCGTCGCCGAGGCTAAGACTCACGCTGAAACGATGATTGCCTAAAAGGAAATACGATGCCAAGTACATACTCCCCCGATCTGCGGATCGAGCTAATTGCCAACGGTGAAAAATCCGGTACGTGGGGCACGATCACCAACGACAACCTCGGTGTCATTATCGAGGACGCTATCTCGGGCTTGGCATCGGTTTCCATCACGTCAGCAAACCAAGCACTGACAGCCCAGAACGGCGCAGTAGACCAAGCGCGGTGTGCAGCGGTTAGCCTGACCACAACGACCACCGCCCCATTCAACGTCTACGTACCCCCGGTCACCAAGTTGTACGTAGTCACTAACCCATCAGGGTATACGGCAACAATCTATTGCTCAACCGTCCTTGGTAATACCACAGCAGCAGGTACAGGCGTAGCTATCCCCACAGGCAAGTCAGTCTTGCTTCGTGCAGACGGCACCAACGTGGTGGAGCAGCTAAACCACATCACAGGCAACCTATCGATTGGCGGTACGCTAAACGTCACCGGCGCGGTGGCTGGCGCTAGTTTTACCGGACCACTGACAGGCAACGTCACAGGCAATGTGGCAGGTAATGTGACGGGCAATCTGACAGGCAACGTAGCCGCAGGTGCGGGGACAATTGCGACAACCAACTTCACCTTTACCGAAGTGGGCGGGGTGTTGTATCTGAAGAATGGCGCAACCAATATTTTGAAGATTGACTCGCTGGGCAATGTCACTGCTCTGGCTAACCTGACCGCCTACGGCACGGTGTAAATATGGCGCTGCCCTCGTCTGGCCCGCTGGCGTTTACCAACATCCAAACTGAGTTTGGTGGCACGAATCCTATTGGTCTGAACGAATACTACCGGGGTGGTCCTTTTGTGCCGGTAAGCAGTAATACAACCACGATCCCGTCGTCAGGCACGATTGCGGCAAATAACTTCTACGGCACTGCCAAGCGGGTTGATGTTCCTTTGACCATCGGCTCACCAGTCTACAACTACGATGTATACACACAAGCCTCCGCAGCACCCAGTTATGTGGCAGGTATTTCAAATGTAAATGTCACAGTGTCCCCCGGCGTACAGGTAGGCAGCACTTCAACGGGCACATACGCCATGCTGGTGCCAAGCTCATTTAGCCCCGGCGATACAGTTGCCATTACCAACAACGGCGTTATCCAAGGTCGTGGCGGCGATGGAGGTGGTGGGCAGTTTGGTGCAAGCAACGGTAATCCCGGTGGTGGCGGAGGCAACGCACTGTACGTCAACCGTCCTGTGACCATTACGAACAATAGCGTCATCGCTGGTGGCGGCGGTGGTGGTGGCGCAGGTGCAGGTTTGACCCCCAATAAAGGCCCTTCTGATTGGGGTGGCGGTGGTGGAGGCGGTGCAGGCTTTGACGGTGGTTCTGGCGGCGGGGGGGGCTATCCCGGTGGTGGCGGTAATAGCAGCTCGGGTGGAGGCGGTGGTGGTGGCCCCGGACCCGGTGGACCGGGTGGTGGTAGAGGTGCTGCTGGAAGTAATGGTAGCCCGATTGGTGGTGCAAACCCACGTTCTGGAGGTCCCGGAGGCGGCGCTGGCTACTACATTATTGGTAATCCGTTTGTGACATGGGCGGCAACAGGAACGAGACAAGGGCCAGCGGGGTGATATGGATAAAGTAAGAATGCGAATTGTTGGGTACGACGACATCAGCCACTCGCTGGTAGTTTGTTTTGCGTCGGATACTACCAAGAGCCAAGACCCGATGGACTACCCAACCTATGCTTTTCAACCACTGACCATGTGGCCTGACGTGACAGACCCTAACGAAATCAAAAAGCGTATCGCTATGGCGGGGATGCACCACGCTCAGATGCAGGAAGCCAAGGAAAACTTTATTGCTGACCAACAGCGCGTCAACGCATTCAAGCAGATGGTAGGGCAAGTGCATGAGTTCACAGTCAACGAGTTGACCGTCGTGGCGCACGAGACTCCATTTCAGGTGGTATGATGAGACGCAAACCCTACGCTGCATTTGGCCGCGTCCTATACGCAAACTACTACGACAAAGGCGATGTGGTCGAGGTGCAGACCAACGCTTCCAGCCGGATCGTATTGTTCTTCAGCGAGGGTAACTTCACGGCGCGGGACAAATACACAGGCGAAGTGCAGCTTCAGTGCAACACGGGTTGGTTCTCTTACGGCGACCATCAAGACCGACTGATGCTGTGTACTGCCAACGAGCCGACTGTGTGCTGGTGTTATGACCCGGAGATCAACCAAGGGTATGTGCCGCCCATTAGCGTGTTTGAAATGAAGCAGGGGCAGGAGATGTTCTTGGATTCAAATACAACGCTGTTCCTGTGCAAGGGCACCATGCTGGTTAACGAGCGCCAGTACATGGGTCCGTATCAGTTGGCGGTGCGTACTAACGGCAACAAAGCTGTGGCAATAACCGATGTCAACGGACTACTGTTTAGATGAAACATGCGACGAAGCTGCCGATCAGTATTGATCTGTCCCCGTTCAGGGAAGAGCTTCTTGCGCCCCATCAAAAGTATTACCGTGTTCAGAAGTACGCCCGCAACTTAGACGGCACATCCATTCCTTACACTGAGACGCTGAGGGTTTTGAATGAAGCAGAATTTGTGGCGCAGCTACCAGAAGCGTTGGTTGCTATCGAATGGCCTAGCGTGTTCTTGCTTGAACTCCCTGCCTTGGATGCGCAAAACCCCGTGCTACCTGCACACGTAGACATCAACAAGACCTGCGGTATCAACGTCTATCTGCATACGCATGGTGAAGTAACTAAGTTTTACCGATGGGGGCGAGATAGCCGACAGTCTGAGTATGTAGAAGAGTTCTGCGCAGACACTGGGGATGTGTGGCTGATGGATACATCGGTGCCGCATTCGGTGGACATGCTGCCTAATAAGTCACGCAGGATGCTGACGTTTTCCTTTACCAAGGCCAAGTATGCGGAGGTGCTTTCGTGCTTCGCAACCAGATAATCCGGGACATAAAGGCGGACAACGGCAGAAGGCTTACGGTTTACGACAACGTATTGGATTTTGAGTTTCGCAATAGGGTGTACAACTTTGCGCAGAGTTCACTGTTCCAAATAGGCTGGGCGGACGGGTGCATCGTAGAGAATAAACAGCACAGGTTTTTGCACTCGGTGTATTCGGACGAAGACTTGGCTCGGTTGGGAATATTGGAAAGGTTGGCAGAAACGCCGGTAGCGCAAGAAGTGGTGGGGTACAAGCGGACTAAGTGCATATTGAACCTGTCCACCCCAGCGGATGCCAACTTTGTGCATTCGCATCCAGAAGAAAAGATTTTGCTGTACTACGTCAATCTGGAATGGAAGGACGGATGGCATGGCGAGACGCTGTTCTTTGATGAGTCGTGTAAGGACGTTGTGTACACAAGCCCGTATACACCGGGACGCATTATTGCTTTTGATGGGAGAACGCCGCACACCATCAGGCCGCAGTCGTTCTTGTCGCCGTTTTACAGATTTACCCTAACGCTGATCTACACAAAATGCTGATCGTGTTGGATGACGTTTTAAGCGAGCCGCACCGACAGGCGGTAGTGGGTTTTTTCTCCCAAAGCGACGAGGCGCGGGCGATGAAGTGGGAGCCGGGTGGGGTAGACAAGTTACACGGTAATAACTCACCAATGGCGCTTTTGTTGAAACGGGCGGCTGATTATTTTGATTTGTCCTTGATGGTTGGCAGTGAATACTGGGCGCATTACGGAACCCGACCAGACTGGCATATTGACAGGGATGAGAAGCTGCACCAGATGTCGGGCAATACGGAGTGCCCGATTTGCAGCATTGTCTACTACGCCGACATTGACGTGGTGGGCGGCAACTTTGTAACGGAGACGATCTCTGTGCAGCCAGTAACGAACAGGATGATTGTGTTTCCCCCCGGCTTGATGCATGGGGTGGAGAAATATACCGGGACGCGCTTATCGGTGGCTGTAAATCCGTGGGCGCATAAACCTTTGGGATACGTATGATTATTGCAATACCGCCGCGCATGAACTACGGACAGGAGGAGATCGCCTTTTGGGACGGCTTTCTGACCGAGGAAGAGATCAACTTCCTTTTAGCCCAGCCTGAGTGGGTGCAGCGCGAGGCGGGTTGCGTTGGGGGTGTTGGCGGTGCAGTAGTTGACCCAAGCATCCGGGAGACAAGTGTTGGCTGGATAGGGCCAAAGCCCGAGATGGAAGCTTTGTGGGGCAAGCTCTCCCGAGTAGTGGCAGAGGTCAACCGACGCTACTTCCATTTTGATCTGACCGGCTTCCATGAGCCTATGCAACTGGGGGTTTACACCGGCGATACGGGTGGGCATTATGGCTGGCATACGGATGCGTCTTCGCAGGATTCTGGGGTGCCGCGCAAGCTGTCGATGGCGCTTCTATTGTCAGACCCGTCCGAGTTTGAAGGTGGTGAATTTCAGGTAAAGACAACGAATGATGAAGCCAAGACGTTGGAGTCAAAGCGCGGCAGGGCTTGGTTCTTTCCGTCCTACACGTTGCATCGAGTGACCCCTGTGACCAAAGGCGTTCGGCGTTCGTTGGTGTTATGGGTCGGTGGCCCACCGTTTAAATAGGTCAACTATGCCATTACAGAAATTACAATTTCGCCCCGGCGTAAACCGCGAAGGCACAACGCTTGCCAACGAGGGCGGCTGGTACGACTGCGACAAGATTCGGTTCCGCTCTGGCTACCCCGAGAAGATTGGCGGCTGGGCTGCGCTGTCGTACAACACGTTTCTTGGCGTGTGTCGGTCATTGTGGAATTGGGTAACACTTAAAAGCTACAACCTGCTGGGCGTTGGCACGAACCTGAAGTTCTATGTTGAAGACGGCGGTGATTACTACGACATCACACCCATACGCGAGATAAACGGCAACACCCCTTCTGCGGGGCCACCCGTAGTCAACGCCTCTACAATCACGCTTACTGCCAGCGGCACAACAATGACGGTGTCGGACAGCGCCGCAGATAGCCTACAGGCTAATGATTTTGTAACCATTGCCGGTGCCGGTACGATTGGCGGCGTGAACGTTAATGGCGAATATCAAATTACGACCGTTACATCAGGCACTACTTACACAGTTACGCTAACTACACCAGCAACAGGGTCTAACTCTGCGGCAACAATTACAATTGCTTACCAGATCAATACAGGCTTTCCTATCTACACCATCGGTACTGGCTGGGGCACTGGTTCTTGGTCCCGTGGTACATGGGGTTCCGGCTTTACAACCGGCTTTGGTTTGCAATTGCGCCTCTGGAGTCAGTCTAATTTTGGTGAAGACCTTCTATTCTCACCACGCGGCGGCGCTCTTTACTTGTGGCAACCCGGTGCTGGGGCAACACCTGCATACGGTACTCGCGGTACTTTGATTTCTGGTTTGGATGTGCCGTCCCAGATTAACCAGATTATGGTGTCAGACACCTCACGGATTGTGATTGCGTTTGGCTGTAACGACTACGGCGCTTATGGCACAACCACCCAAGACCCCCTGCTTATCCGCTGGACAGAGCAAGAGAGCTATACAAACTGGACTCCGGCGGCGACAAACCAAGCAGGTAGCTACCGCCTTTCACATGGCTCAGAAATTGTTGGCGCGATGCAGACTCGTCAAGAAATCGTGGTATGGACTGACGCATCAATTTACTCAATGCAGTATCTTGGACCCCCGTTTGTCTACGGCTTCACACTGCTTGCCGACAACATCTCCATCGTCTCTCCCAACGCTATGGCAACTGCTGCCGGTGTGGTGTACTGGATGGGGGTCGATAAGTTTTACATTTACTCTGGCCGTGTGGAGACACTGCCCTGCTCGGTGCGTCAGTTTATCTTCAACGACATTAACCGTGACCAAGAAGCGCAGTTTAACGCTGGCACCAACGAGGGCTACTCAGAAGTCTGGTGGAATTACTGCTCCAAGAACTCGACTGTCGTAGACCGCTACGTCATCTTTAACTACCTTGACCGAGTCTGGTATTACGGTACGCTAGATCGTACGGCTTGGCTGGACTCACCGCTGCGTCAGTTCCCAATGGGGGCAACTGCTGGGAATATTATTGTGTTCCACGAAGCGGCGGTGGACGACGGTAGTACAAACCCACCCAGCCCAATCAATGCGTACATACAGTCGTCAGACTTTGATATTGGTGACGGGCACAACTACGGGTTTGTTTGGCGTATCCTGCCCGATATTACGTTTGATGGGTCAGATACCACAGGTGCCACAAGCGACAAGCCGTTTGTCACGTTTACAGTGCGCCCACGTCAAAACCCCGGCTCTGCATACGGTGTGGCGGCAACCCCGAATGTGACCTCAGCGCAAAGCTACGCTGGGCAGACTACCTACACTGTGCAGCAGTTCACAGAGATTGTGTATAGCCGAGTGCGCGGCAGACAGATGGCATTTAAAGTTGAATCAGATTCAATCGGTACGCAGTGGCAGTTGGGTGTCCCCCGTATGGATGTTCGTCCGGATGGTAGAAACTAATGGCTGGCAGAGACAAACTTGATGTCACGAAAGCCCCGGCGCTGCCGTTTGCGCCGGTTCAGTACGACCGCTCCTATTCCGACACTACCCACAACATCCTGCGGCAGTACTTCAATACGCTGGACAATGTAACAGGCCAGCTTCTGTCCAACGCGGGTGGGCACTACCTGACTTTCCCCCACATAGCGGCGCGGGACACTACGGATCAATACGCCACGGCAAATAACACGCCGACCAAGGTTCTGTGGAATACGCTGGACTCGGGACTTGGGTTTACCTTGAACCCAAATAGCACGGCAACGCCTGAGTACACAGGTGTGTACAACATCGAATTTACTTTACAATTTTTTAACACAGCTACCCAGATTCACGATGCGTATATCTGGCTGCGTATAGACAATGTGGATGTTGATGGGTCTGGCAGTATCTTCTCCATCCCAAACAGCCACGGCGGCACCCCCGGTGCGCTGGCAGCAACAGCTAGTGTTACGTTTCAAATCACAGGTGGGGAAGAAGTGGCATTGTGGTGGGTAACTGATTTAGCGGCAACGTCAGGAGGGGTGAATGGTGTATACCTGCACGAAGCCCCAGCCCGAACCGTCCCATTTGCGATGCCCAGTATTCCTTCGGCCAGAGGGGCAATTACCTTTGTTAGTGGGGTAATCGCATGATAAACTTTGACAAATTTTTCAGGATGAGGTAGCGATGAGCCTCCACGATTCAGCCAACCAAGTACAGTCCGCCGGGCGCGGAGACGACAAAGTCCTCGTTCATATGACCCCCGGTGAGGTCAGCGGACTTCAATCCCTTGCGATGGCGCACGGTGGCTCCCTCACGATCAACCCCCACACAGGTCTGCCCGAAGCAGGGTTCTTGTCATCGCTTCTGCCAATGGCTATTGGCTTTGGTCTGGCCCCGCTTACCGGCGGTTTGTCCGCCGCGCTTATTACAGGTGCTGGATATACCGCTGCCACCGGCAGTCTGAAGAAAGGCATCATGGCGGGTCTCGGCGCTTACAGCGGCGCTGGGTTGGCTGGCGGGTTAAATGCTATGGGCGCGCAAGCAAGTCAGGGCGCTGGGATTGGCGTAAATGCAGCAAATGCGGGTAAGGAAATTGGGGTAAACCTTGCAAACGCCGGGACGAACATTGGGGCGCAAGTGCCCTCAAACATGCTTGCTAACACAGCTAACATAGTTGACGATGCCGCACTAGCCAACCTTAACAGTTTTGGCCCAAACGCAGGGGGTATAGGGCTAAACACAGGACTTGGCGCAAACACAGGTGTAGGGCTAAAGGCGGGCTATACAGGTTATGGACCGCAGCTAAATGCAATGGGCGGTCCTTCCGCACCAATTAATGCGCCTGTTGACGCGGGTTTCCAGTCTCCAATCAGTCCGGGGTCTGAATACTTTAAAGAAATCGGCACCAAAATCCGAGACGTACCGGCTGTATCACACGGCCCAACACAACTGCATTTCAGCCCTGCGGACAAGGCGGCGCTTTACCCAGAGGCACCTACCATAATTGACCCGCTGAACCCCAACGCGTACGTAAGAACAAGCGTAGGACCTTACGAACAAGGGTTGCTTGCGCCCGGAGCTGGGGAACCACCTTGGGCAATAGCGGCAAAAATGCGTAACGCCCCAGTTCCATCCCCATCCCCCATAGATGCAAACTCTACGTACTTTAAAGACATTAACGCCAAAATCCGAGACGTACCGGCTGTATCAGAAACAACCGCCGTAAAACGAGGTTTTGTTGGCCGAGAAGAAATTCCACCGCTTCCTGATGCAGCTGTACAAACGGCACCAATCAGCCGCCCTTATACCGACTACATGACACAGGTTGGTCGGGGCGCTAAAAATGTATACGAAGGCGGTATGCAGGGGTTGAAAGATTTGTATGCAGCATCGGAGGCCGCAGCACCTTATTCGGGTTTGGCTGGGCTGGGCAGCACCGCGTACACATACTACGACGAGAAGCGGCAGGAGATGGAAGATGAGATGCGCCGCCGTGCGCAGCAGTCCCCCGGCATGATCCGTCCATATACGTTTGACTACGGCGCAGGAAATGTATCTGCTCAACCATATTACGGTAGTGCGGAGCGCACGTACTTTCAACCAACCTATACTGAACTTCCCGCATACGAAGCGCCGGGGCCTGAGTACAACAAAGCAGCAGAGGGCGGTTTGATGGAGTACGCAGTTGGGGGGCCGGTTGAGCAGATGTCGGCCATGAACGCTATTGGTGCAAATGCAGGATACCCGATGGCAAATATCAACACGCCGTTGTACAGCAACCCCATGATGCAGCGTCCCGAAGCCACGAATGTAATTGCGCCGAGTGCCGGAGCCAATGTGGGTGCTTACTCTGGTGAAGCACGGTTTGCAAAAGGCGGCGGAACCGCAGAACCAGCAAGCTCTGGGTACACATACTCTTACGATCCAAACACAACCCAGTTTACACAGACGGGTGGTCCGGGAGCAATGCCATCTGGCAAAGATTTAGCTAACGGTCTTGGTGCGCAAGACATGCTTCATCGTTTTATTGAGATGCAAGCAACTGGCAAGCCGTATAACTTTACGCCAAGCTGGGCGCAAAGCACCGCAACACCCAACGGACCAGTTAGCGGCGGCGTAGCTGCTCCCATGATGCAACCCGCAGCTCCGGCTCAATCGTTTATTCCAAACATCAACGTCCCTGCGTATCAGACACCTGAGCAGCAGCTTGGTCTGGGCGGGTTCTATGACTACATGAACCAGCAGATGGGTGGTTACGGTGGTTACGCTGGAGGCGGTAACGTTGGTGGCGTGTCAACACTTGGGGATTATTCTGATGGTGGTCGTCTTTTGAAAGGTCCGGGCGATGGTGTTTCTGACTCTATTCCTGCTTCTATTGGTAATCGCCAGCCTGCCCGTCTTGCTGATGGAGAATTTGTCGTGCCTGCCCGAATTGTTTCGGAGATCGGTAACGGCAGTACTGAAGCGGGTGCGCGAAAGCTTTACGCGATGATGGATCGTGTGCAGAAAGCACGACGCAAGACTGTTGGCAAAAATCAGGTAGCACGTAATACGAAAGCTGAAAAACTGTTACCCGCATGACAACGCTTGTTTATGCAGACTGCGACCCGTTTGCATTTGTGGAAGAACTTAAAAAACTCTTCCCACTGCATTATGAAGAGTTGTGTGTGACTAAAGATTTTCCGTTGACCCCTGACTACGATGCGTACAAGAGGCTGGCAGATGCAGGGATGTTGCGTTGTATTACGGTACGTGCAGATGAAGAAGTAATTGGGTACGCAATCTTTATTGTCCAACCCCACCTGCACTACATGACTTGCAAAACGGCATTCGAAGATATTTATTACATACGCCCGGATTATCGCAAAGGGCGCGTTGGCATCAGGCTGTTTAAATACGCTGAAGAAGTGCTGAAAGGTATTGGGGTAAATCGAATCATCATGCACACAAAAATTCATATGGACAACTCCAAGTTGTTTGAATACTTGGGGTATAAGTGGACAGATAAACTGTTCACCAAGATTTTGTAGGGGTCATAATGACTTACTCACGCAGACAACTTGAATACTTTGGCGAGCCGTTGGGAGAGTGCGTAACACGCTTAAAGCCCGGCGGTCGTATCTATGGTGGCGGCAGCTCACCTTCCACGCCTGAAAAGCAAACCATTGAGCAAACCAGTATCCCAGAATACGCCAAGCCGTATGTGGAGAAGATGCTGGGTAAGACGGAAGCACTTACAAACGCCCCTTACCAAACATACCAAGGTGAGCGGATTGCCGGGTTTACCCCGATGCAGCAACAGTCGCAGCAAGCAGCGGCAAACTTGGGGCCAGCCAAGCAGTTGGGTGTTGGTACACAGATGGCAGGTCTTGCCGGTCTAGGTGCAATGGGTGCGGGTCAGCAATATCAGCAGATGGCTACAAACCCCTACGCTATGCAAGCGTATATGTCGCCGTATGTGGAAAGCGCATTAGCTCCTCAGTTGCGTGAAGCGCAACGGCAATCCGCCATACTGGGCCAACAAAACCAAGCACAAGCTGTACAGCAAGGTGCTTTTGGTGGTTCGCGGTCGGCCATCGTAGAAGCAGAACGCCAGCGTAATCTGCAAAACCAGATGGGGGACATTTACGGCAGGGGTATGCAGTCAGCCTTTGAGCAAGCTCAACGCGCACAGCAGTTTGGCTCCACGCTGGGGCTGCAAGGTATGCAAACCGCAGGTCAACTGGCAGGTACATTGGGTCAGTTGGGGCAGACGCAGTTTGGGCAGCAGCAACAAGCACTTCAAACTCAAGCTCAGATGGGGCAGCAGCAACAGGCTCTGGAGCAACAGCGTCTGGCACAACAGTATCAAGACTTTGCAGACCAACGTCAGCACCCCTATCAGCAGCTGGCATTTATGTCCGACATGCTGCGCGGCTTGCCCCTGTCTCAAACAGCGCAGACAATGTACCAAGCGCCGCCATCCATGATTTCTCAGCTTGGTGGTTTGGGTCTGGCTGCGTACGGTATGTTTGGTAACCCACAAGCCCCACAATCAACGGGAAGAGCTGAAGGCGGCTTGCTTGAAGAAAATGATTCGGCTCCGGGTTTGGGCGAGCTGGCGCTGCAAAACATGATGAAAAAGAAAGCGTGAGGCAACTATGACTATGCGCACTGGCGTGACTGACGGCTTGAAATCGATCAATGCTTACTACAAAGCAGCAATGATGCTGCCGGTTGAACAGCTGCAAGCTATTGTTCGTGGTACAGATAAAGGCAGTGCAGTCCGTATCCCAGCAACGATTGCAATGATGGCGCTTGAAGCCAAGATGCCGCAGGTTACTGCCGCCCAAGGTCAACAAGCTATACAACAGCCACAACAGCCGTCCGTCCGCGATGAGTTAGCCCAAAAAGTTAGTATGCTGCCGGAAAACATCGGTGTGGGCGCTTTGCCAGCTCAGAACATGGAGTCCATGGATATGGCCGAAGGCGGCATCGTGGCGTTTGCTGGAAAAGATAGCAGTGTGGTTGAGGATACATCTTCCCCAATAGGGCGGTTTTTTGAAAATTTTAGATCACCAACAGCCGCCCAAGATTACGCTGCACAACAAAAACGTCTTGAGCAAGAAAGAGCGTTGGCTGCAAAGTTGCAACAACTTGAAGGGTATGGTTTTGCGCAGCAGACTCCCGCACAGCAAGCAGAAGCAGAAAGAGTACGAAAAGAACTTGACGCGTTAAGAGGTAGTCGCACACCAACAGCAACAACAACAGCAGCTCCTGCACTAGAGCAGTACCAAGCCCCACCTCCTGTGGAGAAAAAAGCAGGTTGGGCGGTTGAAGGCACAAAGCCGGGTCGCCGAGTGGTGGACAAAAAGGGCAATGTAACTTTTATACCGGGCGATCCTTCACGCGCGTTACCCCCAATAAACGAGGGGGACGTTTATACGCATCGTCCTCTTCCCCCCAATTCGCCGTACTTAGACCCAAACACGTATCAAAATGTTGGGGGTCCTTTTAATTTAAAAACAGAGGCCGGCAGAAACGCCGCAGCAAATCAAAGGCGCGGCGTTGTAACGCAAAATAACAAAGACGTTCCTACAACAGAAACTAAAAGAGACGGCACCCCACCGTCAGCAGCAACTCCGTCCGATTTGAAGAGCCTTATTAAAGACGTATCTGATGCGTCGGGCGCTAATAAAATTGCTGAAGGGTATACCGGCATTGAGCGCCTTATTGAAAAGCAAAACCAAGACGAACTTAAACGCTACAAAGAACGTCCGCAGTACGAGCCGTACAAAAAGTACGAAGAAAGCTTAAAGAGCGAAGAAGAGAAAGTAAAAGACAAGAAAAACGAAAACTTTCAGTTGGCGCTTATCAATGCAGGTCTGGCTATTGCGGGCGGCAGCTCTCGTTACGCGCTTCAAAACATTGGTCAAGGAGCACAGGTTGGTACCAAGCAGTACGCTGAAGGCTTAAAAACTCTGGAGGCTGCGGCAAAAGAACGCCAGAAAGCGTTTGCCATGATTGAAGAAGCCCGTAACGCCAAGGCCGAAAAAGACTTTGACCGTTACGACACAATGATGAACAGGCAGTCAGAGCGGGCAATTAGGGCAAAAGAGCTTGGTATTGAGGGTCTTGCAAAAGTACTGAACATAACGGTGCCGCAAGCTACAAATATTTACACCACCTTGAAGACCAACGCATCGCGTGAAGCAATTGCTGCGGCAAACGATCAAGTGCAACGAGAGAAAATTGCTGCGGATGAACGTGGCAATCTGTTGCAATATAAAGTAGGCATGGCTAATGCGGCTTCAAACGCAGGGTACAGAGATGCAATGCTAGAGCAGAATATGATTCAAAAGCGGTTGACGGCAGAGCAGCGCGGTCAGACGGAGTACGATAACTTCATGAAAACGCCGCAAGGCAATGCTTTGTCGATTAAATCTATGACTGACCCGGCAACGGCAAAGTATTTGAACGAGTTGCGTAATTACTTTAAACAGGAGGCTTATACAGGGGTAGGTTTGACATATGCTCCAATAAAAAACCCTTCTGATAGTGGTTTTAAAGTACTCGGCCCCGTAAAATAAACAGGAACGCACATGCCGATTTATCAAATCCAAGGCCCGGATAAACGGATTTACCAAATTGAAGGCCCGGCGGGAGCTTCTGACGCGCAACTTATTAACGCGCTAAAAAACTACTTGGGCGGGGGGCGCAGCGAAATGCCCATGCCGCCTATGCCAAAACAAGAACCCTCCGCCCCCGGCATGGGGTCAGCCTTTGGTCGTGGCCTTGAACAACTAATATCGACTGGCAAAACAGCCTTTGGTGCAACTTTTGGCGACCCCCGTGCCGCCTTGCAAGAATCTTTGCAGCGCCGCGAAGCAATCGGCGCTAAGTACGGCGAATCCCCCGGTTTTGAAGAAGTCAAAAAAGCGTACCAAGAGCGCGGTCTGTTTCCCGCTATCGGCGAGTACATCAGCCAGATACCAAGCGCCATAGCAGAACAGGCACCACAAATTGGTACCACTATTGGTTTAGCTAGGATGGGGGCTGCGGCAGGTCCGTATGGTGCCATTGCTGGTGCTACCGGTCCTTCTTACGGGCTGGCTTACGGCTCCCTGCTAGAACGTGAAGCTGAAGAACAGCGCCGCCGTGGTGAAGCTGTTGACCCTAGCCGCGCTAAAGCCGCGGCTCTTGCCGTTCCGTACGCTGCCCTTGATGTGGCGGCTACCTTTATCCCAATGGGTAGGGGCTTAGTGAAGTCCATATTTGGTGACGATGTTGCCAAGCTACTGTCCCGAGGAGCTACCAAAGAAGCCGAGCAACTTGCTGCTAAAAAATTAAGCGGTGAAGGATTTTTCAAATCGCTGGGCGTAGGTACAGTCAAAGGTGTTGCAATTGAAGTGCCGACCGAGATCGGCCAGCAAGCTCTTGAACGCTTCCAAGCTGGACTGCCTTTGCTTGATAATTCCGCTATGGCCGAATACGGTCAGACTGCGTTTGAAGTATCCAAGCTTGGCCCGATTGGTGCAATCGGTCGGTTTAGTAACAAAGCAGCAGCGCGGGATCAAGTTAGAACTTTTGAAGCTGAAGAATCTGCACGTACGCGCAAAGAAGCCGCCGACGCAGAAGAGGCGCGCAGACAAACGCCTGAATACCTGCAACAGTTGCAGAAAGACTTTACTGAGCTTTCGACACAAGAGAAAGCACTGCGGGATGAGCTAAAGCCGTATCAGGGTAAGAAAGGCAAGAAGGCGCTGGCTGCGCTGGATGAAGAAGAACGCGCGGTAGTTCTTGAAAAATTTGATGAGCTAAAAGACGTTCGCTCGCGTCTATCCGACATCGGCCCCGAGTACGGCAAACGCAAGACGGCTATTGCTGCGCTGGAAGAAGAAGCGCGCCGCGCCGGTATGACACCTGAAGAGTTCTTCCTTGAGCGTGTGGGCGGTAAAGAAGCTGCGCAAGCAGCAAAAGCCCCAGCTGCCGAACCTGAGACACGCACTATGGCGGACCTCATGAGCGAGGATTTTTCTTCGCTGTCTGCCGCTGCGCCGAAAGAAGAAGTCGAAGATCGCGTTGCCCGTTTAACAGAAGGGTTGAAGCGTTCGGCTGAAATTCAGCCAATGTCCGAGGACGAGTACCGTAACGCCACTGTTGAAGTTCTTATGCGCAACCCCGCGCTTGCCCAGCGCATGGTGGATGAACAGATGCGCATACCGGGGGTATCTGCTAAAGAAAGCAGAACAATTCTGTCGATACTCAAAGGACAGCTTAAAGCCGCGCCGGGACAGAAAGTTGCCGCTGAGACAGAGGCTTTACAACGCATGGGCGAGCGTGAACGCCCAACTGCGGAACAGCTTGAAGCCGAACGCCAGCAGATGCGCATCGATGAAGAGCGTTACGCGCTACGCAATATTGCCCAAGACGAGTCAAACCCTGTTGGCGTTAACGAAAAGCTCAACGAGATCATCGACCTGCTTGGCAAAAAGATGGCACAGCCCGCCGTGCCGAGCGATATTAAACGCGGCGTTGGTGCAGTAGAGTCCCGCACTATCAAAGAAGACAACGCTAATAACGCAGAGCTTGTTGCTTTGATTGAACAGTACCGCTTGCTGCAACGGCAAAAAGGCGCTGCGCGTGATGATACGGCGATGGCCGACATGCTGGAAAAGATCCGCATACTGGCGCAACCAAAAAGTGAAGAGGTTGTTACCGAGCCAGTTGGCGAGGATGTGCCGGGCATGGGCACAACCCCAGAGAAAGGCAAGTACCTTGCGGAAGTTAGCCGCCTACGCGATGAGCAAAATGCGGCGTTTCCAGAGGCTATGTCAAATATCCTCAAAGCTGAAGAGTATCGTCGCGCTAATCCGCCAGCCGGTACCATCCAAGGCCCGACAGCTAAAGCCGAGCGCCAAACGCTGGTTGATGCTGAAGCCGCTTCGACTAAGCGGTTTGTTAATGCCGTTCTGCAAGAGATTGAAAACAACCGTCGTGCAGCTGACCTGCCAAGCGTAACGGCTGAAGAAGCCAAAACCATCACTGGGCGCATTAACAATATTTTGCGTGAAGCCGCGCTACGCCAGTTTGTGCGGCCAGAAGAAGCCATCAACCGTCTGCGCGAGAACATTGATCAGATCCGCCGTGATGCCAGCGTTGTTGAACGCAAGCCAAAACAAAAGGCTGAAGAGTACGAAGGCCGTCTGCGCCGTCAGTTTAATGCCCCGGCTCCCGAGGGTACCTTGGCTGAACGCAAAGCCGCGCTCCGTGGCCGCATTGAAGATGCTGTAGCCCAGTATGACCTGCCGGCGCAGGATGCTGCCACGCTACGCGATGCTGCTCGGATGCTTGAAGAGGGTGCTGGCAGTAAAGAGCTGGTTACCGACCTTGAAGATCAGATGTATCGCTACACCACCGGCGACATGGCGATGCTTCCAGAGATTGCCGAGCAGTTAAAGCTTGATAAGTCGGTACGTGTTGAAGGCGAACAAGGCAGTCTCTTTACTCCCGGCCAGCAGGAACGTGCTGATGTGCGTGTGGCTAAACAACGCCGTGCAGACTTGGAGCGCCGCATCGCAGCGCGCAAGGGTAAGAAAATTACGCTGGAAGAGTTGAAGGCGTATAAGGCTGATGTTGATGCGCTGGCGCAGCTTATCAAAGACATGCCCGGTATTGAAGCCGCTGGCAAGAAAGCGCCCAAAGCTACGACCCCGTACGGCAAAGAAGTAGCGCCAGAGGCAACAGCATTTACCCGTAAAACATCGGAAGAGTTTATTGCACTGGCAGAGAGTGCCCGGAAAAAGCGCGAAGAATCAACGGCTAAAGCAAAAGAAGAAATCAAAGACGACAAAGACCGTGCAGCCAAGGTTGCGCGGGCAATGGATGTACTCAATGCGCACATTGATGCCATGGGTGCACGTTTGCAGGTATTGGTTAATGCCGTTAAGCAAGCTCGACGTGTTGCCGCTCGCGCCGGTCGTAACTCGCCCGGAGCCAAAAAGATTCAGCAGGACATCGATAACAGATTGGCTCAAATTGCCGAAGAGCAAAAGAATTTACAGGGTTTTTACGCCCTGATAAATCAGTACTCCAAGCAGCAAGAAATGTCTGGCGATGCGCTGGTAAGAATTATTGGCGGTCTGTACAAGCAACGTGACGCGCTAGAAGATAAAGTAAACGCTTTGATGGTGGAGACCACCACCGAAGAAGGCAAGAAGCGTCGTGCGCCAAGAAACGCCGCTGCAAAAGCAGCAGTAAACAGGTACAACGCTGAAATTAAAGAAACTACTAAACAGATTGATAACCTGATTGAGATATATAAAGCCGACGAAAAAGAAATGTCCGGCGTTATCAACGCGTACAAAACAAAAATTAAAACAATTGAAAACTTCTTTGTAAAAGCGGAGCCTGAGTTTGATGTAAAAGGCGGAACGCTTGACATCCTTGAAGGCGATGCAGAGACGTACTTAAAAGATTACGTTAACCGCAACACGCGAGTTCAAAAGGCGTTGGCGGATGCTGTGTCTTTGCGTGAAGTCTTTGATAACCTGCAACAGCAGCGCCGTGAAATCCTGAGTCGCCTGAAAGGTGAAGAACGTGCTGCGGCAGCAGTTAAAGCTGCGGAAGGTCCAACTCCGGCAGAGCGTGTGGCTAAGAGTCAAGCAGCCGCTGAACTGGCTGTGGGTAAAGGCGCGACCGGCGTTCGGGTTGAGCGTAGCGAACTTACGCATCAGATTGAAGAGCTAAAAGACGAAATCAAAAAGGCTAAAGATTCTGTTGAAGAACAGAAAGCGCAGCGGGAAGAAGCTAGTGGTAAAGAAAAAGGCGCACTGACTCGCCAGATCAACACGACTGAGAACAAAGAAATCCCGGCGCTGGAAGCAAAGCTGGCCGCGCTGGAAGCCTCGCGTGGCGAAACGGTTAAGCAGTTAAAAACTACGGAAGCAAAGCCGGAAGCTGCGTTGCCGCAATTCAAGACAAAGAAAGCTCGCCAAGGCGCGTTGGAGAAGAGAGCGGAAGAAGGCGCTGAGTTTTCTGAGAATTTTGATGAGTTTAGTTTGGCGCGGGAAGTGTCGGAAGCACGTAAACCCAAAGCCGCTACGCGTAAAGTATCGCCGCCGGAATTACGCACGGCTATGACTCCGGAACAAAAAGCTTCGCGCCTGAAAGTCATTATTGAGGCCGCTAAAAAAGTCACAGCAAAGTACGCCAAGCCGGAACCAACAGGCCGTAAGAGTCGTGCAAAGACCGCGCAGTTTGACGCTACTGCCGTCAACGAAGTAATAAAGCAGCGCGTTAAAGGTAAAAAAAGCAAGACTGTCTTTCGCATTGGCGAGCTTGGCGCTAAGTCAATTGACCCGGTTGAAGCTGAGAATTTTATTAAGCAAGTTGTTGCTGGTCTCCCAGCCAACGTTAACTTCTACTACGCCCCGACGCTTGAAGCAGCGCCGGAACAGTTTCACGACTACCTGATCGAAGACGGCATTAAGATTGCCGAAGGTGCTTTGATTAAGGGCGGCGTAATGCCTGACGGCACGGTTGTCATTATCGGCAATGCCCACGTTTCGCAAGCCGATATGGAGCTGACGTTGGCTCATGAACTAATCGGCCACTACGGTATTGATACTCTGCTAGGCAAGAGGGGTATGGAAGCGTTGCTTCGTGCTGCAAAACGGCACGAGGGTGGTTTGATGGGTCTGGCCTCGGATCTCGGCCTTGAAGACGCTGTACGAGGCGTTAACAATATTTACGACCAGCGCATCGCTGCGGCTAAAGCTAAGGGCGCTTCTGAAAAAACTATCGCCGAGCTTGAACACGCCCGCGAGATGACGCAGATTCGTGAGATTGTTGCCGAAGCCGCTGAGAAACCACAGCGTCCTTCCGCTTCGTCAAACCGGTTTAAAGAGTTTCTAAAAAACATTATTGCTGCGTTTCGCACGG
>Ga0181344_1000029_pt1 | contig 66226 bp, 81 predicted proteins | sample Su13VDMLBDD_FD_130098 | JGI IMG/M metagenome (GOLD analysis project Ga0181344, IMG submission 130098) | Freshwater viral communities from Lake Michigan, USA - Su13.VD.MLB.D.D | ecosystem: Environmental > Aquatic > Freshwater > Lake | place: USA: Michigan | collected 2013-07-15
CGATTATACTGCTTTTCACCGCTTCGGTCTTTACCGCAATACACCTATCGTTTAAAGCTATCATTTCGTCACCTCTTTTCGCTAAATAGATTTCGGGGTATGGAATGATGATATATTCTTTGCACTCTACTTCAAATCTTGCATTCTCTTTTAACAAGAGCAAGTTACCCGTAGCGTTAGCACTCCACCAAACTTTATCCCCTACCTCTAGCTCCAGCTCACTCTTGAAGTCGTAACCCATTTGTAAAATATCGGTATTTACGGGTATCTTTATGACCAATCCACTACGGGCAGCAAGACTTGAACGGGTTTCATCCCCAACTGGGTTTATGTGGACTGAACCTATTTTGGACGTTTCAAATTCATCAACCAAAATAAGAACGCGCCCGTCTTTCATTACCATTCGGTCAAACTGTTCTTTTGTTAAATTCATTTTGTTTATAGATATAGCCCCAACAATATCCAAATAGTAGCCATATATCCAATCAAAAGGAAATATAACCTAGTGGAATAATTAAACGAAAAGATAGCGGTAGTGCCGTGACTTTGCGCTTTCCATCTTAATTTATATATCGTCGGGTTCAATTTGTTTCTAACTACGTAATAAGCCCCGTCGTGATAGAAGGGAAATGTTAAAGTTGCTGGAATAAGCATTATATAGCTGCATTTAAGCGCGTAAATAAGCGTTGTTGCTATAATACCTCGGATAACCGTAAAGAATACGTGTATGTGCTTGTATTTGAATCCGAGTTCGGGACGTATGTGGAATAAAATAGCCTCTTGCTCTCCCAAGATTATCGCTACAACCGTCCATAATGTTAAGAACAATAATTCCATAAGGCAAATATAGTATAAAAGCCGAACCCCTCACGAAAGAGGGGCGCGGTTTATTAAACAAAACAAAATGAAAACATTTGTACCGAGCGGTACATCATTTCACAAAGTTACGCGCATAATTACGATAAGCCGCACCCCCTCGAAAATAAATTGTAACAATAGCTGCTACAAAGATTATCGGTACTGACCAAACTCCCCAATTCACCAAATACTCATAGTTTTTAGTGATTGTAATCACCGAAAATAGCGTAAAAATGGTGAACAGGACAATTAGGTTGGTATAATTGTTACGCTTAAAGTATTCTCTTTTAGTTATCATTTTAATTCCTTTATCTTTTGCTTATACACTTCTATCAATTCTTTGATTTCGGGTATCGTTAGTTTTAACTTACCGCTCCGTCTATCCGTCAACTTATCAAATTCTTCTTGACCTATTCTTTTTGGTAGCCTTAAAGCGTACTCCACTAGGTTGCCGTGTAAATGTAAATTACAATGTTCACAAGATTTGTGGCAATTAAACTCGTCAAATCTAAGATTAGGATAACTACCTACTGACCAAAAGTGGGAAGCGTGACCGTTTGTCACGGGTCTATCACAACTAATACAAGGCAGCCCCTTATCCCTCTCTCTTATGTACGTATTAAAGACCTTTTGAAGTACGTTTCGCCAATCACTTGCTGTCATTAACGCCTCTAGCCTTACCTTCTTTTCTTTTGCCCAGCTCTTTTTGCTTTCTTTTTTACCGTCCTCTATCGCACAACTCACCGAGCAAGTCTTTTGAAAAGAGTTACTAGGACTAAATTTGTTTCCGCATTGCTTACATTTCTTTTCTTTAATTCGCACCTCGTTTCAAATTTAAGTCAATCTCGTTGTAGCAGTAATAGTGTAAAATGAAATAGAACCGTTGGTTTCGGTAAGGTGCAGATGCTAAGGTTTCGACGAAGTAACTTCTTTGTTCTCCGCTATACTTATTCATCCAACTTGCCGAGTGGTCAACGGTTCTTTTCACATTATTGTTGGGTAATTAGTTCATATTCACATAGTTATTAAAAAGGAAGCGAATCCAACTCATCATTACTAGCGCTTTTCCCGTTACTGGCTCCTTCTTTAAAAACACCCCAAGCCTCGCACTTAGTATACCATTGTCCGTTGTACTCACGGCTTTCGGGTTCGTTAAACTTCACAGTAACCGTATCGCCCAAGTTTACACCATTCAACGCTTTTATGCTATCAAACTTATCAGTTTTCTTTAATTCAAAAGCCGTCTTTCTAGAGTAACTTTTATCCTTAACTTCCTTAAACCACTCAACAACTACTTGCTGAATCGTTAAAGTGTCGTTAATTGTTTTTGGTGTTGTTACTGCAATCACCTTTCCTTTCACTTGTAATTCCATTTGTTTGTTTATTTTAGTGAATCTACTATTGCGCAGAATAATTTATCTTTTTGTTGTTGAACCATTGGTAGTAGGTTAAATGGAACTAGACACGGGTGCGTCTTTCTTTCAGCGTCTTTCACTACGCCATAAGTCCATCCATTGTTTATTTTTTCTTCCATCCAAGCATCGTGTTGTGAATCTTCTTTTGCATCGGGGTTGTCTAGCCTAAACTTAACACCGTTTATTGCGCTTTGTCTTTGCCATTCTTCTGCTTCTAACCAATTCTTTTGTGAAGAATCAAGATTGCTTTCGCACCAAGCCTTATTAGCTTCGTGACAAACTTGCGCTATTCGCATTATTTTGTTTTGTAATACCATAGCCTCCCATTCTTCTTCTGTACCATTAAAGGGTGTTGTTTCCATTTGTTTGCTTATTTGCGTAAAATTAATTTTAACTGTTCGTCACGTATAAATAGCAGTTCTCCTTCGTCGGTTTGTACCTTTTCAAAATCAAACTTACTAAATAATACTTCATCACCAACCATTACCGATGTTTTATTTCCGACACCAAATACAACCCCCGAAAGAGATTCTTCTATGGCAATATCGGGAATTTCCAATATGGTAGACATTTTTTCGGGTGGGTTTTGCTTAACTGCTACCCAATTTCCTAGTACATTCATTATTTCTCGTAGTTTCTTTGGTTATTCAATGACGTGTATTCTTTTAAGAAGTTAGCCTTAACTATTTTCCAGTCTTTTCTTTCCGCTAACGGGTGTTCTTTCTCGTGAGTCCAAGCAGTTGCCTCAAAGTCGTCAACTTGCTTTTCCGCTTCATCAACCTCTACTGCGTACTTAGATTCCTCAATACCGTACTTCCCAAAGATAACGTCCATCATTACTTGCTCATAACCCCAATACGCCTTAAATGCGTTTTTGATAGGCTTTGGCAAATTACACAAGTACGCCTCACTAGCTTTGTTCAGTAAGCCGTGTATTCCCATTTCCGAATTAAAGTCTTTACGTCTACGCAATACCTCTAATACTTTTAGAGAGTGCGCGGCAACCGAAACAGGGACTGGATACTGACCGTTAAACAAGTTAATGCAAGATAGCGCGTGGGCTATATCCTCAATCCGAATATGGCGGGGATTCGGGTCGGTGACGTTAATCATTGCGCCCGTGTATGTTTTAATTACCGCTTCCATTAGAAATTAAATCCTATAACCATTCCTAGAATAACGCTAATAACGCAAAGAATAGCCACCGCTAATCCGCTACCATTTGGTGCTTCGGTATCAACTTCTTTTGTTGATTTTAAAGCCATAGACTCAATACTATCTATAAGTTCTAGCATCTTTTGTTCTTTACCAGCCAACTCAAAGTTTAAGGCTTGAATTTCCAAATCCTTTTGCTCAATCTCTTTACGGCTTTCAGTTATAGTATTAGCTATACGTTCACTTCTTTCGGGGGATAAATCCCGCCCGTTTGAACTTTTGAAGTAACATCTTACTACTTTGTTCTCAAATATAATCTTTTCCATCTTTTTTTATTTTTGACAAATCTATATTAGTTTTTTATTTTAACAACATTTTTAACATTCCTTGTGATAAAAATAAAGCGCGGTCAAGAACTCGTGCAATACTCTTTTCGTTTCTTTTTTCGACATAAATTTACTTATTGTTAGATTGGGACAAGAAAAATTTGTAATTTTTTGGTGCTTGTCGTGAATATCATAATATTCATTTATACTCATCTTGCCCACTTTTGCCTCATAAAATAGTCTTTTGTCATCCATCATAAAACTATCTAGCCCTAGAAATTCGGCATTTAACTGAAAGTGTACTCTAGCTGATATAGTTCCAGTAAACTCGTTAAACATATCATCTACTACCGTTAATAAATAGTGATTATAAGTAAATACTGGTAGCCCGTCTATAATTCGAACGGAGGCGTCTTTCTTTGCTTCATAAGCTAGTTTTCTTTGGTCGGAAGCGCATCGAATACAACTTGAATCATATCTTTTTTTTCCGCTTCTGTTTGCTTTGTAATAAGCGTATAGCGGTTTCACTTTATTACAACTTTTGCATATTTTTGTTTCCATTAGAAAGGGGCTTCTTCGTTAGTATTTGTTGTTTGATATTCGTCGTCGTCAGGGTAAGTGTTTAGAAAACTAGTATTCTCCTTAATCTTGTATTTCTCTATATCCAGCTCTACTTTTTGAGATTCCGCTTTGGGGATAGGGATTGAGGATTGAATTTGCTCAAATTTTCTCTTTACCTCCACCTCAATAGGGTCGTAACCGTCAAACTCAAATCGCCTAGTGACTACATTGTACTGACAATTAAACGAGCCTTTCATACCCGTTATTTTTTGCTTCTTAATCTTCTTGAATGAGATTTCAGCCGTCGGGTCGTTGGGGTCTTCTTGGTGGTTAGGTCTATGGTAGACTACGATATTATCCGCCTTGTTATTCCACATTGCACCACCAGCTATATCAAACACGTCGGGGGTAGAATAATTTTTTTCTCCATCCTTTCTCAACGCTTTCGGGTGGGCTACAATATCCATAAACACATTGTTTATTTGAGCAAACCTCAACATATCCGACAAAAAAGTTTCTAAGTATTTATCGTCACGACCTCCCGACTTCGAGTAGTCATTAGCCATTTGGTTAAACGGGTCTATAACACAACCATCTATTTTCTCTTTAACAATCAATTCTAGAAATTTCTCTTTTATGTAATCGGGGGTTGGGCTTATTGTTTGTGGGTCAATAAAAAAGAAATGTTTTGATATAAAGTCATACGCCCACTCAAACTTAGCCTCACCTGCCCTTGTCTGATACTTTGGGTCTATCGAACCACCCAACATCATTTCAGCTAATTCAATATAAAACTCTTCTGCGGGATTATCTTCGGGAGCAAACACCGCCCACTTCTCTCCAAACTTAATTGCTCGAAGCAACATTAAATACTTATTCCATATACCCTTACCATAGTTTCCGATACCCGTTAGTAGTGTCAACTCTCTACGTCTTCGCTTAAAGTGCTTGTCAAGTATTGGAATGTCCCAAGCCAATACGTCTTCACGCCCATTTCTATAAATATCAAACGCTTTGTCTTTAACATCTTCACCATACATTACATCCTTCGCTTTTACACTTGGGTCGTAAAAATCGTCACTACGGGGTAAGTCGACCTCATTAGAGCTTGTTTTATCCACTAAAACACCTTTCGAGATAGTAGCACTACCAAAATCATTTTTAGGCGATTTATACGCACTTAAAATCGCTTGGCGGCACTCTGCTTCGCTGAAACTAGAATTACCAATAGCATACATACCCGAAATCATACTCACCGCGTTTATTTCGGGAATGCCGTACCTACAACAAGCGCTTGCTAGTTTATAGACAAACGTGTTTCTCTCGCCAGTTCTGAACGCATCACCCTTATTGCTTAACCAAACATTCAAGGTGTTATAAATAGTTCCGTAGTCCGTTACCGTTTCCTCTATACGTACAATCTCTTTCTTTTTGTACTTGGTAAAAACTTTCGCTTTTTCATTTACCACGATTTTGGGGTCGTAACTTTCAAAACATACACGAGATACGTTGATGCCCGAATTGTCCACGTCGGAATGCAACTCTTTTAGGCTTTCAAAATGTTCGCGGTGCTTAGTTCCGTCAGCTATTTTAACCAACGCTTTCACGCCGTTGTTTCTCGGACTAGCCCAACAAGCATACACGTAGTCTAACTTCATTAGTTCATCCTTCTTAGCCTGTACGTCTTCCAGCTCATCAAAGTCTAAAACTAACAAACCACTATGCTTCTTCAATCCCACATCTGTTCTTTCCGTGAACATACCCGAAAAGCAAACGCTAGGCAAATTCTTCTTCAAACCGTCCGCACGTTCTTTGTCAATCGCAGTTCTAATTTCTTCTATCTTATCCCTACTAGAACCTAACTTAATTCGTTCTAACGCTTTATCTAGGGTTATGTAGTGGGGAGTCTTGTCAAAAAGATTCTTAAATATCGTTATCATTCTTCAAATTTTATTTTAGTTCCGTTGTCTTGGTATTCAAAGTCACCGTTCTTTTGGCATACATACTTTTGCTTGTCTGCGGAATATACTTTCCAGTACTTGCTGCTTGGGATGTGAAAGAATACGTTGGTCTTATCGGTAGAAATTGAATTCCCTAAACTTACAAAATCTCCGTATTCTTCTTCCCAGCAGCTTTGATTTATGTACGTACTAAAAAGTTTGTGAGACGGCAGAAACTCATTTCTAGCTAACTTACTATTTCTGTAATCTAAGTATTTAGTGTATGCAGGAACTAACAAAGGGACAATCTCATCGTAATTCTTATATTTTTTCTTGAACGTATCCCATTCTTTGTCCAAACCTCGCTTTCCGTCACCAACGAACATACGGCGAAACTTATCAAATTCTAGCTTAAAAAAATCTTCCCTTTCTTTATTGTTTATCTTATTGTTTATCTCTTGTATATCTAGAGTACGATTTTCAGACGGTGTTTGTCTGATTTTCGTACTGTCCGCAGTCTTATTTTCAGACGGTGTAGTCTTATTTTCAGACGGTGTAGTCTTATTTTCAGACGGTGTACGATTTTCAGACTGTAACATTTCGCTCATTTTTGCACTAATTAATTCGGTGTCGTTACTCTTTATCCAAATGGCAATTTCTTCTTGTGCGGTTTCAATGCTATGAATAAATTGAGTACACTTCAAATTGCCTTGTTCGTTAGACATTATATACCCCTTTTGCTTTAGTGAGGAAATTGCTCTATAAATTGTGTCTCTGCTCAAATCTAGCCATTCAGCCATTTTTTCTTTAGACTTAACACACCAGTACCCATAGTTCGGATTTTGACTCATTTGATAAATGTCACACAAGACCGCCATCTCATTTAGGCTAAGTCTTAATGCTTTTCGGATAATGTGCGTATCGCAACTAATCATTCTCATTTGTTATAAAAAAAAAGAAACCCCAAGGGACTAGCTTGGGGTTGAGTTAAGCAAGGATTTATTCTTACTCGCCAAAACCCTCGAAGGCTAGTCCTTCTTCGACGGTATGGCTATACTCTGCAAATATACAAAAATCAAATTACAACCGCTTCTTCCTTAAAAAATAAATACTCATCTCGATTAAGAAAGCGCATAAGCAAGGAAACGTAAAAGGCATCGCATATATCATTTAACTTTACTTTCCTGCTCCACTTGTATTCATCACCAGTATTTGTTACGGTTAAAATATGCTTACCCCGACAATGCTCCTCCCATAGTCTGTTATCAGAATGGTATAAAGAACACTCGTCTTCCGCTTGGATTAGATAATACTCATCTTCCCATTCCTTGTTTCGGATTACGTACTTCATCAGTTCTCTAGTTTTTTAGACCACTTCTCTTGAAACTCGTAGATTTCGTCGTCAATTTTGTTAGCTTCGGGAACGTTGGCAAATGCACCGCTAAGGGCAAAGGACTTCCAGCTATTTAAATTCTGTAAGTGTTTGTAGTAGTTGTCTTTGTTCATAATATTTTGTTTTAACAATTCTTTGAGCGTCGGGGCAAGGTTGGGTACTTGCACGAACACTTTGAAATTTACCTACGCACTGTGAGGTAGTGTTCTTCGTCATTCGCATTTCCTTTTCAAAATGCACTTATCCAAGGTTGCCGTGCGTGTCAATAAGCGTCTAATTCCGCCACCCGATTTTCTCAAAGAACTTCGCAAATATATCCACATTTTTTGGCTCAATAAAAGCCAACAAGTGTTAAACTTCTTGACGTATTGTTTTATAATACTTCCCGTCTTTGTTGATTGCGGTTCTTATCGTTGGTAATTCCGATAAATCGTAGCAAATATTCAATTCCACTACTTCTCCCCACTCTTCCACTTTTTTATTCCTTACTATGTGCGTTTCTAAATGGTATTTATCGCCTATTTTATATTTAGAGTTCTCCAGTATGAACTTTCGCTCTAAGTCTATCATTGCAGCTCTAATTTCGTGGTGCTTTTTAATAGAACGGGTATGTAAGTCTCGTAGTTCTTGTGATGTCATTTGATATTATCTAAATAGTTCTCAATGCACTTCTCTATTACGCCCGAAAAACTCATATCAATTTGTACCGCCTTTCTTTTTACTCTATCTAGTGTTTCTTGGCGTACCATAAATCTATAAGATACACGACCTACGCGGGTGCGGTAAGGATTAGTCTTGTTTGGATTGCGCTTTGGGTTCATTATTTGTGTTTTTCTAGGTTTATTAATTTCTTTGTGTACACGGCAGAGTCCAATAACTCCTCGTATAGATGTTGCAACCACTCTAACCGAGTAAGGTCTGTTCTATCAACTGTGCAACCATATTCCTTTAGACCTTTTCCTTCTCGTTTTTCAAGGTCGGTGCATATTTCTTTTACTATTTCTGATTTCATAAGTTTAATTTATTTCGCAACCTCCCGTGTCGCAGCTAGAAAAATCATCAAATTCAAGTTTAAGCTGGGGTTTCCAATTTATAATATCTTTAAAACTACAATCGTCTCTAAATGTAGCATTAAGTTCTAACTCCATATCGTTAAAAGCCTCAATCTTGTTTCTATTATAAGTAAAATTGTATTCCCAATTAGTGTACATTGGGTCAGCCCAATAGCAACCTCGGCAATTATTGATAGTAGCAAAATCAACAGGCTTATTCTTCCAAAACTCAATGATGTCTTTTTTTAAAATACCGTCTTTTATTAAAGGGAAATTAAGTTTTTGCCAAGCAAATTCCTCCCATTTGTTTTGCCCCTTATCCGCCCTCCAGCCTTCGGTGTGTTTAGAAACGGTATGCTTTAATACCGAAAAACCATCTTTATCCGTTTTAGCTATTGCTCTTTCAGCTCTCTCGGTTTCATTTGCTCTAAAACCAATATTCATTTCAACGGGTATTTGTGCGTTAAAATAAAACCATTCAAAAATAGGGATTAACTTCAACTCGGTAGTGCAAAACCGACTGTGCATATTAGGCAAATGTTTTCTGCTTCTAACCATTTCTTCAAAAGTAAACCTAGAAGTAACCCATTGAATAGGCTTTCCTAAATACTGCTCTAAATCAATCATAGTACTTATGATAATATCATCTTCTAGCGTACCAATAAAATCCATTCCAATTCTATCCTCAACTATTCTTTTAAGAACCAAGTCCTTAAACATTGTTTTTGGGTTGCTGGAACGAACTAAAGAGAATATGTTGTATTGAGTGGGGTAGTTTACAGCTAAATACGCGCTTGTCATCCCACCGCTAACACTTGTTGCGGTTATTAATTCTGATTTCATTGCGCTTTGATTACTATATATGGACAAGTGTTTGGAATAGCAGCAATTAGATTCCCGTTTTTATAAAAGAAAACTTTTATATCGTCAACATTAATGCTATCCGCTTCAAACACAATCTCGTGCGCGTGGTAATATACTTTGTACGTTTTCATTGTTTAATTTTTGGCTAATATACTAGACTCTTTATGCAATCAAGCCTATCTTGTGATATTTTAACACACTATTTTTCGTTCATATTTGATATTTCCAGCTCATCATCCTCAATCAAACTACTTTTGTATCCACAACCACAAACATAAACGTTAAAAGTATGGTTGTAAACACCTAGTATTGTTTCCGAGTGTGAAAAAGTCGTGGGAGACAGGCAATTTGGACAGTTGTTTATTTTCATTACATTATCTCCCCGTTTTGAATACGGTAATTAGTTACGTGGTATTTATCTTTTCCACGCCCTTCTATTATTGCAAATCCGTGATTATATTTAGCGTATTTGGCGTAATCGGGGCGTAATTCGCTTAAACAACCAACCGACCAGCAAGTCGTCATTCTACCGTTCATATCCATTTCGGTATGCTCGGAAGTTTGGTGAGAGTGACCGCACATAGCACTTGTTTTAGCTCTCATATAAAGACCTCGCGCTACGTTTACTGGACTAAATACACTTCCGCCAAATTCGTGACCGTGACAAAGGTTTAAGCCCTTGTATTGAGCTGTATCGCTTGGATTGACTTCAATAATTCCAAACTTTTCAAAGTCTAGCAAGTTGCTAAACTCTATCTCATCCAACCCCTCCAAAGCACTTGCGTTTCTCTTTATGTAAGCCTCATATCTCAATTCGTGGTTTCCTCTTATATAGTAAATACGGGCGTTTCGGAACTTATAGCGAAGAAAACTAAAGAACTGTTTAGTCATTTGTAACTCCTCTTTCCAATTCCTTTTAAACTTACTTTTTTCAAAACGGCTAATTTCATAAGCATCGATAATGTCACCACCTAAAAAGATTGTATCACATTTTCTTCGCACCCCCTCATTGATAGCACAGTGTAAAGCCGCAACATCGTGATAAGGTACGTGAACATCATAAAGACAAAGAACTTTATTGCCTTCAACTTGAACAAGTGATTTTTGTTTAACGTCGCTTTTAGGTAACTGCTTGAAGGTAGGAACAGAAGCATCAAACTTAGGCTCTTGTTTCTTTTTGGTAACGTGTGTATGGTAATTTCTTCTTAATGTCCCATCACCTACCCCATACTCTTTTGCCAACCTTCTTAAGTAAGCACTTTGACTTTCGTGTTCTTGTTGCGGATTGTCTTTAAAAACCTCAATCCATTTAGATGGCTGTTTGTTGTTCATTTGTTTTGTTTTCGTCAATACTATTTTGATACACCAACGTAGTGCCGTATTTACAGTTACTCCACGCTTGGATAAATACGTCGAAATCTATATCAACGATGTATTCGTGCCCCAAGTCGGTTATAACTTTTGTAATTAAATAGGTTGATTCTTCTTCGTTGTCGCTCTCGGTGTAGAAATAACCAATCGCTTCCTTCACGCTCATTAGGTCTAGCCCTATCGGATGCCACTCGGCAATAGTCTCAGCCAGTTCAGGATACATTCTTTGCGCGTCCTCTAAACTAACCCCCATTGACATTGCCTTTTCAGCTATTAGGCTATCGGAACTCTGCAAATATGTAGTAACGTATATCTTCGGTGTTGCTTCCATCGGACTGCTATTTACGAGTTCGTTGAATACAAATATACCCCGATTTTTGGTCAAGGCTATATAATTTGTATTAAAAAATTTCCATTTGTTCGTTAGGCAACGGTATAATTATGCCTAGTATTTCCGCTCCAAACCGCACAACCCTTTCAATGTACTCACTAAACTCCTCCGTGCTTAGTGCTGACGTGCCTTTCGGTATCTTAAACACTTCTCCCGTGTTCTCGTTAACAACCTCTTTGTAGTTAAAACTAGCCTTTAAAAAGTCGTGGGTTTCCTCCAAGTCTACGTCGTGACCCAGCTCTATCAATCGTCTGCATACCATTTGGTTGACCACCGCCCATAAATACGAGTTTTGGCTATTACTCCGTTTCTTCTTCTTCTCCTTAATTTCCATCATATAGTCCCCATCTCTTAGACAAGCAATGGTGCCATTAAAAAGCGGGCGGTTGGTTAGGGATAGAGTTCCTTTATTTACTTTAGCTTGGAAGCAATGCATCTCCTTCTTTATTTGGTTTTATGTTGTAATAGTAACTGTCGGAATCCTCTGAAACCCATTTGTCGGATTGAGCCTCAACAGACTCAATGTGAGTGTCAACCTTGAACGTAGAAGGCTCCATAGGGAATTGTTTTGTTACCCAGTTAGAGTCTCTCCAAAATATTCTATTGTTAGGCTGACAAAGCAAGTACCCATCATCAGCTATGAGTATATGCCCGCACTTGTAGTCAGAAGGTTCATCCGAGTACGGGTTTCTATACCAATCAACAGTCATAAGGTAGGTAGCCCATATCTTATTACCATCTTTTAAGACCACCTGACACCTTTTCTCGTAAAGATAGTCGTAGGTAATTACACTTACATTTTCAGAGAAACAATCCCAAAGTTGCTTGAAGTGAAATGGAATGTCGTGCTTAGGCTCTTCCATAAATATCTCGGATATAGGAACTCTTGACCGTAGCATACCGTATTCAGTCATAACGTGGAAGGTTAGTATCTTACCAGCTACCGACTGTATAGCAAAAGCATAGGCTTTGTGGTATGTGTTTTCATCCTCTTCCCTTTTAGTGAAGTGAGATGCCCTTACATAGCACTTAAACAGCTCTATGTTCTCGTTTAGTTTACTCATTATATATAGTAATTAAATAATTGCTCCTTCGATTGAAACACACCATCACTAGTGGTAAACTTACCACCTAACGTACACACGCTACAAATGATATTATCTCCCTTCATCAAAAGGAAGTAAGAACGCGTAATAGGTATCAAGGTCATAGTGCCTGCTTTTTCCTTCATCGTGATGCAATTTAATACGATATGATGCTATTATGCTTCATCTCTTTGTTACCAAACAAATGTACGTAAATAGACAACAAAAGAGAATGTAAGAAATGTTAAAACTCCCCATCACCACCAGTCTTAGGTTCGTAAACAACTACGTAATCACTATACTTCTTAATCCTACTACCGTTAAAATAAATAGCAGGGTTTATCCAAAACACATCCTTGTGATTCATCATAGGGTAAATATAACAGTACCTACACAACTCATCAATAGCCTTCTTATAAGTAGCCAACAACGTAGTACCCGACTCATCCATATACCTTACGTGGTTAATCCACAAGTAATCCTTGTTAATGTCCAGCTCATACGTTATCCATACAAACAACCGCATAGCACTAGCACTTAGACCCATCGTCATTAACCTATTAGCCGACTTATTGTAAATACTAGTCTTAGTATCCCGCTCCATATCATAATAACTCTCAACCAAGTCCCCGTCACCATCCCTCTCATACTTACCCTGATTCAACTTCTTACCAACCAAAACCTGAAAGTCATTAGACACAAAAGGATTAACACCAATCTTACTCTCATCAACCACCTCACGCTTAGGTCTGCTAGAACTACTCGTAACCTCAATATTAAGTTTCTTTAAAATTCGATTTGCTTTGCGTTTCTTGTTATCCATTTGAAATTTAGTTAGTTACGGGGATTTATTGAAAGGTTGGATTCGTCAAGTATACTCTCTGACGAAATGAGTTTTTGCAAATATACTAACAAGTTGCTGAAAATAAGCGGTATAGGGGTAGGTTTAACAAAAATTGGATTTAACTTTTATTGTGATTTGTACGGATATAACAAAGAATATGGTTAGAACTGACCGAAATTGAGGAAAGGTGAACGTAACAAGCTGGAGCTACAAAACGACAATAGTAGTCAGATTGAAATTGAGAAAAGTGAACGTGATAAACTAGGAATGAAAAGTGAAATGTGTGAACGTACCGAAGAGGAATAGCGTAAAATGGTTTTGGGAAAATATGAACGTATGAGAGGGGTAGTCCCCCCACCAACCTCTCACCCCACCGCCCCCACCGAACTCGAATTTTACGGAACGGGTACCCTCGAAAAATTGAAAATTGACAAAATAGAGTTTTAATAGAGAAGCTAGAGTTTTTTTCTTCCAACCTAGAAAGGAAAGAAAACACATAATAATTAGTTATGTATAGTCTAAACAAATGTTAAAATAGTATAAGCATAAAAACCAGTAAAAAAAAGTCAGTAAACACACCTTATATATATAGTATAAAGTACGGGCGCGAATAGGCGCAAGGTAGAAAGCTATTGAATAGGTGAGAAGGTAGAAAGTAGCTAGTGAATAGGTAGAGTAAGTAGCACCCCCACAACCCCACAATTTACCCCCTCAAACTTTGCTCTAAAAGGGTGCAAAATTTCGTTTTTTCTTGCGTTTCTTTTGTATGTTTTAGGCTCTTTTGGTGTTTATTTTTATACGAATTTCGTATATTTTAGAAAAAATCTTTCGTTGATACTCAACAAGTTACGGGGATAATTGTTAACAAATGTTAAAAAATGGGGTGTAGGTCTTGACAATATGAAAAATAGTCGTATGTTTGTCCCACAATAACGAACAAACAATAACACAATGTATAAGATAGCTTTTCACCTAGCAAAGGGCGCAAACTTTCAAAAGTTTCAAATAAGGGACGCTAACAACGAAGCGACATATATAGAGCCTAACGAATTCGATATCATTTTACATAATTGCAAGTTAAAAAACCAGAAGGGCGCGTCACTTCGCATTTTTAACGGCGGCGCAAAAGAACGTTGCTCGTGGATAGAGTTCGAGTCTTATGAAGTGGTAGCTAAGGCTAACTATGTATCGGATATTGAAGTACGTTTTAACCCTAGAGTGAGCCCGACGTGGCTAGTTGGCGGTATTGAGAACCAAGATAATAGCACGTTCGCTCAATTACGTACCAACGGACGCAAACTATACAAATAAACAATTTAATATATAACACAATGAAAAATCAAAAAACAATTTTAACCGCTCTTATTTTAGTAGTAACTATCGCGGTGCTTTCCTCTTGTCAAGGTAAAAGCCTCACCAGTAGCTCACACTATACCAAATGTACAAAGAATGGTCTAGACGGGTGCGCGTGGCACCACTAAGCAAACAACGACCCCAACGCCCCACCTCTACCAAGTTGTGGGGTTTTAGGGTGCAAAACAATAACAACAATTTAAAATTAACTTTATGAAATTTGCTCTCTTAATTTCTTCGCTCGCTTGTATGGTTGCAAGCGCTTGTATCGGTGACCTGTTTTTATTTGGTATATCGGTCGTATCGGTTTTTAGTTCAATTCTTTTAAACTTTCAAAAATCAAAGTAATATGAAAAACTCAAACTCAAACAACGTGACAACGCTAGACATAAACGCGCTTACTTGGTTCGACAAGGTAAACGGGAATAGTTATTTTAGCGCGCAGATAGTAGTTGACTACGGGACACCTAGCGAACACACTATAAAATTGCCTTTCCAATACGGGTATGGTGACCAATATAGGTACGAAGCAATAAACGAACTAGTAAAACTAGGTTACGTGCCGGAGCGCACTAGCTTTTACGACCTTAAAGAGTCGGGTATTATTTGTCGCTTTTCTAAAATAGACGCTAAAAAAGCGGAAGTAAAACAATTCGCACTATAAAACAACATACAACAATGAAAACGCTACAAACCTTTGCCGCTTCTAACAATTTAAGAATTGAGCCGATTACATACCGAACTAGTGGCATACGATTAAAACGTAAAGGGTACGACCTAATAAGAAACGAGAACGAGATACTTATCTCTTTTGAGCCTATGAGCTTAACGGGCAGTAAATGGTTCGTTCGTAATTCATACGAGGGATATGAGGGTAAAATTTATTTAGAAAGAATCACACCCGCTTTTTTAGCCAGCTTAGATATAACCGCGCCTATATTCAATAGACTAAAATAATAACACGCAATAAGATGAAAACTTTTAAATTCGAAATGTTTACACGAACACCGCAAGGTCAGGAGTTTACAATAGGCAGTAAAACGATAGACGCGCCTAACTACGATAACGCATTGAAAGAGTTTAATAAATTAAATTTACCCTTTCACCACTTCGCACTAGTAAAAAAAATTAAATAATACAAAACAATGAGACAAGACACAACATTTAGACACTTACCAGCAGAAGTAAGAAACGAACTAATAACGCACGCTATCGAAGGTATAAGAGACCGCGCAGAGGGTACTCTAGGTTGCGACCTTCACAACCTCTTATTCAATGAAGACTACTATTTAATTGGGCGCTATGAGGCGGAACAATGGTTAATTAAGGTAGGTATTTTCAACGCTATTGATACAGTCACAGATTACGAGCAAAGTAATTTTGGCGAAGTTATTACCGACCTAAGCGAACCCGAGCGCGTATGCAATATGTTTGTTTATATTGTAGGTGAAGAGTTACTAGGTGAGCTGGAAACCTTGCGCGAAAAATGGGACGACGAACTAAGCGAAAGCGATATTGAAGTTATCGTTGAAGAACTAGAGAACCTATAAACACAATACACATAAAACAATGAAAACAACAATAGACAACAATTTACGAGTTTACCACGTAGTGACCACTAGCGGAAAACAATTCTTTTGCAATATAGACCAGCTCAACTATGTAATAAATTCCGAATGTAAAAAAGGCGAATTTAAAATATATCATTTTTGGAACAATAAACCCCAACGATTAACAAAAAAAGACCTTCAAGCAATGTTTGAAGGCTCGCAGTTAACTCAAGAATTTAGCTACTAATGACACCCCCCAAAATATTAAACATATTTTTAACCATCTTATTCATAGCTTATTTAATGTGGCTATGGACTTGGATAATACAATAAAACAATGGACAACGTAAAAACAAACTACCAGCTCTGCAAAGAAGAATATATAAAACTATGTAAAGAGTTCGGGTCGCATTCAATAGATATGGCAATAGGAGACCTAAAAGCATATTACACTTATGTTTGGAAAGATAACCTGCAAAAGGCTTTCGTTGAAATGCTAAACGCGCCTTGTCACGACTGGCAAGCGGACTGTTAAAAAATCAAACCACGTAAAGCAATGAAGCAAAAAATCGAGCAGCTATACTTAAGCTATGTAAACGACTTTTTAACAGTCGAAAGATTCGCTGGACACTACAATATTTCAGTAGAAAAGGCAAATAAAATAATCAATCTAGGAAGAAAACTAAACAACGTAAAGCAATGAAAACAGAATACACAAAACCACGCGCTTTTGTTAAGTTAACTAAAAATCAAGTAATTGAAGCTATGGAAAATGGCGCAATACTTACAAAGAATTATTGCGTTTATTCTTATTGGGACTTAACTTTTCCTGATGGCAGCCGTTTTTATAACATAAGAAAAGGAGCGGCAGAAAGCGCAAGGGCTAGTAAAAATGTAATATTATTAGAAGCTACTAAAAACGGTAGTTCATACAAGATTACCAAATAAAGCATAAACCCCCAACAAATATAAAACTATGAAACAACAATTTACCAACGCGCTATTTTTAGTAGATACTAAAAACGTTAAGACCGTATTAAACTGCTCACAATGGGACTACCAATATAGCGGATACCAAACTAAAGGCTCAACTATTTTATCAATCATTAATAGACTAGAAAAGGGACTATTTAGCGAAAAGGCAGTTATTGAAAAGCTGGAAGAGTGCAAAGCCTACGACTCTAGGTTAAACCCAATTCCGTTCGATGATTACTATAACACTATTCATCCCTACAATGAGGGCGAAGAGTTAAACATTGCCGACCTGATTGACAACGTAAATTATTGGTTCGCTCAATTCATCGCTGGCGATATGGCAGCGGCATTGATACCCTACGAACACAAACACGTTCTAGAATCATATACTTTTTTTATCAAATAACAATACAAATAAAACTATGAAGCAATTAATAGACCTTTGCGCCTCTATAATCGAGGCAACCGACGCGCCTATCTTAACAGCCTTAACCAATTCTATTTTTACCGAAAACAAACACGGAATAGACAAGGTTGTAATTGATAGTAATGACGCAATATTAACCGTAGAATTCACCCCAAAATTAAACGACTTATATACCCAAGTTACCGTAAACCTAAAACAATACGCAGACCGCCCGCCAGTTGAAGTAATTGAGGAACTGACTAAAATAGCGGCAACAGAATGGAAAGAATGCGATAGCGAATGTTTGATTGACAACAAAATAAAAAACCTATTGAAAAGATGAAAAAAGATATTAAAAAACTTATTGAAGCGTTAAGGCAAAACAACCTAGAGCGCAACATAAAAATTAACGACAGCGACACCGATGAAGTCGAAAAATCCTATCAAATCGGTTCGTATAACACCACTATTGATTTTATTAGACAACTAGAAAAACTACTAAAATGAGCCAAGAAATATTTAGCCACAACGCCACAATCTACGAGGGTTCACTCAAGCAAGCATTGAACGCCTACAAAGCTCTTAACCGTAGTTATTTAACTATGGGGGTGCTGCACGACGCGGAAGCATACACCTTTGAAGATTATTTGAAAGACAACTATAAAACCATAAAGCTATGACAAAATTATATGCCGTAATCGTTGACAATTCAACGGAAAACCACATAGACTACCAAACCTTCAAATGTGTAGCGACCAGCGAAGAGGAAGCAATCAGTAAAATGATGGCATCCGATTTTGAATACAAACACCAAAGAGTCGCGTCAATACACGACTGGGACTCTAAACAATACCCACAATGAAAAAAGTATATTTCACTTGCCCAATAGCTTTTGCGCTATACATTAAAGGCGAACCCCAAGAAATACTCTCGTATAGAAACAAGCAAAAAAACGTCATTGAATACTATCTAAACGGAAGCCTAGTAGGGAAGCAAGTGACCACCGAGAATGACGTGTTTGGAGGCTGGATAAACACACTTTCTATACCCATACCAAAGGAGAACCTCAAAAAAAGAAATGCTTTGTCCTATGACTACGTAAAGCATTCAGGCAAGCAATGAGGGGTTAATAGTGTACCAAAACAGAAAGGTAAAACGATTGATTGTTAAATAGTGTAAAAAATTGTAACAAAGCTATTTATGCAATATATTTGAAGCCATAAAACAAACTTAAAAAAACAAAACAAAATGAATACGATTGAAATTTTAAACCAAGAAGTAAAGACCTATAAAATTGGTCAAATGTTTTTGACGCCAAACAAGAGACTGTGTCTCCTAGCACAAGTAGCCCCCTCTAATGTTCAGTTAATAGACTTGGAAGACGGCAATCGAATGAAGGAAATGTACAAAGTTGAAAATGTTAATTTAATTACCGCAAAAGAACTCACTCGTTGCGATGAAGACTTCCCTAACTACAAACCAGTTGACGCCAAAATAACTGTAACTATATGAGAACCTTACTATATTGGCTCTTGATGAAGCTAGGAAAAGAACTAACTAAAAAACATTAAGGATATGAACAAATACACACCAACCCAATTTATCGCAGACTTCGAAGAATACCTCAACATAGACGCATTGTCTAGGTTTGCTGGAATGAATAAGGTAAGTTTTAGAGACCGAATAAAGGACGAGTCTAAACATCACTTGATTGATGAAGCCACAAAGAACCTATTGCTAGATATGCGTAACAAACTTAATAAGATATGACCTACCGCCTCATTTACCAGCTCGGAAGCAAATGGATACCCCTCACCAACCCTTGCAACTATGCAGTATGCAAGGCTAAAGAGAAAGAGTACAAAGGAAAGAAGGGCTTTGTAAAGCTACATATAGTTAAAGCGGAAACCGATTTAAGCACCCATATATGGCAGTAAAAAGGGAGTTAAGGGCTAGGAGAATAGCTTTATTCTTTATCGACAACCCCTTTCCGCTCAACAAAGTAGCCAAGATATACTACCCTTTGCGTTCTTATAAACTGATGAAAAGGGTTTTTCAGGACAATAACACCTATGTAGATGAAGACCTAAAGGCTTGGGAATTTATAATAAAGCGAATCAAAAAACAAATAACAAAATAAACAATGAAACTAAAACACTACATTATTTTAATCAATGAATTTGCAAAACAAAATCCCGAAACACTAGACTTTGACGTTATATTCTCGTCTGATGATGAAGGAAATAGCTTCCATTTGATTAATTACCCAATAAGTAAGGGACACTTTAGCGGATATGAGTACGACACGAGCAGCGAAACCCCCAATTCTGTATGTATAAATTAAAAAAACAAAATGAAAAGAAGGGCGTCAAGAATACAACGGGTTAGAAACGAACAAGTAAATAAGCTGGAGGTTAGGCTTAACAAACTCCGCGTTGAACAATCCCTTGTTCGTAGAACTAAAACCCTTCTTCAAAAAGTACCCGCGATGTACCGTAATAGCGGTAAAGCCACGGTTTGGTTTGACCATCTTTTTATTGAAATTCAGCCAAATATTCTTAAAAGAAGAAATACGCTCAAAAGAATATTTAATTTGCGCCCGATTGCACTAGACAAACCATTTATAGACATAATGGTGAAGGAAATGGGTAAGTATAAAAAGCGGTCAAGAGCAATGGGAATTAAACACGGACTAATCAAAATAACAAAACAATGAATCTTTTACAAAAATTACACAACATTCAAGAGAAGGTATCAGGACTTGGAAAGGACAAGGATACTAAGAGTCAGTACAACCCTAACGGCTTTAAGTACGTTACTGGCGACAAGGTAATAAGCGCCATTAAACCACTTATGAATACACACAAACTGATTCTTAAACAAGAGGTTGTTAAAATGGAGAACCAACCCATTACCTACGTTAATGCTAAAGGCAACAACAAGACCGAAGTTCTTACCTCTATGCATTTCAAGTTCACTTGGATTGACACAGAAAGCGGAGAGAGAGAAGAATGTTTGTTTGCTGCCAATGGAATGAACGATTTTGATAAGGGCGCGGGGAGCGCAATTACTTATGCGGGAAGATATTTCCTTCTCAAATTCTTTCTTATTGCTACCGACGAAGACGACGTTGACGCTATTGTACGCGAGTATATGGATAACCAACCAACTCAACCAGCTCCTAAAAAAGTAGCTATCACCGCCGAAAAGGTAGACGGGCTAGTAAAGTGGATGAAGGATAACAAGAAAACGATTGACCAAGCTAAAGACGCTTACGATATATCCGCAGACATTGAGAAACAAATTAACAATAAACTTAAATGAAATTCCTTACCGACCAAGAACGTGAAAGGTTGAAGGTTAGAAACCGAATAGCCAATCATTTCACACACCACTCTCAACGAGAGTTATCAATCATTGAATTACAAACCATTCACACAATTATTTATGGAACAACTACAAATAGTAAACACGAAGTTATTGACTAAGGTCGGAATCAACGAAACCGCCAGCCAAATAGTTCAAGCCCTAGAAAACGGAGACGTAAGTCCTCTAGACCTTAAAATGGCTTTTAAAGCTATTGACACTCTAGGAGAAAAAGTTAAGAAATCTTTAGATAGCCACCTCGTAGAAGTAGCGTCTAAATATGAAAAGACCTTTATGTATAAAGGGTCGGAGTTCACCACTATGGAAGCTGGAGTCAAGTACGACTACTCAGAGTGCGGACACCCCGAATACAATGAGTTAGTTGCTCAAATTGCTATGCTAGATAAACGCAAGAAAGAGATTGAGAGCGACTTAAAAGGCATTAAAGGAAGTAGAACGGAGGTCATTGAGAATACAGGAGAGATTGTCAAGCTATACCCCCCTAAAAAGACAAGTACAACAACAGTATCAACAACAATCAAATGAAAGCAGTAAAAGGAATCGTTAGGTTGAAGCCTATCATCGAGTACCGCTCGGAACTCCTAGACATCAAGAACAAGACCGTCACCCAATGTATCGTCACCGATGCGGGAGAGGGGTGTGAATGTAAAGTAGGAGATAAGGTTCTTATCCGTAAAACCTCTATATCAAAGTTTGAGAATGAGGGTATTGATGGGGAACTACTTGTAAGTGAAGAAAAATCAGTAATAGGAATACTTAAATGAAAGCACGATGAACATAATCTTTAGAATCCTTTTAGCACCATTCATTTACCTAGCTTGGCTATCAAGTGATAGTGAAACAAAAAAGTCTAGCTTTCGAGAAGTATGGGAGGGTATGAAGCCACACAAATGCAAATTCACAATAGTTGAGAAAGGTTATGAAGATGATTGGAGGCATTGTGAACACCGAGGTTGTAACTACGTTTGCCAAACTAAACACCTAGACACAAACGGATATGAAGATAAATCTACTTACTCTCACAATCAAAACAAATGAAAGCACGAATACAATACAAGGTTGAAGTAATGGTCTTCCAAGACGTAGAATTATCCGACCAAGAGTTTAAGGACATCAAAACGTCCCGCAAAGTCTACGAAAACACCGACCTCTACAACCGTCTAACTAGCCAAGTGAAGATTGGTCAAATAGAGTGGTGGGGAGATATTGAAGAACTAAAAATCGAGAAGTAATGGTAAAAGTACACAAGGAATGGGAGCATATCTACTTCACCGCTTCCAAGAAAGGGCTAGACCCTATTCGGGTAGAATTAGCGTTCAATCACATATCCAAGCAATACACTCTTTGCACCAAGCACCAAGAGGGAGTATTCTTTAACGGAGATACTATTGAACAGTCCAAGTTAAAACTAGAGGCGATTAAAGCGGCTATTAAACACATTGAAAACGAACTATTATGAAAAGAGAGATTAAGTTTAGAGCAAACGTAAAATATAACGGATTTCACTTATTTGCGGGTGAATGGGTTGTAGGTAGTGTTATTACTAGAAGCAACTCAACTACTATGTTTGTAGTAGAAGAAGATAATCTAGGTAATGTTATCCGCGAATTTGAAACCGAAGTAATCCACGAAACCGTTGGTCAATTCACGGGATTAAAAGACCAAGATGGAAAGGAAATATACGAGGGGGACATAGTAAGTTACACAAACCCATTCAATCATAACGAATACACTCATAAAGTTTTGTGGGACGATACGTGGGCTTGTTTCGGTCTGTTTAATAACGAAAGCAAGTTCGCCCAAGAAACCGATTGGGTAAAAATAATTAAAGTTTCCTTGTTGGGAAATATTCACGATAACCCCGAACTCCTATGAAAGACGAAACATTACAAGAACTAGCGAAACTCGCAGCCCAAAAGCTACACTCCGACCCCTCCACCCTCCTAGACATATTCATTGAAGAAGAATTGTACGTGGTGGAGTTCTACGGTTACAACTCGATATACGATGCGGAAGTGAAGTCGATTAGTTGGACGGACGAGCAGTTTGCAGACGATGAAGATTTGGGTTATTTTGACGAATTGCTTGAAGAACAAATCTACCTACACACATGAACCTACAACCCATCCGTTACTACCTCCAAACCGAGGTAGACAAGTCCAACCTAGACTTTTCGGACGCACGAAAGGGCAAGTTAGTTCACTTCTTTTACGAAGGTGGTGAGAACTACGCCCTTATCGTTGACGACCAAGGAATAGTTAGGGAAACATTGGCGGGATTCATCAAGGTAATCGGTGACGACACCAAGAGGACTTTAGCCCAAGCCGCCGAAAATATCAAAAACTTAAAAGAATACTACGTACCTCAATCACTACATTTGCAGTTTGAAAAGGACGTGGATAAAATCAAAGAACTATGACAATACCCCACAAATACATTTACATAGCACTAGGAGTCGTTATCTTGTCCCTAGTGGGCTATCTTGCTTTCAAAGAGTACAACTCCCCATACGAGCAAATACAAAGGCAAAACGACGAACTGCTCAAAGAGGTAGACAAGATAGAGCGCTTAGTACACGACTTAGGAGTGGAAAGGAAATTGAGAACCGATACTATCCGAGAGATAGAAACTAGATTAAAAATTAACGAAAAATCATACTACAATGAAATTGCTTATATTCTTAGTGCTGATTATCGCACTACCGATTCAGTCTATTGGGTCAACTCCCGTAGATTCGATTCCTCATTCTACGCGGGACAGTTTAATCCGAGGTAACGAGAAGCAACGCTTTAACCTAGCCTACACCTCCCTTCTTTATTGGTGGCAATACGCCATTGAGCAAGAAAAGATAATGGCTCAAAAAGATAGCATTATCGAAACCTACGAAACCGAAACGGGGTTACAAGCGAATAGCGTAGAGGCTTTGAAAGAAGTAATCCGTAACAACGAAATGATAGATGATAGTGTATGTGAGGACAAAATAAATAAGGCGGTAGAGAAAAGTGATAGAAGAAAGAAAAGCTGGAGAACTACGGCGATTGTGGCTGGTGGAGTGGCTATTGCGGAGGGATTGCTTATCTATATTATTAGCGTTTTTTAGCTTTTCTCCTTCACTAGAATGTTTATTTTTGACAAAACAAAACAAACAACACAATGATTAAATTTGAACCTAAACCTAAGAAAACAATCCAGTACTTTGATGGCACGGCAGCCCTAGACCAAAACTACACTTTTACGATTGTGAAGTCTATCAATGGCTCTCAAAAGTATTCCGTACAAGACATTGCCCCCGAACCTACCTCGGACGACATTCGTGCCTTTATAGTTAAAACTATTGAGAACTGCGCTGCTAAAGAAGGCGTTGGCGTTACAAACATTAATACCGAACAATAAAATGAAACAAGAAGAAAAAACACCACTACTAATTACCGCAATCCTACACGGGTTCTGCATCATTAATGCCGCAGACGAACTGGGTAATGAGTACATTAAGCAAGAAACAAAGCAATCGCTTAACCGTTTTATTCAAACGTTTATGAGGGCGCACAAGCACCAAATCGCTTTAATGTTCAACACTCAAACTGACCATAGTGAGAATAGAGGTGACGCATTGATTGAAGGGCAAACTATCGTAGAACTTCTAGGCAAGCAAATCGGTAGTATGCCATACCATACGTACCCCGACCTTATCAATTTGATTGAGGGATACAAGAACGGAACTGTCGTATTGGAAAAAGAATTTGAAAAGAAATGAAAATCCACATCTTATCTTGCATTTGGAGACGCCCCCAAGTCACCGAATTATTCTTAGCTGGCATTAGACGACTACAAATCGACTTTGACGTTAGCGGTACTCTAGTAGTGTCCACTAAAGAAGATATGGCTTTAGTGACCTCGCTATTGCCTCCAAATTTCGAAGTAATCTCTTACCCTAACAACCCCTTATCCAATAAGTTCAATCAGGGACTATTTCACGCTATGAAGTCGAATTGGGACGGACTACTTATTATGGGTTCTGACGACCTACTATCTAACGAGGGGCTTGGGTTACTAATTGGTTCTAACAAACCATACGTGGGCTTCGGAGATATTCACTTCTTTAGCACAGAGACTAGAGAATGGAGATATTTCAATCACGATAGCACTAGACTTATTGGTGCTGGACGATTGATTAGAAGAGAAGTTCTAAACCTTCTTTGCAACCGCGTCACTTGCTATTTTAGAAAAGATAGAGATATTGCGGGAGTGACGTATAAGGCGAGAGAACCATTTGAAACGACTTTTGACGTGGCTAAATATTACGAGGGAATGGACTATGTAAGAGATATTTCTCGTCCCCGTAACAAAGGTCTTTGGGAAAACGGGTTGGAGCGTGGGTTAGATAATAGCAGCGAGCTTCACCTAGTGATGTTGGGGTTTGCGCCTTATAAAATAAAAAGTGAGCGCGTACACTTAATAGATATTAAAACCAACCAAAATGTAACCAACTGGAACAGATTTATGGATTGTAGAGAAGGGTATGAGCCAACTTGGTTTATGAATGACGAGGAGATTAATTTGTTAAGCCACATTAAATTTGAACAAGATGAAGCCTAGACACCTACCTAAAAAGAATAATTCCGTGAGGGATTTGAGAAATTATCGATTAATGCCTAAAGACCCGTTTATTGTTATGCTGGAGCGTGACGAAAACGAAGTGCGGAAACAAATTGAGTTAAAAGAAACTAAGTGGGATTAATAATACCGACTGACTTGGTATATTGACGATTTAAGCCTTTTCTTTTTGAAAACGCCATCTCTACCGCTGCTAGTTTCACGAGTGTCAGCCTCGCTTGTGTTTCCTTCAATGGTTTCTACCCATTTATCATCCCACAAGACGATAAACCCAGTATGACCAATTCTATTCAAGTTCGGGTAGTACAACGTAAACACGTCTCCACCGCTCGGAGTAATAGTATTCTTATCGGGATAACGACGGTCATAGATACGGTTATTAGCCGTTGCGGAAGCCGCCCAAGCATTAACTTTGTTACGTATTCTACAAGCATCAAGTATGTAACGAACGAACGCACTGCACCACGCGGCTGGAGTAGTTATCCCCGCATTGAGTAAGTATTCGCTAACCCGTTGTCCTTTGTTGTTACCTCCTTCTTCTCTTACTCCTATTTCTTTTGTAGCCTGTGCTACAATACACTCTTGCTTTGTCTGCTTACAAATCGGACAAGTAAATGAGGTAAGGAATATTAAGATGATGAGGGCTAGTATCTTTTTCATATAATTGCCAAGATAATCAATCCAAACGCTCCTAGATACAAGCAAAGCAATTTGAAGTAATCTTGGGGCATCTTTCCAGCGCCATCTAACCAAGTCTTATACTCATTAAACACACTCGGCTGATTGAACTTTATTGCGCCGTGAGCAAGGGCATTGCCACTTAATATAGTAATAGCCGCCATTACAATAGTCTGCACCCAATCATCTTGATATATAGCGTTGGCGCTATCAATCCACAATAATACTTTTTGTAAAGAAAAAAGCCCTAGAATAGCTATTGGAATAGCAAATATTTCGGGGTAGAGTTGGACAATTTTAAAAAGTTTTTTCATTTCTTGTATCGTTTCTTAATGTTATCAATCAACCTTAATACCATAACTATAAAACCCGCGATAGCAGTCAAACAACCAAATACAACTGATACAAACTTTATCCAATCTTGCATATCAGGCACATAAGCTGGTAGCGATAATATAACCCAAGCCGTTAGCCACTTTCCAAACACCACTACATCGTCTTGGCTGCTATCAAAAACCCCCGCAAAGTGCATAAATATGTTTCTAATCATTGTAATTAACGTTTACGCAAAAATACATTAAAATTATCTTATTTCAATTACTAAAACCTTATCTTTTAAACTCCTGCAACTTATCTTTATACACCTCTTGAATTTTCCACATTCTAGTAGGTATATCATAACCTCTTGTCTTACAAAACTCTTGGAAAGCCGCATCAGTAGCTATTGAATTTAATAGTGTTAACTCTTTCGCAATAGCTTTAGGAACCTCGCTCTCCTCTAAAATATTTATCATTTCCGACTGAATCTTAATTCTGTCACTACTAACGGTTAAGTCCAGCTCTTGTCCTTTAAGTTTCAACCGCGCCGTTGCTTCTTTTTTAAGATTATCGTAAGCCGCCGTACCTACTTTGGGTAAATTAATGTCTTTAGGTGTTCTTTTTTCGGGATTAGTCTTATAGTAAGCCTCTAATAAAGTACCGTACTTAACCGCTTTAGCATAGCTAAAATCGTAGTATTCTTCTTCCGTCATAGTTCTGCCCTCTCCGTCATTACCGACAACCGTTAAATTAGGACTTAGCACCGAAGGGGTACTTAAAGAAGGCTTGTATTTATTTTGAAACAAATCTATTTCATCAGCGCCATCTTTCTTTGACATTGATTTGACAAAACCTCTAGTGCTATTTGCATAAACGTCTGCTTGGTCAAATGAACGCCCTCTATAATCAAAAGCCTTTCTATCTACCATAAACGACATAATACCACTTTGCTTGTATAACTGCTCTTTAAGACCGATAGGGTTCTTCGCTTCCGAATTAACCATATTTACACCTTGTCTGAAAAAGCCCGTTGCGGGTACAATAGCACGGGTAGAAAATTCCGCGATAGTTCTATTCCAATACTTGCTAGATTGTACCGTGTTTTCGGTAGTTATAGACCTGTAAAGACTTTGCATACCTCTTAGGTATTCATCATCTAAAATGCCGACCATTACACGTTCTCCAATAGTCATTACCGCGTTGTCAGCATCTTGCGCTTTAACCGCGGTTAACCTTTTTTGCTCACGCTTCCAGTCCTCGTACACCCCTAATAAAATTAGGTTTAAGTCCATCGTGTTTGTAGCTTGAAATGGTATAGTATAACCATTGATAGTTATTGAGTTAGAAGGTCTAATAGTTCTTTCAACTTGATTATCTCTCCAATCGGTAGTACCCTGCGCGGTTATAGCCTTTCCGCTCTCTTCATCGTCGTCAGCCCAACTATAAAGAAGTGCCGCTATTAAACCTCCGACAGCCGCTCTCCAAGCATATTCGCCAGCTCTTCTATAAGCTAGGTCTTTTTGTAACTCGGTTTCACTAAGAAGTCCTTTGCCTACATAAGCAAGTGATTTAACCGCGCCGTATGGGGCAATTAACTCTAATCGTTTTTCTAAGATATTAGTAATACCTTTTAAGAAAGGAAGTGTTTGTAGAAAGATAATATCATTGACAACTTTTGCCGAAGATTTAGCTATTTCTGCGGCTCTAGGGTTAGTTTTTTCCAACTTCGTTGCCGCCAAGTTCACCGCTTGGGGCAAGGTCTTTTTAAGCTGGAGCAATCCAAAGTAAAGAACCCCGCTAATTCCAGCGTCGAGAGCTTTAAAGGTATATCTATTAGCGAAGTAAGAGCCTTCTTTAGTGGCTTCTTTCTCTCTAGTTTGAGTGACAATTTCTTGAACTCGGCGATTAAATCTAAATCTATCCGATTTTGAATCAGTCAACTCAATCTCTCTATCCTTAAACTCTTGTATTGCTTGTTCCTCTGCTTCTTCAATTTGTTTTACATACATTATCTCGTATGCACGTTTAGCGGCTTCTGAATTACTTAAAGTAGGGTCGTTTCGTTTTACTTGCTGCTTAATATAATCATATTCACCAACCTCTTTTAGTACCGAACCATTGAGCGAGTCTGCGGCAGAAATAAGTCTACTTAACACTTTCTCTAAGTTCATTCCCGCAAGTCTAGGATAGTAGATAGCCTTTCCAAGAGCAGTCATTCTAGGGTTTAACTTCTTGTGTTCGATATAACGAATACGAGGCGTACCCTCTTTTGTTTCGGTTGTTTCGCTAAACGCTGAACCTAAGTCAACACCACCATTCCATAAAATATCTAAGAAGTTAGCGGCGGCTTGTCCCGTAGATTTTCTTACTACTCTTAAAATCTCTTTATCTCCCTTGCCTTGTACTAGCGCTAGGTTGTTTACAAGCACTTTGTACGTTACCATATTCAAAGCGGTAAACACACCTAAAGCATTCTTTAAGATAGTAATGCCGCCAGTTAATATTCTAGCTAACATACGCTCTACCGTAGCTTTCCAAAGGTGCATATAGTCCTTTTTGTCTAGGAAGTAGAGTAGTTGCTCTTCTAGATACTCTCTCTCCGCTCCCATTGGAGAACGGTCAATAGCCTTAAGCATCGCTTCGATATATTGTTCGTCCTCTAGCGTTATTTGCTTTAAGCCTATTTCTTCTGCTAACTCATTACGTACATCTTCTTTGGTCAATGCGCCAGTATTGTACATCTCAATTAGCTTCTCTACCCTTGTTTTTCTTTTAGCGCGATTGAAGTTGCCTCTTTTACGAGCAATAGTATTTACCGTTGCTTGTACGGCTTTAATCTTTTTATCGTTTACCGTAGCAAAGAACATATCTCTAAGTAACGGCTCTTGAATGGCGTAGTCGGACGGCGATAGGGTTGCCTTAATAATTGCATCTACTTTAGCCCACGCCGCATCAGGTGTTTTAGAACCCTTCACTACGCTTTCCCAATCTACTACTTTTACAGTATTTCCTTTGACTACTTTCTCCTTAAAATAACCCGCGTCAATCATTGCATTATTAATCGACTTAAGAATTTCCGTAGGCTTCAACGCTTTCTCTTGTTGCTTACCTTGTAGGTATGCTTCGGCTTGTTTAGAGAACGTATTGGTATTATATAAGGCGTCTAGTTCTGCGGCTTTCTCTCTAACATTCTCCTCTTTCGTTTTACGAGATTGGGCTTGGTTGATAGGTTGAGAAAGTAGGCGGCTAAAGGCACTTGTTTTTGACTTTTTGTCTTGCTCTTTTAAATAATTTTCTACCGCATCAATGTATGTGCTTCCGCCAATTTTAGCATCCAACTCATTTGCCGCCGCCCTTAATCTATCCTCTCTTTTAACTGGAGTTTTATTTGTAGGCTGTTTCGCTTGAAGTTGTTTCTCTAATTTTTCAACGTCCGAAATTAGTTTGTTTTGTTCGGCTACTTTTGCTTTATTGGCAAAGTAATCGTCAACAAGTTTAGTGTTTTCGGTTGTTCCTAACTCTTGGTCAAGCCTTGCCGCTTCATCACGCAGCTTTTGCTCTCTAGTTCGGTTGTCAGTTGCTGGCTTTTTAGCGTTGTCTTGTAGGCTTTTTTCAAGTTTAGCAACATCACTAGCAAGTTTGTTCTTTTTAGCTTGGTCTGACTTCTCGCTAAAGTAGTCTTCAACCATTTGAGTGAACTCCGTTGTTCCCTTTTCAGCATCTAGTCTAGCGGCTTCTTCACGTAACTTCTCTTCTCTAGTTCTATTGTCTACTTTAGGCTTTTGCTCTCTCTCCTCAAACGCCTTTTCAAATCGTGCAATATCACGCTCTAATTTTTCTTCTTTAGCTTCTTCTTCGCTTATCCCAAAATACTCATTAGCAGCATTGCTGAAAGAGTCTGTTCCTAGAGAGGCATCCAAATCGTCAGCTAATTCTTGAATCTTTTGCTTTCTAGTTTTATCGTCTTTTACTACGGGTAGTTGCTCTGAAAGGAATTTGCCAAACTTATTTATTTTAGTAGAAATTTCAGCGTTTCTTTTCTTATCCTCAATCTCTCGTTCTAACGCTTCAATCTTGGTCAAAGTTTCCAAAACCTCTTCATCGGTATTGAAACCTTCCGCTCCATTCTCTACACTCTTTTCTCTTAGGTTTGAGTACAAGTCACCATACGTTTCTTGGTACTGACCACCCGTATTTTTACGCATCCAGTCGTAGAAGTCTTGGAAAGAACGAACACCCTCTTGGATACCGTAAGCCCCAATAATACCTAGTTTCTTGTAAAGAACGGGGTCTAAAAATGGATTAGCACTAAGACGAACAGGGAGTTTTAACGCTTCCTTGAAGTCCTCTTTACTAACACCAAAACTTACACGCTTTCCTTTTGGCTTAGATATAGAAATAGTAGTACCCGTCTTCTTTCCTTTAAGTCTTTCCAGCTCTTTCTCTAAACGCTTAATCTCTTCTTGTTGAGCCTCAATAGTTTTAACTTGGTTCTCTTCGTTAAACACTTCTCCTAGTGCTTCGTGAGTAGCCGTTGGGTCATTGAGTACATCAACTATCTTTTGTGCGTTCTTATCCGCGTTCTTAGCGAACAAATCGTTACGCTTCTTAACTGCTTTTCTTGCTTCTAAGATAACGGCAAGCGGCGACTTGTAGTAAATGTTTCGAACATAGCTTATGCCTCGACCAAAATCTCTTAGAGTATTGTCAAGCCTATCAGCCATTTCTATTTGTTTCTCCGCCCACTTCTCTTTATCCGCTCTAGTGTTTGCCTTCTCTTGATTTAACTTGTACGTATTTATTGCCTGACCATATACATACACCTTGATAACTGGCAAAACATTGCTGCTTTCTACATATTCTAAAGCCTTTTCTAAACCTCCTAATTTCTCTATAATGGCGTTACCCATAGCAATCACCTCATCGTCGTGAAGTACGTGGTAAAACTCTCCTAATTCACTATTAATCTTTTCTTTTACATCTTCACTAAGAGTAGAATTGTTTAAGGCATCAATAACCGCTTTTAATCTTTTTTCAGAAGGCGCTCTCTCTCCCGAATGAATGTTTGGTGTTTCAGGTGTGATAGGAGTATTGAAGTCCGTAAAGACATACTCTAGGAACTCGTCAAAAGTTACCCCTTTTTCTTTCTCTACCGCCTCACGAATAGCTGCATATTTTTCACTTAGCAAGACTTCGGAAATATCTTCCATTGACATTCCTTTGTCTATCAACTCTCCAATTTTAGACACAACTTTCGAAGATACTGTATTGGTGAGCTGGGGCATAACTTGACCGTCAGCTATCTTAACTTCGGTTTCCGCTTTCAATACCGCACCTACTCTTAACGCACTTGCAAACTGCTTGGCAAAATCCATTACATCCGCGTCGGTGTCTAGAGTTTGAGTAAGTTCTATTCCTAAAGAAGATAGAATAGATTTAAAGAAGTCCGCAATATCATTCCATATAGTTTGACCTACTAGGTTTTTGTGCTTGCCTATTGCTACGTTAGAAAGGAACTCACATACAATCTCAATGTCTTTCTCCGCTTGGGTATAAGGTGCTAGATAATTTTTATCTGCCCACTCGCCATACGTTTGTCCGTTGGGAGTTTGAACATTTCTTAGTTTAGAGGCAAACGCGGCTGCAAGTTCGGGACGGGCAAGTATAGCCGCCGCAACAATCGGGTGAGCCGCTTCGTGCGTTAGTGTGTTTGCGCCAGCCATTAAGCGATTGACTACGATTGAATCAGTAGCCGCGTCGTAAAAAGCCGCACTATTCTTAGCGTCCCTTTCGTTCATTCCCGACTCCATTGCTTTCTTTTCGTACTCTTTGTGACCAAGTACGGTGATAGAAAGGTTTGGCGCTATCTTAGAAAGGGCTTTAACTATTTTCTTTACATTACCTCTCATTGCCTTGAAAGGATATGTGTCGGTAATTTGCGCCTTTGGTGATAGGTCGGAAAGTAAATCGTCAAAAGAAGACTCAATTACTTCTTTTGAAGTAGCCGTTTTCTCAAACTCTTTAAGTTGCTTTTCAGCTTCTTTTCTTAGTTCTTTTGCGGTTGGCTCTAGTTCTTCATCCTCTTTAATAACTTTAGGGGTAAACAAATCTATGACGGTAGCGGTGTTCGCTTCATTACCCATCAATTTCTCCGTCAATAAAGCCTTAAACTCTTTCTCGGAGTATTCCTTACCCTTGTACGTGTAGACACAAGCCATTATTTACCTAGTTTTTCGTCGATTTCAAGAAGTGCTGCGCTATTATCTTTAGCGATATTGAGTAAGGAAAGAATGTCCTTTACCTCTCCTACTGCTTTTCTTTGAATTTCTATAAATTGCAAAAGGAATTGCGCCGTAACACAATCCTTCATTTTATCTTCCGCCGACTCGTATAGTTGAACGTAGAAGTCTAGTAATGACTTTTCGGTTTCGTACACAATCTCAAAAGCGTCTAACAATCCTTTCGCTTTGTCCTTTTGTGCTTCTACCATAGGTATTTCAGCTACATCACCTCTATCGTTAATGTAGTCAGCTAGTATTTGATAGTGACCAAGTTCAGACTCCGCTTCCGAGTTAAAATACTTTTGCGTTCCAAAGAAACCAATGGCTTGCATTTGTGCGGCAAGTGAACGGTATAGGTTGTGAGCGTACAGTTCGTGACTTATTGCCTTGATTAAACTTGCTTTAGTTTCTTTCTTTAGTAGTGATTCCATTTTAGCACTTTACTTTTAGTATGTTGTTGCCTTTAGCGTCTTTTACTTCTTTTAAGGACTCAATTATGTCCTTGAAATTTGATTCTACAAATATAGCCTTTTCTCCTACTTCTCCGTATTCTTTTACGGCTTCTTCCATAGCTTCTTTTTTACCTTTTACGGTTTTCTTAGTGCGTTGGGCGTTTTCAATAGTATCAAATACTTCTAAAATAGCTACTTCTTCGGTTGCTGGCTTTTGATTTTCTCTACCACCTTCTTTAGAAATATTCTCTTTAGTTCCTTCTTGATTTTTTGTTCCTTGTTCATTGCTTATTAATTCATTAAGTTTAACTTCATCTATATTGCCATCCGCATCGATAGCGTCACCATACTTAGTTTCAATCTCTTCAATAGACATTTCGTCTATATCCATCAAAGCGTCAATTACTTCGGGGGAGAACAATTCATCGTAGGCTTCTTGCTTTTGCGCTTCTTCTAGTTGCATTTCTTCATAAAAAGCCTCCGCGTCCCTTTCGTGACGTTTGTAATCTTGATATTGTTGGGGTGTCATACCCATCATATCAACCTCGGTTTCAGCTAAATAATCTTCTTCTAGATTTATACGCATATCTAGCTTAGACTCCGATTGAAGAATATCGATAATTATACTCCTAATATCGGGCTGATAAATCATTTCTTGTTGCTCTTCGGTTAGCCTTTCGTGAATGATTTCGGACAATCTTTCAATGCTAGGCTTTCCCTTTTGGTGTAAGCCTATTTTTCCTCGTAATTCCCTATTTCTCCCTCTTAACCCCAACTCTCTTATTAACGATTCCGTATCTACCTTACCTCCTCCCGAAAAGTATTGTCTAATATAAGTTTCAACCGCTTTATCAGGGTCACTAGGCTCAAACCCTAAAGTAGCTTCTCTAAATCTTTTCCGCGCCGCCGTCTTACTCTCTTTCTTTTGTTTCTTGGCTGGAGTTTGCTCTTTTACAATATTTAATTCCGACAACGCTTCCGAAACGATACTCTCAATTTTCGTCTCCGTTTCTAGCGCTTGGGTTGTTTCTTTGCCTAAAATTTCATCAAACATTTTACGTAATTCGGGAGTAAGTTGTTTTCCCGAAAGAGATTTGTAAACTGATTGAAATGCTTTGGTTATTTGGTCTAATACATCTTGAAAAGCCTTGCTAAACCCTTGCTTGCCTTCTAAGTGATATTTCTCCCAGCTCTTTGCTATGAACTCTTGAACCGCTCTATACTTTTTGCTTGTTGTGCCATCTTTAAAAGCATCGTTGCCTTCGATTAATTGCTCAACTGTTACTTGGTTTTTAGGATTAGCCTTGTTAAATTCATCAACAATAGTTTGAGTATGCTTTAAACCTACTTCATTTCCCTCTTTCGCCCCGTCAATAATCGCCACTACTGTTGGGTGCATTATTTCGTGAGTAAGAGCTATTGTTGCTCTTGGACTACCATTAAAGTCCCTTATTGCCTCTACTATGTTCTTGCCGCTTTCTATTCTGTATTGGGCTTCGGCATCTTTAAACAACGGTTGTCCGCCTTCTACACTAGCTTTTAGTTCGGGTGTTATATCTATGGAATATTGTTCAACAACTTTCCTTTGCTCTACGTCAGCAGAATTGCTTGTTTTCAAAAACACTTCAATTACCCCTTGTTCCGTGTCGGAACTTGTTACCGCATCACCATCTTTATCTACAATAACAAAATCTTTAGTATAACTACTTGCGTTTTTATATTCCGATTTTTTAATAATCTTAAAACCTTGTGCTTTTGCATTATCCCAACTCCTTACATATTCTTTGCCTATGTCTATTTTAGTTGTTTTCGGCTCTTGCTTGGTCAAACTCTTAGCCACATTACCTACTATGCCTAAACTACCTTCGGTTGTTGAGCCGTAAAAACCTTTCATTCCTTTGCCGCCTACCGCAAGATTATCCCCTTCAAGAACTTTTGTTGCCAAACCTTCTTGAACTCGTCCTTTGTCATTAATAATCTTTTCAGCCACATCTTTACCAAAAGAACTTTCTAATTGATTTTCGGCTAATGCTTTTTCTTTGAAAACAATGTTTCCGTCTTTTTTTCCATATACTTGATATGTGCCATCTTCATTTCTTAGGTAGTTTATATTGTCAACTTGTTTTCTTAAATCATATCTTTCGTTTTGCTGCTCTCCAGTAGTCCAAGCAATCTTATCAACTCCTTGTGCAACCGCTTCTTTAAGCGCAACCTTTAGACCTAATTTAGTCCAAGCGTTTGTGTCCATTACGAAGGGGGCGGTTGGGGTGCCAGTAAAATCAGGGTTATATCCTGCTGTTTTAATTGCTTCCTTTTCGTTATTTGCAAACACATTCTTTTTAAATTCTGCTTTTTGAAAAACATCCCAACTTCCATCAGACTTTTGCTTTGCTGTAAAAATATCATTACCTGCAAAACCTACTTTTTTACCTTGTTGACCCCAATCGCTTTGCACTTCCTCAAGGAACAACACCTTCTTACCTTGTGCATCTGTGCGGGTGTTCATTCGTAAGTGAACAAGAATGTTTGGCTCTTCGAAGTGGGAGGATTTGAACTTAGTATTTTCCTTTATTGGAGTATACGTGTCCAATTCTTGACTAATACCACCCATTTCTAATGATATTTCTTCTCTTTTTGTCGTTGCCTCTTTTGCTATTTTTTCGTCCCTTGAATAAGAAAGGTCGTCATATTTATTGTATTCTTTTTCTAAACGATTCTGCTCTGCAATTAACTCTTTATATCTCGCATCTTTTGGTTTGGTTAAATTTTTACTTGGCATCGTAACCAACACCTCTTTGTAGTTTTCTTTTTCTCCTTCTAATTGGTATTGAGAGAATTTGGTAGCGTTTGTTGGTAATATTCCATCTGAATTTTTTAAATCATAATATTCTAGTGCAAGATTATATAGATTTTTAGGTAAATCACTTTCTATATCTTCTACATATTCCCCATCCTTAGTTACTTCTATTTCACCATCCATTCCTGTTGCTATCTCATATCCTTCATCAATAAAGGCTTGTTTAATTTCTTCGCCTCTCTTAATTTGTTGGTTATCATCCATTCCCTTTACCACCTCAACAATTTCTATTCTATTGTCCTTTAAGAATTGTTGTATGTCTGCCTTAGATACCGAGCCTTCTTGTTGTGCCAACCAATCAGTTAATCCAGTCCATTTAGCTTCTTCTCCTTTAGCGAATTTTTCAGCCCATTGTTTAGCGGGCATTTTATCTTGCTTAACACTATTAATTATTGCTTCTAATGGTGAATAAAATCCGTTTACTACATCAGGCGAAGTATTTTTTACTTGTACGTCTTTCCCGTTAATCTTCAACGAATAAGGCTTTTCGCTTCCCTTGCCAATGCCAACCCAATCACCAACGGTTTTAGCCGCCGTAAGCCCCGCTTTTTTCAACCCATTAAACACTTGTGAAATAACACTATGTACGGGTTCTACGTCAGCCTTATTTACCCCAAAGTTTTCAATTTGTTGCTTTGTTGTTGCATCTTCCCCTACACTTTCTTGCGGTTGCTCCATTTGCTCAACGCCTTGAGTAATTTCACTCAATGGCTCTGCTTTAGCACCTTCGGCTTCTTGTTTGTCTAACTCTGCATTTATTTCAGCCAAACGCTTTGCTCTAGCATTTTCTTTAACAGAGTCAACTTTGGCGGTTGATTCAACAACAGGAGCTTCAGTCTTATTTATTACAATTTCTTGCTTTTGCTCCATAGACATTTTGTCTATATCTTCTTGCTTATAGCCAAGTTTTAATAGCGGTTTGTCAAATGAATTTGGCTTCGTTTGAATTTCTAATTGTGGCAACTCAAAAGAAACGCTAGGCGACACCCCTTCGGGTACGATTTCCTCTACCGCTCCCTCTTTTATACCCTCTTGGGTGCTTTCTACGATAGGGACTTTTTGGGCTTGTTCTAAAGCAGCTAGTTCTGCATCATATTTAGCATTTATTTTGTCATTAGATGTTTCACTATTTATCTTATCTGCTAAAATTTGAGAATAAGACTTACTCTTTCCGTTTTCAAAACCATCTTTTCCTAAACCTGTGCTTTTTATCTCGTCTTTAAAAAATTCTTTTGCTAATTTTTCACCAAGCTCTGCATCCTGCTTTGTGTCACCGTGCATCACAAATTGGTCATTTAGTATTACTCCTTGATTAACTAAATCTTGAAAGGATTTAATACTTCCTTTATACCCATTCTCTTGTAAGTGCTTCATAAAGCTCACAAAATTTTCAGGGGTAATTTTATTAAAATCCTTTAACGAAAAATAGCTCTTGTATGGTGCTTTGGAAGAATCAACTTGTGAGTTGTTTATGTCAAAAAATAACCAACTAGCACTGTTTGCCGTATAACTTAAAACTCTTACACCCTTTAGAATATATCTCTCGGCTTGAGATTTACTAGCTAGTAATTCAATACTATTAGTCCATTTATTCCATAAGTCTTTTGTCTTTTCAGATAGATTCTCCCTTAATGACTTTCTAAGTGCCATAGTTTCGTCCATTGTCGTAGGAGCTCTTAACTCTGGTGCGTTTCTTATCTCTTGGTCAGTAATTCTTAGCCCGTGCTTAATAGCATAGTCTACATACTCTTCTCTTGTTAGCTCTACTAAATTAATACCCTCATTTTTTGCTATCTCGGCTAATTTTCTAGAAGCCTCATTATTGTCTAACTTATTGTTTAAAAGGGCTTCTTTTCTCCTAGCTTCTATTATTTCAGCGCGATAATTATTAGTAATCTCATCCTTATATTTACGACCAAAACTAAAATCTACATAATCTCCCTTGCCATCGTTATCATTTTTCACATTTTCATTAGTAAAAAAAGACATTTCGTTTTTATATCTTTCTTCAATCTTCTCTTTTTTAGCTTCAAATTCATTTTTTGATAAAGACTGGGTTGATTTGTTAGTTGCTTCGGTTACGGGCGGAATATTCTCTTGGGTAACCTCTGCGGTTTGGGCAGCATTTGATTTCTTGCCTCTAGCTAAAATTGGCAAATCAACTTCAACAGTCCCGTTTCTCCAATAAATGTTTGAACTATCTAGTCCTAAAGACTCCATATACGGGGTTAGTGCTTGTCTTACTATGTCAAACTCTTGGTTATTTTTAACTTCAATAACATCAAAATCCCCCGCTTTTACATCAATCCCTAACTCATTTACTATCGCGTCACCGTTAATAGCAACTCTATTTGTTTTTAATTTACCATTTTCATCATATTGCAAGTCGTACCCTCTACTTAATTGTTGTTCCCAAACTCTTAGTCCGTCAGTAGATATGCTAGTTTTTTCAGTATATTCGTGTCCTTCAGGAAGTCTTGCTTGAACTTCTGAAATCATTGTTTTGAAATTACCCTTATTCCTAGATTGATTTTCAAACTTTGAACTCCATTTGTTTGTTGGCTTTCCGTTTTCGTATAATCTATAAAACCCAACAAAATCACGTCCCGAAACACCGCTTACTACAATGTCAACAACTCCCGTATTAGGATTTGAAAACTCAACGACATCAATTCCATCTACAATATTATGATTAGAAACAACTGAATTTACACCACTACCTCCTAACTCATTAGAGAAAATACCAACATCTTCAAATAAAGAAGGATTAAGCATTTGAGAAGTAAAATCACGCTGCTCAACAACATTTTCGTTGATTAACTCATTCCCCACGACATTAGTTACCTTTTCATCCGCCCCAGCTTCTGCCTCGTATGTCTCTCCTACTTTCTTACCGCTAAATACCGCTTCTATATCACTATCAATCTTATCAATCTCCGCTTGGATGTTTGGGTCTTTTACCCCCGCTTCCTTTTGCGCTCTTTGTAATTGCTTCTTTCTAAACGATTCGGATATAACAAAATTCTTCTCCGTTTGGTTTAGTGCCGTGAAAGAAGGCAGTTGACGCATACCAGCACCGATTCCTTGTATCTCGGCTATTACCGCTGCGTTTTCGGGAGCGATAGTTGAAACTTGTAACACATCTTCTTCCGTTGTTTCCGAAATAGCACCTATCAATGATTGTTGAGTAGGGCTTTTTTGGTCGGGGCGGCTTATAGCGGTCATTGCACCACCTACCATAGCGCCAGCAGTTATGGCATCAAACAAAGCATCCGCCTTGAATAAGTCTTTGTAAATCTCTTTTTCCTCTGCGTAGTTCAATATTGATTTAGTCACATCAACACCGATATTCTCCGCGCCTTCTTCCGCGCCTTCTTGAAGCATATGCTTTGAGTACGCCTTCAAACTTTGGGGCATCGCTTTTAACCCTTGCTTAATAGCGTCTTGAACCGAAGCCCCTTTCTTAATAGATTGTAAAATTGAAGCCCTAACTACGCCGTCTAAATACCTAAAATCAGGTACTGCTAACTCTATCGTTGCTGAAATACCGCTAATAGCCGAAGAGTATAAACGCGCTTCGGTGGGCGATAGTCCGTTACGCAATGCTTCTTGGTAATTATTACCTTCTTGAATTACAAAAGCAGTTCCCCACAAACTCATTAGTCGAGGTATTTTGGTAATAGCAAGAACTTCACCACCCGCCATAAATGACATAAGACTACCTATACCCGAACCAAATAGTTCCGCTTTCTTCACAAAGTAAGGAATTTCTACGTTTTCCCCGTATTCCAATTTCTCGTAGTTTTGCTCAAACTGTCTATTAACCGCATCGTCTAGCCAATCGGTAAATAGATAGTCAAGCATACCCGTTTGGTCAACAAAAGGTATTCCTAAATCTTTTTTAACTACACCTAAGACTATTTTAGGTAATTGCTTGATATTTAATCCTGCCGTCTCTAAGGCTTGTCCTGTCGCAATAATACCAGCCGCTACTGCTTCTTTAACCTCTCCCGATTCTTCGGTAAACTCTAATCCTCTAGCTGTTTGTTCTTCGCCTTTCTTAATTGCCTCATACAAACCTTTATATTCTTTTAATCCGTCGGTTAGAATGCCATTTATTTGACTATTAAATGTTGCGGCGTTATTGATAACATTTAGCTTGTCTTGTGACACTCCGTACTTTTCACCTAAAGCGTTATATTGTTCAATAACTTGGTTTAGCTGATTGTCAATTACAAGCGCTTTCTTCTCTTCTTCTGTTTGCTTTAACTTACCGTTCTCAAACAAGTAAGAATAGTTCTTTTGAAGGTCGTTGGCTTGGGCTTCTAAAGCAGTTGCTCTTTGTTGCAACCCTTCTACATAACCTCTTTTACTCTCGTCTTTTAGCACCCCGTCTTCACCTACGTAACTAGAAAATTCAGCACTAATATCCTCTATTTCTTTGTTTAAAGCACCCATTTGAGAGTTGTACTCTTGGTACTTATTGCCTAGACTATTTTTTGGTGAGCCGTCGGGGTTCACGTACTTATCCCTCTTCGCTTTAAGGCTTTTAATCTTTTCTTCATACATTGTGGCGTCTACACTATAAGCGTCGTAATCCATTGAGTACATTGCTTTCTTCGCTTCTCTATTAGCGTAGTTTGCCTTAAGCTGGAGCGCTTCTTTCTCTAAGTCGTATAAGAACTTTTCTTCTTCAACGTTAGGTACGCCTAATTTTGTTTCTATCTCCGATATACGCGCTTTAATATCCGAAGACCTTTCGGGGTCTGCTTTATCTAAGTACGTCAAGTAATCGCCTACAAGGTTCTTTTTAAGTCCTTGTAAGTATTGTTTAGCCGATTCATCGTTAAACTTAGTCGCGTTGTTGTATGCGGCTGAAATTTCAGTCATAGGGGTTTTAGACATAGCCCCAAAATTATCCGCAGCCCTGTCGTAAATATCTTGTTGTATTCTAGCTGGCTCTTTTTCGTAAAATTCGTTAGCCATCCCCTCTATTCTCTCAACAACCGTCGGATTCTTTTTTATTTCTTCCCATTCTTTTTGAGTCATTGCTTGTTCAAGAGTCGGGTCTTCCATAGACTTAGCCGCTTCTTTAAACGTTTGTTTAGGCACATCAATTCCTTTCATAGCTTCTTTAGACGAAACTACTTTAGGTGCTTTAGGCGTACCCTCTTTGAAATCCTCTAGACCTACATTTAATTGCTTTTGTTGCGGAACTACACGTTGGCTTGTTGGCTCTTCTCTGTATAACCCAATTTTAAGAGGATTTCCACTCGGTGTTGAAGGTGTTACGGGCGGCGTTGATTGAGCGCTTGAACTTGCCCCACCATTGCCCGAAGGTGAAGCGGGTTGCTTTCCCAAGCCCAGTTGCGCGTCAAAGTCCGCCTCGTCTATAAACAAGCCTTTTGTAGACTTTTCAGAATTAAACAACTCAAATACCGCTTTTTTATCTTTTGCGATTTGCGCTCTAAAGTCTGCTTCATCAATAAATAAACCTGTGCTTTTTACTGCGCTATATGCGTCTTTTATTTTATCGGGCATTTCTTAATTTTATTTGGTTGGTACTTTACCGCCTTTTGCTATATATGCTTGTCTTTCCGAAAGACTCATTGCTCTGTAATCGTCCATACTTACACTTGGTACACTTGAACTTGCCGACTTAGGCACGTCCTTCTCGTACTTCTTAACTTCACTATCGAAGTCAATCCCAAAGTGAGTGTTCAAACGCGACTTGTTTGCGGGACTCAAAGGTATGGAAATAGGATTAGTATTTAAAGAAATAACTTCATAAGTTCCATCACCTCTATCTACAAACTCTACGTCTTGACCCGAATAACTTGATATTTCATTCGCTTTAATGATAGCCTTAGACTGACCTTCTTTACCCTCGACTCTCCAAAACTCACTACCGTCAGCACCTCTTGTTCTGTAATAACGAAATGGCACAAAAGCTATATCTCTATTGTCTTCGCTAATTACGTTAATACCCTTCACGTCACCCGTTTTAAAGTCGGTTACGTCTAGCCCTTTAAGTGGTCTAGTTGCCTTAACATTCTCCATCTCCTTCTTCAATCTCATTAACTCTTGGTTTTCCGCATCAGTTAAGAAATTGGTGTTAGTAGCCAAAGCGTTTTGATATTTCGCCTCTAGCTCTTTTACCCTTTGTGATTTACCCGAACTTGAAGTAGGGGTAAATCCTTCATCATAAATAGGTGACAAGCCAACCTTGCTTTTTTCATTACCACCTCCAAAGCTACTTGAACTATATCCTTGTATTTCTTCTCTACTCTTACCTTTTAACATAACCTCGTTGGTCATCTACTCCAAGAACTCGTCGGAGTTTTTCCAAAATCCCGACTTTAATCCCCCCTCGTAAGTACGAGTCATATCATCCGCAGTAGTTGGGTCAAGCGTGAACTTCTTGAATTGCCCTTCTACATACTCTTTTACCTTATTTCGGTTTAACTTGGTTACCCCTTTCGTTACACCACCTCCTATCATTACCTCTTTGAAATCTTCTGCGGGCATCAATTTAATAAGAGCATCTTGAATATCAAATGGCTTTTGAGGTAATGGGTTGTTATCTTTATATTCAATTCTTGCCGCTAAATTAGGCTGCGCTTTCAAACCCTCGTACCATTTCTTTACATCTTCGGGGTCATACTCTCCTTGACTATTAAACAAATCTTCTGCAAACTTGTATAAATCATCCCCTTCTTTCTTTGCTTTCGCTATTCGTTGCATATAAGGCATAATAGCCTTTTGGTACTCTATACTATCGGGGTCTATTCCACTTGCCGCTGCTTCCGCCGCTACATTAGAAATTTCTTCTACCGCCTTAGTTAAATCTTCTTGGTTAGCCCAGTTCAATTCATTTATATCGGGTAGCTTATAGTTATTCCATTTCGCCTTACGCTCTAACTGTTGTTTGGCTTTAGCAGTTTCTTTAGCCTCCATCTCCGTATTCATATTCTCTAGGAATTTGATAGGGTCGAAAGAGCTTTGGTCGAGAACTGCGGCGTAACCCGTATTGGCTTTTTGCGTTACCCCTAGTGGGGTTGCGTTTGGTATTCCTAGTTCCATATTATTGATTTAACATTTTAGCCATTAAAGCTAGTTGTTCGGGAGTCAATTTACTAAATAACGCTATTTGTTCGGGAGTCATATTTGTAGTTGCTTTAGGGTTAAGAACCGACTTGTTTACCGCCATTTCATTCCCGTAAGAATCATAAGTTTTTCCCGCTACCGAACCTAAAGCGGCGTTAATACCCTCTATCGTTGCGTTATCAAGAACCCCTTGCGCTCCACCTATGGTAGCCGCATTGGTTTTAGCTAGATTTTCACTAAACTCTTGCGAAGCCTTCGCGCCATTATTGGAATAATTTTGAGTCAATGCATCTGCGGGTAAGGAAGATTGACTACCTTGAAGCGCTTTTAACCACTCCGCATTATTCTCATTTGCGTTTTGCATCTTCATCCCCATCACTCCCGCACCAACTACTCCCTTCATTCCCTCGTACTTGTTTCTCATTCCAGCTTCGCCTAATGCTTGTGCCGCCGCCGCCTTCTCTTGGAAGGGTTGGTTCACATTGTAATCCCACGCCTTATCTTGGTATTCCGCGTACTTATTCAACTCTCCTAATACCGCATTTTGACGTAATTGGTAGTCTTGGGCAGCGTTCAAACCTAATTGATTCTCTTGTCCCATTTGGTTAGAGTAAACTCCCGATAAAGCCGCTAGTGCCTCTACTCCGCTTGACGAATTTTGGTTAATGTCGTACAAGGCGTTTGCACTCGCTTGGTCAAGTCGTTGCTCCACGTTTGCTTGTCCCGCCATATTCATTGACGAAGCTAAGTTCTTTGAGCGATTTAACGCTTGGGTTTTTGCTTCGGGAATATTGTATGTAGGGCGTTCTAAGTTCTTTAAAATTTCCTTAGAGCGTTGTGATTGCACGAGACCTGCAATTCCTTGCGTAATCGCGGGAATTGAACTTATCGCAGCAAGAGTAAGTGGGTCAAACATAATGAGCAAATTTAAGATACAAATATAGTGAAATTATAGCACTAATAAGATAAACGCTATTTTTTGTAAACAATTTTGATTTGCTATTTAACTAGCCTATAAAACAAAAAAACCACCTCAATCAAGAAGTGGTTTCGTTTCATCTTTCGTGAAATTATTTCGTTTGTTTCACTATTTTGAATAGCTTGTAGATAGCTTCGGATTTGCCTTCATACCTTGCATCAATAGAATCTACGTAGGTTTCAAATATTGCTTTATCCGAAGTACAAGAATTAAACATTTGCGACAAACCCGTTCTATACACTGCCAACAAATTAATTTTAACCGCTTTGGGGGTTTCCAAAACTTCGCTAGTCATTAACGGTTCACCATTGCCACCTACGAGTTGTGTTCTAAATCCATTCTTAGCGTCTTTGATAAGAATGTAAGGGAATTTCTTTTTTGCCATTTTTGTAATTATTTTAAGCAAATCTACAACAAACAAATCTAGTAAAGGTCAAAACGTGTTAATTATTCCACGCTTTCACTAGGCACATAGCTAACCTTTATGCTAAACAATATAACCCTTTCACTACTTGTCACACTCACCTTTTGTAGCGAGCTATAACATCTCAATATTCTACCGTTTACTCTCGCTAGTTCCGTAGTTTTTAAGTATGGAATACCAACCGCTACGTTTAATTCGTCTCTAGTTACATCGCTCCAGTAGCCGTTTTCATACAGCTTAAATAGAGTATTTGCGATAGTCGTTTTCATTGCGCTATAACTTGCTTGGGCGCTTACGTCAATCTCGACAGTTGGGGCTTGGTTAATTCGTAGCCCTAGATTCAATGGCACTTTCATATAATTAGGTACTGCATTGAAGGGGTTTGTTACCGAGAATGTTCTTGGTACGCCAAAAAAGTCAAGAGGGTCTCCGCCGTCACTTTCATATAACTCCCCACCTAGAAATTCTACCGCATAAAAACCTAGATTTTCAGTCCATTCGGGGAAGTAATCTACCTCACTTCTCCATCTACTGTCTTTGTAATTAAACACCGCTCCAATAGCAGTTTCCCCTTGAATAAAGTAGCAACGGTACTCGTTATTGAATGAGTCAATAGCGCTATTTAATTCAGCACCCGATTGTACGAATTGGGTTAGTTCTAACGTCCTTTTATTGAACTTAAACTCTCCATCCGATATATCTTGTTGCCCGTTGTTTAATGAGCGAATAAAGACACCGCTATGGAAGTCGTAGTAGAATAATTGTCCGTCTACTATTCTTACACTTGTCTTGTGGATAGTTCCGTAGAGCGTATCGTAAGGGTTAATACCACCGAATGTTTGGTTTCTCGGAGAGTAGGAGAGCTGGTTTTGACCATCAGCACCTACCGCTAAAGTTCTTTGTATGTAAATGCTTGTTTCCTTTCTTTCTTGTAAGACCTTTAGGGTATATCCGTTGATTATTATTCGAGTAATTTGACCGAACTGTTCGTCTAGGTCTGCTTTGTTAAGAACGTCAAAGTCAAAAGAACAAATGTTGTTTTGAGTGGTATTGTCTATGAATGAGCCACCGTGAAGAACAGATGCCTTTAGTTGCGTTCTTTTAAAATTAGCATTTTGAATACCTATACGTCCGTAGTCGCTTGCTTGTGAAAGGTAGTAATCGGAAACACTTGGGTCTTCCACGTAGAACCTCCAAATAGAGTCAACCGTTAAGTTCGTGTTTATTCTTTGAGATAGTCGAGGTCTAACATACACATCGCCAAAGTCTAAGTTCAAAAGCGCCTTTGTATCATCAGTTTGATTAGTGTTAAAACTCATACTAAGATACGAAGCTAAAGTAGCGTTATCTTCCGTGGTAATCGTTGTTGTGTTTGTTGCGGGGTCGTAAACCGCGGTGGTAGCTACCGTAATTAATGGCAAGCCAACCAAAGGAGTAAAGATTAGAGCGTAGGTAAAAACTCCTAAATAATCTAAATTACCCTCAACAACCCACACGTTATTACCTATCCCAGCTTGGGTAATAATTTTTATTGAATATTGCTGACCTTCGTGCGCTCTTTCGTCCGTACTTGCGTTCAACACTGTTTTAATTTCCCCTATTTCGAACCACGGGTCTTCAATAGTTTGTAAGTTAGGAGTGTATATTTCAATTAAGAAGCCCGTAGTTTCTCTATTGATAGTTTCATAGTCATACAGTCTTACCCACACCGCCTCTTGACCACCTACACCACCACTTGCGTCGTATCTTAAAACTTCTAATTCGACATATCCATTTGCATAAGCTGGCAAGGATTGAACGAAAGAAGCGCTATCAGTTACTATTCTTACAATATCACCTACTTGAATTTGGTGATTGATAGTAGCGCCATAAGCCGTTTCATAGTAATTATCTAGGCTTAATCTGTAAAGATTAGGGGATGCGGGGTCGGTTGCTAGGTCGGTAACGGTTCGGTATTGAAAGTCACGAATATTAGTTACTCTCCTAGTCATTATTTGATAATACTCTGCCCATTCGGGAGGTTCGTTTGTAATGGTAATTCTAGGGTAGACCGTATAGGGGCTATGAGTGTCTGCAAAAGTTGTAAAATCTTCTTGTGACGGGAAAGGGACTTCCAAATTCATATCATTACTAGTCAAAACTCCCCCACTTCTTAGCCCCCTATCGTAGTATTGTATTCCAAACTCGTGTCTTGCCCCTTTCTTTAAAGACTTTTTAGGTCTTGTCGGATAAAGAGAACCCATTGAAACAAAAGGGTTTATAGTAAATAAAGAAGGTGATATGTCTAATTCAGCCTGTATAGGAGACGTGTCCATTGTCAGCACAACGGAATATCCGATTCCTGTTAAATAATCAGCAAAAGATTGCCCTATTGCCTCAATAATGTATTCAGTCGCGTCAGTAATGCTTAACCCGCTAACGGCATTCATATCCGCTTGTGTTACGGTATAAGTAAATGTTTCGGTTAATCCACCATTTAAAGACGGGTTGTTTCTAAAAGTAAAAACACACACATCTCCTTCTTGATAAGGAAAAACCGCACCCGCTAGCAAACTGCTTTGATTGGTTATATCAAATGTATCACCTATACCGCCCAAAAAAACATAAGAAACTCTAGGGGTCATTATCGTAGTGTCTCTTATTTCCTCTAAGACCCTTGTGGCTTGTGCATCTATTTGTATTGGGTCGTAACCTTCTACAAAGTTTCCAAAAGCAATTTGATTGGTAGGTAATTTCTCTAAGTCTTCGGCTATTTGCGGAACTCTATCATACCCTCTTAATGTTTCCATCAAGCCTAACGGTTTAATAGCGTTGTTGCCGTCAAATACTACGGGGTAAGTCGTGTCATTTGCTATACCCAAAATAGATTTGTCCAGCTCCGTAAATATTCCAAATTGACCGTTGTTCAAGTTTCTTACTGCAACCCGAATAGTTTTTACTAACTCACTACCCGTTGGGACACTTAGATTTAACACGTTATCGGCGTTAGGTTCTAAATAGTTCCTTCCACTTATAAACTCCCACTCTTGCGGTACCATTAACTTAGAAATAGGCGACCACGTACTCTCTTGGTTCTCTTGGTACACCCATTGAACCGAAAATTGGTAGAGCGACCCGTACAGTTTGTTTGAATCTCCATCATTATCAAATTCCAACAAATCATTTGAAGTATAAGAAGGATATTTTATGAAGTCTAGTAGCTGCTCGGTAGTCGTGTACGTACCGTCTATTGCCGCTTGAATGTTTAGGTTTCTCGGAGGATTGAACTGCCAAATACCATCTACGTTCTTCAAATAAGATTCAAAGTAACCGTCCGTCCAATATAAAATTCCATTCACTACCCTTGCGCCTACTATCTTATTCGCTATTTGCAAATTGAGAAGCGCGTCCGTTAGAACTAGGGTAAAAGAACCATCAGTAGTGTCGTACTGAAAAATAGAATGGTCGTCGTTTGAGTTGTGTACAAAGAAAATAATTGAGTTTGCTTCTACCCACGGGCAAGACCCTATAACGGTATTAGTACCCGCTGGCAAATCCACATTTTCATAGAGAAGGTTTCCCGTCATTGATACTAGCGCTCCATCTTCACCTTCCGAGGCGTTACCACTACGGGCGTAAAGGGCGGTTCTATAATCTCCTTGCGCTATTGCTCTTTCGGTGCTATCGGTGTCTATACCGCCGTAGAAGAACGACTCTTGACTTTCTTTCATTTTTGGGAATTTCTTTGAGCAAAGATAATGAAAAAAGGGTGCAACCGTAGTTAAACACCCTCTCTTTATCTATGATAACACGCAAGTTTCTAATCTGTTCACAAAGATACAATGTTCAAGGAAAGTGAACAAGTCAATAAAAGTTAATAGATTGCTTTACAAAAAAAACGATAAGGGTAAACGTATAGCTTTACAAACTTCATAACACGCCGACTTAACGAAGCGTGAAGCCCGAACTTTTGTATAGGGAGTCTAGCAACTCGCTAACAGTTGGTGACTTGGCAAGAATATTAGCGTCCCAAACCGTTTCCTTATATTGTCTTTCGTAGTCCTTGCTCATACTAAACAATCTTTCGTTATCACTTAACTCCGCACATTTCCACATCAACAAATTTCTAAAAGCGTCCACGTAAGCAAGTGGTACAAACGTATCTTCATTCACGTTCCTACCCATACTCAAATACTCAATTACCCCAAAACCTATTGGAATGCTCTCGCTAAATAATATTCTTCTTCTTTGCCAGTCTACTCTGTAATAATTGACGTTCTTACCTCCGCCCTCTCCGTATCTTGTGTATTGTCCCCAAGCGTAACTTGGCACTCCACCGCTTGTTTGCGCTGTGTTATTTGTTGGGGCTTCGCAAGGTTCGGGATAGTCTGTTAAATCTAGTGTGTCGTCTTGCGTTAAAGTCCATATTCTTTTACCGTCACGATACCCCACCTTTCCTAACGCTACAAAGTCGGATGGTAAGTTCCAAACCCTGTTCGCTAAATTGATAGGAATTTCAATAGTAATAACCGACGGCATATTAAAGCCTTGCATCTTCTCGGAATAAGAAGCGGTTGCTATTTCTAAAATATCCATATAATCCGTAGTAGATACCCCGAAGTTTTTTAATCGGTTTATCGTACTCAATACTATATTTCCTATTGTCTTTTCAGCGTCCATTATTTAGCGGGTTGTGTTGGTTTATCCGTATCAGCAACTTTATTGTTGTAAATTTCTTCTAACTGGCTTACGTTCTCACGCATCTTAGTCATTACCATTGAGAAAATTTCACTCTCCACTCCCTCTACACACACATTTGAGTCTTCACCCAAGTTAGCAAAGTCGGGAAGAATATCTAAAGTAACGGTAGTGGTGTTAGGGTCGGAACTAAAATATAATTTATTCTCTACAATGTTCTTTGCCGTACACGTCACGAAAGGCATAATCTTAGCCATTATATTCGTTTGCTCTAGTCCATTGCTTGTCGGAATAAACTCTCCGTTTTGACCCGTAACCCAAATTACCCCATTCAAAAGATTAAGTGGTTTAACTGGAAGAACTACGTAGTAAGTGTTGTTAGAAGTGATTACCGTTGCCGTATAAGACAAAGCCATATTTCGGACTTTCTTCTTGTTTTGAGTCGCTATGTCCGCGTACACCAAAGCAATAAGCCTGTCTATTACTTGTTTAGGGTATTTACCTTGAACATCGGCGGGAGCATCACCACCCGCTAGTCTGTTCTGTATAAGTTCTATCAATACTCTTTTCGTCATTGTCCTTGTGTAGTTGGTGAGGTTTGTAAGGTAAATTCACTACGTATCTTCTTAGAAAAGTCTTGGATAATCAAATTAGCTAAATCGTTATACACGGGCAATGGATACTCAAATTCCACGCTTTCACTTGGTGTGCCTACGGGTAAAACAGAAGAGTTTACGTGTACTTCATTAGGTGGCAAATAAACAACTACTCCGTCAATCAAGTCGTAGTCGAAATTAGGAGTGGTTGGATTCTTTACATACGTAAAAGCTACCGATTGGATACCTAGTGGTCTAACCAAGAACTTATCATTTTCGTCTACCGCGATTGGATTGTCCATCGTAGGTGCGAGTAGTTCGGTTGAAATTCGGTAATTGAAATCTTGTTGGTCAATGAACTGAACCATTCTTGCGTTGGACGAGAATCCTCCGCAATTATTAAGGTACTGCATATAACTTGACCTCGCAAAGTAGTAGTAGTCTTCGGGGTATTCTCCATAGCCATAAGAATCTAAGGTAATAGCGGGGTAATCGGGACTGCCTAAAGTAATAACAAACGGTTGAAGGTCGCGGGAAATCTCCCTCTTTTCTTCAAACACCTTCAATAACTCATTCATCTTGATGATGTTTACCCAAGATATAGTGTTATTAAAGTTGTACGGGGTTACATACGCCCCGTACTGGTCTTTATTGAGTATCTCTAGTACCCTTGTGTATATATCCCCTAAGTTAAGCATTTATAAGTAGTTTAAATCATATCCGTAAACTTCTACGGAGTAGAATATGTTTGTGGCGCTATCTGAAATAATACCAAATGTTGTGTTCTCATTATACGCAATTTCAGTAACACTATCTATATTTGTAACATTAATAGCCGTCATTGCCGTTGTAGTACCGTCAGAAGTTCTGACCACTCCTCCCATTTTAAATGTGATAGGTAGCGGGGTTAATTGAGGAATCAAAACAAATTCAATCTCGTAAAACCTTTGCGCCATATTTTGTGTAAACACAACATAAGATGTTCCCTCATTTAAGATTGCAATGTTGTTTACACCAACACCCGTATTTTCTCCTCTAATAATAAATTTCAAAAACTTTGTTGTTGCAAAGTACGGCGCGGTCAAATCAACACTAGCAACAGAACCAGTTAAATTAGCGGTAGCGTAAAAAGCAACAACTTTTGAGGACGGGACACTTGATTGTCCGCTAAGAATATTGTTTATTTGAAGTTGCAAAGAAGTTGTTTGCTCTATCAAACTAGCTAAAGTAATTTGTATATTTTCAATAGAAGCCAATGCAACTCCAATTAATTGAGCAAGTTGCCAATTCAAAATTTGTAAACTTTCTATTTGGTCCCAAATCTCTTCTATTACATCGTTGTAAGTTGAAGGAGTCAACGTAGCCAATGACGCTTGCAGTTGGTCTATAACCGCTTGAATTGAGACGCTTGCCTCGGCTGACGCTTGTAATTGCTCATACAAAGTAATAGTGTAAGAAGCAAATTCGGGGTAATCCTCATTGAACGCAACAACTTCTACAAGCAAATTGTCTAATTGAGCATTTAACAACAAGAAATTAGTTTCTATTGTATCTACATTAGCAATTAAAACATCAACGTCCGCTTCAAAAGAAGGACTGTTTGGATTTAAAGCCAATGCCGCCGCCTGCACAACATTAAGCTCCGCTAGTATGGCAAGCAGGTCAGTATTGTAAGTATTTATATTACCTATTAACGTGTTGTACGCCGCCAAAGCCGAAGCGTTATTTTGTACCGCATTCTCTAATCCACCCACTTGTAAGTTTAAGGCGTCAATCTCTTCTTGAAGTTGAGTGATTATAGAAGTGGCGTCTAGGTTACTATTATCAACCCAATAAGGGACGTCTTGATTTTCATCGCAACATCCGCAACTACATTGACCGCTTTCGTTAAGTACGGACTCTAGTTGAGCTACGGTTGCAGCATACATAGCGTTGTTACCGCAAGTCTTGTACTCTTTAGCCAAAGCATATAGTTGAAGAACAAGCAATATAAGGTTATTTAAACCGCTATCTTGACCTTTCACATAAGACGCATTAAACTTATCTTTCAAACTTTCAATACAAGGTGTCAATCCACACAATGTGCCAACGCAAGTAACTAATGTTTCTCCCGTGTCTCTTACTTGATAAGTATAAACTAGACCGTCGCTTTGCGTCACACTCATATTCAAAACAAGAACGTGAGTCCAAGTGCCTACCGCTAATTCAGAAAATGTAAGGCTATTTGATGTTGTTGTTTGAGGGTTTGTTGCTGGAGCTGGATATAAACCATTTGGATAATAACCGCTTAAATCTCTTGAAACAACTGTTTGACCATTTAGAGCCGTACTGTCTTGAAAAACAATACTACCAAATTGTGTACTTTCACAATCATAAGTAACCGTAACCGATGGGCTAATTAAATCACATCCATTAAACGTGTAGGTAGAACCCGCAAAAGCCGCTCGTGTTACATCGAATGAATAAGTACCCGTTGCAACTGCTTCGTTTACCAAAGTCGTTTGCGTCACAACAATAGTTGAGTTGTCAATTCCTTCGTCAAAAGCCGCTGTTGCAACCGTAAACGTTCCGTTGTTCTCGGTCTCTGTATTAGCCGTTGTTACCAAACTATCTCCCGCGATTAGCACTCTACCCGCGTTGGTAAACTCTAGTTCAAAAGTAGAAGTAGCTGATACCGAATTAACAACACCAGCAGTTATCGCGTATCTCAAAGAGTATGTGAACGAGTAAGTCCCGTTCAAAATCTCTCCGTTAGAATCTAATGGCAAGTTAAACCAAGCGCTTGTTGTTGTAGATGCAAGGTTTACTAAAGGCGAACCTACCGTGCTGCCGTTGACAATTATTGCCCCCGTTGGACTATAAACATTTCCTAATCCTTTAGCTTGATATTGAACAAGTATAATACCTTCTGCGGTGTAGTTACTAGCGTCTACTATTCTACCCTTTTTGGTAATGTTGTTGATTTCTAAATATACGTTTGCCGTAAGTGCCATCTTATGATAATTTGATAGCAAATATAACACAATTTTAGTTAAGAAAACAAAAACCCCCTGAACTTAATCAAGGGGCTTTGACAATAACACAATTTAACTTAACACTTTTTAAACCGAGACAAACATAAGGACAAATATCTTATTCTTCTAAGCCTTTAACATTTTTTAACGCTTCGATGCGGCTTAGGTAAGTTTTTCCCGTATTCAAGTCCAAACACACTTCGTACACATCATTCTTTCCTTGCGCTGGTTTTAGTTGTGGTTGAAAAGATAGTATCGCTTGTTTAGTAGGGTCGTAAGTGAACGTGTGAGTGGCGGCATCATAACCAACGTTAGCTCCTGCTACGACACCAACCTCGGTTGCTCTAAAATCAGACTTAGAAGGAATCCGAACCGTTCCAGCTTCTCCAAAGTTTCCTTCACTCAACCATTGCGGAGTACCAACAAGTTCGTGTTCGTTATACAACACCCAGTCCACTACGAAGTCTTGTCCCGACTTACCAAATGGGAATGTCAAGCTACCAAAATTATACTCGGTGAAACTCTTTCCGTTTACTAGCAAGTCAGCAAAAGCAACTCCGTTATTCACCTCTAGCGTAGAGAAGATATTAGCTACGTGAGTATTTGTGTCTACTTTAACACCGTTCCATACCCATCCTGACCCGTTCAGCCATTTAATCACTTCTCCTTCGGGTGAGCTTAATTTCTCCGCTATTTGAGCTGAATTGTATGTGCTTTCAAGAGTAGTTGTTACTCCGTTAGTTCGCATAGAGGTAGTAAACGTCTTAGAACGGATACCGTTGTCGATAGTCATTGTGAACTTATCTCCAATATCCAATCGCATCTTAGTTCCATCTCCCTTCACAAAAACGAAAGCATCTCCGTCTTTACCGTCATACGAGTAACCGTAATCTAGTGTGTAAAAGGCAATCATATTGAGAAGCCCAATACCAAAGACACCATTGGAAAACGAATGAGATAAGTTGTCCACCCATATTTTTTCACTCTTAGTAATGGTTCGGTTAGGAATAGTCGGGTGAGGGATTTTAGATGTAACTACTTTTGCGGTAACGCGGTTAGTAATCTTATGCTCTTCTTTGTTAGTAATAGCCTTGTCTTTTGCAAGGTCATACAATTCTTGTGGAATTTTTAGCAGTTCTGCGCTCATTTTGTTTTTAAGTAATTAAATTTCATTTGGTGGTATCTCTAAATCGGGTATTGGCTCTAACACATCAACGCCTTTTACAATCGCGTTGTATTGAGCAAGAGTAAGCGTTGTTACGTCTTCCGTTCCAACAAAAGTTTTAGAGTAGATTAAGTACATCTGCTGCTGTACTATTAGCTTAGTATCTTCTAAACTTGTGGGATAGTCAACGTCTTCACACTTTTGAGTGATAGACATAACAACTTTTTGAGAATCGTCATCATTGAACGTATATGTGTACTTGTAGTATATCATCGTTTTAAATTAAAGGATTCACCACACCAGTCAACTGATGCAGACCTAGTGTTTAAAGTTCCTGCTGAGCCTGCTAATCTATAAAAAGGAAGTCCCCCATAGTTGCCCGACACCCTTGTAAATCTATATGCAAAGGAGTAGGTTATGCCGTCTGTCGAATAAAAGAAGATAGCGTCACCGCTATTTGACGAGGTAATAAATATTCCTAGATAGATATAAGTAGCGGCGGTAATTGGTACTGTGGTTGTTGTTAGTATAGTTAATGAATTAGCTACATTTGTAATTCGAATATTCCAAAAGGCGGGGGTCACGCCACCTGATGCAAATGTTGGCATCTCCCACATTAATCCCGTTTGCCCGTTTGTTGCTACCGTAGATGTTGAGGCATTTAGTCCAGCATTAAAATTCCAATCCTGCGCAGCCGTTGGCACCGTGTCAATCTTTACTTTTGATACCCATAGCTGGGGACACAAGCCATTAACCCCGAATACAGTACTTCCTCCAAATCTTCTATAATCCACGCTTGCATATAAAAATCCAGTAATTGTTGTTCCAGCACTCAACCTCATTACACCCCAATCTGTACTAGTTTCAGCCCCTGATGCTAAACCCGACCCCGTTCCCGAAGTTACCCCATAAAACATTTTAGTTGCTTGGGAGCCCGTAGTAGGATTTATGTTTTCAAAATCATCATAGAAATCAAAGCCGCCCTGATTTGGGTGCGTATTGAATTGAGCCCATCTTGTTCCCGTGTAAAGAAAAGTTATCTCCCTTTCAGGCATCAAGAAGTATGGAGACTTTTGTGCTAACTTAAACCTGTTAGCGGCAGTAGACGTACTCGCCTCGTTCTCAATAATAACTACATTATTTGTTGAACTGTTTACTATCGTAACTATTTTACCCGCCGATGGATTTGCTAGTCCACCTAAACTTATAATGTTGTTTGTATTGTTTGGGGTAAAGTCAATAACCTTAACCACGCTTGCAGCCCAACCCGTAGGAGACCAATCATCTTCACGCGCGTTAGTACTTGTTACTGAAATTAAAGATAAATTAACGTTTGGCACATCCTCGTTTGACCATACTCCAACCACCGAGTCGTACAAAAGAGTTTGACCCGTTGACGGGGACGATATAAGGACGTTGTGAAGTTCGTCTAGCTCATAGCCGTTGTCTACCTTCACAAATATTTTTCCGTGAACTGCGTGGGCGTACTCAACGTACCCCACAATGACAGAGTGCTGCGGCGCCGTCGGCTTAACGTTGGTGATGGCGCCAGCCGTTGTTGGAGAAAGATAAAGAACTTGACCGTCCACCCAAGTCTCTCCCTGTAAAGAACCCGTGGTGTTGATTTCCTTTACCTGACCAGACACAGTAATAAAACCTTCTTGATTTTTAAGAATAGTCTCGGTCACTATACCAAGAGTACCCGCCGAGTTAGCGTCGTTATCACCCTGTGCAAGCCTAACCGAAAGTCTTTGTCCCGTGGCGCCAGTAACTAGCACCACTTGATAATTAGCCTCCAACAAATCTATTAAAGGTGTCGTCTTGTTGACCACCCTAGCCACTAACTCTTGACCAATTTGAAGAGTCACGTTGTTACCCTTCAACCTCAAATCCATCGTACCGTCGGTATCGTTCCATAGCATTCTCCCTACTTGTAAAGCATTAGTAGGGGTAAGGTCAGCTTGAAAAAAGTCTGACGTGATTCCGTGAGTACCTAAATCAACATCACCCGTTGCGCCCGTGTAAGGCACAAAACCTGAACCCCCTCCGCCAAAAGCCACATAAGCCGAGCCGTCCCATAAGAACAAAGCTGGAGTTGCCATATCAACGTACAAAGTCTCTACAATTCCCGTTGCGGGAAAACTCGCCTCGTCCGCATACCACAAAATACTATCAGTTCCCGTATTGCAACAACCAACAAAAATATTACCCACCAAATACTCATACGCATCTCTCACCTTAGTGAGATAAGTATTTATATCGTAATTAGGTTGAGTTAGTGCAGTATAAGGTCTGCCGTCAATATCCGTCAAGCCTACTACCGTGAACTTGTAGAACGAACAATTAAACCCTATTGGAGTTTTAGATACTCCATCTTGATTAGGCACGCTTGTTCCACCGCCATCTTGTATTACGTAAATATAACCCCCGCTATACTGCATTTGTATTTGGGAAGTTTCACTTAGACCTAATACACAAACACCGTCGGCATCAAAAAATAACACACGACCTTTTGCCGATTTGCTAATAGTAGCTATATCCGATTCTAGTTGTTGGAAGTACATTTAGCAAATTTAACAAAAAAAGGGTAGCAAACGCCACCCTCTTTCATTATTATTTTACTAATTATCAGTTCAAATATGACTTCAAAGTAGTTTCTTCGTTTGGTTGTGAGATGAGCCAATCAACTAAATGAGTGCGTTTTTCTCCCGCGTTCTCTCCCGTAGCCAAAACTAACGTTCTTTCTTCGTTATTTACCAAAGTAATCCACCACCCGTCTTTTTCTTTCAAAATCTTAGCTTTAGCCAAGTCTTTTACTAGATTAGTCAAGTCGTCAATCTTGTTTGAACCATCACGAGCCGACAATGCTTCAATATTCTTCTTAGCGTGTTCATAGCGCTCGCGGAACTTATAAGCGCTAGTTTCAGAAGCGTAGTCGTAAAGAGTTACGCGGTCATCTTCCTCTACCCCGCTTGACATCATACTCAATGCATTAAACATTGATAAAATCCACTTGTAGTCTTTACGAGTTCCTTCTACCAATAGTTCGTTAGCAAACGTAGCTTTCATTGAAATATCACTTGCTTTAGCTTTCGCTTTAACTGCTGGTATTTCAAATTGGTATCTCGCGCCTTCACGCTTTTGCTTACCATTAGTAAACTCATTAGAGTAGTAATAAAGGAATATGATTTTTTCTAGGTCTACCGTACCATCAATTACCATATCGTCTTTTAATTCAAATCTACGAAGGTTATTGAATAGATAGTTACCCGCTTTATCTGTTGAAGGAGGGGTCTTCGTATAAATAACCTCTTTTCTAATACCGTCCTTTGGGTCTATAAACATAACCTTTGGGCTAGTCAAAGAAGGAGGGGTAGTAATACGGAAGTTTCGGACTGCGGTATCCGTTTGATTTGGAATAAATACGGGAGCAAACTTAACTACCGAGTTCGACAGCTTGATGCGAACACCGTTTGTTTGGAAGTTAGGGAACAAACCTTCTAACTCCGCAATTTCGGTTTTGAAATCCGTTTTACGTTTTTCTTCAATGTAAATCATTTCTTTTGAGTTTTATTTATACGACAAAGATAATCAAAGTTATGTTAAAACAAAAAAGCTACTCCCGAAAGAGTAGCCTTTTTAATATAGTTGGTTAGTTTATGACAATGATGCGTTGTAGAAGTATCCACATTGCTTGATTGCAAAGAAGTCAAGACCGAAGTGCGTCAAGTAGTTAGTCACACGGTTGTCAACGTCATTTGTAGGTGTTGGTGCATTTGCTCCAGTTTCCCAAATCTTGAACATACGTGATTGACCGTTGTCGCCATTTTCCGCGTAAGTCAACTCCATATTTCTACGCATTACACCCGTTGGGTCAGTTGCTTTACCCGAAGGCATAAAGTATGCAGTAGAACAGAATTGGTTAAACTCGTGGTCAAGACCGAACAATTCAGGGTCGTATGATACGTCGAACAAACGAAGGTTGAACGTCATACCTTCTAGTGTCAATGTTTGGTAGTCAAACGTTGCCATCAAGCCTTCACTCGCTTCACCCGCGCCGAAAATCATTTCCGCAGAGTGACGACGAACCGCCTCAATGTTAGCGTTCTTAGTGTAATCAAACAAAGCAGTTTGAAGTGGACGGTTAACGTTACGTGTCAACCAACCCATATAGTTGTTTGGAACAGCGTTTGGCTTCAATACGTCAATCAAGTCCTTCATTGTATCCAAATCAACACCCGCTTGAATGTCAATAGAGTTTGCTCTTGTTGCAAAAGTATCCATCATACCGCCAGTAGTTTGTGTAACTCCCGATGCAGTTGATTCTTTACCCAAGATAAGCTGACCCATTGATTGCTTCAAGTGACGGAACTCCGCTTGTGTGCGTTGAACACCACCCCAATTACCAACTACGTTTCCTAGTTCGTCTGTTTCAGGATATAGTTTGTCAACCGCAGCATCACCCGTAATCAAAGCAGATGTTTTTAGCTTTTGAAGTTTGAAAGAGTATTTAGTCCAAAAACTTGACTTAGCGTCGGGTTGACCCGTGTTCTCGCCATAAGCGTTGGTGTAAATACCGAATTTCTTACCCGCAGATGGAACGGTAGCAGTTTGACCGTTGATTTCTTTTGCCAAGAAAGTAAAGTCAGTTCCGTTATCAACTTTAGAAGTTACCTCATAACGCTTGAAAGTTACAGGGTCGATAATGAAATCACCTACGTTCAAGTAGCAAGTACGAATACTGCCTACTGTTTCGATTTGTGAAGTAGCAATCGTAAATCCAAGAGTTGTACCCGTTGTACCTGCGTTTGCTTTAACCTCGATATAAGTATCGTAACGGTCTTCTTCAAAGTGGAAACCACCTTGTGCGTTACGGATTGCGCGAGTCGCTTGCATTCTCTTCAATAGAAGGAACTCTTTAGCGAATTGGTCGCCATACTGATTGAACAGTTTTGTTTGAAAGTCAGGACGTACAAAGTCGGAAGCCGCTAAGATTCCCGATTGAGCATATCCCGCTGTGTTTGGTGCTACACTATTTGGTTGCATTTTTTAATTCTTTTTATTGGTTAGTTATTTTCTACCAAAGCTATTCAAGAACTCCTCGGCGGGGCTTACTACTTTGTCAACTGGTTTAGTTGGGGCGGGTCTATCCGTGATAGGGGCGAGATTATGCTTTTCAGCTATAATGCGTTCTCGTATCTTCCCCTCTGCCGCTTTGATACCTTCAACTACAAAAGCCTCAATCTTGCTATTCCGCAAGGACGACTCTATCGCTGAACGCACGGCTTGGACTCCCTTTTCATCGGGATTCGCCATTCCTAATACTCCGACACTTTTAAGATTTTCAAGTGCTGACGATACTTCTTGTTCGCTAACCGCGAGTGTAATCGGTATCTTGCCAACTCCTTCGACCTTAGTGTCAACTTCCATAGTTACTGCCTTTACTGAACTCTTCACGCTAGGTAGTTGTTGCTCCCATTGTGCGTTCCTTTCAGAAGTCAACCGTTGTTGCTCTTGGGCTTGGTTTTGCAAAGTTAGGAAAAAGTTGTCATTCCCTACAAATTCTTCTTTCTTTTTTTCTATGTTGTTCAATGCTTTAACACCATCGACTTGAAGTGATACTGGAAGTTCATATCCTTCTTCACCATATTCACTCAAATCTACCCCGTTTTTATTAGCCACATAGGTTCTTAGTTTATCTAATCCTATCTTAGCTAATTCGGGGTCGCTAATAGCCTCGTTTAGCACGAGGGCTTGTAGCGGGTCTTTACTCAACTGCTCTTTCGTTGTCGTTAGAACTTGTTGTGCAAGGTTAAAGTCATTGATGCCCGTCTTAGCAATAAAGTTGTTGATTTGCATAATTGTTTCATTAGCAAATGGATTCCTTACGTGTTCTAGGGCGGACGATTCTTGCTTTAATGTATTGTACTCCGTTTCAAGAGTATTGTACTTATCTAATCTTTGTCTTAATTCATCCTCGCTCGTTACACCAAACTTTGAAAAGTCATAAGACTGCGTTGGTTCGGGAGTAGAAGTAGGTTCTCCGTTTGTCGGCGCGATAGATTCGGGCGTTGACGCAGGAGCTGGCTCGGCTGACGGTGTAGGTTCGTTTTGAGATGATGGGTTCTCTTGTAGATATTGCGCCCTCATATCGTCTTCACTACCGCTTGGGTTGCGTTGTGCAAAGTCCATTGCGTACTCTGCGGGGATTGTTACATCTTCCATTTATTTTTTGTTTTTATTTGTTTTAAATTTTACCCGTTATCTCACGACCTTGCATAGCTTGTAAGCTACCTTCTAAAGTCATTGTTTCTAGGTCAGCGTTCTTTTGTGCTTCAATCTTCATCAAGTCCGCTTCTAGTTGCGCCCCAATCTTAGCCGTATCTTCCGTATTTTTAAGTTGAGATACAATTTGCATTTGTTGAGTTTTCATTTGTTCCGCCGCCTGTGCTGACTTAATTTGATTGTCCGCGTTAATGGCACTCATACGCTCTTGGTTAGCTTGAAGTTGTTTAGCTACTCTTTCCTCGCTTATAATGATGAACTTTTGAGCCAACTCGTCGTAACCATCTTCTAGCAATCTTTCTACAAACATAGCATCGGCACTTGTCACTCCTATTTGCCCGTTCTTACCAGCTTTCAATGATTCCGAAAGAATACCCATTATATAAGCCTTTCTTTGAGCAGTAGTTGTTGACTTTAACTTGATACCAATAGATTCCAAGCTAAGTGTTTCTATGCTATCTACCGCCGCGAAGAACATATCTCCAAGAATACCTTTGTAGTATTTCTTACATTTAGGGTCTCCCGCGATATTAACACGAACCTTTTGTATCATCTTCTTTGCCGCCTTCTCTTTCATTCGCATTATTGCAAATCTCAAAGCGTTCAAAGCATTGTTAGTAGTATCAATTTCCATTTGAGCTACACCCTTTAACTTCTCCGCACTAGCCATTGGCGTTGCTACCGCCGCATCCGTCAATCCAGCTACTCTTTGCATTGTAGCTTCAATATGCACTTGGTAGGTCAACCATTCGTCTAATTGCGTACCGATACCGTTTTGAAGTTCCGTAATGGCACTAGCGTTGTTGTAACGTTGCCCTACTTCATACCTAGACGCAAAGAATTGATTACCCGTTTCTCTACGTACCCTTGCGATTTCTAAAGCCGTACTTTTTCCTAATCCAAAGTCTACGTTGCTCAAAATACCTACGTCAATAGCCAAACCTTTAGGGGCTGCGGCTAATACTGCGGCACGTAACTTATAAGTAGCCATTGCTTGGTCGTCCAATAGAGAAACCCATCTTTCAACTACGCTTCTACCCGCCATTCTTTCGTGGAAGTAACTTAACGTCACCGCTCCATCCGCGTCGCGCATCATATTCTTTTGTAGCCCGTAATCGTAAACGTGAGGCGTATTGATAATCCAATATCCCTCGTAAATTACTTGCTCGTAAAACGTATCGGTTTTTCTTTCACGACCATCTGCGTAAGATTTCTTTATTCTATCTTCTTGCTTGTAAACGTAGTTACCGTTACTTGCTTTTCTGCCTACAAAGTGTTTTTGGTCGTCACTCTTATACTCAAAGTGCATAACGTCAATCAAGAAGTCATACCATAGGTAACGAGAAGTAACTGGGTCACGGTTTTCCCAATTATAAATAGTTGGGTCTGCGATACCATTTGCAGCACTAAACATTCGCGCAATACCTCTTAGCTCATCGTCGCTAATACTTGGCATTTTAGCCTTAATAACATAGAGAGGAACTCTTTGTATGTATCCCGCAAATGGAGGGTCTAAATCGGGGTTATTATCGTCGTAAACGGTAACGTAGTAAGCGGGGTTTAGATACTCCATTCTTACGCTTCCGTCGTTATGAGTCTTTACCCTTCCGCAAACAAATGCTGTTTGCAATCCCGCGTCTAACATTTTATCCCGAACCTTTGACCAATCGGAAATATCAAACCCGTGTTCAGCTATCATCGAGAGTGCGGTTTCTAGCGGTAATCTAAAACCGTTAATATTTTCGTACAATTCTAACTCCGCTTTTGTTTGTGGGGCAAAATCGGGTTCTTGAAAAGGCACGCCTAATTCTTTCTTTAGCGGATTGAACAACTTTGCATCCACATACATTTTCCACTTCTTTACGTTCTTCTCTTTAATAGAAGCGTAGCTATTAGAACTAACTACTACTTTATAATCCGATTGTGTAAGAAGTGCTTTGATAGTTGCTAGAAACATCGGTGCGGAACTAACAATAGAGTTTTGGTCAAACCCAATATTGTTATATCCCTTTCTATGATTCTCCGAATATTGATTGCCATTACCCGCTGCCGTAGAGCTTTTTGCGTTTTCTCCGCGATATTGTTTACGGTATCTATCGGGAGACTGGCGACCTTCTGCGTATGCCTTAATAGTATTAAAATAGGATAGGTTACCGTATGGCTGACCACCCGCCCCGTATGGGTATGGTGCGGAAAACCAGCGTCCATACATAGCTTGGGCTATTTGCTTACCATACTCTTTCGATTCTTTTTTATCCCTTGAAACTTCGTCGCTTGGGAAAGTTGATTGATAGACATTAATCATTGGGCGTCCAACTATTTTGAGCAAATTTAACGAAAATTTACGTTTGTTGGCAAATTTTTATTATATCAATCATACATTTCAATCAAACCACCACCGTCAAGTCTATCTTCATTTCTTTTCATCAATTCCGTAAACTTGCTTTCAGCACCGAGTAGTGCCATACCTCCCGCCGCAAATAAGTCTAAGTCCGTCATATCTTCAAAACTTTGAGCGTCACCTATTTCCTCCAATAACTCCAAGTGTCTTGCCCTATGACCTACATTATTTACGTAGTCACCGTATTTACTAAAAATTCTTTCCTTAGTTGCGTTATCCGTCCACACACCCACCACTTTTTCAAATTCACCCTTAACGTGATTGAACATTGGTAATAAAAACGCACTTGCGTTATTTGCCTTAAAGTAGGTTATCAAGTGACCAACGTTTCTTTCCGACACCACCATAGAGCCAAATAGAGCAGCCGCCATTAGCATATCTTCACAATACTCGTCCGTAGTTTCAGTCCTATTGTTGTATGTCATTACAAAGTCTCCCGTGATGTGGTCGGATGGTGATTTATCCGCAGAGTCAATTAGCGGGTTGGTAGGCATAAACATTGCTCCGCCACCGTTTGACTTCTTTTTACTCGTCGTATCTGCGGCGTTAAAACTAAACGGGTCACAGCCTAGCACATATCGTCCTAAAAGTTCGGGTTTAGGCTTAAAAGAGTTTTGTGCGTCGTCCCAAATAAATTGATTTCGATACATTTCTGCTGGCGGTAAACTTAGAATAAACTTTCCCTCTTCTCCTTCGGGAGGGTCTACAATCTCTACTGTACTCCACTTTCCTTGCGTCCATTTCAAATTGACAGTTCTTGTTTGGTTGTCCACAAACTTTAAGTCCGCCATACGACCCATTAACTTGCTAATATCCCAAAAGTTTGTTTTATTAGCCTTACTTGCCGCTTCTCTTAAAGTGAATGGGTTGTTACGCTTCTCCGTGTTTAATGCTACGAAGTTCTTTTGTTCCTCGTAAAACTTTCTATTTTTTAGAAGATAAGACTTAGCTCCTTCTTCAACCAATATCCCGTCTAAGTTCTTAACTACGGGGAATGGGTCTTCAATTATCGAGTACCCAAACTCATCTACAAACCCGTCGTACCCGTCGTATGCTGGAATAAACAAAGTTACTAGCCCCGACACCGTTTGACCGTTATCGTTTCTTTTATGACTAAAGGACTGCTTACATAAGTCAAAATATTCCTTACCACCTCCGCTTTCAAACTCTCCAAAAGTAGAGGTGTAAACTGCTAGTCCGTGAACTTTTTGACCTTGCGCCAAAGCATTCTTAATTGTATCAGCAAACTCAAAGGCAATATCCGCATTTTCTTTTTTACCCGATTCATCATTTAAGTAAAAAAATAGTTTGTTACCGTCAAACGCTTTGTTAGCAGAACTTCGTGGTATAATCCAACCACCGTGACTTACTATGTCGTCGCCAAAATTAGTAGCGCCCTTCTTCGTAAATACCAAAGAATTAGTGTCGGAAGGATTTGCGGTAGGCTTAAAAAAGAACGGATAGTGATACCAGCTTTTCAATATCTTGCCTTGATAAACGTCTTTTGTTGCGGTCTCCTCCGTAAGCGCTTGAATAGCAAAAGTCCCCATTGAGTTATCTATTGCCACTCTAGTCCCTACGTGCGCTCCCATAAACGTAGCCCCAACACGTCGGCGCTTTGGGAACACAACCCCTAGCACCGTTCTAAAATCCATTTCTACGTTCTTAAATCCTTTACCTCCGTTGTCGTCTATGAAATACTCACCTCCGCTTGTTTCCATTCGGCAATATTGGTTAGCACTCATTAAATTATTGAAATACTTTACACGTACTTCTCCTCTCTTTCTAAAAGTAGCTTTGTACTTAAAGTTAGTCTCGGTTGTGGTGTAAGCCCACTTAAAGAAATGGAATATTCGCCTATCTACGTCACGGTAATCAGGCAACCTATCCCTTCTTCTGTCGTTGTCTATTATCCAATAGTTTAGGTAAGTAAAGTGCCAACCGTCAATGTAAGTAGGGCGACCTTTGATAAAACACCAATACCCTTGTAGGCTTCTTTTAATAATAACTTTCATCCACTCTATTTCGTCTTTGTAGAATAACGGATTGGATTCAATTTCATCAAAAATATCTTCGGTGTATATCTTCTTATCGTCTTTTATATTGTACTTGCGACGCATATTCTCCTCTATGTTCGCCAGCTTAGGAGGTAGCCTAAATAGCCCTCCATCTCGATAAGTATCAAACTTTTGCTTTTCGGGCGGCAGACCGTAACCGTCGATTTCTTTAATTGCTTCTATCCACGGCTTTCCGAAAAACGATTCAACACTTGGCATTCGAACCTCAATCCCTCCTTCAACGGCAAGGTCGGGGTCATTCTCGTTATAAAAAATTGAGGCTTCTTCTTTTATGTATTGGTCTAGGTGCTCCATAGTTTATTCTCCTACTTCGGAATATATTTTTCCGCCCTTAGCTTGGTGCGGCTTTTCCACTTTGTAGTTTTGCATCACCCTCTCCTCTACTCTAAGCCCTAAAGTGGTGTAAGCAACAAACTCGCTTACTTCTTGCTCTAGTGTCTTGCTCTTATCGTTCTCCAGCATTCGTTTCTTACACTCCTCAATTTGTTTTCGTATGTCTTCAATAGCCTTTTGTCTTGCTACTTGCTTCGTGGGGTCTTCGGGCAACTTCATACTCAATACCTCCTCCAAGTCCTCTTGCGACTTTAGCATAATAGCCCAATCGCTTGAACACTGCAATGTTAGAAAAGCGGCTATCTTTTTTAAGATTAATCGGTTCTTGTTCGCCAACATATCGCTTACGTTCCTATCGTACTTATTCTCTTTGTTAGGTGCAATATTAAGCATTTCCATTATCTTAGTCTTTCGCTTTCCTATCTTTGGATAACTGTCGATATAACTACTTCCTAGCGCGTACATCATTATAATATACCGCATTACTACCTCGTTATCCAGCCCATCTAAAGTTACTAGACGCACCTCTTTGCTTGTCTCCCCATCTTCACCCACTATTTCTACCTCTAATTCCATTTCGGTAGCCGTAAAAACTTCTAGTGAGCTTAGTTCTGCGTGGGCGGTAAATACGGACTCGCTACCAAGTCTGTACTTACCAACCGTTTCAATTTTCTTCTTCATCTTTTGTTTGTTTTGCTAAAATATCCGCGCTTCTAAAGTAATAGAACTCATCTAGTTCACTACGATAGTCGTCCTCCAACTTCCCCGCCACTCCACCGTTTGAGTCTATTTTGACGGTATCTCCTACTTCGCATCGGATAATTTGTCTACCACTAGCATATTTACCGTGAAAACTTGGCACGTACACAACCTTAAATCTATCGGGCGGTGGTTCGGATAAACTTGAAACGCTTAAGTCGATTATACTGCTTTTCACCGCTTCGGTCTTTACCGCAATACACCTATCGTTTAAAGCTATCATTTCGTCACCTCTTTTCGCTAAATAGATTTCGGGGTATGGAATGATGATATATTCTTTGC